>Ga0315314_1001811_pt1 | contig 18364 bp, 29 predicted proteins | sample TDP9_MG_FD_203631 | JGI IMG/M metagenome (GOLD analysis project Ga0315314, IMG submission 203631) | Freshwater sediment microbial communities from Lake Towuti, South Sulawesi, Indonesia - TDP9 | ecosystem: Environmental > Aquatic > Freshwater > Lake > Sediment | place: Indonesia: South Sulawesi...
GACGCATTTCATGCGTGAGGTCGAAAGAGCAATCGCAAGAGAAAGCAGATACAGGAGCGCAATCGCATGAGCTACGAACTATTAGTCAATGATGTGGCAACCGCTTTCTCATGTCTCAGTTTTCGAGACGAGTTATTGCTACCGTTTCCCTTTGAAGTCGAGGTTGCACAGGGCACGCCCCTAACGGAAGGCGATGTCGTGAAGATAAAGCGAGACGGCGTATTGGCTTTCAAAGGAATCGCCACCTCGAAGACTCGGGCTCTCACCGAGATAACACGCATCGTCAATGGCTGCGACGCTGGCTCAATCAAGCTTTCTCGTTTCTTAACCGAATTAATTGTTTTTGATGACGTTGAACCTTCACAGCTAGTTCGGTTCTTGGACATGCCCTGTCGGGAGCTTGGAGCAGGAATCGTTCGAGATGGTTTTGGCTCAGATTATAACTGGAATTATTTTTCGGGGTTCGGCGGAGTCTGGGAACAATGGCCGGATCTTTGGGTTCTCAAAGATACCAAGCGCACTCTGGTCGACTTTCTGCGGAGCATTCTCTATCGAACGCCAGCCGGCGATAGTCAGCAAAACTACCGAGTGGTTTGCAAGCTCAAGGTTCGCAGCTGTTGGTATGATAACGATACTAGTGATAAGGAGGTTTGTGTGGGGCTTGCGGCTCGAATTACCGATGCAAACAATTTCTATGTTGCATATATCAGCTACGAGGCCGGGACCGGCGACGTGCTTCGCATTGAGAAAGTCGTGGCTGGCGTCCGAACTGAGCTTGCAGAGAAGAAGATATCATGGGCATTCGGGGAAACCTACACTTTCACGTTCATTACTACGGGAACCTCTTTAGTTGCATATATCAATGAGATTCCCGACGCACGAGTGACCGTAACAGATTCATCGTTTACCCAAGGCAAATATGGTTTAGTGCATGGAAACAGTCAAACCGAGTTTTTCGGTCTCAAAGTCCTGAAGATTGGAACCGCGACGGCAAGCAGCTCCGAGGCAGGTTCTTCCCCGGGCGGAGCAATTGATGGTGACTTGGTGACTTATTGGCGTGCAGGAGGCACGGAGGCATGGTGGCTTCAGTATGATCTCACCGAAATCAAAAGCAACATCTGCGCCATACTGGTACGGCTAACACTGCGAACCGATGACGGCGACGTTAAAACCATCCCCGAAGAGCATCCTGACATCAAAATCCAAATCAGCACCGACGGCTCAGCATGGACCACCATATCGGACGATGATTATGTTAACACTCGTGATCTGCTGAAGGTTTTCGCTCCTGCATCCGTTCGTTACGTTAAGATTCTGACCGATATTCCCTCTTATGGCCCTCGACCGAACGTCAAGAACATTCAGGTTTTCGAGGCTACGGAGGGGGGATATCTCCTTGCTCTGGGAACAATTCATGACTATGAGGACGGCATCGCTTTCGAGACTCAAGACGAGAAGCGAAGCGAAGCTATACGTCGCGTAGCAGAGATGCTTGGTTGGAATGCGTGGTGCGATAAAGACGAGAAGCTGAACTTCGTATATGAGAAAGGCACGTTGAGGCGCAGAAGGCTGTTCCACGCCACAGCCGACGTCCACGTCTGGAAGCTGGGCCCCAACACCAATTACGGCACTGATGAGCAATGCATAGTTCGAGTCACCACAACGGCCGACCATGTTTTCCGTTCCTTCTACAAGTTTGATGTTTCCTCAGTTCCTTCAACCGTGGTATTGAAGCTAGCTCAGCTCTGGTCGAACTGCCGCTGGAAGCCCGACGCTGCTCCCTTCGACGTTCAGGTGCGACGTCCAGACGCATCGTGGGCTGAGGGCACTATAACATGGAACAATCAGCCTGCGACAACGCTTCTTTCCACAATAACAAACAATGGTGAGTTTCCCAGCCGACTGGAGATTGATGTAACCTCTGTTGTGACCGCGTGGGTAGCGGGATCGCAGCCAAATTACGGGTTGATGCTGAGGCTTGTGAACGAAGCAAACGATGCCACCAGAGGATTTGCATGGTGCTCGAAAGATGGGCAAGCACCAAGATCGTGGAGCCGCAGCCGCATGCTCACACTCCTCGTTGATTATGTTACGTCTGATAAACATGAAACAATCAAATTCGAGGAAGGACACGCCTTCCAAATCCTCGACGTCGACGACGAGGCTTACGACCTGATCTGGAAGGCGAGGCTCCTCGGCTGGGGAGAAGGCATCTATCAGCTCGCTGCGGAATATAGTGACTCAAGCATAAAGACCGCTTATCCGAATCTTGCTGCAGAGTTCAGTCGCACCGAGAAGGATATAGTTGACCGCTATCTGCTCGCAGCACTAGCCAAACGAATCGTTGAAACCCACAAGACTCCACGCAAGTCAATCCACGTGGAATTGTCGATTGATGATTATGCTACTGGCGCATGGGAGGCCGGCGACCTTGTAACCATCACATCCCCGACTGTCGCCCTCTCCGGCGCCCTTCGCGTAATCAGCGTGGAGAGAGAGATGGGCGATGAAGCTGAAGCTGTGAGGATTGATGCTGCTCCGCATGAGCAGACGCATCTAATTGATCCTTCAAGCGGCCTTGAAAGTTGGCTAATTGCCCTGCGTTCCCGATTGAAGAACGTTGAGAAAATCGATCAGACGGAATGATGAAAGTTGAGCGAAAAGAAGTTTGGCGCCTCAACCCTTCCAGACGTGCAAGCAATCCGACGCATCAAACGTCGATATTATGTTGAGAAACCAGTTCCCGGCCGGCAGTTCAGCCTCGTGAAAGACTTTGCCGGAGGAGCAATTGAAATCCTCATTGATGGAATAATCAGTGGAACGGAGGCACAGCAAGAGGAGAAACGCGCTGAGCTTGAAGGACTTGCGGATGGAGTGGCACGGTTACTCCAAGTTGAGCCAACATATGGCGAGATTTATGCGATACTCCTCGACCCAGAATTTAAACGAGACGCATTGCGACCAAGCGCGATGACTTACATGCTCACGTTTCTGCAATCCGGCGGCCTCGCCTCAAGAGCCTTAATCGACACAGTCAGCCCTGCGGATGTTTTGAGTGGCTTATTGATAGGAGTAAGATCGCTCAGCGACTCACCATCCATCAGCGAGCTATTGAAAGCATATCGCGGAGTATTCACTGATTATGGTCAAAGCGCGATTGGATCACAAGACTATCCTACTGGAACGTTCGGCAAGGGGATCGGTGGATCAACCACGCCGATAACTCCGAACCAAGCCTACTGCACAAAGTTCACGCTCTCAGTTCCTTGCGTCGTCAAGAAGGTTGGACTGTATATTTCTTCTGGCGCTAATGGCAACGTCAGATGTGCTATCTATGACGACGATGGAACTGGCGGTCTTCCGGGTACACTACTTGCCGAAAGCGGAGCAGTTGCTTGTGTCAATGGATGGAATGATCTTACGGTTACATCTGTCTATTTAGAAGCGGGAACCTACTGGTTAGCGCATAATCTCTCGGTAACTGGCAACGTAATCACATACGATACAGTGTCAGGATCAGGTTACTATCGTAACTGGACATTCGGGGCTTTTCCGAATCCGTTCGGTTCAGGTGCATCTTCAACGTCAGAGGTCAGTCAACGAGCGACATATGTTCGCATCAAAGGCTACATGGTTAGAGCGAAGAGATTCACTCTCACCGCAGAGAAACCAGTTTTCTCTGTCAGAATCTACAGCCACGTAGCTGTCGGCAACGCAAGAGTCGCAATCTTCGACGAGCAGTCTCCGAAGAATAAGAAATGGGAGGCAAACTCGATCGCGTTGGCGGCTGGATGGAACGAGGTTCTGATCTCACAAGGTACCCCGTCTTCTCTGACATTGCCCGCGGCCGACTACGGCGTCTGGTGCCAATATGATGATGTTGCGGATGCTCTCTCGTACACTGCAGGGGCGGCAGGAGATGGAAGGCGCCTCGCGCAGGCTTATGGACCGTATCCCGCGACCATCTCCGGCGACGAGAGCACATCTGAAATTTTTACCGAGGTTGCCCGAGTAGTGACTTGGGAGGAAGTGTAATCATAATCGAAAAGGAGGAATGAGAGAAAATGCCAGAAGAAAGAAGCCTGAAGGATAAGGTGAAAATAACAGGCCGGCTGACAGGCATGCTGATCGACGCCAAGACAGGCAAAATAATCCAAAAGGAAACAGTCGAAAACCTAATCACCAACGTGGGCAAAGAGATGCTCGCCTACCTGACGAAAGGTGATATCGCAACGAAAGGCTACGTAAGCCACTTTAGCCTTTGCGACAGCACACAGGCGCCAGCGGCAACGGATACGACTGAGGTCGGTGTTAATAACGGCCCGAGGAAAGCGGTGACCGTGACTTTTCCTGCGGCAAACAAAGTCCTGTTCACAGGCGACTGGGGTACTGCCGAGGCGAACTACACGATTCGCAGGGGATATTTGTTCAGCGCAGCCAGCGGAGGCAACCTGTTTGCGACAGGCGCATTCACCACGCCCTTCACGAAAACAAGCGACTATGGCTTCAAAGCGACGTATGAAATAACATATGCGTAAAAGAGAGGTTGGCTGAGTGAGGAGCAATCAAGGCAAGACAAGCGTAGCAATCTTTCTTCCACGCCGAGTCGTAAAGCAGCTGCGTGAAGTAGTCGCAAAACTAAACATTGATACAGCTCGCTCCGGGGCACCCACAATTACACTCAGCCAGCTCCTCAACAAAGCCATAGGACGAGAACTCGAATGGATACTGAAGCTTGATTTCGCGCAGTTCAAGGAGGCGCAGGAGCTTTGAAAACCCCGATTCCTTGTTCTCTGTTCGGCGCAGCGATTGGATGGTTCTGGTCCTTCGCTGCCGCATACATGGCTGAAATCAATGTCAGGGTTCGTCCCGAACTACTCAGGCTTGAATGGTATGAAGCAATCTGGTCCGGGCATTATTTCGACTGGCTGATGATCAAAGCCCCGGTTACAGGCATAACGGTCTGTATTGTAAGCTTCGCAATTATAGGCTTCATCTTCGGGGTCTGGGTGGATTCATTATGAGCCATCTAATGCCGCATGAACTTACAAGATTCGGGGAGCTTAGCGACTGGCATCCTGTCGGCCGAGCATGGTTCAAATTTTGCTGCGGACAACGGATGTTGAAGGAGGAGAAGGCAAATTTCCGTAACTGCTTCAAACACATCAAGTCGTGGGACACAAGGTTCAGATGCGAATGTTGCGGACGAATAGAGATTATCGATGAATGCGGCCGATGATGATATGACTGCTAAGAGCCACATGTTTCCCTTCATCACCTGCACATGGAATCCTCTCGGCGGACGCTGCCCCCATAACTGCGTTTATTGTTGGTCAATGGGACCGAAAGGATTCGTGGCGAAATATGGCATGTGGAAGTATAGAGGCCCAGCCCGTCTTGTTTCGACAGCACCCTTCAGAAAATTCAAAGCCGGCGAGTTTGTGTTCGTATGCGACATGTGCGACCTCTTTGCCAGCACGGTCCCTGACGACGCAATCACGACGGTGTTAGACGCAATCAGGCAGTCTCCGAAAGCGAAGTTTCTTCTCCTCACGAAAAACCCGCAACGCTATCTTGACTTGGATGTTGAATGGCCGTCAAACATCATATTCGGAGCCACCATTGAGTCGAACATCGATTATCCCTCGCTTTCAAAGGCACCCTTGCAAAGCTCACGCTTGAGCGCCATGCTGGAACTTGCCGGCGTTCGAGAATTGCGTGGACGGATGATGATATCAATCGAGCCTATCTTGAGTTTTGGTTTTCATGGCTTCGTGGAGGATCTGGGCGCCATCTCCCCCGGAATCATCGCCATTGGCTACGATAACTATAATCACCATCTACCTGAACCAACTCTCGCTGAAACAATGCAGTTAATCGAGGAGCTTGAGAGACGCCCCGGCTGGCGCATTTACAGGAAAACACTCCGCAAAGCGTGGAATGAAACACGATGAAAGAACAAAAGGATCGACCTTGGATTGATGTGACCATATTCGAAGATGCGTCTCATGGCCGGGTGAAAATACGAAGAATTGATATGCCGCGCAAAATTGAGGTACGAACGGCGAGATTTGTTTTTTCATATGACGCCATGACGGGTGAAATATCTTTTCTCATGGATCGTGCTAAAATCGAAATTAACGAGAAGGTATCATAGCAGCAGATGTGTGGTCTACCACTGGACTATCCTTATACTATTTAGCGTAACCCTTTTCGATATAATCCTGATCCCAGTCCTAATCCCAATCCTAATCCTAATCCGAGTCCTATACACAACCATGTTAAGTTTACCTGTTGGTAAGGTTAACTATAATTAAGGTTACTTACAAGTAACCTTTTTAACAGGAGCCCTAAGCCCCTACTGAGGCGAAAGCCGTGAAAACGGAGGCAAAAGCCGTAGCGGCAGAGTCGGCATATTGCCGCTTCTGTCAAACCGAGATATCGACGACGCTTCTCCTCATGGATGAGGCGTCGGGAAGAAAGATATGCCCAAACTGCGAGAGGCCGGTGAAAAAATGAGCGCTAGAATAGAGAAAGGATTGTACCACCACAGAGTACTTGTTTTCAAGGTCTTCGGTGAGACGGCAAAAGAGCTGGCGAAGGTAATGGGGCTTGAAATGCAGGGGGATGAAAACGACGCAAACACGAAGGTTCGATTCTATTACAAACCCATCGAAGGGCATCCGGTTGTAGAAGTGGAGATTGACCTATGAGCAATATTGAGGAATCGCAGAAAGTTGTTGACTGGCTTAAAAAGGTTGCAAGGCAAGGCACTGGCTCAGATAAGACCCGTTACGCCTACGTCAAAATGCTTGAGAGTTTCTGCGAGTGGACCAAGCTTGGACCAGAAGAGCTTGTGGAGAAAGGATCTGAGCTAGTCATAGGCGAGGAGAAGAACAAAACCGTCGCGGAGAAGATGGTGGACAACTACTTCGCTGAGCTTGAGCGGCGGGGTCTTTCACGCAACACGGTCGCAAGAATCTATGGTGCGCTTCGAGGGTTCTTCAGGGCGAATGGAATCCTGTTTGTCGGCAAAACCCCGAAGAGATGGGCGCTGAAAATCAAGCGGTCGCCTGCCAAAGACGACCTGCAGCGCTGCGTTGACATCGCAGATCTACCTGACAAAGTGGTAATACTGGCGCTTAGGGATCTCGGTGTAAGAGTCGGCGACTTTGTGAAATTGACTTATGGTGACGTTCGAGAGGATTACGAGAAGGGTGAGGAATATCTATTCATCCAGAAGGGCACGGGGAAGGAGAAGGATGTTCCGTTCAGCAATTTTATCGGTCGGGAAGCCACGAAATATCTGCGTCTCTATCTCGCCGAGAGAGTCAAGTCTGGCGAAATCCTCAAGGATGATTCGCCGTTAATCGTTGCAGAAAGAGGATCACCTCGGGTCATCTCAGAGGAGGCTTTGACGAAAAGGCTGCGTGAGTTAAGCAGCAAGGTCGGAGTCGAATTGAGGCCGCATCGCTTGCGTGCGTATTTCAAGACGCAGGCATTGAATGCGGGTTTGCCGTCTGAACGGGTTTACAAGATGGGTGGCTGGCAGATCCCCGGCGTCGGAAAGCATTATGATCTTCCGTCTCGGGAGGAGCAGCTAGAATCATTCAAGAAAGCGGAGCCGTATCTAGTATTCACGAAAGCTGTTACGACTGTGGATGAGGTTGGGCTTGAAACCTTGCGTCGTATTGCGAAATCATACCTGCCTCCTGAAGTCTACGAGAATTTGGAGATTCGCTACAAGAATCCGCAGCTAAGCATAGCCGATAAGATCAAAGTCACCGAGGAGGAAATCGAGCGCTGGAAGCAGCAATCGAAGGCGGACGGCGGCATGGCATGGAGCTATCTGGGAACTCCACAAGAGTTACAAGCAGTCGGCAAAGTCCTTAAACGTATCATGAACCTGAGTAATTAGGAGGTGATTCAATGAGACCAGTTACGGAGAAGGAATTGAAAGAGAGAGCAAAGGCATTGATTGGTGCACCCGTTCTGGTGGATTTCAAAGGAAGAAAGGTCGGCGAGGTCACGGCGACGAAAGTAGGAATGCGGGTGACAGTCGACATACCCGAGGAGATATTCAAGCAGATTGAGAAGGAGAGGAGAGATAATGCCGAAGCCGATCATCCGGAGCAGGCAGCAAAATCCAAAACCATCGAATCATTCATATTGTATCTTGTCGAAGTCGGTCTAGGCGAAATGTGAGGAGAATGGGCTTGGCGAAACTCCGCATCAAGAAGGTTAAATAGGTTAAGCCGGGTTAACCGAGCCCGGCCTCTATTTTCTTCTATCTCTCCCCGGTATTCTTTCTTCCCTTATCAAGTTATTAGGCAGCCTCCCCATCCTCGTCGGGGTGAGTTTAACATGAGGGATTATGCTGCCGGCGCCTTAGAGGCCCTATCGTGGGTTATTGAACTATTGGATTCAAGTCGGGACCTTGACCGTATACGACGGCTAGTGGATTCTGCTAGAGATGATTTATTGCGTGGCGTCTCTGTTGATTTCAGGCAGCGATTGCGGGTTTACTAGGTTTCTCTTTCCGCATGATCAGGTAGAACGGCAAGGCGACTATTCCGAGTAAGATAGCTGCGACGGTCCAAGTATTTGGAGTCGAGTCCCAGCGCCTTCGCCTTGGGGCTGTCCACGAATTTGCCGACTGTTTCCAGTAATCCTTCTGGGATCTTCACCGTGGTTTGCCTTCCTTTGGTCTTCGGCATCTTTGACACATAGTTACCCTCGGGTTACCCGACGTAAATAAGAATTTGGTTGCTTCTAGGTAACAACCGTTATATACCCTAGAGGACCCTTAGAGGTAACCCGTGAAGCATCTTGCCGAAAGGTAAAACAGGGAAGAAACGGAGGACGGCTGCGGTCAAAATGGATCGGGAGCTGATTCCTCCCCTGAAGAAACTAATTGCTCATTGTAAGGACAGATATGGACGGCCAAGATACGCAAGTCTCTCCGAAGTGGTAACCGAAGCCGTCGAGAATTTTCTGGAGAAACATCGGGAAGGGCGGAGGTCGCCTGAATGGTGAGCAAACAGAGGTCGAAGCCATACATCAGAGTAAAGGGAAAAGAACGGGGAACGGTGTGGCATTTCGCATCGAAAAAGGAGCTGTCCAAGTGGCTTAAGGAAAACGAGGCAATTCAAAGACAGTTAGTGGCGATACCGAGAAACTTCTTCTCCGGGCGAGGGGAGGGTTGATGAGATGAACAAGCTCGATAGGATTCTGATAGGTCTGAATATCTTTCTAGCAATCCATGCCGGACTTCTCATGATTACAATTCTCTCGATGGTGATCGCGAGATGAATACGGCGTTCGGAAAGCTCACAGCCGCAGAAGCAATCCTGCTCCAGCTCTACGCGATTGAATCGAGGGGCCACGAACGGACTCATTACGAATTACTCGCTGACGGCTTGAACAAGATAGCGTCTCGGCGCATCAAGCCTGCAGCCATCAGAGCTCGCGCCAGCGAACTTCAAAGACAGAATCTCATCTCCATCGACAGCGGCCGATATCAGCTAAGTCCCCGGGGCATCGAGTTCGTGGAATCTATTGCTCCCAAACTAACGGATGAGGAGCTCGGAAGGTTCGGTGGAGTATAATTGTCGTCGCTGCAAAGAGACAAGCAACTCAATCAAGCCTTGAAAGCTTTCTGCGATAGAGAACTACCAGATGAGAAGGACAACAAGGCGAAGGATGCCTACTTCCTTGTGATACACGCTCAGACGATAACAGAGGTCGAGAGGAAGGTTAGAGATGTTTCGAGTTTTGTGCATGGCGCGACCGGCAGCATGCTGTTACTTGACATAGCGAACTTCTTTCTGAAGACAGGAGCGAGCCGGCAGGAGGTAGCTCATGCTTTTGCTAGAGCTGCCGAACTCTTACTCGTAGAAAACCTTGAGGAAGAAGCAGGAAGCTTAGACGAAGAGAAGTCTCGGCGTCTCCTTAGCGAATTCGTTGATATCTTCATGCAAGGTCTAGCGAACCTGTTAGGCATCAAAGGATTAGTCGTTCTCTTCACGAATGGGCAGGGTGTCGGTAGCAGCTGGCGAGGAACACTCTCACAATCAGATGCTGTCGAGCTGCTCCTGCATTTGTTTGCGCAATATGAGGCGCTTGGATACGGGCACTTCTTGCAGGCCCGAGGTAGAACAAGATGATTCTCTGCGAGTTCAGAACCCGAAGCGGAAGATGTCTGCTGACCATCGTTAACAGCCGTGTCTTTAGATGCGTCTGCTATGGCTCGTTTTGTCGATGCAACAAACCACATACGCATGGGAGGCGCAGGTGAAACGAACGAAAAGAAGTATGTATTCACGCCGTCGATGGGAGAGATTAGTGGATTCGGTGGAAGATACGAAAGGGCCTGTCGCGTGATGCTAAGATCCGGGTTGCTCTGGTGGGACGGGCACCCAACCGCCAACCCCCGATTTCACACCTACAAAAATATCTATGGTGTTTGCTGCGAGGATAACGACGATGCAAAGGCACTCAGCAAGGCTGTTGTAGACGCTGCAAAAGATTGCACGGGGGCGATGCATCAAGCTGTAATCGGCCACATCTTCTTTGTTCGGAAACATGGCTGGCAGAAATACGTCGAAATGATGACGAGAAGGGGGGCGACTTGAAGTTGGTATATCACAAACGGCGACTACGGAAGGACGCCATGTGGATTTCATGTTGCGGATGTGGAAAGAGCGTTCATTTACCTGAAACAACCAAGTTGATCGAGTCGGATGCCCTAAGTATTAGATATCTTTCCATTTGTCCATATTGTGGCTTCAAGCACAACATTTTGGTTTCTAGGTGGTTAGGATAGGAAGGGCGGCTTGAAGTGTGCGTAATCAATGGAGAAAGTCGGTGCAGTCATCCGAAGTATGGCAAATGTCAGTGGTACTATTGTTGCGAACTGAGTTCAATCTGGAATCTATCTGAGGCCGAGAGGAGGCTGGCTTGAAGAAATGACTGGCAGATCTCGTTTTCAGCGTTACTATAAGGGCCGCAGACGGGAATATCGGACGATGCGGTTTCTTGAGAAGCTAGGGCATCTCCATGTGTTTCGGTCCGCTGGCAGCCATGGCGTCGTCGATGTGATCGCCATACAGGAGCAGCATAACAACGGTCCGATACTAAGGCTGATTCAGGTTAAGAGCGGACGACGCAGGGAGGATTTCAAACATGCTCTATCAACCGAGGAAGCGTCGGAGCTTCAACGCTTAGCATGGTCCCTTATCCGCAAGCTTACGCCAAGCGTCGAGATGTGGTTCTGGCACGACCGGGCAAGAGAGCCGCAGATCAGAAAGTTTTCTGTTGAGTAGGAAGTGGCAGAAACGGCCAAGGTTGTGCATAAGAAATATTTGAGTTTCAGCATTGGAGATTAAGGAGGCTCTGGATTGAGGTTGGAGGATTGTTTAAACAAAGAGGTTAATGCTCTTTGTACTCGTTTTGGTTTATCAGAGGATCTTAGAAACAAGATATTAGATCTTGCTCAGAGAAACCGAGATGAAGCGAGGAGATCTTCAATTCGGTGCCTTGCGGCGGCATCGGTTCTCTACCATATTAAACGCGATTCTGACTGCGCTGGAATCACAACAGACGACGTTGCGTCCGTAGCAGATCTTGGCCGGTTTCTTTTAGCCAGAGTTCACAGACGACTCTCTTTCAAGACGAACAGTAAGCCCCAAATCTGCCAGTTGAGGCCAACACCATTCGTTCTTTCGGCAGTAAAGAGGTTTAACCTCTCAAAAACTGTTAGAGATAAGGCGTTGATGATTGACGCGGATCTAATCAGAAAGGGCGGCGTCGGCGGCAGCCCATCAAGCACTGCTGCTGCGATTATTTATTTGGCTAGCCTCCTGATGGGAGAACCGATAGCGCAGACTAAACTTATTGACCACACTGTTTACTTGAGCGCAAAAGCAAAGAAAATCCTTGGAATGTTGGGACTGCCCGATGTGGACTTTCGTGGATCTAATAGGCAGAGGTTGTTAGAGCCATTAAATCGCTGAGTTTTCTGCCCTGTTTTTCCTCTATCTTTTCCTTTCGTGGCATGGTGGATGGTTTTCTGCCCCATGAGCGATACTCCGACTTGACTATTTCGCAGCGATGAATGTCAAAGTCGTGTTGCGTGTAGAAGGTGCTGCCGCATTTCATGCATTTGAACGGTGGTGCTGACGGTGATGGTGGTGATGATGATGCTATGTTACTCGACATATATGTCACTCAACATATGTGTTACTCAACATATGTGTCACCGGTTAGAGATTTTGAAGAATCCTCTTCCTTCGCAAATCCAGCAAGTTACGACAATCAAGGATGGACCGACGAAGACTTTCATTGTTTTCTGCGCAAGACACATGGGGCAGATTTCATAGAAAATCAAGGAGCTTCATTTCCTGCAGCGGCACCTTGTAGGTTTTGCTCAAATCATAATTGGCGATGATCAGGTGGTTATACCGAGGGCGCTGCTTTCTCTTTGCTTCAGGTAAGCTTCGAGTGAAGCCATAAGTGGCAAGCATCGTGTCCACCTTCTTGATGTGGAAGGGCTGATACAAGGACAGGATCTTGGGATGGTCGCCGTAAGTCAAGAGGAATTTGCCCTGAATCTTGCCGAGGACGACTCGTAGATCCTCATGGTCCCTATCTGTGAAGCCGACTCGGTAGCCTTGAACGTCGAGGTAGGGCGGGTCGCAGAAGAACAACGTGTCGGGGCTATCCCAGTTCTTGATGCAGGTGCGGAAGTCGAGATGGTCAATGTAGACGCTTCTAAGTCTAGCACCGACAATAGGAATGTTTTCGCAGGTGCGAAGCCAGCAGCTCGGCTCCTGTCTCGGCGCCCGACCGAACGCCCATCCTCCTTTCCATCTTGAGGGGAAGGCGTTTCTTACGACATAGTAAAACGCTACAGCGCGATCGACTGGGTCCGCTATTTCTCCAGCCTCAAGCTGCCGGAGAAAGGTGTAGTATATTTCTCGGCTGTAAAGCAGGGATTCCGCACGTTCTTTGAAGCGTTCAGGGTTGTCTCGGACCTGCATGAATAGATTCACGAGCTCCCCGTCGAGGTCGTTGTAGACCTCGGTGTGGCTTGGCTCTTTTGCAAGTAGCAGCGCTGCGCCTCCACCGAAAACCTCGCAGTAAATCCTGTGAGGATGAAGCAAAGGCAGTAGATGCTTCAGCATGAAGTGTTTGCCACCAAGATAGCTTAGGAAGTGTCGAGGCTTCTTCTCGACAATCAAAGAAAGCAAATAGCTTCTCATTTCACAAACTTCCCGATTATCACTGCGGCTATCATGAGTAGCAAAGCGATGCAGTGCCCGATAGTTGGGGTCTGTTTCAGGATGAGAAACGTCATAATGATGCCGGCCGCGTAGCTTGTGAGGATTTGAATCAAGTAATACGCATAGTAGTTTGCGGCGAAGGTCCTTACCGAAACCGAGATTGCAAAGAATATCAGGAGGCTGGCGACTATATGAGCGGGGGCAACAAGAACCGCATAACTGAAGCTCTCCGACAGGGATTTAACGACTAATGCTGAGTATTTCTCTAAGCCATGCAAAATCAGGAAGGCAAACATCAGAACTGCAACGATTACAAGCTCCATCAAAGCGGTCTGAACACTCCTTTCGGTTTCTCCTCAATGATTTCTTCTTCTCTAGCTGCGTAGATGGCTAGGGCAAGCGCGCAGAACACATCGTCGTGTCGATTTGGCGGATGGAAGAAACGCATCTGAACCGTTTCCCGAGCTGTCTTGGGTTTCAGGTATTCCGCTTGCTGCTCGCTTAGCTGCGATATCAGAGGCTTGTAGTCAGATATCTTGATTCGTTTCTGTTCGAAGCGCAGCTTCAAGAGGCCCCAAACTTTAGCCTTCAAAGGACCCGATGAAAGATTGACTGCTTCGATGGGGTCATCGGGAAGCAGGGCGTTCTCCAGATCCTCTGTTGGAGCCGCACCGACACCACTGCTGTCAACGCATAGTCTTGCGAACTTGAAGATTTGATGCGCTCTGATTGTGTGTGCGACAACTGCTGAGTAGGGCGTCTTAAGCTGGAACTGTCTGAGATATAGCGGTCGCAATATATTGCCGTCTCTATAAAGCACATAGAGAACACTGAAGTCTTTCTCCCGTCCAAGATCCAGTCCTCCGAAGACATTCAGATGGTATCTCGGAGCAGACTCCAGATCAGAGTCGCTCTCGGCAACGTATAGGTCTGCGTCAGGATCTATTGCGGAGTTTATCAAGTCAAGTGGCAGCAGAGCTTTCTCGGTTTCGCACCATCTCGCTTCGACTTCTCTGATCCACTCATCTCTCGTCATCAGTCCTGTTTCCAGCTCTTTCTTCCATTGCTCGACCTGTTCTTCCCCGACTAAGGGACTCTCATAGCTTGCCGCATGGTATTGTTTGAAGTCGGGGCTGTGCGCAGCGATTCGGAAAGGATGATCGAATCCCAGCGGTGTGCCAAGCATGATCAGCCAAGTCTTTTTCTTCGTAAGCATCATTCGCAACTCGCTTGTAAGAATCTCAGCAGGAATCACCGAAGCCTCATCAACGAGAAGCGCGTCTGGATGTTTGCCTCGCATCTTATTCTTACTGCAAGGTAAGGCTTCGATCTTGCCGCCGAATGGAGGCTTCAGTTTGATCAGGGTTCTCGTCTTGCGTTCAATCAATCGTCTAAGGCTTGGATTGTTCAGGAAGCAGTTTTCAACATATTCGAACATCTGCATGCTTTGTCTTTGTGAGCTTGAAGCGATTAGAACGGAAACCTTCTTGATTCGCAACAGAAAACAGAAAACGGCCTTCAAAGCCGTGGTTAGGGATTTACCCCAGCCTCGACCGCACACCACTATGATCTTCAGAGAATCATCGCGAAGGAAGGCACGATGCTTCTCCGCTTTCTCATCAGCGAGCCAGCTATGGCCGCCGAGGACGATTGCTGCGTAGACAGGATCTTTTAGTTTCTCAATGTCTAGAGTGGTCATCCAAGCTTCCTCCGAACCAGAATATACCATACGAGTCGGGGCACTGCCCAGACGATGAGTTCGCCAAGCGCAACGCCCAAGGCTATCTGGATTATTTCCAGAATCATTTCACGTCAGCCACCTTGTAGGTCACTTCGACGTGAATTGTAACGGTGCCCGTGGTCCAGTTCTCCTCAGACCAGATCTCAGCTACTCCACGAACGTCTTTGAACTGCTTCAGAAACTCAATGAACATCTTCTTGCTTGGGTATCTATGCTTCCCAGAGGCCGAGATAGTGAGGTTTCGTTCGTCGTAAGGTCCAGTGATTTTGTCTCTATCGTAGACAAGCCGCATTCGGTCTTTCACCCTCCTGAACACATGTTTCGTGAGCAGTGTGTCGGGACATAGCTCGTTGATGAGGTAGGCAAGGGCAAGAGCCATCATGTTTCCTCTGTCTGCTTCCCGCCAAAGTCGCAGTAGAAGGTCCTGCTTGTTTTCTGGAAGGTACCGAAGTTTTCTCCAATGCATTGTGATCACTGCTCCACTGTGTCGATTGCTAGGCCCCGTATGCCGAATAGAACCGAGATCACACTCATGATTAGCACGGTGATCATGGTCCAGATTTCGCTGCGCCACTCTTGAAAGATTAGCATGTGAATGATCTGCGTAGCAAGCAGCCCGAACAGGGCGATGATTGCGAATATTATGCCGTAGACGAGGCTAAGTTTTGGTTTGATAGTGACTTTGATGGCGAAAGCGCTGCGCTTCCTTCCCTGCTTGATATTTAACTCGAATCTCTGAGCCAGCAAATCCCTTAATCGCTCGATCATTTGAAGAAACACTCCGAACAAATTTTCTCGCCAAGATACCCTAACTCAATCCAGAGGGCTTCGATTTGATGTCCAGTTAGTTTTCCAATGCCCCGTTTGAATGTTCGGTCACCAATGATTGCATCGGCTTCTGGGTCCCAAGGGCCACCGCAATGAGCGCAAACATCCTCGTCTTCGTAGATCATTGTTTGCATCCGCTTGATCTCGGGAAATGTTGCTTTCACGCCTCCACCTGCAAGGGCTTCGACGTGGTCTGCATGTTTGATTTTCCAGCTTGGCACCAGCATCGGGATCATGGAGATGCCTTTGAACGTCATCTTCTCGGTTTTCGTAATGACGGGTTTGATTTTCTTTACAATGCAGAGTGGAAACGATAGGATTGTGTAGCTGCCGTCCCGACTTGTGATACTGCCGTCTGCCTGTGGAACCACAAGGATCAAATGCTGAACTTTGTACCGGGCGTCGTCGTAGATCCCTTTGAAAACTCCGACGTTGGTTTTGTAAGTTGCAAAAGCCTTATTCGTTATCTTCCTGACGCCGAAAGTCATGCAGGCATCGAGCCAGATCACCTTGACTTTCTGTCCTTCCTTCAACTCTAAGGGATTCAGACTATCATCGTCTTTGCTCTTGTCTCGCTTGATGAATTTCACTGCTTGAAGCCTAATCTTCTCAGCCTCATCGAGAAGCTGCGTTAGGTCGATTGCTTCCTCGTCTTCGGGTTGTTCGACGCCTTCAAGTTTGAAGATGATGTTTGCTGCTTCAACGATGATCTTCAGCCATTGCCGTTTCTCGCCCGGCGACTTTGCCTTGGCGACGTGGCTCTGCGCTTCCTCGGTTGCATACCAGAGCATGCCGATGATATCTTTGACGCCACGCTTCTCACGCTGCTTACGCTCCTCACGCTTTTCACGCTTCATGGCAGACCCTCCAATTCAATGTAGACATCCGAAGGCGCACCGCAGATCGCGCATCGTGAATCTCCTTCAAGTCTGATGATTCGATGCGGCCGCAGCCTGAACTTCTCAGAGTAGCATAGCCAGCATAAGTCAAGGACTCTCATTCTCCTTTCACCTGATCGATGAGATTCTCGCGCATTAGGTCAAGGTAATTCAGAGCATCGTCGATAGTGTCAATGATAGACTCGTTTTCAGGACCGATCTTCAGAGCGATAAGGTTCTGCAGTCGAACAAGTTTGTGCAGTAGATGCCATAATGCCACTCCGTATCCCGTTGTGACATCTATCCGCAGAATCTTCGCAATCTCAGCCATCCGCTTGAAATTGTCGAGGCAATCTGCTTTGCTTGCGTAGTCGTGTCCCTTCTTGAGTCGCAGCTCGATTCGTCGCTTGAACGCTTGCTTCTGAAGGTCTACTGCGTCCTTGAGTCTCATAGCTAGGTCTCTCCGTCAGGATCAACGAGTACGTTGGTGCGACTAACAATGTAGTCAAGAAGCGAAAACAGAAGTTGTAGCTTCTTTGCGGGTCGTTCATGAAACGGATACCATCTTCCGCCATGCGTGCGTATGATGTTTTGAACACAGCGAATTTCTCTGGCAAGTAGATATGGGTCGATGATTTTCGAGATGTAACACGCGAAGATCCCGGCCGAAACGTCTGCATGAATTACTTTTTCGTCGTGTTTCTCAGCGTTGACCACGCCGATATCATGAAAGACTGCTGCCGTAATGAGGCAATCGCACTCGGTTTCTGATAGGTCAAATTGCTTCATTATTCCATGACATCCCCAGACCATGCGTCGTATGTGAAGAATCAGACCGCCGGGGCCGCGTTCATCTTTAGGATGATGGCGCAGCGAACTGGGCAGTTTCCTAAGTCGAGGCATGAAATCCTTTAGCGCCATCTCGGTGGCACGACGGAGGTATGGATTACGAATCGAGCGAACCTCCTTGTTTAGATTGATCGTTGATTTCATAGTTCCTCCTCCTTTGTTGCCTCCTCAAAATCCTCTTGCTCAGAAGAGTCGGGCTCGCTGTTGCGTTCTCTCGCAGCCATGTAAGCCTGCATAGCCGTTAGGAAGTCTTTGAAGGCTCGAAAGGCAGATATCTTGAAAGCCATCTCGACACGGTTCCATTTACCTCGGTAGCCCTTGCTTGGATGATACACTGAGAACATGTAATCCTCCTGTGTGGCAATCTGGACTTTGATCTCGTAGGGTGGAGCGGTCAAAGCCTCGGTGTCATGCTCGATCAGAGTGATGAATCCCTGAACGTTTCTGATTAGAAGCCTGTATCCTCTGCCTGCCTTCATGGCGTCGCTGATTTGTTTCTGGACTAGAGGCACGTCTCGCGCCCGAATCTGCAGAATCACCGCAGTAGCTTCTAACGGGACTTCGACGACGGGTTTGTAGAGCTTCCTGTAATGCGTTCGCTCAGGCATGTTTCTTGCATTCCTCCTGAAACTCGCAGACGTTGCAAAGCCAAGCCGTGCATTTTCGACTCGGCGGGATTCCTTTCTTCAGAGCTTCATCCAGTTCCTTTGCTCTCGCGGAGAGATTCGCAAGCTGGTCGTCAACGTTGCAGGGTTCAGCGTCGAAATTTACGACTCTATGCTCAG
>Ga0315314_1001812_pt1 | contig 18343 bp, 16 predicted proteins | sample TDP9_MG_FD_203631 | JGI IMG/M metagenome (GOLD analysis project Ga0315314, IMG submission 203631) | Freshwater sediment microbial communities from Lake Towuti, South Sulawesi, Indonesia - TDP9 | ecosystem: Environmental > Aquatic > Freshwater > Lake > Sediment | place: Indonesia: South Sulawesi...
ACCAACAATGACCTGGGTATCTTGGGTACTCGGAACTGGCAAACTGAAGTCTTTGAAGGAGCGGAGAACATCGGCGGAGAAGCCATGAAGAAGAAAATCGTGGTTAAGTCGAAGGCCTGCTTCGCTTGCCCAATTAACTGCACCAAGTATAGTATAGTTAGAGCAGGACTCTATGCGAATACTATAGATGAGGGTCCAGAGTATGAAACTTTGTTTTCTCTGGGCTCCATTCTGGGCAACGACTGCATTGAATCGGTGGCTAAATCTGACAGACTTTGTGACGAATATGGAATCGATACCATATCGACCGGACTAATTATCGGGTTCGCCATGGAATGCTATGAAAACGGAATTCTCACAAAGAAAGATACCGGTGGTTTAGACCTAAAGTTTGGCAACCACGAAGCCGTAGTAAAGATGGTTGAGGCGATCGGAAATAGAGAAGGGCTAGGTGACATCCTAGCTGAAGGAGTGAAGAGAGCTGCGGAAAAAATAGGTGGAGGTTCAGAAAAATATGCCATGCATAGCAAGGGATGCGAAATCGCTGGACATTCCGCTAGAGGACTGCCGGGTAATGCTATTGGGTATGCCGCGGGAACCAGAGGAGGTAGCCATCATGACAGTAGGCCGACTCCGGAAAGGACAGGTAAGATGGATAGGAAGACCATAGAGGGGAAGGGCAGATTCGCCAAGAACATTAACGACATGAAGTCGATCATGGACTCGATCATCTTGTGTCAGATAACGGAGGCTATCGTGGGACTGCTTGATGTCACAGAAACGCACCAGAAGTGCATCAATGTGGTGACTGGCATGAATCTCTCGTTGGCAGACGTGAAAAGGGCTGGGGAAAGAATATGGACGCTTGAAAGAGCCTTCAACGTTAGGGAGGGTATTAGACGCAAGGACGACTGGCTACCCCGAAGGTTTGTGGAAGAACCTATCCCGGAAGGAGTTTCCAAGGGCATGGTCATCAAACCTGAGGATCTTAACAGGATGCTGGACGAGTACTACGAGGCTAGAGGATGGGACCAAAAGACTGGAATCCCGTTAAAAGAAACGCTACTGAAACTAAACCTAGATGAGATAGCTAAGGATTTCTACCAATAAGCACACGTTGCATGAATTAAATTCTTCACTTTTGTCTGATGCGTAAAGATCAAGATGTTTTATCTAGCTGAAGTCAACACTATTCAAATGTTCCTTAAACATAAAATTACGTAGAAGCACAAGGGCGCAGCATAGTTATAGTTTGCTTTAAATAAAACGAAAAATACAACTTATCTTCGTTCTTGAAGGGAGAGTTAGGAGTTGGGTGTTAAAGAAATTTTCTGGATTGCCAGAGACTACATGAAGTGCAGTGGTTGTAGAAGATGCGAGATCGCCTGCTCCTTCTTTCATGAGGGAAAGATATGGCCTGAGGCATCAAGGATACGTGTGTCCATGCTTGTTCCCGGAGCGGAGATCCCTCACTTCTGCGCTCAATGCCACGACTATCCATGCGTTAAATCCTGTCCAGAAAATGCTCTATCGGTAAGCAAGGAAACGGAAGCCGTCTTGGTCGATAAAGAAAAATGCACAGGCTGTGGATTATGCATCATCGCTTGTCCGGGGAGGATTCCATATCTACATCCAACCAAGAACTATGCCCTGATATGCGATTTGTGTGGAGGAGAACCTCAATGCGTAAAAGTTTGCACAGGGGCTCAATTTGATGCCTTATGGATCGTTAAAAAGCCGGAAACTCACTCGTACAAGCTCTACGCCAAAAGACCCGAAGAAGCGACACGGGACTTAGTCATCAACCTCTACGGTGAGAAGAGTAAGGAGTTGATCTAAGATGCGCGGGTACGCTGGTAAGTTTTTGGAGATCGACCTTTCAACAGAGAAGATGGAAGACGTAACGTTCGATGAGCATATCCTGAGACAGTATATTGGTGGAAGGGGACTAGCCGCTAAAATACTATGGGACCGACTCGGTGACCGATGGGATTCCGTAGACCCCCTTGGGCCTGAGAACATACTACTTATTCTAACCGGACCTCTAACCGGATTCTTCCCTGGAAGCAAAATATGCGTATCGGGAAAGTCTCCACAGAGTAATGGCATAGTCGGCTCAACGATCGGTGGAGCGTTTTCAGTCGAACTGAAATGCGCGGGGTATGACGGTCTCGTCATCGCTGGAAAAGCCGACAAGCCAGTTTACATATTCATCACGGGTTCTAGAGCCGAGATCAAGGATGCAAGCCACCTGTGGGGCAAAGATGGAAAGGAAACCCTTAAGATTTTGACTAAGGAGGGGAGAGAGGAACTCGAGAAAAGGGCTCCACAACACGGGGAGTGGAAGCAGCCAGGTATTCTCTACATAGGACCGGCAGGAGAAAACAGAACCAGAGTAGCTGCTGTGAATGCGTACTGGGTGCATGGAGCAGGATACGGGGGCTACGGCGGGGTGATGGGATCGAAGAACCTCAAGGCAGTTGTTGCCAAGGGAACGGGACCTTTACCCGAGGTGGCGGATCTGAAGAAGACGTTAACGCTGATGAATAGAATTTCACGGAAGAACGTGAAGAACACTGTGATAACGAGGCAGTGGGGAACGGGTTCCTTAGGCTATGATGTCGGTGCTCGACTCAGCTCAGAGCCTATCAGAAACTGGCAAGAGGAGTGGCACGACGAAAAGAGCTTCGGGGTGGACAAGTTCGAGGAGAGGGTCTGGATAAAACGCTACTGGAGTGCATCGGACTTCGGATGCGCAACAGCCTGCCTTAAGCTTGCAACTCCTAAAACTGGTCCGTTTAAGGGAGCGATAACCGACAACCCCGACTACGAGAACCAAGCGTACGTGGGAACCAACCTAGGCATCTTCACTCCAGAGGAGAACGTCTACCTAATGGCGTTGATGGACGACTTGGGGTTCTGCGGGATACAAGGTGGAAACGTTCTGGGCTTCGCGGCCGAACTATACCAAAGAGGTATCCTAACGAAGGAGGACCTAGGTGGCATCGAACTCAAATGGGGAAACGTAGAGGCTTTCGCGGCTTTAATAAAGAAGATAGCTGCGAGGGAGGGCATAGGCAGTATACTCGCCGAGGGAACGTACAGAGCAGCGCTGAAGATAAGCGAACTTAAGGGAGTTGATGTGGTGAAATACGCCGTTGTGGAGAAGGGCATGGCCATAGGCGCCCACGGCATAAGGAGTGGAAAAGACTATCCCAGAAGAATCTCATACGCTTGCTCCGTACAGGCCGGAGACCACACATCGATTGCCCATCCCACACTCACTCACGAAAATAGCGAGCTGCGTTTAATACTCCACGACTCAGGAGTCTACTGCTGGTTTAACACCTTTGACGTACCTGAATATCTCGTATGGGGTCTTTTTGAGGCCATTACAGGCTGGAAAGTTGGACCAAAAGAATGGTATGAAACTACAGCGCGTAGAATCCTCCACATTCAGAGAGCAGCCTTGTTGATAAGTGGACCCGATCTGAGGTGGGACCCAAGAGTGCATGACGATAACCCGCCGAGGTTCTATGAGCCGTTACCCTCTGGACCCTACGCTGGGAGAATGGTAGATAAAGCTAAATTTGAGAAGGCGAAGAAGGAGTACTACGAAAGCGTAGGCTGGGACGAAAACGGGATACCGAAATCAACGGAGCTGAAGCGTCTCGGCTTACCAGAAGTCGACAGAAAACTTGAGGAACTACGATCTTAGGCAATGAAGCGTGGCTTCCATTAAAGTAGACGAAGTTAAAATGCTACTGATGATCAGTGTATGATTATTTTCCGTTAGTATGTAAGTTGGGCATTTGAATAAGCTGGATTACGCATTTTAATAGAAGATGCTAACACTAAAAGGTACAAAAACATAATAGGCTTAACAAGGCTCTACTGGTAAAGGGCGAGCATTTTGGGAATGACCACAACTGAAAAGATACTTGCAAGAGCTTCCAATAAAACGAAGGTATCCCAGGGAGACATTGTTATGGCGAAAATAGACGTGGCAATGTGCAACGACATCGCGGCTCCCGATGTAATCTCAGCCTTTAGAGATATAGCAGATAAGGTATGGGACCCTCAAAAAGTCGTTTTCATCATGGACCATTGTGTCCCAGCACACAACCTTTGGGCTGCAACCACAGCGAGGCTTGTCAGAGAGTTCGAGAAACAGCAGGGGATAATTTTCTATGAGGTAGGCAGAGGCGGTATAGAACATCAAGTAATGCACGAAAAAGGGCATGTCAGACCGGGCGAAGTTATCGTTGGAACCGATTCTCACACCTGTACATACGGTGCTCTTGGCTGTTTCTCGACGGGCATAGGGGCTACAGAGATGGCTGGGATACTTGCCACCGGAGAGCTTTGGTTTAAGGTTCCTGCATCAATTAAATTTAATCTGACAGGAAAATTGCCCGAGATCGTTGTGGGTAAAGATATATGGTTATACATCGCTGGCCAGATCGGCGCTGATGGAGCTTTGTATAAAGCAGTTGAATATGCGGGTCCAGTTACGGGAGAGATGAGCCTAGATAGCAGACTCACTATGTGCAATATGGCTGTTGAAATAGGTGCAAAAAACGGAATTTTTGAGCCGGATGAAAAGGTGATCGAGTACGTGAGGCAAAGGACAAACAAGCAGTTTGAGACGGTAAGAAGCGATTCAGATGCGGAATATGAGGAAATCTTTGAGTTCGATATCTCCAACGTTGAGCCGCAAGTAGCTGTACCTTATTCTCCAGCCAACGCTAAGCCAGTATCTGAGGTAGCAAGAATTAGGATCGATCAAGCTTTTATAGGCTCATGTACGAACGGTAGGATGGAAGATTTAAGGATGGCAGCAAGAATATTGGAAGGGAGAAAAGTGCACCCAGACGTTAGGCTGATCGTCATACCGGCATCTCATGAAATCTACAGACAAGCAATGGCAGAGGGCATACTTGACGTGTTTCTAAAGGCTGGAGCCGCCGTGTGTTATCCAAGCTGTGGACCATGCGCTGGAATAGATAAGGGGGTCTTAGCGGCTGATGATGTTTGCATCTCGTCAACAAACAGAAACTTCAAGGGTAGACAGGGACACCCCGAATCTAAAACCTATCTGGCAAACGCGGCTACAGTAACTGCCTCAGCCATTAGGGGTGAGATAGCTGATCCTAGAGCCCTTCTGTAGGAAGTGAAAATATGTTCCAGAAAATACGTGGCAGAGCATGGAAATTCGGTGATAATGTAGATACTGATGTGATAATCCCGACGAGAGTTGTAACATCCACCTCAGATCCATACGGGTGGGCAAGATATGTCATGGAGCCTTTAGATCCAGATTTTCATAAAAAAGTGGAAAAAGGAGACATTCTAGTTGCTGGGAAGAATTTTGGCTGCGGCTCTAGCCGAGAACAAGCACCAACCGCTCTTAAATACGCGGGCATAGGAGCCGTTATCGCCGAGTCTTTCGCGAGAATCTTCTTTAGGAATTCAATCAACATAGGTTTGCCGGTGTTAGAGTGCAAAAACATATCTACAAAGATCAGGGAGGGAGACATTTTGGAAGTATATCTGGAAACTGGGAATATAAGAAATTTGACAACAGGAGAGAACATAAAGGCAATGCCACTGCCGGAGTTCGCTCTACAAATAATACTAGATGGCGGATTAATCCCTTATTTAAAGAAGCGTACAAGTAAATATGCTAGACGCAGCTAGCGCGCTGGAAAGACGAGCCATACCTGATGAGGATTCTGTAATTAGGTCGCGTGAAAGAAATCATAAATTAACCGGAATTAAAAACATTAAGGGGAGGTTTTGATTTGATCAACGTTGTTATGCCTAAACTAGGTCTGACGATGAAGGATGGGAGAATTGTAAAGTGGCTTAAGGCAGAAGGGGAAACTGTAGAGCAAAGAAAACCGTTGCTTGAAATTGAATCCGAGAAAATAACGGCTGAAGTTGAAGCTCCAGCTTCTGGTGTATTACGTAAAATATTGGCGTCAGAAGATTCAGTCGTTCCTGTTGGTGAGTTGATCGCAATAATCACTGAACCAGGCGAAGAGTTGCCTCCCCTCGAAGAAATTATCGAGAAGGCAAAGAAGCCTGTAGCGGCACCTGTACCAGAGGTTGAAGAAATTGAGAAGCCAGTTGCCCCGCCTGTTGCTAAAGAAAGAGTAAGGATTTCTCCGCTTGCAAGAAAACTCGCCGAAGAACATAAAATTGACGTAACGAAGATTAAGGGCACGGGACCTGAGGGCCGAATAGTTAAGGAAGATGTGCTAAGAGCGATAGAGGAAGCAAAAGCCGTTCCTCCTGTTCCAGTTGCCCCGCCGGCGGAGTTGGTTAGAATAGCTGAAGTTGTGCCATTAAAAGGGATCAGAAAAATCATTGCGGAGCGCCTTTCTCATAGCTACCGCGAAGCCGTCCATGTCGCGATGACGACAGAAGTAGATATGACCGAAACTATGAGGCTTCGTCGGAGGCTTCTGCCTGAAATTGAAGAGAAGGCTAAAGTTTCTCTAAGCTATACGGATATGCTGGTTAAAGCCGTAGCGATCGCTCTTAAAAGAAATCCCATTGTAAACTCGATGCTGGATGGCGATCAGATAAAAATAATTAAGGACATAAACATTGGTGTGGCTATTGCCGTAGAAGATGGCTTGATAGTTCCAGTTGTTCGTAATGCGGACGAAAAATCGCTTGTTGAAATTGCATTGTGCCTAAGAGATTTCACTGAGAAAGCGAGGCAACACCGTCTTTCACTGGACGACGTAAGCGGAGGCACTTTTACCATATCCAACCTTGGCATGTTTGGGATAGATACCTTCAGACCCATCATAAACCCGCCACAAAGCGCAATTTTAGGAGTCGGAGCGATAAATGACAAACCTGTGGTGGTTAATGGACAAATATCAATAAGACCACTGATGACTCTCAGCCTAGTGTTTGATCACAGAGTTTTTGACGGGGTTCCTGCCGCCATCTTCCTAAAGACGCTGAAAGAAATCTTAGAAAACCCCACGGCACACATGGATATTACATGAAAATGTGTCAGATATGTTCTGACGATTCGTTTGACACTTTCGAAATGGTTAGGGAACCTTAGGGAACAATAGTGGAGCGATAAAGATCACAAATAAGAATATTAAAACGTATATGAGGAAGAAGGCATAGAGCTGTGTTCTTCTTTTTTTCGAAGCTTTTTCAAACTCTGCTTTACACGTATCTCCACAAAATTGTTTATCCAACTCGATGGGCAACCCGCAGACTGGACAGTGACGATGCTTCGCTAGGGCAGGGGCGCTTTCCTTCTTGCGTTTAGCCATTTCCCTCACAGTATTAAATTCTATTAGTCTTATTATGTAACCATGAGCTCTATAAGATTTGTGATCCTTATATGTGCACGTGCTTAAATCTGTGGAGAAAGGAAAAACGCAACATCGGGTCCTTTTTCTTTTCATGGGTGCGATTGTCTCAAGCGAAAAACAACATACCCTAACGCACTTGTCTTTATGCGTATACTAGGTAAGCAACTTTATATACGCATAACTTACAAACCGTTTCATGAAAAGTTGAGGGTTTGGAGTTGAAAGTAATAACTGAAAAATGTGTAGGGTGCGCCCTTTGTGTTCCTTACTGCCCAGTGAATGCAATACATGTTACTCCTGAAAGGAAGGCAGTTATCGACGAGGATAAATGCGTTGAATGCTGGGTTTGCCACCGAATCGATGTGTGTCCCACCGAAGCCATTCAACCAGTGGAGTTAAAATGGCCCAGGGACTTAATGTGGAACTTCGCCTGCCCGACAAAGGACTGGCCCATGACCCGCATGGCTGGCAGAGGAACGGAGGAGATGAAAACCAATGAAATTACAGGGAGATTTAAGAGAGGCGAAGTTGGCATCGGGGTTGATGTGGGAAGACCTGGGGTTGGCACAACCTTTGACGATGTCGAGAAGATAACTCGGGCTGTAGCGCCTTTGGGGGTTATGTTTGAGAAGGAAAACCCGATATCGATGATAATAGATGTTAACACGGGCAAACTTGCAGATGAAAAACTCAGGAACGTTAAGGTTTTATCCGCTGTATTGGAGTTTAAAACCACCCTAGAAAACCTAGAGAACGTGTTAATGGAATTACAGAAGGTTTCTAAGAAGATTAACACCGTCATGTCTGTCGCGTTAATAAGCAGAGTTGAACCGGACGGGTCGGTTCCATTCCTTAAGAAGCTAGGTGAATTAGGGATCGAGCATAAGCCGAACACCAAGACAAACGTGGGGCTGGGGAGGCCCGTCGCATCTGTGTGAGGTGGTGAACATGACTCATACCTCTCATAGAACCGGGACCATTGAAAGCCTAAAGGGGGACTACGTCGTTCTGGTCATGTCCGCGAGAGGATTTAACGATAAAGGAGCTGCGCCAAAACTCGTTGAAGCCCTGAAGATTCTCTCTAGATTTAACCCTGTGAACATGGGCGACATGAAGACGGGAAGCGTGTATAGGCCAGGGTACAACCTGAAGAGGCTTGTTAAAGAGGCTACTGACACATCGATTTTCCACGGAGTCTATACAAACATAGAAACCGTGAAGAAGGTGTTAAAGGCTCTAAAAGAAGCTGATCTGGGGATGTCGGTGGTAGTAGGCGGGTTGTTTGACGAAGTGAAAAAAGCATGCGTAGAAACCGGCTTATTACCACACACGGTGCTGTTCTCCCTCGGCGTCTGGGGGAGGACAGACCTTCTACCGAAAGAACATGAAGTCAAGGATATAGCAACCATGTGTGGACACGCAATGGTTTCAAACGCTTTAATCCGCAAGCTAGCTAAAGACGTTAAGAGAGGGAAACTTTCGCCAGAACAAGCCGCAACAACGTTAGCCAGAGGCTGCACTTGTGGAATATTCAACACAGAAAGAGCGGCAAAGCTCATAGGGGCGTTTGCTGATAAAATGTAGACCTCCATTTTGTAAACTGATCTTGACTTGGCTTTATTACGGAACTAAAAACTGTAAAGTACCTCTGAGACCCCTACATAGGATGCTAGACCCGAATAGAGTAGAATTGTGAAGGAGGCGAGAGCAGTCTTTTATCTCTATAGACTAGTCAAAAATTTTCTTAATAGGTCACCCCTCACACAAGCCTGGTTGGCGATGAACAAAATTTTTCCTAAGCGCACCACCAAAGAAAATTTATTGCAAGGTAAAAGTTGCTTTTTATTGAAGTCACAAAATGCTTTTAGAGTGCTTCTCACCTTTAGTTAGGGTAGGTTGGCGCTGATGGATCGCCCAAAGAACGCCTTTGACATGTTAGCGAAACCCGTTCGTAGGCTTGTTGAGCAGAGGGGTTTTGAGACGCCAACCGAACCTCAGGAAAAAACGATACCTAAAATCCTTGAGGGTAAGAATGTTCTTCTTATATCGCCGACTGCCACGGGAAAGACTGAGGCGGCGGTTCTTCCTGTTCTCAGCATGCTTATTCAAATGCCGGAAAGACTTCGTGGAATCAAAATCCTTTACATAACCCCTCTTAGGGCACTGAATCGAGACTTGCTTGAACGGCTTGAATGGTGGTGTAACAACCTCGACGTGAAGCTGGCGGTTAGGCACGGTGACACTGAAACCAGCGAACGGTCAAGGCAGGCCAGAAGCCCACCCGACATGTTAATCACTACGCCAGAAACCTTGCAAGCCATCATGCCGGGCTGGGTTATGCGTCAGCATCTTCAGCAAGTCCGGTGGATGATCATCGACGAGGTTCATGAGATGGCGGACAGCAAGCGTGGAAGTCAGCTATCCTTGGCTCTTGAAAGGCTTAGATGGATCACAGGTAAGGAATTTCAAACCATTGGTCTGTCCGCTACGATTGGTAGTCCGAATAAGGTGGCTCAATTTCTCGTGGGCAACGGGCGTGACGTCGAAATCGTGAAAGTGCCCGTGGCGCGGCTCATGCGGTTAAAGATTCTCTTTCCACAGCCCAGTTCCGAGGATGCTGAGCTCGCGTCCACGCTTTTCACCCATCCCGAGGTTGCGGCTCGACTCCGCATCATTCGTGAGCACATTGAAAAACAAAAGTCGGTTCTTTTATTCACCAATACACGTGCTATCTCCGAAGTCCTAGCTAGTCGATTCAAGGTTTGGGACATAGACTTCCCAGTGTCCATCCACCACGGCTCACTAGCTAAGCCTTCAAGAATAGCGGCTGAGCGAGGATTGAAAAACGGTGAGCTAAAGGGACTAATATGTACATCATCACTTGAACTTGGAATTGATGTTGGGCGAATAGACTTGGTGATACAGTACATGAGTTCGAGGCAGGTGACTCGCCTCATTCAGCGTGTGGGCAGAAGTGGACACAGAATTGGACGCATCGCTAAGGGGCTCATCATCACCATGGACTCTGACGATACGCTGGAGGCTATGGTCATCGGTCGTATGGCGTACAAGGAGGAGTTGGAGCCAGTAGACATACCTCAGAAGCCTTACGATGCCTTGGCTCATCAGATAATAGGCCTTTTAATGAAGAAGAAGCGATGGTATTTCTATGAGATTTACGATCTGTTCAAGAATGCCTATCCCTATGCTGATCTAACTTTAGAGGACATTCAAAGAGTCTTAGAATATATGCATTCTCGATATCCTAGGCTGGCTTGGGTCTCCTTCGAGGACATGCTCACCATAAAGCCTCGTCAAACCAAAGCACTGTACGAGTATTATTTTGAGAACCTATCCATGATCCCAGATGAAAAGCAATACCTTGTTATTGACGAGACCTCGAGCGCCGCAGTGGGCATCCTCGACGAGGCCTTTATTGCAGAGTACGGAAAACCGGGAGTCAAGTTCATCATTCGTGGGAGCCCTTGGAAGATTCTGAACATTTACGGCGACAAGATTTACGTAAAGCCCGTGGACGATCCAACCGGAGCCATCCCGAGCTGGGTTGGGGAAGAAATTCCAGTTCCGTTTGAGGTAGCGCAAGAGGTTGGTTGGGTCAGAGGTCTTGTTGAAGAACAAATTAAGAGCGGGGTGGAGCTTAAAGAAATCGCCGCTCGATTGGCTAAGAAGTATCCTGTCGACAAGGACACGATTATGCGTGCGCTGCTTGAAACGGTTGAGCATGTGAAAAGAGACTTTCTTGTTCCGGCTGACAAGCGAATCATCGTCGAGGACTGGGAAGACTTCGTCATCATCCACGCTAATTTCGGATCCCTCACAAACCGCGCATTGGCTCAATTGATTGGTCATGTACTGTCTGAACAAACTGGATACACTGTTGCGGTTCAACACGATCCGTATCGCATCTTCATTCAAACCATGGGTGCAGCAAACGCAGACAGCATCATATCCCTTTTTAATGAAATGAAGCAAATGCCTGAGTCGACCATTCGAGACCTGCTCACAAGAGCAACCGTGAAAACAGGAATCTTCAAACGACGAATGGTTCATGTGGCTCGAAGATTCGGCGCCCTCAAAAAATGGGTTGACTTTAGCACCATAAGTCTCCGAAAGTTGATGAAAAGCTTCGAGGGTACCGCCATCTTCGACGAGGCACTTAAAGAAACCTTCACAAAGGATCTGGACCTAGAACACACGATTCGGGTTCTCAGCGAAGTTCGAAGGAACGAAATTGAAGTTAGAAAGCTGGAAACCCGGGGTGTTGTCACTCCGATTGCGCGTGTGGGCATAGAGCGCGTCAGCATGAAAACTGATCTAATTCCTCCAGAGAGAATGAAGCTTATACTAGTGGAGTCAGCGAGGGCACGCTTACTCAACGAAGTTCGCACGTTCGTTTGCACCAACTGCTGGGATTATCTGGAAATGATTCGCATTAAAGACCTGCCAGACAAACCAACGTGCCCCATGTGTGGATCAACAGCCCTCGGTGTGCTTGGTAAAGAAGAAGATCAGATTCGAGCGCTTGTTGAGAAAAAGGGTGAAAAACTGACAAAAATCGAAAGAAAATGGAAAGAGCAAGCTCTAGGAACGGCGCGGTTAATGTCTAAGTACGGCAAACCCGCCGCCGTAGCTTTTGCTGGAAGAAAACTGAAAATATCTGACATGGAAAATGTCCTTCAGGAGGAAAGGGAACTTACAGACCGCTTTTTTGAGTTGGTGATAGAATCCGAGCGAAAAGCGTTGGAAAAAAGATTCTGGTAGTTTTCTGTTTAGCTAAAAGTATAAAAGGAAGGAGTGTAAAAGGTAGTTAGACTTGTTAACAGTTGCTGGAGAAGAGAAGTTGGAGTTAAGTCGCCAAAGGATGCGGGAGCACGCGCTGAACCGGTTCAAACATATTAAATCATGCATATTAGCCAGGGAGCTTTGTTTGCTTGTGCGCACCAGCCGAGTGGCGTTTAATGCAAAAGACGCCCACGACTGTTGCGTATTCATTTCTAAACTGTGTAAAGAGGCGGGGTGTGAGGAACCGAGTGATCTATGCGGCAAAGCCGCTGAAGCGGTCCTAGCAAGCGAAGAGAAATACCTTGAGCTTTGTGAGCAGAGCTGTATGAAGTGTGGCGAATCTAGAAGACCCGCGCCGAGACCCGCACCAGAAAGAACAGCGTATGTTGCTTGATGTTTTCTCTCTATAAAATCGGCTTTCTCACCGAGATACGTTTTTGCTACAGGTTATCTGGACTCCCCTTGAGATCGTAAGCTGCAAATCTTCGAAAAATAAATAAGCATGAGCTGTAGACAAAGTGTCAAGAGGCGACCAAGGTTTGTTTATTGCACCATTTGTTGCCACACCTCTTCCAGTGGCTCGTCAAATGCTCATTCTCGCTGAGCTGAAGCTAGGCGAAACGGTTTATGACTTAGGCTCCGGGGATGGTCGTGTAGTCATAATGGCTGCTCAAGAGTTTGGGGCTAAAGCAGTGGGGGTTGAGTTAAGGCAAGATCTAGCGAGGCAGGCCCTCAACAAGGTTTTTGAGTTAGGCCTCGTGGGAAGGGTGAAGATCCTTCAAAGCGACTTGTTTAAGGTGGACCTAAGCTCAGCAGACATCGTCTTTCTGTATCTCACCACCAGCGCAAACGAGAAAGTTAAACCAAAGCTGGAATCAGAGCTTAAGCAGAGTGCTCGAGTTGTGTCCCACGATTATGAAATCCTCGGATGGAAACCTTATAAAGTTAATAGTTTCTGCGAAAATCCTAAACTAGGCTACCCTTCTCATACCATATATGTTTATAAAAGGTAGGCTTGATACGATATTAATAATAACCTTTTTTTATACTATTCGGCTAATTTTACTATTTGGGAACAATGTTGGAGGGCAAAGGAGAAGTTTCAGGGAAAAATCGAAGCCATATAGATTCGCCATCACCATTTTCGTGATTTATTTTCGTCTAAGATGGCTCCGATCTTGTCTAACCTGTCCCCTTCATCCGCATATCTTATAAGAAAATGTCTCTTTATTGACGGAAAAACCAAATTTAACAATTTATTCTCTTTGTCTTCCCAGATTTCCACCAACTTGTCCCCAATTGAGAGATGGCAAAGTCTCTTTATTAGTTCATACAATTCATCAAATTCGAGTTTATTTTTCGAGAGAAATATTTTATCTTTGACTTTGAGGACGGAGATGGGCAAGTGTTCCTTTAATATATACCCTTGAATAAAATCATAGACTTTCGTCGCGTCAACATCTATATCAACGATTTCTCCATAGTCGGCTTGCGAATTAACAAACTCTTTAAGGATTTCTTTAATTTCTTTCATTCATTCTCACCCACCTTAGGGTATCGTGAACCTTTTGACGTTTATTATCATGGGGGAATATGCGAAAATCATAGCCAAAAATAGCTCTTCAATTTCATAATTCATCCTTTATAGTATCTAAGAATAAAAATGAGAAACCTTTAAACGCCCTTTTAACCAGGTAAAATAAAACCGCGGGAATCGGTGTGGCGCTAAATCTGACCGTGAGTGAAGGTGACATGGAGTATACGGATTTGAACTTTCGGAGGAATGGACGATGCCGACAGCTCAAAAGGTAAAGTGTCTTTTGTGTTGAGGATAAGTGGTTGATTGTGTTGCAAGGAGTACTTACCTTTGATCGCGCGCTTTACAGCAAATGCGTCAACCTCACCACTCATGATAACGCGCCGTTCTGCCTCGCCTTGCTTGCATATTTGGATAAGAAACTTCTCCGCAAGCCCTTCAGTTGCCATGATTTTCAACTAAAGAAAGTTCTGACACGCCAGAACTTTTCGTAAAATTGTCAGAAGAAAAGGAGGACACCAGACATGCCTAGTAACAAAAAGCGAGTTGAAATTGTCTTCCCTCAAGGTCTTTACGATCGTTTTGTTAACTCGAAGCGGACGGCCACTTAAGTGTAAGCGAAAAAATTCGAGCGCTTATAATCGCCTACCTAAACGAGGGGGACCATAAGTAATGAGGCGACCAAACCGACACTAACCTTAGTTCAGCGATAAAAACGCGCATCACTCAATTAATAAGTGCTCGTAAGAGGGCATTTAGATTTTAAATTTGATCTTTCCATGTGTGATGCAATATAAAAGCGCAGTTTAAGGCTGTAGAATTGTAAAATTCTTGGCTTTCACTTAATATTTCTTTCCCTTTATTGGTTTCCACCAAGTCCAGATCGGAGAAATAGACCCTTTTCTTATGAGGTTTACCGTTCTCTTCTAAAAAGTAGATTTTCTCGTCGGGGCTGATCTTAAATTTGTCCCTTATGTCTTGGGGGATGGTTATTTGTCCCCTTGAGGTCACTTTCGAAGAGCATAACAACGTTGGATCTGCCTGAATAGTAAGAATGGTACGTCTAATATGAATACCAGCAAAGAAATGGGTTCTCACAGGTTTTCAAGGGGATTTTACCCGTTAAAATCACCATCTGATTGTAGAAAGTGGTGTGTTGTCACTAAGATGTGTCACGAGGTGAGTTGTATCGATCTCCTTCTTATTAGTAGTTTGAGAATAACCTTCAAAACTGAATTGTAAGAAATGGTATGTTTAATATGAACCTCGATGAAGATGTAGGTTCTCACATGTTTTCAAGAAAGGTTTGGGTAGCGATAAGCAGTCCGTTTCAAGTTAACTTCTTTTATCCGTTAATCTTGAAGCTAAGAAGAAACCTCGATGTGCTCATTACTGCTCTTGGTGATGATCGAGTCCTGTCTATGCTGAAGGCGAAGGGTATTGACTGCGTTTCTATAGGGAAGGGTGAATGGGGACCACCGAACGAAAGACTTGTGGCGTATGCAAAGACGATGGAGGAGCTTGTCCCCATAGTCCAGCGAGAAAAACCGGACCTCCTCCTAACTGAACGGTGGCCTGAAGCTGTCCGCGTTGCGTTTGGTTTCGGTATTCCCTCTTGGACGTTGTTCTGCGACGAACGTGACTTCCACCTGAACTGCACAGTGTTTCCGTTGTCCACTAAAATCTTTGCATCCAGGTTTCATGGCTTCAAAGAGTTGCAGGAGAACGGGGTAAACGACGTGAAGAAGGTGACTTGGTTCGATGGTTTTCCCTCTTGTTATTTAAAGGGAGCGCAGATGAAAGGGTGTGATCCGTTTAAGGCTGAGGGGTTAAAGTCCCCAGTGTGGCTCGTGAGGCCGCCGGCGGGAGTAAGGAGAGCAAAATTGTTGAACGTTGCGTTCAAATTTTGACGAAGCGGAAAGAAGCACAGGGCATCAACCTTGTGGTTTTGCCGAGAAACGAGCGGCAGATGGTCCAGTATAAGCAGTATCCTGTCACTGTGATGACCAGCGTGGTCTTGGACAGTCCCGTGGTTTACGCTGATGCGATGTTTGGTGGTTCCGAGAATATGCTGACGGAGGCGTTTGTGTTGGGCAAGCCGGCTGTTAGCTCCATCTACTGGCGAGAATCCAGGTTGATCCAGGAGCTACACAAGTACATACCACACGTTCTGAACCCGTTTCAGATGGCTACGGAAGTCATAAAGTTCACGAACTCGGAAGAAGCGTTACTCTTCAAAGAAAAAACGTGGCCGGTGGTAAACGGTCTCGTGCAGGTCAACAGCGTAGGGTCGTCGGGTAGGAGGTCTAAAATAGAAATTTATACGGATATTCTTCAGGAGATTGCGTTTAGACCTCGTCGGTTGACGCATATCATGCAAGCTGCAAACTTGCCGTACACGCAGCTTAAACGATATCTGATACGGTTGAAGAAGGCAAACCTGATTATAGAAAGAAGGGATCGTCCTAATGGGGTGAACTATCAAGCTACGAGTGAGGGGTTGCGTTTTCTTAAGGAGTACAAGAATGTCATCAGTAGCCTGTTGGAATGATCCGGATTTTAAAATATATTAGATTTTAGGTGTCTTGGCTTCGTAGGCGGGGCAGAGGGCGCATGTTACGTTGGATAGTTCTAGGTGGCAGTGGTTTTGTTCCCTCGCGCAGTTTTGTATTCTGCAGTTGGTGGCTATCGGTATTTTCTTCTTTGCGTCGTTTTTGAGAAAAAAGTATCTGCACTGCCCTTCCTTGGCGTGTTCGCACTGTTCCATCTTTAGGCCGCCGAAGAAGGTTAGGTTGCTCAGGATTTCTAGGATGGTGAGTATGTCTTCGAACCCGTGTTTCTCTAGTTTTTCTAGGCACTTCTCCAGTTCGGCTAAACGGTTAAGCACTTCGGTACTCATAGAGCCCCATCCTTCGTTCATATATGTATTGGGGTGGTGGGTTAATAAACTCTGATTGTCTACGATTTAGAAAGATGGTCATAATAGTTTTGAATAGGGTTAAACTAGAGTTCGAGGCCTTTTAATGAGATGAGTTTACTGATTCTACGCTCGTTGCTGTAGACGGTGCGACCGGAGACGTTGAAGGCTTTGCCAACTTCGTCTTTCGATATATTTATCCCTCTACTTTTGCAAACGAGGTAGAAGGCTCCGGCGGCCAATGAAACGGGATTTCCGCTGATTTCCTTTCGAATGGTTGTGAGTAGGCGTTCCACAGTTTGTATCAGTGTGGCGTCGGATGTAAGATTCCCTCCGAACTTCCTTAGGTAGTCTTTTGCTAAAAAGGTTCGATGGAAGTTGCCCATCTTTCGCATGGTCCAAGCGTACTTCATTACTAAGCGGTGGTCGAGGGAGAGTTTTTGGCAAATTTCCTTCAGAGTTCGCATTTCGTTGTACTCTTTGAGTATGAGGTGGATTAGGGCGGCGATGGCTTCCCTCTTGTTCTTTCCGAATCTTTGGGATCGGAAAAGTGTGTTGTTGTTGAGTCGGATGATGCGGGCGGCTTCTTCTCGGTAGGGGAAGTTTGGGAGGTTGAGTTGGCAGGAGAGGGTTCGTAGGGTGGTCAGCCACTCTCTGAGGGTGTCTGAGTCGTTTTCGTTCCAGTTGGAGAACCACTTTGGGGTCCAATCTACGAAGCCTTGGCGGGTTCGGGCTCGGCCTAGTACGAGGCCGCATCTTTTGCAAACGACTTCGCCGTTGAGTCCGTCTGGAAATACGAGAGTGTTGTGGCATTCGGGGCATTCCAACGGGGATCACGCGATACTTCGATATCGCTTTATAAAAGTTGTATGAAAAAGTGTTTCATGGAATATGCGATACTACTATATCGTTCTGTAAGATTTGTCTGGAAGATTCTTCTATGGCTTGGTTTCCGCGAAAGATTGTTGGAGTGGGATGCTGGGAGTGGTTTCGGAAAGTTCTGTAGATTATTTCTACAATTTTGCTGCGTTCTTGAAAATATGAAGAAAATCCACTAAAACAGTAGGTTCAAATATATTGCCAAAAATCCAGAGAACACAACTGCGCCGATGTAGACGTCTAGCATAAATAGGGTTGCTCCCAAAATCCACAATCCCTTCGGGAAATGCTTCAAGCAAAACCGATAACCGACAAAGAACACGGTCAACATGCATCCTAATAGCACTACCCTAAACATCACCCAAAACTGAACCCCCCACAGCGTAACCACTGGATTTAACTCAACGCATCCAATTCCTATACCCAATACCGTGATCAGAGCGTCGAGCAAAGTAAATACGGCAAGAGAAACCAGAAGAGTTAGATAAACCATTTCTTAAACCAGTGAATAACAATTCTTTGTAGAAGGGATAAATAACGTTTACCCTTTTTTCGAGGTTTGGAAAAATATTTAGAGGATGTCGGTGCCGTCTAGGCTGCAAGTTTATGTGGGTCCTCCTAGGGTTCTTGCTGACAGTGGGGTCTATGATTCCGTTTTGGTGGGTGTCGTTTTGGGCGCAGTGGTGTTATTTGTAAGGTGGCGTTCAAGTAAGAGAAGACTGCCAATGGAAAGGAGATGGTGAAAATCGGGAAGATTCTGTTGTGTTAAGGCGTTCTTTGTTTATAAGCGTATTCCGCAAATGAAAAATTGGTGAAGGTTATGGGTGAGATCCGTGGGGTGGTTTCGGAGGCGGG
>Ga0315314_1001813_pt1 | contig 18336 bp, 13 predicted proteins | sample TDP9_MG_FD_203631 | JGI IMG/M metagenome (GOLD analysis project Ga0315314, IMG submission 203631) | Freshwater sediment microbial communities from Lake Towuti, South Sulawesi, Indonesia - TDP9 | ecosystem: Environmental > Aquatic > Freshwater > Lake > Sediment | place: Indonesia: South Sulawesi...
GTAGTCAAAGTCTCTGATAAGCAAGGTTTCCGCATCCAATACCGTCAAGACCGTGGCGCCGATTACGGCTGGTATGAAGAGCAAGAACGAAAACCTGAAAGCTCTTTGCTTGTCAACTCCTAAAAATAAGCCCGTAGCAATTGTTGAGCCGCTTCTCGAAACGCCTGGAATCAAAGCCACACCCTGAGCCACTCCAATGAGAACAGCGCGTAAGGGACTCAAGGTTCCACTTTGCTTCTTGCCTCGCCCAAAAACATATAGAAAGCTGTAGAAGCTACCCGTCAAAATGAAGGCAATGCCAACGGCTATCAGATTCTGAAAGAGGGATTCGATCATGTTTCTGAAAGCGTAGCCAATGATAACAGTTGCAACGGTGCCTAAGATAATGTAGACTCCCAGTTTGCCCTCCTCCGATCTGAAATCAAGATGAACCAGTGCTTTCAAGATCTTGATTATGTCGTCCCAGAACACGGTTAAAACTACCAGCAGAGAACCCAAGTGTAAGACAACGTCAAAGAACAGCGGAAGCCTCAAGCCTAAGTATTCTTGTGCAATCACCAGATGCCCTGAACTTGAGATTGGCAGCCATTCGGTAATTCCTTGAACGATCGCCAGAATCAGGATTTCTAGGAGAGTTACCGTGTCACCTCAGCACTCCATTAGATCAAGCAAGCTCGTCACTGATGGTTGCATGCATTTTGTCTGCTTGAACCTATTGTACGAAGACAGGTTTTAAGTGTGACGTACCTGTTTGACTCTTGAGCAATATAGTCGCAAAAGTTAACTCCCCAAAGCCCGTGAATGAAAACTAGACTACAAAAGCCAACCGGTGTGTAATCGAGGCAGACCATTTATGGGAGACTCCAAAACTAAGTTCACCAAGAAGACACGAGAATCTGCCAGGTTGTGGAAGCAATCAGCCAAAGTAATGCCTGGGGGCATAACTGCAAACATCAAGTTTTTCGAACCTTATCCAATCTTCATGAAAAGAGCCAAAGGCTCCAAAATCTATGATGTGGACGGCAATGAGTACGTCGACTATTGCCTTTGCCTAGGTCCCTTGATTCTTGGACACGGACATGCGACGGTTGTTGAAGCAATCAGAAGCCAACTTGCCCGCGACGGCACCACCATGTTTGGCACTCCCCACGAACTTGAAATCAAAATGGCAGAAGAACTAAGGCACCTAATCCCATGTGCAGAAATGACCAGATTTGTAAACTCAGGTCTAGAAGCAACCCTTCACGCAATACGACTAGCCCGAGCTTACACCCGCAAGACCAAGGTCGCAAAGTTCGAAGGCCACTATCACGGAGCACACGATTACGTTGCTGTCAGCGTTAACCCTCCACTTGATTCAGCTGGTTCCGACGAAGTACCAGTTGCTGTCTCCAACTCCGCTGGCCTGCCAAAATTCATTCTTGATAGCACCATAGTCTTGCCCTTCAATGATCTTCCAGCAGTTGAAAAGGCAATTGAGAAAAGCAAGGATGAAATAGCAGCGGTCATCCTTGAGCCAGTCGCAAGAGGATTCCTGCCACCAGAAATAGACTTCCTGAAAGGTCTGAGGACATTGACAGAAGAGAACAATATCGTATTGATCTTCGATGAGATCATGACAGGCTTCAGACTTGGTCTGGGAGGAGCACAGAAATATTTCGGAGTCACTCCAGACTTGGTTGCGCTAGGAAAAATCGTTGGAGGAGGTCTTCCCATCGGCGTCCTCGCAGGAAAATCCGAAATCATGGAATACATGTCACCCTTGGGCGCTAAGTCTCCTTCTGACCGAGTCTTCCACAGCGGCACTTTCAACGGATGCCCCACAGTTCTAGCCGCTGGATTGGCAACAATAGAGGTTCTCAAGAAAACCGGAAGCTACAAACACATAGACTGGATTGCAGACCAAGTCAAGAAATGTATGAGAGACGCATTTGAGGACAAGAGAGTCGACGCGCAGGTGATTGGGTTGGCATCTATGTTTCAAAGCCTCTTCACTTCAAGCAACGTCAGGAACTACAGACACATTGCCCGAGCAGATTCCATGAAGCGCAACAGCTTCGACTTCGAGCTAATCAACAACGGCGTCTACGTCAGACCTGGTCGCACCTACTACACATCATTAGCCCACAACAAGGCTGATTTGCAGAAAACCTTTGAGGCTGTTGAAGCAGCCGCTAAAGCCGTAGCTAAGCAGTAAACTTCATCCATTCATCCACGTTGTTTTGCAGACTTATAGTTCGCGTAGGCGTCAAGTATGGCGACGTAGGATTTTTCGCAGCCAGCCAATCCAGCGACTTTATCGTTACCCTCGATCACAAAGTATTCATCTGGCGCATGAGCTCGCCCACCATGTCCAAGTCCTCCATCACAGAACGGCAAGTATAGTGGACCGCGGTTGAACATGTGATATGGAACGCTTGAAGCCCCATGCGGCCAAATTTCAGGCTCGTAACCCATCCCACGATACGCTTGAATCATCGCTTGAACGATCGGCTCCTTCACACTTGTTTTGGACCACTCGTAAGGATCCAATGATCTAACAGTGATGTCAGTGTAACCATGGTTGTCGAGATGCTTCCGAATCTTGGGAATAATCTCAGAAGAATGTTGGTCGGGAACCAGCCGCGTGTCAAGCTTGACCGTAATTCTGTGAGGAAGCACTGTCTTGGATCCCGGACCAGTATATCCACCCCAAATGCCATCTATGTTCAAGGTGGTAGAGTAAAGGTACTGGAGAAGAAGGTTTTTCCCGTGAAGGTCGTTCATGAATCGGTTGACTTTCATCTCATGCTTCGCGGCTTCCTCATCCATCGTCTCCGCCAATTTATCGATAAGCTCTGAATCCTCTTCTGACGGTGGTTTCACGTTGTCGTACCAGCCGTCAATCAAGATTCTGTTGCCATCCTCAGAGGTCATACTTGCTAAAGCATGGATCATTCGCCAAGCTGGACTGTCAACCCAAGACTTGTCACTGCTATGAATGTCGAATTCAGTTGGCCCTTTTCCCCACAGCTTACCACTGCACTCAAGCTCAACGTATTCTATTCCTTTCCAGCCGAGTCCCATGATCACCTTCCCTTTTTCGTCTTGGCTGGCGTCTGGACCGAAGAGTGCATCTGCTTTGCTCAGCATCTCTTTGTGTTCTTCCACAAACCGTGCGAAATGAATGCTGCTGAGTTCCTCATCGCCTTGGGCCATGAATTTCAGGTTGACAGGGATTTCTTCGCCCACTACGAGGACAGAGTTTAACGCATTAAGAAATGCTATCAGAGGTCCTTTGGTGTTTATCGCTCCTCTGGCAATAATGCATTTCCCAAAAGGAGCAATCTCGACAAGATTTGCCTGCAACGGCGGACTCGTCCATCGCTCGCCAGCAAACGGCTGTGTGTCATACATCATATAAACGAGCAGAGTCTTTTCAGCATGAGCGTCATACTCGCCATAAACTACAGGAAAGCTACCTGTTTCTATGAGCCTTGCGTCTTTACAACCCATGTCTTGAAAATAGCCTTTCAAGAGCTCAGCACATTCTCTTACGCCGTAGCCCTCCGCTGATACACTAGGCTGGCGCAGAAACTCCTGCATCTTGGCTAAGTGCTCATCGAGATGAGCATCAATGTATTTGCCAACTTTTCCAGAATTGATCATAGGAATCCTGCTAGCAATTGTGGAAAAGACCTTAAAAATCTTGAGATATGTATTCTGAGAACAAGTTGGTAATCATCCATGGCCTTCGAAATCCTCATCAAGAATGGTTCTGTAGTCGACGGCGCTGCGAACCCGTGGTTCAAAGCTAATATTGGCATTTCTGGAGGAAGAATAGCACAGATAGGCAAGCTGAACGATGCTAGAGCTGAAAAAATCATAGACGCCAGAGGCTTGATAGTTTCTCCAGGCTTCATTGACATTCACGCACACTCAGACCTTTCATTATTGATCAATCCTCGAGCTGAAAGCAAGATCAGACAAGGCGTAACCACTGAAGTAATTGGCAACTGTGGCACGAGCCCTGCGCCCGTGAAACAAGAGAAGCTGCAGCTTCTAAAAGACGAATGGGGCCCCGAAGCCAAAGCAGTGAAGTGGAACTGGTCATCGTTTGGCGACTACCTGCGTCGCATGGAGGAACAAGGAGTCTCATTGAACGTTGCTTCACTCATCGGACATGGAGCAGTGCGGACAGCTGTAATCGGAGTGGAAGACAGAGCGCCTACCAGCAAGGAAATGACGGAAATGAAAGCCCTCGTAGCTCAATCTATGGAAGACGGAGCTTTCGGCCTCTCCACCGGATTGGTGTATTTGCCGGGTTGTTTCGCCAAAACATCTGAATTAATCGAACTTTGCAAAGTAGTTGCGGAATACGGAGGCTTCTACGCATCTCACATAAGAGGCGAAAGAGAGACAATCGTAGGTGCCTTGAAAGAGGCAATAGAAATCGGAGAAAAAGCAGGCATACCAATACAGGTCTCGCACAACTGCCCCAAATATGGAGGACACGGCGAATTTAAGAAGATGTCAAGACTCTACGAAGAGGCCAGAAAAAGAGGCATCGACCTAACAATCGACAACGACGCTCACACAGATCTCGGACCGCACTTGAGCAGTATATTGCCGCAATGGGCGCAAGTGGGAGGGTCAAAGAAAATCGTTGAGCGCTTAAAGGACCCGGCGATTCGTGAAGAGATCAAGAGCGAGATAGTCGAGGACAAACTTCCCGGGCCAGGCTATTGCGGTCTTGTCAAGCATGGACGATGGGACAAGGTGTTCTTGTTTCAGGCTAAGAAGAACAAGCAGTTAATTGGCAGGAGCTTTGAGCAGATAGCCAAAATGCGTGGAGCAGACCCCTTCGATGCTTATTTTGACGTTCTGATTGAGGAGAAAGGCGAGGCAAGCGGTATCTTCAATTACATTGAAGAAGACGACATACGGGCTGTCATGAGGCATCCTTTAATGATGTTTTGCAGTGATGGTAGCGCTGTAGCCCCCTATGGGATCTTGGGCAAGATCTCAGGATACTATCCCTGCAGCTATGGTGAATACCCTTACATTCTTGAAAGATTCGTCAGAGAGGAGAAAGTCTTGACTCTTCAAGAGGCCCTCAGAAAGATGACTTCATTTCCCGCTCAGAGACTCGGACTGTTTGACCGAGGCTTGGTGAGAGAAGGAATGTGGGCAGACATCGTGGTTTTCGACTTCCGCACAATCAAGGACCGCGCAACTTGCCGTTTCCCCTACCGTTTCCCCCTGGTCAACTATCCACACAAATATCCTGAAGGAATAACGTACGTTCTCGTAAACGGGGAAATCGTAGTTGAAAAAGGCAAGCACACCGGAGCCTTGCCGGGAAAGGTCTTACGTCATCAGCACCCCACAAAAAGACCAACTCACAGGTCATTGGCAAGGCGAGGAGCTTCGGGAACAAGGTCTAAGGAAGCCATGGACAAGATGAATTCGGCAGGAGCGAAAACTCATGTGGGGTTTCCCTAGAGAGACCCAGAAGATCAACTTCTCAGTCTTTTCGAAGAGCGATTTAAGCGCGATCCACTGGGCGACACTGGATGTGCTGGAAACCAGCGGCATAAGAATCTCCAGCGAAAAATGTCTGAAAATCCTAGAGCAAGCAGGCTGCACGATCGACCTGAAAAGAGGCTCTGTGTTGATTCCGCCCTACTTGGTAGAAGAAGCAATAAGAAAGACTACTAGAAGCATACGACTGTGTGCTCGAAACACGAAATACGATGCAGACCTGGATGGCAGACATGTCTACATCACAACGGACGGCAATGGAACCCATACGTTCGACCTAGAAACGGAACGGAGAAGAACCTCAACAAAGGATGACATCGTCAAATCAGCAGGAGTTGCAGATGCACTCGATGCAGTGCATATATACTGGCCTATGGTGAGCTCCCAAGATTTTCCTCCCCATACTAGGCATTTGCATGACCTCGAAGCGGCGCTTATGAATACGGAAAAACACATCACCGTGGAAACCACAACAGACCCGACGGAGGCACAGTATGAAATAGACATGGCTACCGCTGCGGTTGGAGGCGCTGAGGAGCTCAGGAAGAGACCTATAATATCCTCTCTTCACTGCACAAGTGCTCCCCTTCAGGTAAATGGCAGATGCCTCGAAGCAGCACTGAAATACGCTAAGGCAGGCGTGCCAATAATGTTCATGGGCATGCCTCAACCTGGCGCAACAGGACCAGTGACCTTGGCTGGATCGATAGTTGTCAGCAATGCAGAGATCCTTGCATGCTTTGTAGTGACTCAGCTTGCATGCCCTGGAGCGTCGATCATCTACAGTGCTGGCATTGCGGCTTTCGACATGAGAACCTGTATGCGAGCTGGAGGAGGTCCGGAGCACGCGTTGGCCGGAGCAGCCTGTGGCGAGTTGGCAAGGTTTTATCGAGTGCCTTCTCTTGTAGGAGGATTCGTCTCGACAGCAAAGAAGCCTGGAGCACAAGCAAGCTACGAGAAGCTAACAAGCGGGTTTCCAGCGGTTTTTGCAGGATGCGACATGATTGCTGGAATAGGACTCGTCTGCGATTGCACAACTCTAGCACTTGAAGAACTCGTGATCGACGCTGAAATCGTGAGAATGGTCTTCCGACTCGCACAAGGGATAGAAGTGAATGACCGCACGTTGGCTCTGGATGTAATCCGCAAAGTTGGTCCCAGCGGTAACTTCCTAGCTGAAAGGCACACGCTCGATTTCTTGAGGAAAGAGCATTTTCTTCCCGAACTGAGCGATAGAAGACCTTATGAAACGTGGCTCAAAGACGGTGCCAAAGACCTTGTGGAAAAAGCAAAAGAAAAAGTCAAAATGATACTCGAGAGTCACAGGTGCGAACCGCTCGAAGAGAACGTTCAGAAAGATATACAAGAAATTATAAGGAAGGCAGATGAGAATCTAGCTGAGCCCGAGAAAGGAGGAGCTTGATGACCAGATTTTCTTTCTCTAGTGCGCCGCGACTTCAACTGCTGTCAAGAGACGAAGTTGAATCTATTCATCTAGCTTCACTGAAGCTTTTGGAGGAGACAGGCGTCAGGATCTACAACGACCGGGCATTGAAACTGCTTGCTGATGCTGGCTGTGAAGTTGACTCTAACAGCAAGCTGGCCCTTTTTCCGCAGAATCTGGTGAAGGAGTCTTTGGTAAAAGCGCCGTCGACGATTAGACTCTACAGCCGCAATGGAAAACACGACAGAATTCTTGAAGGAAACAGAGTCACCTATGATCCAGGCTCAACGGCGCTGTACTTCTTAGATTCCACGACTGGCGAGGTCAGACGACCTGTCTCAAAAGACCTCGCTGATTTCGTCAAGCTGACTGATGCTCTAGAACACGTACAGGCTCAGAGCACGGCGCTTGTGGTCTCAGACGCTCCTGAAGCAGTTGTGGATCGATATCGCCTATACATCGTGCTAAAAAACTCGCCAAAAGCGATAGTCACCGGCACATTCAGCATCGACGGCCTATACGACATGAAAAAAATGCTTGAAGCCGTGGCTGGAGGCAAAAAAGAACTCGTTCGAAAACCCATGGCCATCTTTGACACGTGCCCATCAGCTCCTCTGAAATGGAGCGAGCTTCTGTCTCAGAACCTTATCGACTGCGCCAAGTTCCGCATACCTTCAGAAATCATACCGATGCCACAGCTGAGCATCTCAGGACCGGCAACGCTTGCTGGGTCATTAGTCCAACACAATACGGAATTCCTTAGCGGGTTAGTCATGGCTCAACTTGCGAATCCTGGCGCTCCAGTCATATATGGCGGTTCTCCAACAACAATAGATCCAAGATACGCGAGTGCCTGCCTCGGAGCCATCGAAACAATGATGCTAGGCTGCTCCTACGCTCAGATCGGAAAATATTACGGGCTACCGACTCACATGTACCTAGGACTTAGCGACACAAAAATCGTAGATGCTCAATGCGGCTTTGAATCTGGAATAGCGATAACGCTTGGAGCACTGGCCGGAATCAACGTGATATCTGGACCTGGCATGCTAAACTTCGAAAATTGTCAGAGCCTCGAGAAGCTTGTCATCGACGACACGATCTGCGGAATGGCCTTAAGACTAATAGACGGCGTCAGAGTCGAAGACGCAACTCTAGCGGTTGATTTAATAAGAAAAGTAGGTCCAGGTGGCATGTATCTTGCTGAGAAACATACGCTGGAATGGTTCAAGAAAGAGCAATACATCCCCTCAGATCTCATAGATCGACAGGAGTTCAAAACTTGGAAGGCAACTGGGTCAAAGGACATCGTCCAGAGAGCCAAGGAACGCGTCAAAAGAATACTGAAAGAACACACGCCAGAACCACTGCACCCAGACACTGAGAAAGACCTAGACTATGTCATGAAAGACATAATGGCTCAGCACAAAATCGCATCATTGCCAGCTGTTCCGCCCTAAGCTTTCCGAAAGGGCGAATACCCAAACATTATTAAAACCTTGTTATTCGTGCAGAAGGTTCCTGGAATGGCTCCCAAAAAAGCTGCGAATAAGAAAAGCGAAATCGAGCGGCTGTTTCTGCATTGGTACAAAGAGTTCGACCCTGCATCTGCCTACGTAGACGGCATGGACGAATGTGCAGGGAAATTCCTAGTTCCTTCAAGGCAAAACCTTGAAGAAGCCAAGGACAAACTGAAAACCATAGCAGAGAAAGCCACTGATCAAGTACAAAAAGATCTATTCAGAAGCTATCTGACATCGCTAGAGTTTAACGAACCATATATGATCCCATCACGTGCGACGAATACCTTTTTCGCGCATCTGGTCAGAGAGGGCATAGTGCCTGAACACCTTCAGTCTCTAGCGATTCAGGTTGGAGAAGCTCTCGATGCTTATTCCAAGTTCCTTCGAGGCCAGAAGTGGTCAATTGAAATAAGAATCCTCACATGTCAGACAACCCACCAGCTTCTAGGCATATTAGAAACCATACTCGCTCAGACTAAACATGAGACTGTCAAAGAAGCGTTGGCTGCACTCACGATACAAGTCTCAAATTTCAGGAAGCTCTACCAGGTTGAAGGCATAAAACAAGGCGACTTCGATGAAATCTACCCTCTCATCAAGAAACATCGTGAGAAAGTCAAGCACAAGAACGTATATCCCAAACTGCTCGCGAATCTATGGGGCTACCCAGAGACCTACAAGGAAATAGAAGAAAAAGCGAACCGCTGGCTCAGAAAAGAGATGCCGCTTCTTCGGAGAGTCACTCGCTCACTCGCAAGACTTTACCACGTCGAACCCACGGTGGAAGCAATCGAAAAAGAACTGAACAAGCGCAAAGGCATCCCGAGACAAGCAGCCTTACAGTTCGTAAAAAAGACGCGGTCTATTACTAGGCGCGTGTTCGAAAAGAACATCATCAAGATCACGCCAAAATACGACACCCGTGTCGTTGAGACTCCTTCGTATCTGGTCAATCTGATTCCTACCGCTGCAATGATTCCTTTTGACGGGTTGACAGACAAACCATTCAACGTTTTCTTCATAACTACCGATGCACGGGTTACATCATCAGTGAATGTTCCAGAGCTCATCCAGTCAATTCTACATGAAGAGTACGGTCACGCAGTCAACTTCTCGAATTCAGTCACAAAGTTTGCCGCGAACCCAACTCTCTTAGAGGTTGTCTCGTCAGCGCTGTCTACGCATATCTCAGACGGCATCTCGTTCCACAGAGAACGCGAGTTCGCTGAAATGCTGCGAAGACTGTCAGAAACGGGCACACTAAGCCGCGAAGAAAGCGAACTGCTCAGTATACTGAAGGGAAATGAGAACATAGAGACGATGATCTTGGAGAACGAGTTCATTGTCCAAAAGTGGCGAATTATGCGTTTTCTAAGGGCAATATTCGACGTAAGGGTGAATATGGAAAAAGAATACGTAGCTGACTTCATTGAGTGGGCGCACAATGAGACTGGACTATCAGAAAAGATGATTTTCTATGAGACCTGGGGTTTTCTTGAGACTGTTGGTTACGCACCATGCTACAGTATTGCAGGCGACGTGATAAGAAGACTTCAGCAGAAAGCGGTGAAAAAGGGCATAAGCCTCCGCGAGTTCAACACGTATGTTTCATCGTTGGGTTTTCCACCTCGAAGGATTTTCGAACGAAGAATCAAGGAATTCATCGAGTGCCATAGTTCTTAACATGCGATTCGTATCTGGAAATTCGCTGCTCCGCATAGTGGGGTTGCCTTATTTCATGAACTTGAATTAGGACATCAAGGCTTCTTTCGCGGTCTTGACTATTTTCTCGACTTCTTTCTTCGCGTCTTCGTCTAGCTGCATAGGTTCATGCTCAGCCAGCATCTTTTTCACTTTTTCTCTAGCCGTTTCGACTAGGCTTTTGCTGCCCATTCTTTCCCATCGGGCTCTCGCCTCTCGGCTGGCAAGGGTGGGCCTGAAATGTTCACCCCTAAAGTAGCTCAAAGTATGTTTTTGCTCTAAGAAGTTTGACGATTCTCTCAGGACCCTTGCTATTACATCCACAGCAAGCGTTTCTTCATTGATGCTTACACCTTTAACTGCCCTGAATACCATGGCGAAAATCTCATCATCAATCACGAGCTGCTCATAACTTGTAGTCATTCCACTTTCCAAGCAACCTGCGCCTGACAAGGAATCCGCTCCAGCCAACGCCGGCAAAAGACCACCCATTGCTCTCTCTATTCCAGCCTGCTCATCAAGCATCTTGGAATCTGTGTCCAATCCGTAGACGTCACAAGGCAAGCTGTAATACTTAGCTAACTGAACACAGCCGACGTTCATCATCGTCGCCTCGATTCCATAGCAGGCTTGACCCGTCCTCATATCCAGTGGTATGCAGCGTGGAGAGTACTGAACTGGGTTGCCCGAATTCAATAGCTGAACCATTGTTATGCCTGCCAGCATTTCCGCATTCTGCTGGACCAAAGTCCCAGCCAGAGTGACAGGGCTAGTTGCCCCCGCAACAGGGCAGGGCAGCATCGCAATGGGCAAGTTGTATTTGGTCGCTCGGGCTAAGATCTTTGTAACTTCAGTGGAGAATTGAAGTGGACTAGTTGGAGATACGCTGATTGTCATTATCGGCTTCTTCCTTAACTCCTCTTCGCCTTGAACAGCTTTGATCATATTAACGATGTAGCTGAAGCTGTCATCACTATAAGGCGAAACATCAAAATTTTTTCCAGTATTCCTCAGCAGAGCGTCCACTGCGTAGATATCTCTCAAACGTTCTGGAACATCGCTTGGATTAGTGATCATAACCTGCGTGTGAACGTTCGGAAGCGCATCCACTACCCTCGTTAAATTTTCAACGTCTTCAAAAGTTGCAGGCCGCGCCTTTCCGGAATCAAGGTCAAGAACGTTGACAGTTCCACCAGTGGGGTGAGCATAGATCTGTCCACCCCCGAAGGTAACGTCAAGTCTCGGGTCTCGGGCGTAGCAAGTGATTCGTTTCGGCGTCTTCTTCATGCACTCGTCAACCAAGGCTGACGGCATCTTGGCTCTTTTTCTGTCATAGTCAACGGTTGCTCCTGCATTATCCAGAAACTTCAAGAAATCATGCTCGTGAATCAAGACGCCTTCTTCTTCAAGGATCTTCAAGCTGGCATGATGAATCCTTTCAATTTCTGATTCGCCTAAGAACTTCAGCCACATTTTCCTTGTGCCTCAAAGCTATGTTGTTCATGTCGAATTTGAGGCTTACGCGGTTTCTGTGTGACGAGTGGCGGATCAAACCATTCTGGAAGAAGTTTTAAGCATTCATCCTGCAAATGAAACGACAGGGATCGACATGAAGATTCTGTTGTTGGGATGCGGCAACATAGGGTCAATAGCAGCAAGAGACTTGGCAGAGAGTCTACCTTCAGCTAAGATTGTGGTGGTTGATGCAAGCAGAGCACGGGCAGAACAAACAGCCGCAGACATCGGGCAAGGCAACGTTTCATATGCCCTGCTCGACGCGTCAAATCGTAACGAGCTGGTAAGAACCGTAAGGAAATTCGATCTGGCCATTGGCGCCTTGCCAGGATTCTTGGGTCTCCGAGCCTGCAAGGCTTCGATTTCGGCTGGGGTCGACATGGTTGACGTTTCCTTCATGCCTGAAAACATTATGAAATTGCACAGGGATGCTCTGAAAGCCAAGGTTTGTGTTGTTCCAGACTGTGGAATGAGCCCTGGGCTGGGCAGCATTCTGGTGGGTCACGCATCTAGCCAACTCGACACGATCGAAAGCGTCCACATGTTCAATGGAGGCCTGCCCGAAAAGCCTCTGCCGCCATTAGACTATGTAATCACATGGTCGTCAAAAGACCTGATAGAATTGTATACACGCAGAGCGAACATTGTGCAAGAGGGCAAAATGATCCAAGTCGAAGCAACGACTGGGATCGAGGAAGTAATGTTTCCTGGTGTTGGCAAGTTGGAGGCCTTTTACACAGACGGGTTGAGAACGTTACTCCATACAGTCAAGGTTACAGGAGAGATGTGGGAGAAGTCGCTCAGGCATCCGGGTCACATAGAGAAAATAAACCTGCTGAGAGCTCTGGGCTTCTTCGAGGGAGATCCTGTGCAGGTCGAAGGCGTCAAGCTCGCTCCTCGAGCTCTGACTGAAAAACTTCTAGAAATGAAGCTGAAGAAACCAAAGGTGCGGGACACAGTCGCTATGCTCATTGAAATCGTTGGACTAAGGAACGCAAGCAGAATCAAATTCCAGTACTACATGCTCGATCGCTTCGATAGGAAGCGCCAGATAACAGCGATGGCAAGAACCACGGCTTACACAACTTCAGTAGTGGCTCAACTTGTGATAAAAAAAGTAATAGAGGAAAAAGGCGTGATTCCACCTGAGAAACTCGGAATGAACAAGGGCATTTACAGCAGGTTCATGGACATGATGAAGCAACGGGGCATCAGTGCGAAAGAGACCAAGAAAAACCTGTAGTGCAACTTTGAGCGTTGAATTGCTGGCATTTGGAGGGTAAATGGATGGAAAAGTTGATAATCACTGTGGCTCCCACTGGCTCAGTGCCACGGAAGAAGGACACACCTCATGTACCTGTGACACCAGATGAGATTGCTGAAACGGCTTATCTGTGTGAACAGCAGGGCGCCTCCGTCATTCATGTACATTGCCGAGACGAGAACGAGAATCCAACGTCAGATTATCGCATCTTCAAAGAGACTGTGGACAGAATACGTAAACGCACACATCTTGTTGTTATGGTGTCGACAAGCGGCGTCGCGGGCAGGTCAGATGATGAGCGAGCTCAACCCCTTGCAACAAAACCAGAAATGGCTAGTCTCACGACTGGCTCACTGAACTTCGCTGGACGAAAACCCTCAGTTGTTTACGTGAATACCTGGGAGACTGTGACGTTTCTGGCAAGAAAAATGCTTAAAGGAGGCATTAAGCCGGAAATCGAAGCCTTCGATGTCGGCTTCATCTCCCAAGGAAGCAAGCTTGTGGGGCAGGGACTGGTTAAGAAACCGCCACATTTTCAGTTGGTAATGGGTGTTGACGGCGGAATTCCGGCAACTCTGGACAATTTGTTGCATATGAGGCGGCAACTCCCGGATGACGCCTCTTTCAGTGTTGCTGGAATAGGGAGATGGCAGCTGCCCGTGACAGCTGCTGCTGTAGTCTTGGGCGGACATGTTAGAGTTGGACTTGAAGATAGCATCTACTATGCCAAGGGCAAGCTGGCGGCGAATGACGAATTTGTTGCTAGAACTCGGAAGTTCGCTGAACTCCTTCAGCGTGAAGTGGCTTCGCCTGATGACGCGAGAAGAATTCTGGGCCTCAAACCACGCGCTAGCTGAGCAAGCAAGCGTTTGAGGCTACGGGAATTCATACGGCGATAAGACGCTGCAGGGGTCAAGGTTTAAGAAAAGGCTCTAATCTATCACAACTTGTCGAGGCCCTTCGATGCTGAGAAGATGGACTGAGAAAAGTGTAGACTTGGGATCGCTGAGCAACTACATCGATGATTTCTTCAAGAGTCGAGGGTTTTCGACCAAGAGGAACGAGTCAGGCAACGAAAGGGCAATTTTGCTGCGCCCGAAATACTCTGCGATCAAGCTGGAGGCGCCGATCAACGTAAGAATCACGGGAAACTCAGATGATTTCACAATCGACATTAAAGCAAGCGAACTCACAACGCGCTCGATTCGTGTGGGTATGCTGACAAAATCAATCGGCGGAGGATACTTTTTACTTAAAGGTCTGAAGATGCAGGAAGAGTTGGAAAAACTGGAGAAGGAATTCTGGATTTACATAGAAAACAAGGTGACTCAACTTACGGGATCTGCTCAGCCCTTGCCCGAGTGATCTCATCGACACTGTGAAGTAAATAGAAAATCCTTTCGATAGACATGAGATCCGCCGTAATTCTGGATGCTCACTTGTGCCTGTGGCACGCTACGCAGTGCTCGCCCTTCATGTTCACTATCTCGGGTTCTTCCTTGCTGCAAATGTCCGTTGCGACTGGGCATCTCGTATGGAATCTGCATCCTGAGGGCGGGTAAATCGGACTTGGAATCTCTCCAGAGAGGACGGTTCTTGAGCGTTTCCGGGTAGGATCGGATGTTGGAACCGCATCAATAAGGGCATTAGTATAAGGGTGTAATGGCTCATGGACAAGGTCTTCCACAGGACCCTTTTCAACGATTTTGCCCAAGTACATTACTGCCAATCGGTTGCACATGTGTCTGGCCAGCGCCAAGTCGTGAGTGATGTATAGGAATGAGACGTTGAATTTTCCTACCAAGTCAAGCATTAAGTTTAGGACTTCTGCTCTAATTGAGACATCTAACATGGACACTGGTTCATCTGCGACCACAAATTCTGGGTTGAGGATGAAAGCTCTTGCCACTGCAACTCTTTGCCTTTGCCCGCCGCTTAGCTCATGTGGATACCTTAACAGGAACTCGTCGGGAGGCGTTAGTTCCACAGACGTTAACATCTCTCTGGCTTTCCGTTCTATCTCTGCTCTATCATGGGTAATTCCCTGAACGGTGAGAGGCTCAGCCAGAATATCGCTTATGGTCATTCGAGGGTTGAGAGATTCATACGGGTCCTGGAATATTATCTGCATCCTTCGCCTTAATGGTTTAAGTTCCTTTTCCTTGAGCTTGCCGATGTCTTTGCCTTTGAAAAGGAGCTTGCCCTTGGTTGGCTGGATAAGCTTCAGAAGGAGTCTTCCCGTTGTAGTTTTTCCGCTTCCGCTTTCTCCAGCGAGTCCGAAGATTTCCTTTTCTCTGATGTCGAAGGTGATTCCATCTACTGCATGCACCACAGCTTGCTTCCTCGAAAAGAGCATTTCAGAAAATCCTCGGCTTAGAGGGAAGTGCTTAGTCAGGTTCTCGGCTTCGATTATGTTGTTTCCAGTCATCGCTGGCTCCTCATTTTTATTCAACTAGGTGGCATGCCACGACATGGTTTTCTTTACCGATTCTTGTGGTGTTAGGCTCTTTTTCTTTGCATACCTTCATAGCTTTTGAGCACCGAGGGTGGAATCTGCACCCGCTTGGTGGCTCCAGAAGGTCTGGAGGATTGCCCTGAATTGACACCATTCTTCTTCGAGCTTCTTTTATGTCTGGGAAAGCACCTGCCAGACCCTGTGTGTATGGGTGCAGTGGTTTCTTGAAAACTCGCACAACGTCTCCCTGTTCAACGATTTTGCCAGCGTACATGATTGCGGCTTTTTCACAAAGCTCGGCTATGATTGACAGGTCGTGTGTTATTAGTATCATAGATAGATTGAGCCTAGATTTCAGGTCGCTCATGAGTTTGAGTACTTGCGCCTGTACGATGACGTCGAGAGCGGTTCCTGGCTCATCAGCGATTAGTAGCGCTGGGTTGCAGGCGAGAGACATGGCGATGAGGGCACGCTGTCTCATTCCGCCGCTGAATTCGTGAGGATAGTCTCTTGCGCGTGTGGGTTGGATTCCTACCAGTTCCAGCAACTTGCCTGTTCTTTGGTGCGCTTCTTTTTTGCTTGCGCCTGGTTCGTTTGTTACAATTGCTTCAGCGATTTGATCTCCAACTTTGAACAGTGGATTAAGAGCGTTCATGGCTCCTTGAAATACTATTGAAATTCCTTTCCATCGAACTTGCCGCATTTGAGCCTCGGTGAGGCGGGCAATATCGGTTTCTCTGAACAGCATTTTTCCTCCCACTATTTCTCCGTTGCCCGGGAGGATTTTAAGAATGGATAGAGCAACCGTAGTTTTTCCACAGCCGGATTCCCCGGCTAGTCCCAAGGCTTCCCCTTTCTTGACTTGGAAGCTGATGTCGTCTACGGCCTTCACTGGTCCTCTCTGGGTGCGGTAGTATGTCTTCAGGTTTTGGACGTCTAGAACGTTTGCACCAATGTCGCTCTTAGCGGGTCTTTGCATCTGCCTTTCCTCTTTTTCTAGCGTCTCTCCCTGAGTTTCGGGTTCAGGATGTCATCTAGGGCGTATCCGATCAGAATGAACGAAAGTGAGATTGCGGCTATGCTCAAGCCAGGGGGGATTATCCACCACCACATGTAGATGCCCTCGGCTTCGATAGCGTTAGCCTCTAGCATTCTACCCCACGTCATGACGGTCGGATCGTAAAGGCCCAAGAAGCTTAACCAAGCCTCGTTTATGATGGCGCTTGGAACTGCCGTTGCTAAAGCAACGTAGGCCAGAGACATCACGTTTGGCAGAATATGCCTTAGAATAATGTGGAATCTACCTCCGCCTAGAGCTTTGGCTGCTTCAACAAATGGTCTCTCCTTAAGGCTAAGGGCTTGCGACCTAGTGATTCTGGCAAATCCTGTCCAACCGAGGATGGTCATCAGCATTACCAAAGTCCATATGCTCGGGTTCAAAACTGCCATCAGGACGATATATAACGCGGTATCAGGTATCACGAGAAGCATATCTGTGAATCTCATCAAAGCTTGATCGACGACTCCGCCAACATATCCCGCAGTCAAACCGATTGCTAGACCGAGAATAGTTGTGAAGAACGCAGTGAGCAAGCCTATCATAAGCGAAATTCTTGCCCCATAGACGAGCTGTGTAAAAATGTCTCGTTCAAACTGGTCGGTTCCGAGTAGACCAAATGAATTGCCGTAGATTCTCATGAAGAGATCATCGATGTACACAGTGACATTGCTTGCACCCGAACGCGTGTCCTCAAGCACGACTTCAACGCCGAATCTGTAGTTGCCTGGTTGAGAGAACATTGGTCTTGTTGGGAATTTGGACCATTCAGGTCCAAGTGTCTCTGCCAACCATTGTTTTGTGTAGAAATCGGCGGAGTCGACGGGTGGATATGGGGTCATCCATGCCTCTGTGCCTGTCTTCAGGTTTTCATTTGTCCAGATGATTCTTCTGCTATGATCAGTTCTCTCGAACACAACTCTGATCTTGATTGACATGTTTTGAGGGTTGTTAACTGAGACAGCTAGCTTGCCAAGGAATTGTGGAGGTGGATACGCATATGGATAGTTGAACGTGGTAGACAGATTTGCTCTAACTTCTTCATAGGGCGTCGCACTTGCTTCTCGTCGGAAGACAATGGCTACGCATCCCGGGCCTGATCCTTCGGGGAATCCTTTGTCAGAGACGTATTCTGTATGAATGACGTCTTGATTTGGCAAAGTAGTTTCAAATGCTAGCTTTTGGATCGCTTCAGGTGATTTGAAGTATGGGTCTGAGGTTGCATCAATGTTTTCACTCAGGTTTTCGCTTGGGAACAGATGTTTGTACCAAATGGGCTTTGATAACTTGTAAGCAATCTTTGGGCTTACAATAACAGACGCTGGATCATAGGGAGTGAAGAGGGGAGCACTTGATGCTACCACCACGAATCCGATTATGATGGCAAGCCCCAGCATACCTCTTTTGCTGCGCCTGAAAACCTTCATGAAGTCAAGGAATCTCTTGAGTTCAAATCGAATTCTCGATGTTCGTGTGCTCAATGGTCTCACCCGTATTTTATCCGAGGGTCTATGAGTCCATAGGCGATATCCGCGATGAAGTTGGCGATAATGACACACAGACCTATTAAGAAGAAGATCGCTTGCAGGACTGGGTAGTCATTTTTGTCTATCGCGTTCCATATCCACCAGCCCAATCCCGGATAGAGAAACACTTGCTCGGTGATTATTGCGCCTGAAAGCGTGAACCCGAATGTTATTGCTATCTCTGTTATTATTGGCAGCAATGCGTTTTTCAGAGTGTGCTTGAAAAGAATTGTTCTTTGCTTGAGATTTTTCGCCCTGGCAGTTACAACATAATCTTCAGTTATGGCTTCCAGAACGCTTGCCCTGGTCAAGAGCACGTAGGATCCGA
>Ga0315314_1001814_pt1 | contig 18329 bp, 14 predicted proteins | sample TDP9_MG_FD_203631 | JGI IMG/M metagenome (GOLD analysis project Ga0315314, IMG submission 203631) | Freshwater sediment microbial communities from Lake Towuti, South Sulawesi, Indonesia - TDP9 | ecosystem: Environmental > Aquatic > Freshwater > Lake > Sediment | place: Indonesia: South Sulawesi...
ATCGCAGAGATGTGGGTGGCGTACCTGGAGTACCTGCTTGGCAAGATTCCTGCGGACGTCACCCTCTCGTGGCAACTGGAAGCGATGAAGTTGCGGCTGCGGCATCCGTTGATGGTCCTGAAATGGTCCGCCGCACCGAAAGAGGAGATGAGCCTCTATGACACAATCGAGCGCCTCGGTGCGTTCATGATCTACCGGACCGCGACGGGAACCCAGTGGCGGTATTTCGTAAAGGATCCGTCGCGCCTGGCTGACTCAAAGGAAGTCTACGAGCAATTCGTGCGGATCATCACGCAGCGGGCGGTGGGCATGACGGTGGCGGACCACGTCCTTTTCGGAGAGAAGCTGGCGTGCCCGATTTACGGGCTGTTCTGCGATTGTGGCGAGCGGACCAGAGAGGAGGCCGAGGCCGTGCTTTCCGTGCGTATTCCGGGCGATGCCGATAGCCGTTCCGGGGGCATGTCGATAAGGATTCCGGGATGATGGCGATGGCGATTCCGGGATGATGGCGATAAGGATTCCGGGGATGCCGATAATATCGGCGGAGCCAGGAACGGTCATCGCGATCCCCGGAACGGTTTTCTAAAACCAGCTTCACGAAGCGCGCTGGACAGACCCGCGGCAAGCTGGTCTCCACTGAAAGGTGGAGCAAGAAAGGTTGTCCATGCGCAAGATCAAAGAAGCACTCCGACTTCATTCCCTCGGACTTAAACAGCAGCAGATTGCTGCCAGTTGTTGCATGTCCCAGAGCACGGTTTCCGAGTACCTGCAGGCCGCCGAGGTGGCGGGGCTGAACTGGCCGGATGTCGCGGACCTGGACGAGCGGGAGCTGACCGCTCGGCTGTTCCCCGAGCGGGTCGCTGCCGTCCGACCGGGCCAGTACCCGCCGCCGGATTTTGCCGCCATCCATCAGGAACTGCAAACCCACAAGCACGTCACCTTGCAGTTGCTGTGGGAAGAGTATCACCAGGCTTGCCCCAACGGCTATCGCTACAGCCGCTTCTGTGAGCTGTACCAGCGGTGGCGCTCCCAGCAGGACGTCGTGCTGCGGCAGCCACACCGCGCTGGTGAAAAGATGTTCGTCGACTGGGCCGGGGACACCGTCCCGGTTTACGACGGCAAGACTGGCGAGCCGCGGCCGGCCTCGATCTTCGTGGCCGTGCTGGGCGCCTCCAGTTACACCTTCGCCGAACCCCGCTGGACGCAGACCTTGCCGGACTGGATCAGCGCGCACCTTGACGCTTTCGAGTTCTTCGGCGGCGTGCCGGAGATCGTTGTGCCGGATAACCCCAAGACCGGCGTGACGAAGGCCTGCCGCTACGAGCCGGATCTGAACCGGACTTATCAGGAGATGGCCGCGCACTACGGTATCGCCGTGGTGCCGGCCCGCCCGGCCAAGCCGAGAGACAAGGCCAAGGTCGAGGCTGCGGTGCTGGTGGTCGAACGCTGGATCTTGGCCGCTTTGCGCAAGCGCAAGTTCTTCCGCCTGGCGGAACTGGACGAGGCCACCGCCGAGTTGCTGGAGCGCCTGAACCACCGCCCGTTCCGCAAACGCGAGGGCACGCGCCGAGCCCTGTTTGAGGCCCTGGACCAGCCGGCTCTACGGCCCCTGCCGGCGGAGCGGTATCAGTACGGCGAGTGGCGCACGGCCCGCGTCAACATCGACTATCACATCGAGTTCGAGCGCCACTACTACAGCGTGCCCTACCAGCTCACCGGCCAGGCGGTGGAACTGCGCGCCTCGCCGTCCACGGTGGAGATCTTCCATCGCGGCGTGCGGGTGGCCAGTCATGTTCGCAGCAGTGTGCCGCATGAGGCCACCACGGTCACCGAGCATCGGCCCAAGTCGCACCAGAAGCACCTGGAGTGGACCCCCTCCCGCCTGATCCAGTGGGCGGCCAGCGTGGGGCCGGCCACCGCCGGTGTGTGCCAGCGCATCCTGGACCGCAAGCCGCATCCCGAGATGGGCTTCCGTTCCTGCCTGGGCATTTTCCGCCTGGCCAAGCAATACTCGCCAGAGCGAGTGGAAGCCGCCGCGCGGCGCGCCCTGATGTTGAACGCTTGTTCCTATCAAAGCCTCAAGTCCATCCTCGAGCGCGGCCTGGACCGTCTGGCCGTGGAGCCCGCGCCGCCCCACCGGCCGCCGGTGGAGCACGACAACATCCGCGGAGCGGACTACTTCGACAACCCAACTCTGCAGTGAGGAATCATGCTGACACAACCTACTCTTGAGAAACTGTGCGCCCTGCGGCTGCGCGGAATGGCCGAGGCCTTCCGCGAGCAGCAGGAGGACCCCGAGGTCCACCGGCTGAGCTTCGAAGAGCGGCTCGGCCTGCTGGTCGACCGCCAGTGGAACTGGCGCGCCAACCGCGCCCTGGAACGCCGTCTGCGCAACGCCCGCCTGCAAGGGCCAGCCTGCGTGGAGGACATCGACTTTCGCACCGCGCGCGGTCTGGACCGCCAACTGGTGCGGTCGCTCACCGCCGAGTCGGTCTGGGTGCGCGAGCACCAGAATCTGTTTCTGCTCGGTCCCACCGGCATCGGCAAGACCTGGCTGGCGCGGGCCGACGGGCAGAAGGCTTGCCGCGACGGCTACGCGGCGTACTTCACTAAGGCCACGGAACTGTTCCGCGACTTGGCGATGGCGCGGGCCGACGGCGGCCTGCGTAAGCTGCTCTACTGCCTGAGCCGTGTCGACGTGCTGATCGTCGACGACTGGGCCATGGCGCCGCTGGCCGATGGCGAACGCCGGGAGTTCCTGGAGATCTGCGACGAGCGCTATCAGGCACGTTCGACGCTGCTGACCAGCCAACTGCCGGTCTCGGCCTGGCACGCCCAGATCGGCGATCCGACGGTAGCCGACAGCATCCTGGACCGTCTGGTTCACAACGCGCATCGGTTCGATCTCTCTGGCGAGTCGCTGCGGAAGAAGCGCTCCCGGAAGCCAGGTGGCGGAGAGTGAACGTGCCACAGCCACGCCTTCGGATCCGGAGCGGTGGAAATGACGGACCGAGGAAAACCGAAAGCAGGTTTCCCTCGATCCTTGGAAAACGCTGGCGCGTTTCCCACATTTCCACCGCACGACGACTGCGGTTCCCCCTCAACCAAGGGAACATTCTTACGGAGGGAAGAGCGTGAAAACCGATTCCTCTTGACGGAGGCCGACCAACTCGGCCATAATCGTTTCACCGGCGTCGCTTCGCTCCGAGCGTGTTATCGACATCGCCCGGAATCGTTATCGACATCCCGTCGGAACGCCCTATCGACATCGCCGGAATACGCACTTTCCGGGAGGCTCGAGGGCGGGGTCTGCCCGGCGCGCGAGTTCGCAGAGACCTGGCTGGCGGCGCCGTGGGAGTCGATTAGAGGCGAGGCGCAAGGTTGAAGCAGTGATGGAGAACCGCGGCAGGCTGCGGAAACGAGAGGCAGAGGCCATGGTGAGCGGGGCAGATACTGAAGCGCTTGCGAAGGCGATCGCCGAGGACTTCAGGGCAACCTCGGGATGTGAGCCGGAGTTGAAGGGCAAACGCGCGACGAAGCTTTCGCTCGAGCTTGACGCGGCGGCGCTCCTGGGCACGATCGCGGGCGCGATCGCTGAGGAAGTGGCGAAATACGTCAGTTCCCGCGTGCGGCAGCGGAGACGGCGGGAGCTGTCGGAGGCCGAGATCCGCGACATTCGCGAACTCGCGCTGGGTTTCGCCGCCCGAAGCGGAATGGGCGGCAAGAGCGTTGTGACTGCGGATGTCGCCGGCAAGATCGCCGACTCCGTGGAGCGGGTCGTCCGGCGACACCCTGAGGCGCTTGTGGGCCGGGGAGATGACGGCTGAGCGCGGGCGCGGCCACCGAAGCAGGCTTTCGACCGGATCATCGAGGAGTTGAGGCAGGGTTCCCGGGAGAGAGGGAAGCCGCTGCCCGCTGGGCTGCGGGAATTACTGTTCCCGGGCTGAAATGATGCGCTCCAGTTGGGTGATCAGCACCGGCAGGTCGCCTGTCAGCGTGTCGCAGACCTGGCGGAGATCGACATCGAAGTAGGCGTGAATCAGGCGGTTGCGCATCCCGACGATGTCAGCCCACGGGATCTGCGGGTGTTTGGAGCGCAGTTCGGGGCTGACCCTGGTAGCAGCTTCGCCAATGATCTCGATGCACCGCACCAGTGCAAGGGTGAGCACACGGTCGCGCCGGAGGTCCTCAGGCTTGCGCCCTGCTCCGAAGGCGACAGCTTCACGAGCTGCGTCCAACATGTGACGCAGCCGCGCCAGGTCACTCGCGGGCATATTGGACCACTGCCGCGCTTAGGACTTCGTCGCGAAAGTACCGGCTCAGCTCATCCGGGGTTCGAAGATCGGCTTTCCGGCCAAACAACGCAGAAAGCTCACGTTCCATTGCCGCCATTTTCAGGTAGCCGACCCGTTGATCGGGTTCGAACTCCACCAGGATGTCCACGTCGCTCGAATCCGAAAAATGGTCACTGAGCACCGAGCCGAACAGAGAGAGCTTCCGGATGCCGTTGCGCCGACAAAAATCGGCGACCTGTTCCGGACGGACCGGGAGGTGGGCAAGCGCCATATAGAGTTCATTATGCTCCATCTGGAGACCCGCGCGGCGCGGGTCACGTAAGAGCTGCGGCAGACGCAATCCGATTGATGTCCCCGGCCAGCGCCTCTAGAAAAGCCTGCCGGCTCGTGTTCAGGAAGAAGTGGCCGCCGGGGAAGATCCGCATTGAGAAGGCGGCGGTGGTCTGCCGGCGCCAGGCTTCCAGGTGCTCCCGGGTGACGTTGGGGTCCGCTTCGCCGCCGTAGGCCCGGATCGGGCAGGGCAGAGGGGGCTCTTCCGAGTAGATGTAGTTGCGATAGAGAGCCGCGTCCGCCCGGAGGGCCGGCAGGACGATCCGCATGAGTTCCTCGTGATCGAGGACGTCCTTGGGCGCTCCTTCCAGCCGGCGCACCTGCTCGAAGAACTCGGCCTCCGACGGCTCCGGCGGCGGCGCCCAGCCGAGCCGGAACTGCGGAGCGCGCGCGCCGGAAACGAACAGGCAGCGAGGCAGCGGCTGGCTCCGCCCGCGCAGCCGGCGCGCCAGCTCGAAGGCGACGGCCGCGCCCATGCTGTGTCCGAAGAAGGCGAACGGCTGGTCCAGGCAGGGTTGAATCGCTTCGCCAAGAGCTTCCACCAGCGCCGCCATCGTGCCGAGCGGCGGCTCCACGGTCCGGCTTTCGCGGCCGGGCAGCCGCACCGGGCGGACCGAGACCGTTTTCGGCAGGAGATCGCCCCAGCCGTGAAAACTGGAGGCGCCGCCGCCCGCGTGAGGAAAGCAGAACAGCCGCAGCCTGGTTTCCCGTTCCGGAGCCGCCAGTGGAAACCAGGGATTGACCGCCTTCTTGCGCAGCCGCAGGGCCAGCAGCCGCCGCTTCTCCGGCGAAAGCTTGTCGAGCAGCCCGTGGCGGTCCGGCTCGGCTGTGGCCGCGGCAGCGGGACGGCGGGCGCGCCGCGGCGCGCGGAGAATGCCTTCGAGGAAGCTTTCGAACGGCGCGACGCTCAGGTTCGCGGCGTAGGAGAGCGCTGCCTCGCGCGACGCGCGCGAGATCTCCTCGTAGTGGGCGCGGTCGGAGAGAAGTCTTCGGAGCGCTTCGTGCCACGGGCCGATGTCCTGCTCGGGCACCTCGGCGACAGGCACCATCTGCTCGTCCAGCCGCGGGTGGTATCTCTCGATCGGCCGCACCGGCAGCAGGTACGGCACGCCCAGCTTCGCCTCCGGAATGCCGCCCACGTTGGCGGCCAGCACCGGAACTCCCCGGAGCATTGCCTCGACGATGATCCGCGAGCGCGCCTCGGCCCACAGCGAGGGAACCAGCAGCACGCGGGCCCGGGCCAGCAGCTCGCCGATGTCGTCCACCGGGTCCAGGACGCGGACGTTGGCGTGCGCTTCCAGGGCGGCGCGGTCCTGCGCGTTCGTGCCCCAGGTCGGGACGGCGGCAAACTGCACTTCGGGCATTCGCTCGGCCAGCGCGAGGAAGATCGCGATCCCCTTGACCGCGCACGGGTTCACCAGCGTGACAAACTCGTTCTCGAAGCGGCCCAGGCACGGATACGGTCCCGGTTCCAGCGGAGAGATGGGCAGTGAGACGGCTTCGATCCCGCTCCATTTCCGGATGTAATCAGCGACGTACCGGCTCACCCCGACCACGCCGTCCGCCTGCCGGAGCAGCTCCGTCCTGACTGCGCTGGGGAACGCGCAATCCGGCCCGAACGGGAGAGCCAGCGGGGCGCGCGCCAGGTAGACTACGCGGGCGTCTTCCGCCTTCAGGGCGGTCTCGAGCAGCAATTGCGCCGGGTCGTCCGTGGAGCTCAGGATCACCGACGGCGAAAAATCGGCAATCTGTTCAGCGAAGCAGGCGCGCAGGTTCGGATGATTGGTGACGACGTGCACCTCGACGCCATGGAGCCGGAAGACGACGACGCCCGAGCCGAAGGAGACTACTTCAACGGAGCGGGCGGCCAGCTCGCGGAGGAGCCTTTCATGTTCCTCGGGGCCGAAGCCGCTGGTGCGGGCCACCACGCGGCAGGCGTGACCGCGGGCGGCGAGCGCCTCCACCAGCAGGCGGTTCGATCTGTCGCCGCCGCCGTGCGCGGGGTAGTAGAGCGAATTGTGAGTCAGCAGAATCCGCATCTCCGCTCGCGGCTTCAGCGATTCGAGAAACTCCTCGAACTGTTCCGCGCGCAAGCTCTCGACGAAACCGAGCGCCGCGGCTCGGGAAGCCTCCGACTCGCGCTCATACAGGTCGCGGTCTGAAAGCAAGGCGCGCAGCGCGCCGGCCCATGGTCCGATCTCCTGTTCCGCCACAATCGGCTGGGGCATGCCGTGCTCGTCGAAGACGGGCTCATACCGTTCGATCGGGCGCACGGGCACAACGAAGCGGGCGCCCATCCTGGCTTCCGGCAAGCCGCCTGAGTCGCTGGCGATGACCGGTATGCCGCGCAGCATGGCCTCGACCACGATCAATCCGAATCCCTCGTACCACAGGGACGGCATCAGCAGCACGCGGGTCTGCTGGAGGAATTGCTCGATATCCTTGCAGTTCGGCAGGAAGCTGACGTTCGGAAGCCCGGCCAGCGCGGCGCGGTCCGCGGCGGTCGTTCCCCAGCCGGGCAGGACCCCGAACGGCAACTCGGGGAACATCCCGGCCAGCTTCAGAAAGATCGCGATCCCTTTTACCGCGCAGGGATTGATCATCGTGACCAGGCCTTCTTCGAAACGGGCCAGCTTCCGGAACGGACCTTCGCCGTAAATCGGCGGGTGGATCACGACTGCATCGCGGCCGGCGTGCTCCCGGACGTACCGGGCGACGCTGTGGCTGATGGCCACGACGGCGGCCGATGCGGCGGCTGACTCCCTTCCCTCGCGGTCGGGATTCCAACTGGCCGGGCCGAACGGAAAGAACTGCGGCGTGTGAGCCAGATAAATGACTCGGCCGGGCGCCGCGCGATGCGCTTCGGCCAGCAGCACCTGGCCGATATCCTCGGAGGAGACCAGCACCCAGTCGGGCTGGAACTCGCGGACCTGGTCGCGCAGGACCATGGCGCGGCGGGAAGGGTCGGCGACGGAGTACACCAGAATGTCTCCGCGCCGGAGGAGTTCGACGCCCGCCGGTGCGCCTCCCTCGAGCGCGGTGACGCGGATCTCCTCCTCGCGCATCTGCTCGAGCTTGCCGGCCGTCTCCCGAGTCAGCGCGGCTGCGACGACGCGACACTCATGTCCGGCGGCCGCCAGGCGGTCAAGCCAGACCAGGTTGCTGCGGGTGGCGCCGCCCCGCGGCGGGACGTAGGAGGCATTGGCGGCCAGCAGAATCCGCATGGTCTAGCCGGGATGCTCGCCTTCGACCTGCTGCTCGCGGGCGAGCAGGGCCCTGACCTCCTCGTCGGAGAGTCCGTCGAGTTCCTTCAGGATCGCGGCGTACTCCTCGGCGCCCGCCTGCTCGATTTGCCCCACCTCGATCGCCTTCGCCAGCTCGGCGACGGTGAACGCGCCGCTGTACACCACCTCGAGGGTGAGGTCCACGTCGAACGCCTGGCGCACCCGGGAGAGCAGTTGCACGGCCAGCAGCGAATGGCCGCCGAGATCGAAAAAGTTGTCGTGGACGCCGACCGACGGGACGCCCAGCAGCTCCGCCCAGATTTCGCTGAGCCGCTTCTCCAGCTCGGTGCGGGGTGCATCGGAAGGCGCAGGCACTCTCCTGGCATTGAGGTTCCGAGCGCGAATGGTTTTCAAGATCCGGAGAGGATCGCGCAGCTCGTCGGCAATGCGGGCCAGGTCCACCGACCGCCGCTGGGCCGCTTCAGGGGAATCGGTTCGCGGAGCGGCTGGCTTTGGCGGGGCGCCCGAAGGCTTGTACGTCACGTTCCGCGCGTATTCGGCCGGGAAGCGAAACAAGAGGCCTCCGGCGGCCCCGGTCTTGAACTGTGGGCCAACGCTCGCGAGGAACTGCAAACCGGGCTGGTTCCTGTGCGTCGGCAGGAACGGGACCTCAACCGCGCCGAGGCCCCGCTCGACAGCGATCTCACCGAGCCGCGCCAGCATGCGGTGCTCGACCCCCCGACCGAGCGCCCGGCAGCTCAACAGGAACGTATCGACGGCGATTGTCCGGCGTGCGGGCTCGAAAATCAGCACGCCGCAGAGGCCGTAGCTGCCGAAGCGGTCCGCTACCTCCACGGTCAGGCACTCTTTGCCGGAGTGGAGCAAAGCCTGGATGTCGCTCTCGGACCGCCGGATGGTGGTGAGATTCATCTGGTTGGTGCGCTGAGTAAGCTGGGAAACCCTGGGAAGCTGCCCGGGCGAAAGCGGCGCGATGCGAGTTTCCAGTTTCAGCGAGGCGAGGAAGTCTTCCAGGCTCGGCGCCTGCCTCGCAAGGCGGACGCGCTCGAGGCGCTGCGTATAGAGGGCGGTCCGGTTGCGGTCCTCTGCGGTGACCTTGAGCCGGTCGAACGCCCAGACATGCGCGAGGAATTCAGGGATTTCTTCGGGCTCGGGCGGGAGCGCGAGCGTCAGGACTTCCGGGCAAGTGGCTTGCAGTTCCGCGCATTCCTTCTGGTTGTCATCGATGAAGATGAAGCTGTCAAGACCGAGTTCCAGCTCCTCGGCCAGCGAGACCAGGTTGGCGGCCTTGGGCTCCCAGTTGATGCGCCGGGCGATGAAATGCTCCGGGCGCAGCGGCATTCCGGGATTCAGCCGGAACGTTTCGAGCACGTCCTCCTCGTTGTTCTTGCTGCACAGGCAGAGGAGCATGCCGGCGTCGTGCTGCGCGACCATCATCTCTTGCAGCGCCTTCCGCGGCGGATCCACCGCGATGCCCAGCGGCCCGTCCTCGCCGCAGATGCCCTGCCACAGAGTTTCGTCGCAGTCCAGCACGATGACCTTGTAAGGCGGGAAGCGCAGCGCATGGATCTTGCGGGCCGCCATCGTGCCAAGGGCGGCGAAAAAGGCGGGCGTGTATGGGACGTGACCCAGCTCGTCTCCGTGCGGATCGTACTGGTCAGCGACGGGGTACAGCTCGTTCAGCTCGGCTGCGGCGACCAGGTGTACGGTGCTCAGCCCGTGCAGACCCAGCCGCACCCGGTCTTCCATTCGCTTGAGAAAGGCGGCGCGGCCGGGCTCCGCGGCGAAGCCGGGAGAGGCTGGGCAGAGGCAGACCAGGAAGGGGGAGGTGAACGATCCTGCCGCGGTCCGGAGGGATGAGACGAAATGCTGGACATCGTCTTCCAGGCTCTCCAGGCTGGGGGAACCTTCGTGGGAATGCGCCCAGTCCTCGATCCGCACCAGGATCAGATTGATCCCGTTCCGGTTGGCTGCCAGGAGGCCGGAGGGGTCGAGCAGTTGCTGAAATACCTGATTGTAAGGTGCGAATCGGACCTCGTAATCCAACCCGAGTTCGTCCATCCAGAACGCGAGCGACTCCCCGACCGGCTCCGCCGTGAAGGTGGAGCAGATCGCGATCATGGAGCCGGCCGCCGGGGAAGACAGTCCAGGTCCGCCGAGGGGGGATAGCATCGTGTCGGTGCAAATGCCCGAATTCGGGACTAGACCTCATTATCGGCTGAACGCGCGTTCTCCCACAACTCGGCGGCGCCGCTGTGCGATGCTGGAAACCTGGATGGCCGGCTTCACGGAATTGCTGCGGCAAAACAGGAATTACCGCCGCGTCTGGATCGGGCAGGTGGTGAGCGAGGTTGGCGACCACTTCAACAACATCGCGGTCTTCAGCCTGGCCATGGAGACGACCGGCTCGGGCCTGGTGGTCAGCGCGGTGATGCTGTCCCGGGCGATCCCCGCGATGATGGCCGGACCGGTGGCCGGGGTCGTCCTGGACCGGTTCGACCGGAAGCGGATCATGATTGCCAGCGACCTGATCCGGGCCGTGGTGGCGCTGGCTTTCCTGCTCACCATCGAGTATCCCAAGCCCTGGTTGCTTTACAGTCTGAGCGCGCTGCTGATGTTCGCCTCGCCGTTTTTCACCAGCGGGCGCAATTCGCTGCTGCCGGCGATCGCCAGCCCGGCGGAGCTGCATACCGCCAACGCGCTGACCCGGACCACCGAGTGGGCGACGCTGACCGCCGGCACGATGCTGGCCGGGTTGAGCGCGGCCAGGCTCGGATACCACTGGGCGTTCGTCATCAACTCCTTGTCGTTTCTGTTTTCGGCCGCGGCGATCGCGCGGCTGGGCGTGAAAGACGGGGGCTTTCGCACGAAGCGGGTCCGGAGCGGAGTCGTCCGTCCCTGGAGCGAGTACAGGGAGGGCCTGAGCTACCTGCGCTCTTCGCCGCTCATCCTGGGAATTGCGCTGCTCCAGGTGGGCTGGGCCGCGGGCGGCGGAGCCGCGCAGATCCTGTTCACGCTGTTCGGCGAGCAGGTCTTCCGCCGCGGCGCGGCCGGCATCGGGACGATCTGGGGTTTCGCGGGCGTCGGCCTGCTGATCGGCGGCGGGATCGCCCACCTGGCCGGCCGGGGGCTGGGCTTCAAGGGTTACAAGAACGCGGTTTCGGTTTCCTACCTGATCCACGGCGCCGCCTACGTCGTCTTCAGCCTGGCCGGGCAGTATTGGGCGGCCCTGCTGTTCATCGCGCTTTCGCGCGTGGGGATGGCGGTCACTACGGTGCTCAACTACACTCAATTGCTGCGGCACACCCGGGACGAGTTTCGCGGCCGCGTTTTCGCCACGATGGAGTCACTCAGGTGGTCGATGATGATGGTCTCTATGGCGCTGGCCGGCGTCGCGTCGCAGTATTACAGCCCGAGAGCGATCGGCGTTGTCGCGGGGATGCTGGGCTCGCTGACGGCGATGGCCTGGGCGTGGGCAGACTTCCGCGGCCGGCTGCCCGAGCCGGTCGAGGCAGGATCGGAGACGGTGGAAGTTGAGCAGCGCAGGGAATTCACGGCCTGATCTGGACCGTCTGCGGGTGGTGCTGGTGTCCCCGCGGAACCCTTTGAACATCGGGGCGGCGGCGCGCGCCATGAGCAACTTCGGCTTTTCATGCCTGCGCGTAGTCAACCCGTACGAAGTGGCGTTCCGCGAGGCGCGCTCGGCGGTTGGCGCCGCTCCGCTACTGGCGGCCGCGGAGGAGTACTCTTCCATTGCCGACGCGGTGGCTGACTGCACGCTGGTGGTCGGGACCACGGCGCTTGGGCATCGGGAGCTTCAGCATCCGCTGCGGAGGCTGGAATACGGCGCGCGGCTGATCCGGCGGCGGCTGACTTCGGAGCCGGTGGCGCTGCTGTTCGGCTCGGAGAAGTTCGGCCTGTCGAATGAGGACCTCAGTCATTGCCACTGGCTGATGCGCATCCCGACCCGCGAAGAGCACGAGTCGATGAACCTCGGTCAGGCCGTAGCGGTGTGCCTCTATGAGCTGGTTCGCGAGAGCGAGGCAGCGCTGGCACGCCCGCGGAGATCCCGGCGGGCCGAGGCGGCGGACGTCGAGCGCATCACCGGGCTGTTGCTGGAGGCGCTCGAGCAGAGCGGCTACGTGAATCCGCTCACCGCCGACTCGACCGAGGGGAAGATCCGCCGCCTCGTCCGCCGCCTGGACCTCTCGGCGCAGGACGCGAAAATCTGGCTGGGGATGCTGCGGCAGATACTGTGGAAGCTGGGGCAGCAGTAGCACAGCGCGGGAAGGCTTTGACCACTCGCTGACGCTCGTGGCTCGGTTGCGGGCAGCTACCGGACCGTGAGGGAGCTGAGCGCAGTCTTCGAGGCCGCCTACTCCGCCACCACCCGGTTCTCCAGCGCGCCGATGCCCTCGATTTCCACCCGCACGATGGAACCGGGCTGCATCGGGCCGACTCCGGCGGGCGTGCCGGTCGCGATCAGGTCGCACGGCTCCAGCGTCATGAACTGCGTCACGTAGGCGATGATCTCGGCGACCGGGAAGATCATCTCCGACACCGGGGCATCCTGCTTCAGCTCGCCGTCGAGGAACGTCCGGACGCGGAGCCGCTCCAGTTCCACGTGCGCGCGGGGCACCACCCACGGGCCGGCCGGGCAGAACGTGTCGAACCCCTTGCCGCGGGTCCACTGCCCGTCTTTCTTCTGAAGGTCCCGCGCCGTGACGTCGTTGATGCACGTATATCCGAAGATGCAGCTCAGCGCCTCTTCGGGCTTCACGCGGCGCGCCCGGCGGCCGATCACCACGCCCAGCTCGCCCTCGTAATCGACGCGCGAGGAGAGCGGCGGGTAGACGATCGCGTCGCCCGCGGCCAGCAGCGCGGAGGGGGGCTTCAGGAAGATCAGCGGCTCGGACACAACCGGGTTGCCGAGTTCGGCGGCATGCTCGCGGTAATTGCGGCCCACGCAGACGATCTTCGAGGGACAGCACGGCGGCAGAAGCCGGATCTCCGAGAGCGAATACGACGGACCGGTCTGGCGCGACCAGAGCGATTCGGCCTCGTAAACCGTTTCACGGTCGAGAATGCCGTACTTGACGCCAGGCAGACTGTCCGGTGCGGTTGGCGGAGCGTCTCGATCGAGGCTGAAGCGGATGCGCTTTTCCATAAGAAGTCAAGAACTCAAGGAGTCAAGAAGTCAGAATATCACGGGGCGGTGACCTCGACCGGGGGCGACAATGCGCTCTCGTTGCCGGTTACATCCAGCGACGAGACGGCGTAGCGGTAGCGTTGGCCGGGTTCGACGTTGCGGTCGCTGTAAGCGGGCGTCTCGACGAGATCGGCCGCTCGCTGGAACGGCTGGCCATCGGAGGCGCGATGGACGCGGTAGCCGCGCAGGTCGGGCTCGGTGTTGGGCTCCCAGGCCAGCTCGATACTTTGGATTCCAGCCACCGCGGTGAGGCCGGCCGGCACGGCGGGCGGAAAGCGGTCCACCGGCGTGATCTCGACCGGCCCCGAGGGTTCGCTCTCGGCCTCCGAATCCCCGGATTTCAGAATGGCTGCCACCGAATACTGATACATCTTGCCGTACTCCGCGCTGGTGTCCAGGTATTCGGGCTGGCCGGACTCGCCGAGCAACTCGGGCTGTTCCTGCTTTTCGGCCCGGCGCCACACGCGGAAGGCCACACCCGGCCGCCAGGCGCCGCTCCACGCAAGCCGCACTCCCTTCGCGGTCGCCTCGGTACGCAGGCCCGCGGGTTTCCCCAGCGGCGGCACAACGGGAAGGACGGCGAAATTCGACCAGTCGCTGAAGCGGCCTTTTCGCCCGGCCGTCCGTACCCCGAGGATCACCTCTTTTCCGATCCAGTCTCGGGCCGGTATCTCCACGTGCACTGGCCCGGGCTCGGCCGCTTCCGAAGGAATCGAGGTGGCCTTGGCCAGCCACTGCTCGGCGTCGAAAGCTCCCGCGGCCGTTCCGGCCCTGAGATCGACTTTGCCGAACTTCTCCAGCACCACGCCGTCGGTGGTCAGCGCGGGGAGGGTGAATTCGATGAGGATGCGATCGCCCCGCTGCCGGGCGGCCAAATCGGTGACGCGGCTGGGGATGTTCAGCGACGGAGGCAACGGCTCCCCGACGTAGCCACAGCCGATCAGGGTGATCAGGAGCTGTGAGAAAATCGCTGCACAGGCGAAACCGCCTGCGCCACATGCTCGCAAGCGCTTCTGTTGCAGGGTGGGGCAGACGGTTTCGTCTGCCTGGCCGGCTGGAACGAGGCGCAGAAAAGAAGGGGTCCGGCTCAAAGGATGTAGCGGGTCAGGTCCTGGTCCTTGATGATATCGGCCAATTGCTTGCGCACGTACGTGGCGTCGATTTTCACGTGTTTCTTCTTCAAGTCCGGCCCCTCGAAGGAGATATCGTCCAGGACCTTCTCCATGATGGTGTGCAGCCGGCGCGCGCCGATGTTCTCGGTGCTCTCGTTGACCCGGGCGGCGTAACGCGCGACCTCCTCCAGCGCGTCGTCGGCGAAGGCCAGCTTGATGCCCTCGGTCTCGAGCAGCGCCGTGTACTGCTTGATCAGGGCGTTCTTTGGCTCCTTGAGGATGCGGATGAAGTCGGTCTCGCTCAGCGACTTCAGTTCCACGCGAATGGGGAAGCGGCCCTGAAGCTCCGGGATCAGGTCGCTGGGTTTGGAGACGTGGAACGCGCCGGCGGCGATGAACAGGATGTGATCGGTGCGTACGAAGCCGTAGCGCGTGTTGACGGTGGTGCCCTCGACGATCGGCAGGATATCGCGCTGGACGCCTTCGCGGCTCACGTCCGGGCCGTGGCCCGACTCGCGGCCGGCGATCTTGTCGATCTCGTCCAGGAAGATGATGCCGTTGCGCTCCACGCGCTCCAGCGCGACGCGGGTCACCTGGTCCATGTCGATCAGCTTCTGCTCCTCTTCCTGGACGAGGTACTCCAGCGCCTCGCTGACCCGCATCCTGCGCTTGCGGGTGCGGCCGCCGAACAGGTTGGGCAGCAGGTCCTTGACGCTGACGTCCATCTCCTCGACGCCGGTGTTGGTGGTGATCTGGAAGGTGGGGCCCTGCTCCCTCACGTCGATTTCGACGATGCGGTCGTCGAGCTTGCCGCCCCGCAGCCGCTCCCGCAGCTTCTCCCGGGTGCGCTCGGCGGTCTCGGAAGTCTCCGGTTGCGGCGGCATCAGCAGGTCGAGCAGCCGGTCCTCGGCGCCCTTTTCGGCCCGGTCGCCCACCTCTTCCAGGCGCTCCTCGCGCACCATGTCGATGGCGATGTCCACCAAGTCGCGGACCATCGACTCGACGTCGCGGCCGACGTAGCCCACTTCGGTGAACTTGCTGGCCTCGACCTTCAGAAACGGGGAGTTGGCCAGCCGGGCCAGGCGGCGGGCGATCTCGGTCTTGCCCACGCCGGTCGGGCCGATCATCAGAATGTTCTTCGGCATCACCTCTTCGGCCATCTCGGGTTCGAGCCTTTGCCGGCGGATGCGGTTCCGCAACGCGATGGCCACCGCGCGCTTGGCCTGCGTCTGGCTGATCACGTACTTGTCGAGTTCGCGGACGATCTCCCGCGGGGTCAGTTCGTCGAGCACCGGGGCCTCTTCGACCGATTGTGCGGGAAGATAAATGACCATTACCCGAGCTCCTCGTAGGTGACCTTCTCGTTGGTGTAAATGCAGATCTGGCCGGCGATGGCCATGGCCTCCTGGGCGATCTTGCGCGCGTCCAGCCTGGTGTTCCGCAGCAGGGCGCTGGCGGCCGCCTTGGCGAAGCCGCCGCCGGACCCGATCGCCGCGGCGCCCTCATCGGGCTCGATCACGTCTCCGCTGCCGCTGACGATGTACATCGCCTCGGTGTCCGCCACCAGCAAAAGCGCCTCCAGATGGCGCAGGACGCGGTCGGTGCGCCACTCCTTGGCCAGTTCCACCACGCTACGGGCCAGGTTGCCGTTGTGCTGTTCGAGCTTGGATTCAAACCGGGAAAACAGCGCGAAGGCATCGGCGGTGGAGCCGGCGAAGCCCGCCAGAATCCTGTCGTTGTAGAGCCGGCGCAGCTTTCTGGCCGAACCCTTCAAGACCTCCTGGCCAACGGTGACCTGGCCGTCCGCCGCCATGACGACTTTCCCGTTCTTGCGCACGCAGAGCACGGTGGTGGAATGGGCATGCCGGTTTTTCATGGGATTAGAAGACTATTTTAGCGCAGGACCGGCCGGGACCTTCCGCACATGCTGGCGCCACATGGCCAGGAACAGCCGGAAAGCGTGCGGCTGGCGCTTGCCCATCAACATGCGGACGAAGGCGAGGGCGCACCAGAGCAGGTAGGCCACCGTCACCCACCAGTGGATGTGAGTAGCCACGAAACCCCAGAAACCGGGGCCCGGCGGCACGGGCGATAAAGCGAACTGGATGCCCCAGAGCGTGAACAGCGCGGTGGCCTCCCACCAGGCCAGCTCCATGTTGACCAGGAAGAACATGCCGATGAGGGACTGGGCCAGCGTCATCAGCAGCTCCAGTTGCTGCCGCTCGTCGAACGGGATGCTGGACGGCGCGCCGAGGCTGACCGAGTAGACGATCGGCAGCATCGCGGCCAGCAGCGTCCACTGGTTGATGTTGCTGGACACCATGTTCATCAGCGCCATGGATGAGCGGTCCACCGTGCGCGCCCAATAGAAAGCGGAGACCTTTTCCGGGAACTCGGAAACCAGCGGCGCCACCCACTGCACGAACACGAAATACGGTACGCCGACCACCGTCGAAATCGCCAGCAGGCTGGCCAGGAACGGCTCGGCGGTCATGTAAATCAGCAGGCCGCCGCCGATGAAAAGGCCCACGATCAGCGCGATCCGCGTGCGCCTGGGAGCCTTGACGATCGACCGCGGGATGCGCTCCAGGTCGTCGATTCCCTCGGCCTGCTGCGGCGGCATCTTTTGCAAGACCCAAAGATAAGCCGCGTAGATGAGGATCAGTACGGCGGCGTCGATCAGGTTCAGCGATTCCTTCCACCAGACGAAGGTCATGTAGACCAGCGGGACGAGCAGGCCGACCACCTCGACGCAGTGCTCCTCTTCCAGTTGAATGCGGCGCAAGGGCTTGCCGTGGTTGCGGCGGTAGAAGAAGGCGGCCACAAAGTAGATCATGGGCCAGCCCAGGCCGGTCAGCAGGCGCAAGGCGCCGGTCAGGTTCGCCAGCAGGAGGTGGACCTGCTGCTTCCAGGCGAGCACGAACTCCACCGCGAACTCGGGCAGCGTCTGGAGCCAGGCCAAAATGGCCAGCGCGAAGCCCTGGGCGATGAAGAACTGCGCGGATTCCGCGGCCCAGGCGATGAGCATGGCGGCGAGCAGGATCGACGGGGTAGCCCACAACGCCGTTGCCGGCCCGACTTCCTTCAGGGGGATGGCCGCCAGCAGGAGCAAGGCAAAAACAGGCATCGTGACTTGCGCGGCGCGCTCCTGGCGGCGGTCGTCACAGGAAGGTAACTTCATGGCCTTTGCTGATTCGCGAGTGTCTCTGGAACGCCGGTCGTTTCTCAGGGTAATCGGCGCGATAATGGGACCCCCGGCTTTCCTTCCGCGCCAGCGCGCAACGTGCGATCAAGGAGACGACCGTGTGCATGTTGCGCAACTCGAAAAGCGATCGATTGGGCTCCGAGCAGCTCGAAACCGCGATCCGGTCCAGGCTGCGAAGCGCCTCAGCAAGACCGTCGCCCGAGCGGAGGATGCCGCACTTCTCCCATGCTAGCATCCGGAGGTCGCTGGCCGAGGTGCATGGGAACCGCGCCTCGGCGGGGCGCGCGGACTCGAGGTGCCTGGCTTCGGTGCACTCGCGCATGGCCATGCCGGCGCGGGCGCCGAACACGATCGCTTCCAGGAGCGAGTTGCTGGCCAGCCGGTTGGCCCCGTGCACGCCCGTGCAGGCCACTTCGCCGGCGGCGAAAAGCCGGGGCAGGGAAGTGCGGCCGTCCAGGTCGGTCCAGACGCCGCCCATCGCGTAGTGCGCGGCCGGATGGACCGGCACCAGGGCCGTGGTGAGGTCGATGCCGTAGCGCAGGCAGGTCTCCGAGATGCGGGGAAAGCGCCGGCGCAGGAAATCCGCACCCAGATGACGAAGATCCAGGAAGACGTGCGGTGAGCCGGTGCGCCGCATTTCCATAACGATGGAGCGCGAGACCACGTCGCGCGGGGCCAGCTCTGCCAGCGGATGGTAGCGCTCGATGAAGCGCTCGCCAGCCGCATTCCGCAGCCAGGCGCCTTCGCCGCGCAAGGCCTCCGAGAGCAGGAAGGGCGGCGCGCCTTCCAGGTGAAGTGCGGTGGGGTGAAACTGTACGAATTCCAGATCGCCGAGCCCGGCGCCCGCCCGGAAAGCGGCCGCCACGCCGTCGCCGGTGGCCACCTCGGGATTGGTGGTGTCGCGGTAGACGCGGCCGAGCCCGCCGGTCGCCAGCA
>Ga0315314_1001815_pt1 | contig 18327 bp, 23 predicted proteins | sample TDP9_MG_FD_203631 | JGI IMG/M metagenome (GOLD analysis project Ga0315314, IMG submission 203631) | Freshwater sediment microbial communities from Lake Towuti, South Sulawesi, Indonesia - TDP9 | ecosystem: Environmental > Aquatic > Freshwater > Lake > Sediment | place: Indonesia: South Sulawesi...
AGTTGAATAGGGCTGTGGGGCGGTATGGTCTCTTCTTCCCTCCAGACCCTGGCGCTGCGGCTACCATCGGGGGGATGATCGCCAATAACGCCAGTGGCGTGCGAACGGTGAAATATGGCGCCACGAAGGATTACGTCTTGAAACTCACCGTTGTTCTGGCCAATGGCGAGATCATCGAGACTGGTTGCCTGGCCGCCAAGAGCTCCTCAGGGTACGGCCTCGCTCGCCTCTTCACAGGCTCGGAGGGGACCCTGGGTATCATTACTCAGGCTGCCCTCCGCCTGGTGGGTCTGCCCGCTCATTTCTCGGCAGCCTTGGCTACCTTCCCTACCGTTGAGGGAGCAGCGCAGGCCGTCTTCGAGATCATGCGCCAGGGCTTTTCCCCGGCCGCCTTGGAACTGCTTACCACCGAGGTCGTGGCCCTGCTCAACAGGGAGGGCAGGGTAGGACTCCGAGAGGAACCCACCCTTTTTATGGAGTTTCACGGGTCCAGCGAGCTGGCGCTAGAGGAGGAGCTAGGCCCGGTGCAAGGGCTCTGCCAAGAGGCTGGAGCGCTCTCTTTTCAATCAGGGCTGGGAATCTCGGAAAGAAATAGGCTGTGGGAGGCTCGCTACCAGACCTTCGAAGCCATCAAGCGAGCCCATCCAGGGCTGGCCCCTCTTGTTGCAGATGTCGCGGTCCCTATCTCTTGCTACCCCGAAATCATCGAATGCGCAAGGGAGTTGGTCCGCGATTACGGAGTGGTAGGCTATATCTTCGGCCACGCTGGTGATGGAAACCTACATCTGACCTTCATGGGCGATCCCCAAGACAAAGAGGGGTGGGAGAGGATCGAGAAGGCCAATCAAGCCGTCGTCACTCGGGGCCTGGAACTTGAGGGTACGGCCACCGGAGAGCATGGCGTGGGGATCGGCAAGCGACGCTTCATGGAACAAGAGCACGGGAAGAGCCTAGAAGTGATGCGCCAGATTAAAGCGCTCTTAGACCCCCAAGGGATCCTCAACCCAGGGAAGATATTCCCTTAGCGGGGAAGATCTGCCCATAGAGATACGGCGAAGGTCGGTCGCTTCGTCAGAAGAGTGGTTTCTGCCTTTTGATCTCTCCCGCGATGGGAGAGCCCTTTCCGTTCTCACAAAAAGTGCTGCGGACTTGAAAAAGACACGCCTTGGAAGACTAAAAGGGATCAGAAATGAAGTGGGGAAGCCTAGCCGACTCTTATCACCTTTACGCTAGACTGAAAGCAATGGCCGCAATATCATTCACTGGCACAGGGAAGGCACAGGATCTTTCTACAATAGTTGCACAAGGGAAAAGCGGCTGTTCGCATCCGAGGAAGCCGTTTGGCTTCGAGGAGGTAAGGCGACTGGTGGCCAAGAGAGGTTGGATAGCAGGCAAGGGTGGTGCCACGCCAGTCATGAGGTTCAAGGTGGCAAATACGTGCTTCCCGTGAGAGTGGCCTTTGGAAAGGGAAGATCCTCCTCCCCTTCAACTCCTCCAAACACGTAAATCCGGCCCCAAGCCTCACCATAGGGTAGCCCCTGGTCGTTGTAGCCAAACTCTCCCAAAAGATCCTCAGCCACCATAGGGCTCGCATCGAGGATCACTTCACAATCGCCCTCCAGGTCTATCTCACCTAAAGAAAGGCCATCGCTTCCATCGACCCCTTCCTTAGGGCAGTATGGCCCTCGATCCTGGATCTCCCCCAACCATGCGCCGTGCTCCGTCACCACGAGGATGGTGGTCCCCAAGGGCAAGTGGCGATGAGCAAAGATGGGGTTCGTCGGATCGAATATCTCGCCGTTAGCCATCTTTCTTGCTTCACCTGGGTAGTCGTACCAGTGGATCAAGCCCTCTTGGTAAAACTTCCAGTCGGCGAGAATGCCTTAATCGACCGGTGAGGCCGTCTCCAGCCACGCGACCAGAAGGAGCCACAACAATTTGGACATCTTTGCAGGCTCCCCTTTAACCACCCCTGTCCAAATAACTCTCTCCTAGGCTCGCCTCCGCTACTAGCAACGATGCTAGTTGGCCGCGGGGGATAAGATGTAGCCGCGGCGACGGACCGTTTTGATGTAGAGGGGGCTAGAAGGTGATGGCTCTATCTTAAGCCGGAGTTTCCTTATATACATTCTTACTAGGCCAGGGCTGCCCACGCCAGAAGGATATCCCCATACCTCCGTAAGCAACCTTTCGTTGGAGATTACTTCGCCAGCGTGAGCCATCAGGAATCGCAAAAGTTCAAACTCCACGGGTGTGAGGAGCGCGATCTTCCCTCCAGCGTTCACTTCGAAGGTGCGTGCATTGAGAGAGAGTGAACCTACTTCTATTATGGAAGCCATGCCTTTCCCTTATAAGCGCCAGGACCATGAACTGCCTTCCTGGATCATCCCCAAAGCGCTATCTGGGGAGGGTTAACGCCTCCTCCTCTATCAGATCCTCAGCCAAGGAGGCCAACGAATCGATCCTGCTCCTAAGCGCTTCCATGCTCTCGGGAGTGGGCTTCTTTTGATATTCGGTGGCAAAATCCGCCACCAGCCCAGCAAGACGCCGGATCTTCTTCGCTACCTCCACATTCCATGTTGACCATCCCTCTGGTTCAAACATCTCAAACTCCTCATCAAACCTAGGCCACGGCTGCCTATACCATCCGCTCCCCATCCTCGATATCAGGATACCCCTTCCATCTGCTCATAAACGAGTATGGCGGGGTGAGCCCTCCCGCTTTCCTCAAAAAAGGCTCTAGTCAGGCGTAACAGCCTCTCCTCGGCCACCTGTCTCTCTTCACTCTCCGGATAGCGCGCGATTATCGCCAAGTAGGTCGCTAGGGCATCGTTGATCTTTCCCTGCTGCTCATAGTTCATGGCCAGGCTCAACTGAGAGGCCCTGGTAGCCTTGAATGAACAATTCGAGATCCGCTCCTTTATCACGTTCTTTTTCCTTCTGGCAAATCAGCAGTCGTAATCGAGATCGCTCGCACACCTTGCAACTTCAGCGAAAAGGAAAGATAGCGGTATTAACATCGCTCAAGAGGGATAAGCATCAATATTCACTAAATCATCGACATCATATAAAATAGCATAAATAATCGGGGGAGTCAATACCCTTGGTTCTCACTTCCCTAAACTTTAAGGTTCAAGGAGGCTCTTGGGCTCAAGGTGCCAAGCCAGGGGCTCCCGATAACGGGGCAACCCGGCGATCTTAGGCCCCTTGTCTTCCTAGAAATTGGCGCCTCGGAAACAAAAAGCCTCTCCTCGTGAGGAGAGGCTATCATCAACTTAACAAGGGAAGAAGGGGATCAAACCCACTAACAAGGCGACGAGGCTATTTTCTGCGCTTCCTTTTGTCCATGCTTTTCTGCTTGGCGGGCGGCTTTCTCAGTTTCAAGAAGATCTTCACCACCTCGGGGTCCCATTGAGTGCCGGCGCCCTTTTCCAGTTCTGCCAAGGCTTCCTCTTCGCTTCGAGCCCGGCGATAGGGCCTTTCGGAGGTCATGGCTTGAAAGCCATCGGCCACAGCCAGGATGCGGGCCAGGAGAGGGATATCACCCTCTTGGAGTCCATCGGGGTAGCCTCGGCCATCCCACCTCTCGTGGTGGTGACGGATGACCGGCACAGCCACTTGGAAGGCAGTGACTTGCTGGGCCACGTTGGCACTCACCTGTGGGTGGGCCCGGATCATCACCCACTCAGCCTCGGTAAGTCCGGTCGGCTTGTTAAGCACACTACTGGGGATGCCGACCTTGCCCACATCATGCAAGGGGCCAGCGATGCGTAGGGTATCGAGCTGGCCATCTCGTAATCCCATCTCTTGGGCGATCTGTATGGCTACCTCGGTGACCGTGGTAGAGTGGCCGCTTGTGTAGGGGTCGTTGGCTTCCACTAAACGAGATAGGGCTCCCAGCGTTTCAAAGGCAGCGCTCTTGAGTGGCTCCTCCGCTCGCTTCTGCTTGGTGATCTCCCTTATTACTGCCACCGAACCCGCGAATTCATCATCCAATAACATGGGGGAGAGTTTTACCGAGTACCACCTTGTCTCGCCACCAACCCCAAGCAAATATTCATAGTCGGCCACCTCCCCTTTCTTGTTCTTATTGAAGGCCTTGGCAAACAGCCTATCGACGTATGGGGGCATTACTTCCGAATGTTTTTTCCCGATGAATTTCTCTGGGGGCATGTATAGCAAGTCCAGGGAAGGACAATGGTAGAAGATGAACCTGCCCTCATGGTCGAAGACAAAGACCAAATCCACCATAGACGAGAGTATGCTCCTGAGCCTACTCTCGGATTCCCTCAGTGTCTCCTCCACCCGTTTGCTCTCTCTCTCCTGTCTATCTCTCTCCAATCTCGCACTTAGGATCGGGGCTATGGAGGCAGCGATAGTTTCCAACAACTGGATGTCCTTCTGGTCGTAGTCCGTCATCTTGTTGGCGACTTCGAGAATGCCAATGACCTCCCCTTGGTGGGTGATGGGCACGACCACAACTCTAAGTATAGGGATATGTCCCTCTGGCACCCGCAAGGGTTCATTCGAATAGAGGCTCTTCTTCCCTATGAGGGCCCGGGCCCAGATGTCACCCCACGCCTCGCGGGGGAATACGATATCCTTTTCGGGAACCTGGCACTGGTCCCAGAACTCTCCGGTCTTGGAGGAACAGACTAGGTCTCCATTCTGGTCGATGTATCCGAAGACCCCACACTCGCTTTCCATGGTCTTTAGAATAACCTGCAACGCTTCTCCATACATCTGCTCGTCGGGCACGGCGAGGAAGATATTGGCGATCTCGTTCCTGAGGGTCAGCTCTCGCTCCGACCGCCGAAGCGCCGCCTCTGCCCACTTGCGCTCGGTGATGTCTACAAATGAAGCCATCATGCGGATAGATTGGCCAGCCTCATCGGTAATCATGCTCGCTGATAGCTGGACATCGAACAATGAGCCATCTTTTCTCTTGGCCACTAGTTCACCTAACCAACTCCCTCTATCACGCAATACCTCTATTACATTCAAAGCCTTCTCCTCCATCTGCCAGAATTCCACAGACGGTCTCCCCAGAACCTCCTCTTCATCATCATACCCCCACCGTTTGAGAAAAGCGGGGTTTACGTATGTCAAATTACCTTCCAGGTCAGCGGAGGCAAGGGCATTAATCGAGGATACCATGGCACTATCCCTAATCCTCAGCGCCTCCTCCGTCCGCCTGCGCTCGATTTCTGCCCTTTCCAATTCGGCAATGCGTCGGCGCAATTCCGCCAATTCGCTTATGAGTTGCCTTCTGGTCTTTCTTTCATCTTTCATCCTCTCCACCTCCAAAATTTGGCCGCAGTTTCGCGCAGGTCCGGCCCCTTTGGACAGTCAACATCAAAGGGGAGAACTCCCTGGGGAGGAGCAGTGCCCAAGGCCACGAATCCTTGGCCCGCGGCTCCTCAACCACCCGGAGAGGCTATCTTGAGGATCAACGCTGCCGTCTTCTGGCGAAGGAGGGAGAAACTGCGACAGTATTGGCATGCCACGCTTGTCTTCTCATACTCCTCACAAGCGAGTAGTTCCTCCACAACCTCCATCATTCCTCTTGCCTTGGCAGCCTTCTCGTCGATAGTTTGCGCCGCGTTGACTTGCTCAGCCAAGGCAGCGCAAACCCTCTCCTTGGCTTGAAAGTTGTCACATGTGATACTGCCTTGCGCGTTGACCATGGATTCCCTTCCTATGTATCAGCCTGCTCGATCGTACGAGAGACATTAGTCACCTGCCACGTGACTCTCAATGAGACCAGGTCACCACTTCCGCATCTCTAAATAGGTGTCAATGGAGAGAGTCACCACCCTTGCCTCCAAAACAAGCAATTTCACGTGAGATAAAGAGAGTAACGCCTTCCGATCCACAACCACGATCCCTCTATCTAGAACACGGTCGATGACCTTCATAAGGCTCAGTGAGGCGGGTATCCTCTCTGCCGGCACTTCTCTCACCTCCGCTTTTCCGTTCTCTCTCCAATGGCTGCTATCTTAGCGGCAAAGGTGTAGGGAGGCCAGGGACCAGTAAAACGAACCTCCACCCCTTCCTCTTCTCCGACTTCCCCCAATATCTCCCCCAGAGCCTGAACCTTCTCCCTTTCCACCAAGAGGGAGAGGTTCATGATCATCTGCTTGCCCGGGAGCCTCTTGACCTTGTTGATATGAGTGTCCACGGCATGGGCTCTTAACCGTTCATAGATACCCCGATAATCTTCGGCTGCCCTTTTCTCCATCTCGTCTTTCACCGCCTCGGCGATCTTATGTTGGTAGAAATAGGCTGTGCCTGGAGACTTGGTAGCCATCTCCATCACGAGTTCTTTGATTTCCTCGTTCTCGGCGGTGATCCTCTGCGTGATGACGGCGGGGTCCCAAAGGATTTGAACGCCTAACTCGACCTTACCCCTAAACTCCTCCAGTTTGGCTTTTAACATCTCATACCCCTCCTCTAACCACTTTCGGACGTTTGCCTCAGCGCTCCTCTCCTCATCGCCCTTCACGATGACGTCAAAGCTCATGGGCAACACTGAACCGGCCTCGACCCAGGCGGCATCGACCACCGCGGCATGAGCCGATGCCCATTCCTTGACCTCTTGCTCACCTCCCTGATACGGTTCCGGCCGGCAATCGTGAACCAGAGCACTTATCTCCTTGTAGGAGATGGGGTAGACCGTATTACCCATGATGCCGATGGGACCGAGGTTATCTCTCTTTAGGCGAGGGGTGACACCGTATATATACCTGGCTTGCCGATCTCTCTCTGTGGTATGGGTCATCTCGCTCGCTCCTTCTCAAATCTGACCTGCAAGAGGTTATTGTGATAGCTGGCCCTGAACCTTTGGCCATGAACCTGGGGAGAAAGGGGTATCTCCTCACGTACCCACCGGCCGGGGGCTTCTGCCTTCACCACAAGTCTCTCATCCTCTACGGTCAACTGGATACCCGTTTCCTCGAAACCGACCAATTCTACGATGACCAAGGTGTGGTCCTCTTCGTCCAAGACATCCACCAACCCCTCCCCCTCTATCAGCCCCCTCTCACCATCTCCGCTCAACCACCAACTGTAGAGGATTCTCTCCCCGCTTTTATGGTCTATCCTCGCCCTCTCAAAGACCAGGAGTGGCTTACCCAGCATCTTATGGGCCTTGGGGTTTATCACCTCTCTGATCCTAACTAAGACCTTCATGTGAGAGGATTCACCCACCGCTCTTCTTAATTCTTCGATTTTGGCATGCCTATTCTCCCAGAGATACCACACCATCTGGGCGCTTACCGGGTCGAGTTCCTCGATAACCATCTTGATATCCCCTTCCCTGATCCCCTGGGAGGAGTCACCATCGATCTTAGTCCGTATCCTTCCTGCCCGGTCTTGGGCCAGAGCATCAGCCGTTGTCACACTTTGCATTTCGACCTCTATGCCCTCGGCTTCTAGAAGTCCAACGATCTTGCGCCACCAAAGGTCCAAATGGGCGGTTATGAAGGTTGCCTCCCGAATCGCACCAGTAGACCCGGCGCGGTAGGAAAGACGCAAGCAGTTCTTGGTAGCCAAGATGAAAGGGCTTTTCTTCAAACCCACGGCTTTGATGCTCCTAAGGGCCAGGTTAACGATTACCCTTTTCGCCTGGCAAAAGAGGAGCGCTCTATTGGTCAGGTAGAGGTACCCCAATTTCCAGGAGCCTCTGGAGAGATAACCCCCTTGCTGATGGAGGATAACCTGCTCGCCTTCGATAAGAGAGGGTAGTCTCTGAGCCAAATTATCGCTCTACCTCCTTTTCGAACTCCTCCGCCCATCTTTGAGGGTTTATCATCTTATCCAAGATCTCCTCTACAATATCATCCAAGCCATCTCTCAGGCTTTGAACCGTGTCCGCTATTCCGTGCTCCTCCTTTATCTGGTCGAGGGCCACATCGAGATCTGACAGAGCCCGTCCCAACCTGTCGATCTCCTCCTCAGTGAGGCTTCCACCTTCCATCCGCTTGAAAGCCTGCAATTTGAGGGTATCTCTTATTATCTCCACCAGGGTGATGACCAGCCCCAGGATTCCGTGTTTGAAATTATCTTCGTCAAGGTCAACTATTCCCGCCACAATCCCCCATTCTTGCTCGATCTATCTCGCCAAAGGGGCGAGGCTTCGTTCTACTCCCTCCCTGGTGGGGGCTCACCCAGCCACAGGCAGGGCATCCCCTCTTCAACAAATGGTTGGTAGGAGCACGGCGCTCACAGCGAGGACAGCTCTCCATCTCCCCGGCGATACGGTTGATAGCCTTCTCCCACTCATCCAGATCATCCCCCACGAAGAGGGCCTTTTTCGTCTCCGGAGGGTTTCCATAGGAGAGGCAAAGAACAGGCCTCTCCTTTATAGACCCCCCTAGATCCCTACTCTCCACCGTGGCCCGCCTTATCTCGGTCAGGGGAGCCTCGACTACTATCCGGCGATCCTCATTGCACCACCAAAAGAGACGCTCGTCGGTCAAACACAACCGGCCTCGTCTCCAACTCTCTCCCATGATGCCAGAGGCAGGGAGTTGATACCACATCTTGGCCTCAGCGCTTGTTTCGTCTTTCCTAAGGAGGTTACCTATCTCCGCGTCGAGGGGAGAAAGCACGGGGTTCTCATCTAAGGGAAGGCCTAACACCTTCATCCTCCCCCGAAGAGCATCTTGAAGTTCCCTTGGCTTCTCCGCATAGAGATAGGCTAGCCTTCCAGGGTTGAGGGTGAGGTAAACCATATCTCTTTCGGTGCCCGTGAAGTGAGTTTCTCTTTTGATGGCCAAGCCTTTGATCTTCTCCAAGGCGGTTTCAAAGAGCATCTCCCCAGGCTCGCTGCGAAATAGAAAGAGCCTCTTGTTGGTGAGGTAGAGATGTCCAGGTTGCCAAGCGCGGTAGATACCTTTGCTGTGCCAATGGGCCCCATACATCCGTAAGAGGATCTCCTCTTCAGCCAGAAAGAGCGGTTCCCTCTTTTTGATATGTGCTCGCTCCCACTCGCGGGTGCGCTCGTCCCACTCCCGCATCAGCCCATATTTCAGCATGGTCTCCATGCCCGCCAGAGCCGCTCTGAGGTTAACCCCTAACAAGGGGATACCGGCCACGGAGATGATGATGTCGGCGTTGATCACCAGCCCTTTGTCCAAGACCCTATCCAGGAGGTCTACTAAGGTAGCCGTGCGGTATCTCGATGGTAGTAGGACAGTTTTCGCTTCCAATCTTTCCTCTTGAAGGAATCTACCTCTGCGATGGCGAGAGTGTCGCCGGTGTGGCTGCTCTCTATATGGCTGGGATTACCTCCAGCCGCAGAGATAACACCCTCTTTTTACGAGTTCACTTTTCAGCACCGTGCGGCCACACTGGGGGCATTTGGCCTCGAGAACCCTTTCCTCTTTTCGCACCGTTTCAGCCCCAGGCACCCAGCCACAGAGATAACAGCCTCCTCTCTTCCTGGCCTCGGTTTTCAACACCAGGCCTCCGCAGCGGAGACATCTCGCGTATCTGGGGTCCGCCCTCTTCTGATCCTCTTTCTTGGCTGCGCCCGAGATCAGATCCACCAGGATCCAGAAGGGCTCCATAAATACCATCTCATCGCCTCTTGCTCACAAGTAGAGCAGCCCTAGAGAGGCTCTCCACGATATCTGCTGGCTATGTTCGTTTCAAGCCTCTATGGCTTTGGCTTCGGCCCGGGCGCTAACCCAGCCACACCAGGGACAGCCCACTTCCAGCAACTCCTCTGCCGGCACACGTTTCCCGCACTGAGGGCAATCTTCGTTGGGGATTTGGGCCTCGGCCCAGGCTGGCGTTTCTATGTTAGTCCCCGAAGGAAACTCCAGTCCATATCTAGCAGCGGTCTCAAAGGAGGCCAAGGCTGCCCTTATTTTGATGCCCAAAAGTTCTACGCCTACTACGGAAACCGTGATGTCGGCGTTGATCACCATGCCCTTGTCGAGGATGGCATCCACAACCTCAACAAGGCTCCCATGCCGGTCCGGCTCCAGATATTCTCTGGCCAATTTGGCTTATCTCCTTCTATTAGAGTATTAGCCTAAGGATGTTACTAGAGGATTGCGATCCACCGACCTCGCTTCCTTCGGGCCACCGAAAGCCACCATCATCCCTTGCCTTCCACCCGCGCCCTGCGCTCCTCCTCGGCCTGCTTTTCGGCGTGGATCTCCTCCAATATCTCTTTGACTCGCGCCCGACGTACTTCCTCTATATCCTTGAACCCCTGGGGCGTATAGAGCATCTCCATGAGCCAGAAAAGGTGCTTCGCTCGGTAATTTTGACCCCTCTTCTGAAAGAGATAAGCCAGGTCCAGCATCCTTTCTCTGGCCTCTGCTTCTTCTGGGGTGCCATGATATTGGTCGATGATCTGTCGATAGCCATCGATGGCTTCGCTGTAATGCCCCTCTTCCTCCTGCTTGATAGATTCCCTCAGCATCGCCACCCGGCGAGCGGCTTCGATCTGCTCAAGGACCGATTCCGCTTTCTTTTCTCGCTTAGCCATTTTCTACCCTCCTATCTGTCGAACCGTTTCCTAAAATGGGATGTTTAACACCTTTCGCCATTATTCAAACCCTTTGGGGAATACCCTGCGCCACCAGGCCTCGTCCTCCTCGAACTGCTCGTCTTTCTTATGCTCGTGAATGAGGCTCAGCCTTTCCAACAACCCCTCCTCCTGGGTCTGGAACTCCTCCTTCCCGATCTCTTCCGCCTCGTAACGAATCTCCAACTCCATCAACTGCTGCATGATGCGCTCCTCATCGAGTTGTTCTGCCTCCGCCTCGCGGTGGATCTGATCGAGCAGCCAAATTCCAGATTTGACCGGTACAACCACTGGCGCAGCGAGCACCTTACCCACCATCTTAAGCAATTGATGTTCTAGCCATGATGTGAAGAACATGGCTAAACTCCTTTCTCCTTCGACTGCGTTGCCACTGGTTTTTCCGCTGTTGTGGACTCTCCCCTGCCAGAAGAACGCAGGCTGTTAAAGATGCACCCTTTTAGTGCCATAGGCTCGCCGTTGGCTTCCTGGTCCTCGCTTTTGCTCCTGCTAGATGGAGACTACTCCAGCGCCCAAGCAAGTAGTGCAGAAAAAATCTGAATCCTTTTGAGGATCCTGGCCCAGCCCGTGGCAAGTAGGGCAACTCTCCACCGGCTCTTTGACGGCGATCACCCCCTTGCCCATACAAGCCGTGCAGGAGAGGCGACTGTGGGGGTGGATACCCCTGCCTCGGCAAAAGGCACAGGGCACGTATGGCTCTTCCACCTCAACCCGCCCTGTGCCACCGCAGACTCCACAGGCTGCCAAGGGGGAGAGAAGCCCGAAAGGGTCCCTACCGTTCCCCTGGCAAAAACCACAGGACACCGAGGCCATCTTACCTCCTTTCCCCCTTGTCGCTTTCTTGGCTTTCGCTTTGGGGGTCATCCCTCTTACCTCCTCTCAATGCGCAATGGCCTCTAATAACCGAGGCCCTCTAGACCGAGACTACTCCCTTGCCCGAACAAATAGCACAAGGGAGATCATACTCACTTTCGGCCCGACCCCGCCCGCCACAACTGGGGCAGGTTTGCACTGGTTCTTTGATAGCCACCACCCCCTTGCCCTTGCAGGCGGTGCAACTCAGGCGGCGGTGGGGATGAGCGCCGGTCCCCTGGCAGAAAGCACATACTATGTAGGGTTCTTGTACTCGGACGGTGCCCTTCCCCCCACAGACACCGCAATTCGATTCAGGGTGCGGAACCCTGAAGGGGTCTTTGCCCTTGCCCCGACAATAGGCGCACTGTATGGCGACCCACCTCCCCCCTTTCACTGCCGTTTCTTGGGCCATGGTTCCCACCTCCCTGTTGAACGCCTCGGCGGATGGCTTTCTGTGCAACGCTATCAATCCTCCTCTTCTTCCCAGCGCACCACCAATTCCACAAAATTGAAGGGGGGCAGAGGACCGACATATTTGAAGGTCATCCTATCATTGTATCTACTATCCAATTCGTTGACCCGGGCGTCAAATTCCTCCATTCGGGATTGATGGACTAGGAAGGCAGCGTTGAGGATCATCATATCGGTGAGGACTTTGTTGGTTTCGTATCTCTCGGCCAGGGGGCTGAGAGCCCCGGCCAGTCTCCTAGCCTCCATGTCTCTTCTTTTCTCTATCTCGTTGTAGACCATGGTACCTAACTGGAGCCGCTCATAGTGGTTCGACACCCTTCCCGCCGGGTCGGCGGCTATGCGATCCCGCATCTCTCGTATATTCTGGTTTGTGGCTGCGATTTCTGGGAAGAGATATCCTTTCTTCCAAAAGACTTTCAGCCCCAACTCGACTTTGCTCTCCATCTCCCTCAGCAGGGAATGGAATTCGCCGTACCTTCGCCGGAGTAATTTTTTGACTTTCACTTCCGCGCTACTTTTGCCCGGTGTGGATTTACATACCGTCCCGAACCTGACGGGGAGGACAGTGAGGCCCTCCTTCATGACCTCTTCGCAAACTAACTGGTGCTGCACCATATTGGCCCGGGTAGTTTCATATTCATCCTGGGGCGAGTCGCTGACCACCATCGCCAGATCGAGGAAAGGGATGGTATAGACCTCGTCACCCCGGCCGCCGATCCCCTTGATCGATAGGTGAAAAGGGATCTCCTCTTGGCTCCGGGTTAAGCAATAGAGGTATATCATCTCCTCGGATTCGTGGCTCATCAGCCCTCTCTCTCCAAACGCTTGATGGTGACCAGAACGCCTTTTTCAACAGCCTCCGGAGTAAAGGAGCAAGGATAGTCGGTGGCCGCCTTCTTAGAAGTGATCCCTTGGGCGGCTGCCTGCCCCAAACAGTAACTCTCCAGTAACTTATAGGCCTGGGCGATGCGGGTAAAGCGCTCTTCCGCATCACTGTGCGACTGGGCATCAGGGTGAAACTCCTGAGCCAGGTCATAGTAGGCCCCCTTTATTTGGCGTAGGCTGGCCTTCTCACCCAGGCCCAATAACTCCCGGGCCTCTTTAACCTCCTTTTGACTCATAGGCCGCATCTCGATGGTGGCAAAACTGTAGGGAGGCAAGGGCCCGATGCGTCGGAAGTTCAAGGCGCAACCCGTTCTCTTATCCAACTCCTCCAGCCTCTCATCGAACTCATCCTGTCGCTCCTTGTCGATGAGGAAGGCCACGTTCATCACAAAACTATCATCCAGGAGGGCGTTCTTTTGTCTATCGATGGAGCAGCTAGCGAGAAACTCGATTATCTCTCTTTGATGATCTTCCCGCCGGCGACCTAGAGATTCATATACCATCTTGCCCAGTTTGATCCTATCGTTTAGCCCCCTTAAGCCCGGTTCCCTCTCCGTCTTGGCTTTCAATTTGGCGATCGGTTCTTCATTGCCAATCTCCCGGAAGAGGGAAGCAAGGTCCCAAGTGACCACCACTTCTACCTCCACTTTGTCTTGGAAAGCGTCCTGAGCCTCCTTGAGGCTGAAATACCCTTGACGGAGTATGCTTCCCACCCCTTTCTCCTCCACCATGGTGCCGAACTTCATGGGTAAGATGGAGCAATATTTCATGACCTCCTCGGTCACTCGCTGATGGGCCGCTAGATCGCGGACTATCTTCTCCTTCTCCCTCACCGCCTTGTAGTCTACTTCCGGGCAATCGCTGACCACCGCAGCCAAATCGTGATAAGGGACAACGTACACCTCATCTCCCCGTCCGCCTATGCCAAGAGGGCCGAAGGTAGTTCTCCCTCCGTTTTGGATCACCCCGTAGATATATTTGACATCCCTGGCCACGCTTTCGCCCTCCATTATCCAGAGGCGACTGTTATTTCCATCGGCTGCTTATCGAGCCAAACGGTGATCTTCTCTACCGTCTCCATGAGCTCTTGCCGGGCCTTCTTTACCGTAGAGAGCTCTCCCTCCCTCAGCGCCTCGCGCAAGGCCACTATCTTGCTCTCCACCTCCCTCCTCAGGGGTGGCGGCACCGCGTCGCCATACCATTGCAACGTCTTCTCAGCCCGATAGGCGACTTTGTCGGCTTGATTGAAGGTCTCGATCTCCTGGCGTCGCTCCTTGTCCCTTTCGGCGTACTCCTTAGCCTTCTCGACCATGCGCTTGATCTCCTCCTCTGAGAGGCCGCTGGAAGCAGCGATGGCGATCTTTTGCTCCTTACCTGTAACCTGGTCCTCCGCGGTAACCTGCAAGATGCCGTCGGCGTCGATCTGGAAGGTGACCTCGATCTTGGGCTCGCCGCGCGGTGCGGGCCTGATACCTTCCAAGAGAAAGCGGCCCAGCGTCATATTCTCCACGGCCATGGTTCGCTCGCCTTGCACTATATGTATCTCCACGCTGCTCTGGTTATCCTTGGCTGTGGTAAAGAGCTGGCTCTTTCGGGTGGGGATAGTGGTATTGCGCCGAATAATGGGGCTAGCCACGCCACCCAAGGTCTCGATGCCCAGCGTCAAGGGGGTGACATCGATGAGGAGCACCCCCCTCACATCGCCGGTCAAGACCCCGGCTTGGATACCGGCTCCCAATGCGACCACCTCGTCGGGGTTAATACCCCGGTGCGGCTCCTTCCCGAAGAGTTGGCGAACCGTCTTTACCACCAGGGGCATCCTGGTCTGACCGCCCACCAAGATGACATGATCCACATCAGAAACCTTAAGGCCAGCATCGGCCAACGCTTGCCGGCAGGGCGAGATGGTCCTCTCGATGAGATCACCCGCCAACTCTTCCAACTTCGAGCGAGTGAGGGTGAAATGGAGATGTCTTGGGCCCCTTTTATCCATAGCGATGAACGGTAGATTGATCTCGGCCTCCAGTGCGGTCGAGAGTTCGATCTTGGCCTGCTCCGCTGCTGCCTTGAGCCTTTGCAAGGCCACCCTATCCTCTCGCAGGTCGATGCCTTCCTTATCTAAGAAACCAGCGCAGAGCCATTCGATGATCCTTCGGTCCAGGTCATCGCCACCCAGGTGGGTATCGCCACTGGTGGAGAGGACTTCGAAGACACCACCACCTAGATCTAAGATGGAGATATCGAAGGTTCCCCCGCCCAGGTCGTAGACGGCGATGGTTTCCCGCTTCTCATGAGGGAAATCATAGGCTAGAGCCGAGGCCGTGGGCTCGTTGATGATGCGCAACACCTCGAGCCCGGCTATCTGGCCCGCCTCCTTAGTAGCCTGGCGTTGGCTATCGTTAAAGTAGGCCGGAACGGTGATCACCGCCCGAGTGACGGGCTCGCCCAGGTAGCCCTCGGCATCACGCTTCAACTTCTGCAAGATCATGGCGGAGATCTCTTGTGGTGGATATTCCCGGCCGTTGATAGCCACCCGGAGATCGCCATTGGCGGCAGCAGTCAATCCATAGGGCACCAGTGCTTTGTCATGTTGCACAGGAGCATCGGATAGTTTGCGCCCCATGAAACGCTTAATGGAGAAGATCGTATTCTCGGGGTTGATGATGGCTTGCCGCTTGGCCACCTCCCCCACCAGCCGTTCCCCTTTTCCATCGATGGCCACCACCGAAGGGGTGAGACGACTGCCCTCTGCATTGGGGATGACCATGGGCATGCCCGCCTCCATCATCGCCATCACCGAGTTTGTGGTTCCCAGGTCGATGCCTATGGCCCGGCTCATTTCAATTCTGCCTCGCCAGGTTCCTCTGCCTTCCGCAGCCTGATCTCCAAGACGCCGTTTTTGTAGGTAGTTTCCATGGTGCTCTCGTCGACAGAGCAAGGAAGTGGAAGTTCCTTGGCGTATTTCCTCTTTCCAGTGGAAGAGAATTTGAGAATGTCGTCCTCGACCTCGATTCGTATCTCCTTCTCCTCCACACCGGGCAACTCGAAAACGACCAAGAGTAGATTATCCTCATCGAAGAGGTCAGTGAGGGGTTCTGTCACTTCCTTGACGATGGGGCCTCTCTCGGTGTGGTGGATATTGCCGAAGGGCTGCACCCTGGGGATGCCACCAACCCCTCGCTGTACCGAGAGGCCGTAGACGCCTCTAGGTGCTCCTCCGACCCCGCTCCGGCTGGCTCGTCGCAGTCTAGAGAGCGTCTCTTCATCGAGGTTAGAAAGATCGACCTTCTCTACCATCCCGGAGACCAAATCGATGAGATCGCCGATCCCCTTGAAGAGACCACCTAGGCCTAGGTCTATACCCTCCATTTCACCCCGTTTCTTTTCCTCTTTTGGCATCTCTTCCCTCCTCCACCAAGCCGTGAAGCCCCACGGCTATCTAAAAAAACTGCCCGCCAGGGGATCCTCTCAGGGCACAGGCAGGCATAAGGGACAACGTCCATCGATGGGGAAGAACGCTCCCTGTATCGTCAAGCCTCGACAAGGTGCCTGCTCATCTCTAGCGGATACCACCCCAATGATCCGCACTGTGCCGCTGCTCTAGCCAGGGAGAGGGTACGGCACTTCTTCCTCGGCCTCTCTGATGAGAGGTTCAGCGCGTTTTAGCAGGGCTTGGGCCTGCGCATCTAAGTGGGCTATGCGATCCCCCAGGCGCCTAGCCTTGGCCAGCCATATACTGCGCTGTTTCTGCAACCTTTCTTTCTCTCGTGCCAACCCTTCTAGTTGTTGATGGAGGTTTCCCATTCCAGTAATATGACGGATATTGCCCTGGTGTGGGATATCGTGGGCCGACTTCAGGTATTCTGATGTTCTAACGCGCATCGCGCCTCCTTACTTGCTCTTCTTGAGCAGGTCCACCAATATGTCGCTCTTCTCCTTGTCGGGCTTGCCATGAGGGTTGAGTTCCCGGGCCAAAACGTCCATCACTATCTGGCCGAAGGTGAGATCGCCCCCATTGGCCTTCTGGTAGGCCAGGACCTTGCCGATCATGATGCAACTCCTGACCGTGGGGGTAGAGTCGCAATTGGTTGCCTTCCGGAAGGCCCTGACCAGATCCACTATCTTCTCGGCCTCCTTAGCGGAGACTCCCGTTCGAGCCTGGGTGATGGCCACTTCCGTCTCCCGGTCGAAGTGGGTGATATCAATGGTGATCATGCGATCCAAAAGCGCCTCCTGGCTAAGATGCACCCCCGCATATTCGGTGGGGTTGGAGGTGAAGATGGCCGTGAAGTCAGGATGAACCCTGAGATACCCCTCGGTGCTTTTGATGGTGGGGAGGATCAGTATCCGCTCCTCAAGCACCGGCAAAAGGACATTATTGGCCTCCGGCCTGGAGCGGCTGAACTCATCGTAGACCAGGGTGTAACCCTCTTGGCAGGCTACGGTGAGTTGGCTATCGACCCAGCGGTAGTCGAGGCGGTCCTCCGTCTTCATCACCGAGTGGATGAAGTTGTCGATGACCTGCCGGCGGTGGTAGCCGTGCTTCCCGCCCACCAGGTCGGAGGTGGTCAACTCCTCGTCCCCCACCAGGAGCATCATCGGGCGGCCGATCTTGGTGGCCAGGTGGATAGCCAGGGTCGTCTTGCCGCACCCCGTCGGTCCCCGGAAGTGGACGGGGAAGCCCCCCTCCACGTAGGTCAAAGCGCGTTCGGTTATACTCCTGATAAAGGGGGTCTCCACGAAGTCTGGAGGTGGTGAGACCTCTAACATAGGAGTAGGGGGGCGGCCGGGAACAGCCTCCGCTAGCCACGGCTCTCTCAACTCGTCCAGTTGCCCCTCCTCAACGAAGGCCCCCCTTCTCAAATCTTCAACTCTTATGCTCATTACTCTTCTCCTCTTCTTTGCTAATTGCTAGGATGCTGGAGAGCCCAGCACCGGGTTCCCGTCTCTTAGCAGATATATCAGCAAGACCTCGGTCTCGAGCGCTGTAGGGAGGTGGCTAGCCCCGCTGGATGGCTCCATTTCTCCTCAAGTAAGCACACACTACCATTGAAGGAGAGGACACTCATGATAGGGCTCACCCTTTGGGCAGCCAACACTCCCCGCAGCGCCAAGAGTAGGACGGCCATGCAAGCCGTCACGCTACCTCTAACCGCTCCTCAACTCACCTAGTCACTTCCTGCGCTTGGGCGATCCACTTCTCTACGTGATGATGGTAAGGTCGTTGGGAGTGACTCTTCCCTCACCCTGTTGGTGGGCGGCGCGACTTGGGCCTGGGTTTGGGCGCTTCTGATGGCGTCGGTTTGGGCCTTGATGGCGCTGCCCCCAGCCCTTCCTGCCAGCCCGTCCGGGCCCCCTCCATCTCCGCGTTCAGTTCCCTCACCAGAGCGCCGGTTTCGGCCTTCAACTGAGCGTTGGCCTTGGCCACTTCCTTCATCAGAGCCTTGGTCTCGGCCTTTAATTGAGCCTGGGCTTTGGCCAACTCGGCCCTCACCTCCTTGCCCATGGCCTGGTGATCCTTGTGGAACCCGGTCAGTTGGATTCTCACGCCCATG
>Ga0315314_1001816_pt1 | contig 18324 bp, 15 predicted proteins | sample TDP9_MG_FD_203631 | JGI IMG/M metagenome (GOLD analysis project Ga0315314, IMG submission 203631) | Freshwater sediment microbial communities from Lake Towuti, South Sulawesi, Indonesia - TDP9 | ecosystem: Environmental > Aquatic > Freshwater > Lake > Sediment | place: Indonesia: South Sulawesi...
ATTCGAACCTATGCGTTTAAAGAGGACCAATATCGTGAGGCCGCGTCGAAAGGGGTCTTGTTCATGCGTTACGACGACGAAAACAAGCCTAGGGTCACTCAAGAAAACGGAAAACTCCACGTTTTAGTCTGGGAGCCCGTGGTAAAAACGTGGATTCCCGTGGAGCCAGATCTTTTAGTGTTAAGCGCAGCGACCATTCCGAACCCCGACAACGAACGCATAGCAAAAATGTTGAAGGTTCCTCTCACCAAGGATGGGTTCTTCTTAGAAGCACACATGAAGCTTCGCCCCGTCGACTTCGCCACCGAAGGCGTATTCCTGTGTGGGTTGGCGCACTCGCCGAAGTTCATTGAAGAGAGCATCTCGCAGGCATGTGCAGCTGCAGCCCGAGCCGTCACCATCCTGTCTAAGAAGGCATTGGAGGTGGAGGGAGCCATAGCAAACGTGGACGAGGAACTCTGCAGTGGATGCCGAATCTGCGAGTCCGTTTGTGAGTATGGCGCTATCGAAATGAGGGAGAAGGAAGGAAAGTTGAGAGCTCATGTTCTCGAAGCCTTGTGCAAGGGTTGCGGTGTTTGCGGCTCCTCCTGTCCCACAGGGTCCATATCCATGCTCCACTTCACAGACGATCAAATTCTCGCTCAAGTTGGGGCAGCATTAAGGGAGGAAGCGAAATATGACTGAGTTTGAGCCGAGAATCGTTGGTTTCCTATGCAACTGGTGCTCCTATGCCGGCGCTGACCTGGCGGGAGTTAGCCGAATCCAGTATCCCCCAACCCTTCGAATCGTGAGGGTGATGTGCTCTGGTAGAGTCGACCCGATTTTCATCATCGAAGCCTTCAGAAGTGGAGCAGACGGGGTTCTCGTCGCTGGATGCCATCCGGGCGACTGCCACTACCTCGCCGGCAATTACAAGGCACAACGAAGAGTGGTCATGCTGAAAAGGCTTTTGGAACAGTTCGGCCTCGAGCCGGGGCGTCTCAGACTGGAGTGGGTCTCCGCTTCTGAGGGAGACCGCTTCGCAACAGTTATTAAGGACATGACCGAGGAAATTAAGAAACTCGGTCCGAGCCCCCTAAGAGCTGGAGGTTAAAAGCGATGTCGGAAAAGAAAGAAAGCCAAGAAAAAGAGACAGAACAACGAATAGTGCTCAAAATCGCCGAAATGGACCCCAAGTTCAAGTATGAAATTAGCAAGATTCCAGGCGCTGAGAAAATCATGCTGTGTTTTCAATGCGGCACCTGCACCGCCGACTGTCCCATCGCTCGATTCAGCGAAACCTATAGACCGAGGCAGCTTCTACGAATGACCCAGCTTGGACTAAAATCGAGGGTTCTCTCCAGTGATGTTATCTGGCTTTGCGCCGCTTGCTTCACTTGCGTCGACCACTGTCCACAAGATGTAGAAATTGCTGGCGTTCTAAGAGCGCTTCGAAATCTAGCTGTTAAAGAGGGATTCCTGCCAGCCGTTTACAAGGAGCTGGCTTCCAATATTCTACAAACCGGACTAGCCTACAAGATACCGGACTTACGACTCAAAAAGAGGGTGGAGATTGGACTGCCCCCTCTGCCCAAAGCCGATTTGGAAAGCGTAAACAAGCTGGCTGATGTCACTGGCTTTTCAAAGGTGATTCAGGCAAGGAGGACCTAAAATGGCAGAACTCAAGTATTTGCTCTTCCTAGGTTGCGCTATCCCGTATAGGGTCTCCGCTTACGAAATTTCCACCAGAAAAGTCGCTGAAAAACTTGGAATCGAGCTCGTCGAGATGCCGGAGTACAACTGCTGCGGCTTGCCCATGGACCCCATAAGCCACGACATCATGCTCACCTTAGCAGCACGAAACTTATGCGTGGCGGAGAAGCAAGGCTTAAACATCATGACCCTCTGCCCAGGGTGTGCTGGAACCCTCCGAAAAGTCAACAAGATGCTGAAGGAAGACAAGAAGCTAAAAGAGTTAGTCAACGGGTACTTGAAGGAAACGGGCTTAGAATTTAAGGGCACCATAGAAGTGAAACACCTTATTCAAGTGCTGGCAGAAGATGTGGGCTTCGAAAAAATTAAAGGGTCTGTTCAGAAGCCGCTCAATCCATTAAAAGTGGCAGAGCACAATGGATGCCACGTTCTGCGTCCCGTAAAATACATCGGCTTCGACGACCCTGAAAATCCGGTCATACTGAAGAAGCTGATTGAAGCAACGGGCGCCCAATGCCTAGACTACATGGACGAAACCGAGTGCTGCGGCGCCCCGATCGTCGGAGTGAATGAGAAAATCCCACTGCAGTTGGCGAGGGATAAGCTCAGCCATATTAAGGATGTGGGAGCGCAGGCGATGGTCACCGTGTGTCCCTTCTGCCACATGATGTTCGACACTAACCAGTCCCGAATAGAAAGGATGTTCAACGAAACCTTTGGACTACCCGTGCTCCACTATCCGCAATTGTTGGGGTTGGCGATGGGCTTCAGCCCCGAAGAGCTCGCCCTAAAGGAACTTCGAGTAGACGCATCTAAACTCTTAAGCACCCTATGACCGTATAAAGGTGGCAAAATTCCGTAAGTGAAGGTTGCAGGAAAAGGCGCCAAGTGGGTGATCATGTGGAAAAGTTGAAATTTGCCTTCTACTGGGCCGCCAGTTGTGGAGGCTGCGAAATTGCAGTTCTCGACGTAAACGAGAAAATTCTGGATGTGGTGGCCCTTGCTGACATCGTTTTCTGGCCGGTGGCCATAGACATCAAGTATAAAGATGTGGAGGCCATGCCAGACAAAAGCATAGATGTTTGTTTCTTCAACGGCTCCATTCGAACCGAAGAACAGGAATACATAGCCAAGCTGCTGAGGAAGAAATCGAGGGTCTTGGTGGCCTTCGGCTCCTGCGCCCACCAAGGCGGCATTCCCGGACTTGCGAACGTTGCGAACAAAAAGGAGGTTTTTGAGAGGGCTTACCTACAAAGTCCCTCAACACCAAATCCGAACACGGTGACACCCCAAACCTCTGTTGAAGTCAAAGAAGGGACGCTGACCTTACCAGAGTTCTACGACACGGTGAAGACGTTAGACCAGACCGTGGACGTAGACTACTACTTGCCCGGTTGCCCACCGCCAGCTAAACAAGTAGCGAAGGCGGTTGAGGCCATCGCCAAAAACGAGTTGCCCCCAAAAGGCTCGGTGATCGGCTCTTTGAAATCCGTTTGTGACGAGTGTCCTAGGAAAAAGGAGCAGAAGAAGATCTCCAAGATATACCGGGTGTATGAAATCACACCGGAGCCGGAGAAATGTCTTCTGGAGCAGGGAATCATCTGTATGGGACCCGCAACCCGTGGAGGATGCGAGGCACAGTGCATCAGCGCCAACATGCCTTGTACAGGATGTGGGGGCCCATGTCCAAACGAGATCGAGCAAGGGGCGGCGATGATCAGCGCCCTCTCATCACTGCTTGGAGTAGAGGAGGAAAAGGAAAAAACGTATAACCCTGAAATATTGATTGCCCAGATTAAAGATCCTATTGGAACCTTTTACCGGTATTCCCTGCCAGCTTCGCTTCTGCGAAGGAGGGTTATGAAAGAATGAGTGAACTAAAAACGATAACCATAGAGCCCATCACAAGGTTGGAAGGGCATGGGAAAATCTCCATTTTCCTGAACGCGGAAGGGAACGTAGAAAACGCTTACCTTCAGGTTCCAGAGCTTAGAGGGTTTGAAAGGTTCTGCGAGGGAAGAAAGGCTGAGGATCTACCTCAAATAATGCCCAGAATCTGCGGTGTCTGCCCAGTTGCACATCATTTTGCCTCCACGAAAGCCTTAGACGCCGCGTTCCATGTGGACCCTCCTCCCGCAGCCAAAAAGCTTCGGGAGCTCATGTACAGCGGCTACTACGTGTATGACCACACTCTTCACTTCTACTTTCTAGGAGCCCCAGACTTCGTTGTAGGTCCCGACGCACCGCCCGCGGAAAGGAACATTCTCGGCGTGATAAAGAAGATGGGCCTAGACATCGCTAAAGAGGTGATTAAGCATAGGGCTTATGGACAAAAGATCACGGCCATCATCGGTGGGAAGGCGACCCACCCAGTGTGCGGGCTGCCCGGGGGCATTTCCAAGCCGTTAAATGAGGAGGAGAGGCAGGAAATCGAGAAGATGGCGGAGTCCAGTGTTGAGTTTGCGAAGTTCACACTGAAGGTCTTTGACGATGTGGTTTTGAAGAACAAGAAGTATGTCGATCTGATCCTAAGCGATGCGTACACCCTGCCAACCTATTACATGGGTTTAGTTGACCAGAACAACAAGGGCAACTTCTACGACGGAAACGTGCGGGTAGTCGACCCAAAGGGTAGGGAGTTTGTGAAGTTTGCCCCTTCCAACTACTTAGACGTGATCGAGGAACATATAGAAGACTGGACCTACGTGAAATTGCCCTACCTTAAGAAGGTTGGGTGGAAGGGCTGGATAAGCGGACCCACCAGCGGCATCTACCGAGTTGGACCCCTCGCACGGCTGAACGCTTCGGAGGGTATGGCAACGCCTCTAGCCCAACAAGAATATGAGAGAATGTACGAGACCTTAGGCGGAAAGCCTGTACATTCAACTTTAGCTTTTCACTGGGCTAGGCTGGTAGAACTGCTGTACGCGGCGGAAAGGGCTCTGGAGCTGAGCCGGGATGAAGAGATCACTAGCAAAGAGATTCGAAGTAAGCCGGGCAGTCCTGGAGAAGGTGTTGGAATTGTTGAGGCAGCGAGAGGAACGTTGATCCACCACTACCAGCTCGACGAGGAAGGCCTAGCCAAAAAAGTCAACTTGATAGTGGCTACGACGAACAACGCTCCAGCGATTTGCATGTCCATCAGGGACGCGGCTAAAGGCCTTATACGTGGCGGAGCGGTTAGTGAGGGCTTATTAAACATGGTGGAAATGGCCTTCAGAGCCTATGACCCCTGCTTCGCGTGCGCCACCCACTTCGCAGTCGGTCAGATGCCTCTCGAAGTAAAAATTTATGACCATGAGAAAAGGTTACTAAAAACTTTAAAAAGGTAACTCGCCGTCGACACTCTAGCTTTTGTAAAACTATTAAAGTTGCGATGATTTTCCAGAGGACTATAAATGAGGAGAGATTGTACGACTAACGAGAAGGAAACGGAGGGTAGACTTCGGGACTGGCTTTTGAACGCTCGGAGGGTAGTGGTAGCTGGTGTTGGAAGTTCGCTTCGGAAAGACGACTTTGTCGGGGTTAAGATTGTAAGGGGGTTGCGGAATAAAGTTTCGTCATCTGTCTACTTAATTGAATGTGAGACCGTTCCAGAGAGTTTTATAGAGCCAATCATCGAGTTTAAACCTACGCATGTTCTTATCATCGACGCCGCCTTATTAGGCTTAAAAACGGGGGCATTCAATCTAATGGAGCCGGAACAAATGGTGGGACCAATTGTATCAACTCATTTTTTGCCCCTACAAATCTTTTGCGACTACCTTGCGAAGACAACCGGGGCTAAGATCGCTCTGTTAGCCATACAGCCTAAGGACACCAGTTTAGAGGAAGGCCTAACCGCAGAAGTAAGGAAAACCGCTAAACACTTGACTGAGGTTCTATCAAAATTTCTTCCTTAAGAAAAAAAAGGTCCATCAGACAAAATAAATCATGGTTAGAAGAACAGCACCATTCTTATAGGCGCAGCCAGATTGAAAAGCAGGTTGAAGTTATAGTTTTAAAGTTTTCAGAACATGATAAGGATGTTCTATTGAGGGATCAAAGTGCTTTAGCGACCAGCTCATTAATATCCATGACTTGAATTAGGCCTTCATTGCCTGTGGTTTTAATGGCATCATCGAATGTTAAAAGGCAGAAGGGACATGCTACAGCTAATATTTCCGCTCCAATGTTAACGGCTTCCCTAACGCGATGTTCAGTGGCGCGTTCCACGGGAACATTAATCCCAATGTCAACCCACATTCTTCCCCCTCCGCCTTCGCAACAGAGACTTCGCCCCCTAGACATCGGTAATTCCAAAAATTTTACGCCCGGAATATTCTCGATTATCTTTCTGGGTTCATCGTAGATGTTGTTGTGTTTGCCTAAAAAGCATGGGTCTTGGAAGGTCACTACTTTTTCTACTTTTTTTGAAAATTTGAGCTTTCCTTTATCAATTAAATCTGCAAAACACTGCGTGTAATGTTGGACTGCAAGGTCTTTTCTTCCATATCTGTTCTTAAAAGCATTAAAGCAGTGCGGTGAAGTAGTAATAATTTCATTCACGCCGTATTGGTCTAAAAGTTTTAAGTTCTCCTCGACTAAAACATTGAATAGTCCTTTCTCTCCAAGTGAGTATATCTCATTTCCACAGCAATTTTCCTTATTTCCCAGTATTGAAAAATCTATCCCTAGGGCATTTAAATTCATTGCTAATGCTCTAGCTACTTCTTGTGCACGGGGGTCATAAGACGGGGTGCATCCAACGAAGTAGAGTAATTCCGCTTTCTTACCTTCTGAAACATATTTTATTCTCAAGTCCTTCACCCACTCAGACCTTTTGTCTCGGCTTATGCCCCAGGGATTTCCGTACCTGTTAACCCCTTCTAGAGTATCTCTTATTGTAGGTGGGACTTGCCCATCCTCAACAAGAAGACTGCGCATACCAATAAGTGTCTCCAGGGGGTTTACATCTCTAGGGCAACGCCGTACACAAGTAGAGCATGTGGTGCAAAGCCAAAGGCTACTATCTGAAAGGGCTTCCTCCCGCAAACCTAGTTGCACCCTTCTGATCATCTGGCGCGTTCGAAGGGCTGCTCTCGTTGCAGGCGGACAACTGGCGGAACAGGTGCCACATTGAATGCAAAAGTTTATTCTCTCCCCTCCGGCTTTCATTACGGCTTTTGCGAAACTCATGTCCGATTCGTCAAGTTGTACAATGTTTTTTTGAGTTTCGATCAAGATTAAGCCTCGCTCTTCATTCTTGTGAGCCCATAATAATGGAGATACAAATTAATAAATCTTCTTTGGAACCAATCCCTTTTCAGGGTCTTTAGAGGTTTTCTGAAAAACTCGGATACGTGTAGATCACTACAATGCGGTGACAACTTGCGATATTCTCTGCATCCCAATGATCTGTTGTGACAATTTCTTTAGGTGCTTACTTGACAAAAACTCCACAATGTCTTGGTCTGCGAGGAAGTCTGCACCTTTGACGGTGTTTTTCTTTTTGCTTCCAAAATCTGCCGACTGCAAGGATCTGGAGGTTAAAGATAGATCAAATTTTGAAAAGGTTAGAACATAGCTAAAAGAAAAAAGTTTTAATAACAGATGAGTTGAAGCCCTAAAGTTTAATGTAAGGCGTGTTTTTCTACAACCCTTTAACGATTTCCCTAAACTCTTCATCTGTTATTGCCGCTTTTTTCTCTACCGACTTTTCCTTTATTTTTTCAAGAATCTCTCTTACCTGCTCTTCCGTCGCTTTCATTCCTAGACTTTTCAGCTTAAATTCTATAGAATCTTTACCACTTTTTTTGCCAAGAACAATGTTACGGGTCTGACCTACGAGTTCTGGTGAGAATGTTTCAGCCGAAAAGGGTACTTTGAGGACGCCCGTGACCACGAGTCCGGACTCGTGGTTGAAGGCAGCTTTTCCAACGATGGGTTTGTTTCGTTGTAGCTTCACTCCTGACAATTCTTCTACAAGCCTTGAAACCTCAACAAATTTATCATACCTTAACCCCAAATCGATACCATATAGTAAAAGCAACGCTATCGCCACTTCCTCGATGCTGGCATTTCCAACGCCCTCGCCTATCCCATTTATACAACCATACACAGCTTCTGCTCCGGTCTCCACAGCAGCCAGAGCGTTCGCAGTTGCTAGTCCAAGATTATTGTGAGAATGAACCTCAACTGGAGTGTCCTTAACAATTTCTTTTACTTTCGATACAAGGTAACGCATAGCCTGCGGGCTGGCACATCCTACCGTGTCGACTACCTGAATCATATCTGCGCGGCCTTCCTTAGTGACCGTTTCAAGGTATCTCTTTAGAAAACCAATTTTTGCCCTTGTTGTGTCGTAGGGCTCAAAACAAACCCAGAGACCATGATCCTTGGCATAATCAATTGTCTCCACTGCTGAATTGATCGCTCTTTCTTCTGGCCACTCAAGTTTATATTTCAAATACGTATATCCAGATGGTATAGCTATGTCTATTCCCCAGGCGTCGCAATCAATGACTTTATCTATATGTTCTTTTATCCCGACAGCCAGAGCGGTTACTTTAGCGTTCAATCTCTCCTTTACTATAGCTTTAACAGCTTCCTCATCTTCCTTAGAAACAGCTGGAAAACCGGCTTCGATTCGATGAACACCTAGTTCATCCAATTTTCGAGCTATCTGGACTTTGTCCTCCTTATTGAATACTACTCCCGCCATCTGCTCTCCATCCCTCAACGTAGCATCAGTAACTGTCAACCGTGCAGGTAGCCTCATTCCTCTTCGAACTTCCTCAACAAAATTATATTCGCTCACATACCATTTATCGCTGGTCCATTTCTCTTCATCAATTGGGACTATAGTCCAGTTGCTTGCGATCTTCTTCATAGTTATTCCTCCCTCTGTTGATAACAATTTAAACCTATTAAATATTTTACCAAAGATTAGCTTTAGCGTTTTGTGCAAGAAGAGGTGGAAAGGGGTCATTGTTAAGAGTCGCTAGAGAGGGGAAAGAGCTAAGAATATAGTAAACAGCCTGTAAATTGTTAGTTTCGCTTATAGCCCTACTCAAATGAGATCAAGCTTAAAAAATACGGTGATAGCTGGAGCTGGTCTCAATTTGCGGAAGAGCTATTCCTAGGACAACCACCAACGGCACAAATGATGATCAAGGCGTATATTTGAACGGGTGGGTGTATCGAGCCCATATCAAATAGGCTATCGCCCGAGCTGATTAGGAGACTAAAAGGGGGGAGGTGGCGTGATAGCACACGTCGCCGCTTAATGGGGTGCTATGTAAGTGTTGAGGAAGCTCAATTTGTCTGCTGTAACGTTGTCATACAACACGAAACCGTCTACCCACTTCCTGTAGAATACCCACCTATTGGTATACTTAAGTGGATATGCGGGCACATCTTCTGCAAATATTTCCTGAGCCTCTTCAATATACTTTAGTCGTATGGTTGGGTCTGTTTCGGCTTGAATAAGATAACCAAGTTCGTTGTAACGAGTGTTATTCCACGCGAGGTATGCGTGTTTGAACCCGTAAACACCATGGTAGTTAGTCATAAGGGTGTAGTGTGGATCGAACTGCATATCTATCCAGGCACCAATGTAGAAGGGCATCTTCATCCTTGCTTCCTGAAATGCTGCCCACTCCAGCGTTTTGACGGTGGCTTTGATCCCGACTTTTTCTAGGTTGTCCTTTATCACCATTGCAGCATCCTTGTCCATGACATCCCAGTGAGTTGGAGTATAGTAAAAGTCTATCTCGAATCCGTTGGGGTAGCCTGCCTGCGCTAGGAGTTGCTTAGCCTTGTCCGGATCATACTTGTACTTCAAAAACACGGGTCTTGATTCTGGCATGATTTCTGGGATCGGACTGTAAGCTATTCTTCCCTCCTCTTTAAAGCCTCGTTTCCAAACCTCCTCCACGTCTACGGCGTAAGCTATGGCCTGCCTCACCAGTTTGTTTTTCAATGGTGTCTCAACATTTTGGTTAATGTCTATGTACCTAGTGTAGTCAGTAGGAGAAGCCTGCCAATCGATATCGGGGTGAGCCTGTAAATAAGGTATGTCTGTGGTAAGCGGGTATTTATAGAACATGTCTATTTCGCCTCTTTCCAGAGCCAGCTTTGTCGTCGTCGGATCTGTGAACAGCTTGATTATGATCTTTTCCAGTTTTGGTTTAGGGCTGCCCCACCAATCATCGTTCCTCACGAATACGACTCTATCTCCCTTGATCCATTCCACAAACTTCCAGGGTCCTGTACCAATAACGACCGTCTTACCCCAAGCATCACCGGCCGCATCAGCTACACGCGCGGGATACATGCTGGCCATCAGATTCATGGCTAAGGTCTTCAATATAATTATTGGGCTAGGCGTTATCATGCGGATACTCACGTGATAGTCATCTATAACATCTACTCTCTCTATGTTAGCGAGGAGGAAACGGAGGGCTCCTTTCAACCTTAATGTTCTCTCGATGGATTCCTTTACGTCTCGGGCTGTGAAGTCTGCACCGTCATGGAACTTAACACCTTTCCTAAGGGTGAAGTTAAACGTCTTGCCGTCGGGAGACACCGTCCACTCAGTTGCGAGCCACGGGACGACCTCCCTGGTCTCTGGAGTTTTCCAGTGGAGTAGGGAATCAAACGCTAAAGTAGTGCCGATATAGACTGGCCATGCGTATCCTATGGCTGGATCAAAAGTGTCTATAGTTGACGTGGTTCCGATGACGAGTACTTGCTGCACTGGAGTTGGTGTGGGCGTGGGTGTAGGAGTCGGTGTTGGTGTAGGTGTTGGAGTGGGTGTTGGAGTAGGTGTAGGTGTTGGTGAAGGTGTGGGCGTTGGTGTTGGTGTGGGTGTAGGAGTAGGTGGTAGGGTTACATAGTATGCTGCAGCGCCCAAGATGATAACGATAACGATTACCGCTATAATTGTTTGCGTCCTCGTTATAGCTCTACTCGATTTTATGTGTTTTTTCAAAATTCCACCTCTATACTTGCGACATTTATGATGTATACTGATATAAATAAAAATTTTTCCACTTTGTGGTAGATTCTGTTAGCGCATATGGCCCCTATTCACTGAGCCTTCCTCGATGACTTTGCATTTATGAGACTACTTAGCCTTTTGCCTTATGAGCGATAAGAGTTAAATATAATATGAGAATCAATGAGAAGTTGGGAAGAGACTTGACGCTACGAACATACGTTATAACTAGATTTCTATTGACCATACCCATGCTATTCTTACTAGTGACCGTAGTATTCATAGTCCTGCGTGTAATACCAGGCAATCCCATTCGAGCAATGTATGGAGAACTGGTTACTCCTGAATTTCTTGAAGAAATGACTAAAAAATTAGGTCTAGATAAACCGATACACCTCCAATACGTTGATTATTGGGCTAGACTGATTAAAGGCGATTTTGGAGTATCCATATGGTCCAGTCGACCGGTCATCGAAGAATTATCCTATGCGTTTCCAGTAACCTTGGAAGTCAGCATAGCGGCGATGATACTGTCCATCGTTGCAGGGATGCCCCTCGGAGTAATTAGTGCACTAAAAAGGGATAGATTCCATGACTATTTGATCAGATTTTTTTCATTAGCAGGATTCGCATTACCTATCTTCTTTCTTGGAATGATACTCCAATTCGTACTTGGGTTACAGTATCCTTTATTTCCAATACAGGGCCGTTATGGCACTAGACTTGAACTCCCATATATAACTGGTTTTGCGACTATCGATACCCTCATAACAGGAAACTTCAGTGGGTTTTTAGACGTCTTAGCCCACCTATTCCTGCCAGCGTTAGGAATGGCTTGGCATATATCAGCTCTCATAAGTAGGATAAGTAGAGCGAACATGATTGAGACGTTGGGCGAGGACTATATCCTGACTGCAAGGGCCAAGGGTGTGCGCGAAAGAGCAGTGATCTACAAGCACGCTTTCAGGAACGCCATATTGCCAGTATTCACCGTTATAGGTATTTACTTTGCATTGCTACTCGGAGGAGCTGTATTAACGGAATCCATCTTTTCCCTGCCTGGAATGGGTTTGCTTCTCATAGATTCCATATTCCGACGAGACTACCCAGTGATACAAGGTTGCATAGTTGTATATGCTATAGCAGTTGTGGTAGTTACCACGATCGTCGATATAGTATATGCCTTCCTCGACCCTCGCATACGCTACTAAATGGAGTGAATGACTAGGTTGAGAGCTCGATTACGCAAATTTCTCGCAGCACACTCCAAACCAGCACTCTTAACATTTTTTATTGGATTAGCAATCGTTATTATGCTTGTCTTCATGGCAATATTCGCCCCCCTTATATCTCCCTACAATCCCATTAAGGGAGTATCCGAACCGATGGAGTCACCAAACGGGAACCATCCTTGGGGCACAGACACCCTAGGCAGGGACGTCCTTAGTAGGACTATTTGGGGAGGCAGGGCTTCCATCATGGTTGCACTCATAGCGATGTTAGTGTCGTTAGGTGTTGGATCACCCCTTGGAGCGATATCTGGCTATTTAGGAGGAAAACTCGATCGAGTATTTGTAATAGCGATGGACACTTTTTATGCCTTTCCAACCCACATCATGGCGCTAATGATCGCCATAATGTTGAGCCCCGAGGCCATGAACATCGCAATTGCTGTTGGAGCAGCACACATGCCGAGGTATTTTAGGGTTGTTAGAAGTATTTCGCTATCAATCAGAGAAAGACTGTTCATTGAAGCCGAGAAATCATTAGGTGCTTCGAGCTCCTTTATAATTCTTCACCATATCCTACCATACACTATATCATCAATCACGGTCTTGATGTCCTTGGGTATAGCCCACTCGATTCTAACGGTGGCCGGCCTAGGCTTTCTAGGCATTGGCGTGCAACCTCCGACACCTGAATGGGGCACCGATATGCGATGGGGACGAGACATATTCCTAATAGGTAAGTGGTGGGCGGTTGTATACCCAGGTTTTATGATATTTCTCACTGTTATGGGTTTTAACTTATTAAGCGAAGGCCTTAACGCCATTTTTCAAGAACGCGGGGGTGGTAGATATGCTACTTGAGGTCGACGGCTTAAAGACGTATTACCATACACTCGTGGCATTGTAAAAGCCATTGACGATATCCTGCGAACTCTCAGAGAAGGAAGCGCTGGGCCTAGCAGGGAGTCCACATGCGTCAAAACGACTACAGCCTTATCCATTTTGAGGCTTCTTCAGCCTTAAACGAGAATAGCTTCTGCTGCGAGGGGACGGGAGCGAGTGTAGATGGACGAACCCTTTAAGGAGAGACGCTCCCTAGACCTGATTAGAGAAGTGACTATCTCAAACCGGGCTTTATAACCGCAGCGTGTGTCCCACTGAGGAATCTCAACGTTTTTAAGTACGATGGACGCTCGCGTCTTATAAAGTACCCTAATTTAGATAATTCTGTTGCTTGTTAAAAACTCTATTAATTCAGAAGCCGACTCTCGAGGCGTTTTTTCTATTGTCCTTCCCTTCTTTTGGAAGCCACCCGACAAAATTAGGTCTATTCTTTCGAAGGCGTCTAAGCTACTATCTATAATGAACCCCTTTTTCAGTCTTGGTTTTGGTTGAGAAATCGCCAAATACTTAGTCACAGATTTTATACTCTCAGATCTAATATTCAATGCTGCAGCATCAAGTTTCGTGATATCCCTTTCATGAGCGGCTATTTGTCTACGTATACTTACATACCTAGGTTGGTTTAGACCCTTGTCAACGGCTAACACTGCTGGAAGGGGGCATTCAACCACTTCTATATTTCCTCTTTCTAAGCGCCTTTGAACTGACACCTCCTTATTAGTAGGAAGAATTTCTAGCTTGACGATTCCGGAGACATATGGTATCTTTAGTAATTCCGCGATACATGCCCCGACAAAGCTGTTACCCTCATCATCTGACTTCAATCCACATAAAACAAGATCATAATCGAGTTTGCTTATAGCCTCGGCTAAGATAACTGAGACATTATAGGCGTCGATGTTTTCAAATGTGGCATCCCATATGTGGATTGCTTTATCGGCTCCCATCGCTAGACATCTCCTTAACACTTTTTCGGCTCTAGGTGGACCTACAGTGACAACCAACACATTTCCCTGCCCCATCCTATCCTTTATTCTGATGGCTTCTTCAACTGCCACCTCATCCCTCGAGTTTATGACGTAAGAGAGGCCCTGGACCGAATCGGTATTTACATCGTAGTTTATGATCTTATTATCAGGGACCTGCTTTACGCAGACGACGATGTTTATTTTGTATCACCTCTAACGTTAAGCCTGCCAAACCTCCACGCGCTAAAAGGATATAAATAAAAATTGAGCCTTGTGAAAATCCATTTAATCCTAAATAGCCTTAACATCAAGAGCGTTCTCCTTTATTTTTTATTGCTTCAGTGAGCATCCTATTCAGCGCTGGAACCATCTCGTGGAGATCTCTCACTATGCCAAGGTCGGCGATTTTAAGTATAGGTGCTTTACGATCCGTGTTGATCGCAACTATCAGTTTAGAGTCTCTTATCCCATTGGTGTGGTGGTGTGAACCTGAGATGCCTAAGGCCACGTAGAGTTTTGGGGAGATTTTCTTGCCGCTGGACCCGATTTGACGGCTGTAAGGTATCCACCCTTTATCCCTTGCGACACGAGATCCACCTATCGATGCACTTAATAGATCTGCCAGTTCACTTACAACCTTTAAGTGCTCTACTCCGCCAAGCCCACCACCGACGCCTATAACTACATCTGCCTCACTTACTTCCAATGTTTTCGGGTCTACTTTAATGTATTCAATAGATCGAGTTCTAATTCTATTCTCGTCAATCTTAGGTTTTAATTCGATAATTCGCGTCTCCTTCTGTTCTTTAGCCTTCTCTAACTCAAGAAAATCTGGATTTACAGTCGCTATGAAGGGTTTTCCAGAGAGAAATGTGACTGTAGCGTCGACTTTCTCGTCGTGCATGGGTTTTCGAGCTGTCAAGCCCCCATCTTTGCTTACATAGAATTCTTTACAATTGGTAATTATGCCTTTGTTAAGCCTCGAAGCCACCCTTGAGGCTAAATCGCTACCCATTGAAGTTGTTCCGAAGAGTATAACTGAAGGTGTGTATTGCGTGGCTATTTCTGCTACGACATCTGTGTATCCCTCTGGGACATAGTTCTTGAGGAGACTATTTTCAGCTAAAAACGCTTTATCTACGCCGTATACATTTAGTTGTTGCGTCAAAATTCTGAGTTCTCTTCCTAGTAAAATAACTGATAGCTCTTCTCCAAGGCGCTCTGCGAGTCTCCTTCCTTCGCAAATGATCAAGAGTGAACTCTCTTTGATCTCTACTTCTGAGTGCTCTGCGAAGACACAAACACCGCCACTCGCATTAATCATTGGTCTGCCTTCTTGTCGATTCAGATGGTTAACTGAAAACTTGAATTTATTTATTGCGGCAACTAAAAACTTTAAATTCACTTATTAACTATCAGTAAACAAAAGTTAAAAACAAAAGGTGATTTGAAAATGAGTGAAGCCTTCAAATATTTATTTACACCACTAAAGGTAGGTTCGATAATAGTAAGGAACAGGATATTGACTACAGCGCACGTAACTAACTTTGCTAAAGATAACTTACCGACTGAGACGATGGCTTACTACTACGCGGAAAGAGCAAAGGGTGGAATAGGTCTCATTATTATTCAAGGTTGCGCAGTGCATCCGACGAGTAGAGCATTTAATGACAAGCTGGTATATGCCTTCGACGATAGGGCGATACCCGGATTAAAGATAATCGCTGACATGGCCCACGAGTATGGAGCCAAAATCTTTGGTGAATGCTTTCACGCTGGAATCCGCATGACGGGGGTGTATAGCAGTCTCCCTATCTGGGGTCCATCAGATGTTTCGGATCCAGCATACCGTGAAACACCTCACGAGATGGAAATGGAGGAAATCGAGGAACTTATAGAGGGATACGCTAAGTCAGCAGAAAATTTTAAGAAAGCTGGTTTCGACGGGACCGAAGTGCACTGTGCCCACGGTTATCAACTTATGCAATGGTTATCTCCCTTGTTCAACAAGAGGACAGACAAATACGGGGGGTCTATGGAAAAACGCATGACACTTCCTTTGGAGATTATCGATCGCATTAGAGAGAAAGTGGGTCGGGAATTCGTTGTTGGAGTAAGGATTACTGGCGATGAGCTAACACCTGGCGGATATACTTTAGACGACATGAAAGCGTTTGCAAAGAGGCTAGAAGAGACAGGGAAAACTGATTTTATCGACGTAAGCATCGGCAATCCTTTCACCACGTTTTTGCAGGTAGCTCCTATGTATGTACGTCCAGGTCATACTGTCTATCTGTCAGCTGGTATCAAGGAGGTTGTCGGGTTGCCTGTTTTCATCGTTGGTAGGGTTACTGATCCTGTTTTGGCTGAGAGTATTTTGGCTGAGGGTAAGGCGGATATGGTGGCGATGACTAGGGCGCTTATTGCTGATCCGGAGTTGCCCAACAAGGCTCGTGAGGGGCGGCTGGACGACATCAGAGCCTGCGTGGGCGACATGCAAGACTGTACAGGCAAGTTTGGCGCAGGAACAGGTATTGGTTGTATTCAGAACCCTGCTGTGAGTAGGGAGAAGGAGTGGGGCATCGGAACGTTAAAGCCAGCTGAAAAGCGGAAGAGGGTGATGGTTGTGGGCGGCGGTCCAGCTGGGATGGAAGCAGCTAGGGTTGCCGCTTTGCGCGGTCATGAAGTAATCCTATACGAGAAGGAGGGGGAGCTGGGTGGTCAAGTCAACTTAGCTGCGAAGCTGCCTGGCAGGGAGGAGATCAGCCAAGTTGCGAGGTGGCTAGAGCTTCAACTAAAGAAGCTTGGAGTCAAAATGATTCTTGGGAAAGAGGTGACGCCGGAGGTGGTGGACGAGGTGAAGCCCGACGCCGTGGTTGTAGCCACAGGAGCAGAATACGTTAAAACAGGCTTCACCGCATTTCGTCCTCAAATGCCGTCAATACCTGGGGCGGAGCAGGAAAACGTGGTCACCCCAGAGGCGATACTTAGAGGACAGGTGAAAGCCGGAAAAAAGGTTGTGATCCTAGACGAAGACGGATTCATCGTGCCTTTAGGCATAGCGGAGCTACTGGCCTCTGAAGGCAGCCAAGTGGAGGTATTAAGCAGGATGCTCTATGTCGGCATGGACCTAGACGGTAATACCCTCACGATGGTGTACTCTAGAAACTTTAAAGAGGGGGTTAAGCTTTCGCCGCTTACGTATATGAAGGAGATTTCTGGAAACAACGTGGTCGCATTCCATGTATTTTCTAAAGAGGAGAGAAAAATTGAGGGTGTTGACACGGTGGTGTTGGCAACTCGTAGGAAGGCAAACAACGAGCTGTATGAACGGCTTAAGGGCAGGGTGGCTGAACTCTACGCTGTCGGAGACTGCGTCGCCCCAAGAAGACTCGGCATGGCCATTTATGAAGGACAAAAAATAGGAAGACAACTATAACCACGCTGAAACCACACTACGATAAAAGACTATCATTATTCTCTTTTTTTCGCTTCTATTAACCATGCAGACTTCCTCACCCTCGTTCTTGGTGTATCGGGTTACGATTGGCTGTACTACGTCTTTTTTGTTCCTTTTTCTCCTTGTATAGGAAAGTAGCCTGGAAAGGTGTATATTTTCACGACAGGGATATGTTAAAGCCCGCTTTTAGCATCCGTGTTATGTATGAAAAAGATTATATCGTCGCGGAAATATTTGGAAGACACATCTACATGGTTAAGAAGGGGGTGAGCGAAATCCGCGCGGTCGTTTTAACCTTAGTTGTATTTTGGCTCGCTTGGTTTTGGAATCATTCATTTAGAACGATGATCCCGATGTTGTTTCCTGTGATCCAAGCTTCCCTGCTATTCTCTAATACGCAGGTTGGGTTACTCACGGGCGCGCTTCTGCTTGGTTATTCAACTTCCAGCTACCCCTCTGCAAGCATTTCAAGGAAAACGGGCAGAAAAAGGATGATTATGATAGGTCTTATACTTTCGAACGTAGCTATGTTCTTTTTTTCCAATACTCATATCTTTGAATTGATGTTTTTAACTCTATTTTCAGCAGGCTTAGGCTTAGGTTCATATTTACCGGCGGCGATTTCCTTAATTTCAGAAACCTATCCAGAAAACGAGAGGGGAATGATTATCGGCATACATGAAACAGGAGCGTCTTTTGGTGAAGTAATTGGTCCAGTTTTTGTGGGCGTTTCCCTTTTCACTCTGGGTTGGGGAAAATGTGTACAGGTTTGGCTTATTTTGGGTCTCGTTTGTCTCCTTCTTTTATCCAACGTTAAAGAACGAAGGCAAGACGACGTGCTTGCCGATTTAGGGTCTTCAAGAGGGAAAGAATCGAAAAAATGGGGTGTGTCACAATATTTATTGGTTTTGATAACACACGTAGGAATTGTCTCATCCAGTGGAGTATTATCAATGCTCCCTGTGTACTTAGTGAAATCCTTTTCTCTAGATGCTGCATTCGTTGCCATACTCTTAGGACTCGCGCGAGCTCCAGCCATTTTTAGCATGCTAGCCTTCGGTCGCTTATCAGACACTTTCGGAAGGAGTAAGG
>Ga0315314_1001817_pt1 | contig 18323 bp, 15 predicted proteins | sample TDP9_MG_FD_203631 | JGI IMG/M metagenome (GOLD analysis project Ga0315314, IMG submission 203631) | Freshwater sediment microbial communities from Lake Towuti, South Sulawesi, Indonesia - TDP9 | ecosystem: Environmental > Aquatic > Freshwater > Lake > Sediment | place: Indonesia: South Sulawesi...
CGAAGGGTGCAACAAGGAGGTGCAGCGCTATCCTCCCTGGGCCAGCCCCCAGGATGCCAGGGATTCCTCAAGCCGTCAAGTGGGCGGCGGACTGGCGCTCGCACACCAACATATTATACGAGGAGGTGTAGGTACAGTTCCCTCACGGGCTGGTACTCGCTCAGCCGACCAGTTGGCAGCACGCCCTGGGCACGAAGGACAACCCCATCGTCTTGGCCTTTGTTCCCTCCACTGAGGCAGAGAGGGTCATCGCCAGCGCAGACCGTTTCACGACACTCCTGTCCGATAAGACAGGCTATGTCTTCGAAGGGAAGGTACCCACCAGTTACTCGGCGGCCATCGAGGCCATCTGCACCGGCAAGGTTCACATGGGTACCCTGGCCACCTTCGCCTACATCCTGGCCCACGAGAAGTGTGGCGTGGACTGCGCCCTGGTCAGTTCCCGCTACGGTAGCCCTTTCTACACGGGACAGATCATCGCCGGGGCTGATACGGGCATCACCAAGATAACAGACCTTAAGGGGAAGACGATGTGCTGGGTGGATGCGGCTTCCACCTCCGGCTATATCATCCCCAGGATTGGGCTTATGGCAGAGGGGGTGGATCCGGACAAAGATCTGGCTCAGCAGACAGAGGTGGGCACCCACGACGGCGTAGCCCTGGCGGTCTATCAGGGCGACTGCGATGCCGGAGCGACCTATGTCGACGCCCGGAACGCGATCGAGGATGAGTACCCAGATGTCAAGGACAAGACGGTAGTTGTGTCCACGTCGCCGCCCATCCCCAACGATGGACTACAGTTCATCAAGGATTTCCCGCCCGACATGAGGAAGAAGATAGTGGAGGCCATCCTGGACATCATGGAGACCGACGAGGGTGTGGAAGCTATAGGGGCTGCCTATGGGTGGGACGCGGTGGTGGAAAAGGACGATTCGTTCTACGATGACTTCCGGGCTGTGCTTGACGCCTCCGGCGTTGACGTCGAGGAGCTAGCCAAGTAGTAGGGATGAGTAGGCAGGGGCGTAGCATGTTGCTGCACTCCTACCCAGCGCATGAGCCTGCTACAGAGTAGTCAAGTCTCCAGTCTCAGGGGAGAGGAGGAAAACGATGGAGCCGAAAGGGGGATAGAAGTGCCCAGGAAATGTATATCTTTAGCTCTCGCTCTGATAATGACATTCAGCCTTTTGGCATGTGGTCCTGAAGTGAAGAAGATACCTCCCGCACCAACATCAAAGGGCATTGCTCCGACTAAACCGGCAGGGCCTGAACCTATCTCAACGAGCAAACAGGCACTGGTGGACTCTTTAGAGGAACTGAAGAGAGCCATGCTGGCCAAGATCGACGCCGATGTGGGCAACACTGCCCAGGCCTTCACCGATGTGAAGGCTTACTGGCGGGAGAAGAGGTGGGCAGACATCCTCAGAGCACCTCTCAGAGCCCTTGAGGACGCTCTGGAACTGGTGGCCAGGGCCGTTGACTGGAGGAGCTTGTCCGAAGGGGTCGATGGTGCTCTCGATGGCTCGAAAACCTTCTCTGAGGTGCTGGGCATAGTGATGATGGTGCAGGACGTGAGGGAGGTGGGAGGGAAGCTGGACTATGGCCTGCATGGCCCTTCTTACATCTCGGCCATTGAGGACATGCTTGAGGCTGCGGATGCCACCACCGTTCCCCCTTCTGGCTTCAGTGAGGAGCACTACAAGAGCGTCATCGAGAACCATCTCTATGGGACGCAGGGGGAGCCTGTTGTGGTGGTCCCGAGGAGGGCAGCAACTATCAAGAGGGAGGCCACTGATTTCGCCCATGGTGCACTTCAGGTGAGGAGCAGCATTGCCCATGAGTTCAATGGCTTGATCGCTGAGCTCAAGGAAGGGGAGCTGCCGGAGGGCTTCCCAACAGATGAGGTGATTGCACAGATGGAAGGCCTCAGAAGACAAGTGGTGCAATCGATGAGCTATGGCACGGATGTAGAGTATACAACTTACCTCCAGGGCCAGGAAACAAAGGCGGAGGCGAGACAGGGTGCTGTGGGAGACCTTTATAGAGCATTTGGTGAAATTGCTGGCAGGGTTGATCAGAAGTTATCTGTTGAGGAAGTAGTAGAGGTCTTTAAGGCTGCAGGGGCTGCGGGGAGTGCTGCAGGGCTCTGCAACGAGATCAACATGCCGTGGGGAGAGAAAATAAAAGTTGTCCAACAGGTGTTCACCTTGGGTGAAGTAATGGCTGCACCTTATGCACACACCTTCCATTCTGATCCAGAGGAGATGTTTTACATGGTTCCTCAGGAGACGCTTCTCAGCCTGCCTACAGAGCTATCTAACCTGTGGATGATAGCAGACGATACCCACCGCTATCTCCGGTACTTGCTGGGCGAGAGCGCCAGGGAGACCATCACACCAATATCCACCCCAACGCTAAGCGAGACTCCGACATCCACAGCTACGCACACATCTACGCCGACCCTACCATTGACACTCACGCCTACGAACACGCCCATCAGTACTCATACGCCTGTGCCCACATCAGCGCCACCAACGGCTCCAACATTCACGCCAGTTTCTACTGAGGCCCAGAAGGTGATACTGGTGGGCGAGACTCATGAGGTTGGTGGGCGAGATGTCTTTGTCTCTGGTTCCTATGCATATTTAGCCGCTTACAAAGAAGGCCTATGGGTTGTGGATATCTCAAATCCCGCCAGCCCGCGTCAGGCTGGCTATTGTGAGACCCCGTGGTGGTTTGTAGGGGAGAGGGTCTCAGGGAAGGCAATTAGCGTCTTCGTCTCTGGCTCATATGCCTACGTTGCGAACGGGAGGGAGGGCCTGAGGATAGTGAATGTCTCCGACCCGGGTAATCCCTACGAGGTGGGGTACTTCGACGCACTGGGGTCTGCTTTGGATGTCTTCGTCTCCGGCTCATATGCCTACGTTGCGAGCGGGGGGGAGGGCCTGAGGATAGTGGATGTCTCCGACCCCGCAAATCCAAAAGAAGTAGGATATTACGATGCGCCGGGGGGCGACCATATTTTCATTTCAGATTCATACGCCTATATCAGTGGGGGAGTTATTGAAGAGGAAAGCGAGCAAGGGAAACTATGGGTTGTTGATGTCTCAGATTCATCCAATCCACGCGAAGTTGGCTGCTACGTCACGTCGGCGTGGATCGAGAGTGCCTTTATCTCAGGCCGCTATGCCTATGTGGCTACCGGGTATGCGGGCCTGAGGATTCTGGATATCTCCGACCCGGGTAATCCCCACGAGGTGGGATATTATAAGATTCCCGGTTTTATCAACGAAGGTGTCTTCGCCTCAGGCTCCTACGCCTACCTGGTGGGGACTGGCTTGCTGATTCCCGGTGATCTGTGGATAGTGGATATCTCAGACCCAGCCAATCCTTACGAGGTCGGATCCTACGAGATACTTTACATGAGCTTGCGGGACGTCTTCTTCTTAGACCCCTATATCTACACAGCTTCCACGGAGGGCTTGTTCATCTTCACCTTTGATACCAACACTAGGGAGCTCCCGGTAGAGGGGGAGGCAAAGCGCATCGTCTCCCTGGCTCCCTCCAACACCGAGATCCTCTTCGCCCTGGGGCTGGGCGACAGGGTAGTGGGTGTCACCGAGTTCTGTGATTATCCCGAGCAGGCCCAAGGCATCGAGAAGGTAGGAGGGTTCATGGACCTGAGCGTGGAGAAGATCGTCTCTCTTGCGCCCGACCTGGTCCTGGGTATCGAGGGTGTGCCGGGGGTGGTGGCCAAGCTTCAAGAGGTGGGCATCGCCGTCCTGGTGCTACAGCCCACCGACCTGGAGTCCATCTACCATACCATAGAGTTGGTGGGCCAGGCTGCCGGCGCCGAAGAGGCGGCCCAAGCCCTCATCGCCTCGATGCAGGAGAAAGTCGAGGCGGTTACTGCCAAGGTCCAGGGTGTGGAGGAACGCCCCAAGGTCTTCTACGAGCTGGATGCCACCGACCCGGCCAAACCCTACACAGCGGGGCCCGACACCTTGCATGATCAGTTCATCCGTCTGGCGGGAGGAGTCAACATCGCTGGGAAGGCGGACATGCCATGGGTACAGTTCAGCACCGAGGAGATCATCTCTCAGGACCCGGACATCATCGTGCTGGGCGATCCCAACTACGGCGTCACAGCCGAGGATGTCGCCCAGCGCCCCGGCTGGGAGGTAATCACAGCGGTGCGCAATGGTGCCATCTACCCCATTGACGACAACTTGATCAGTCGCCCTGGCCCTCGGGTGGTGCAAGGGATCGAGACCTTGACTCGGATCATTCACCCTGATCAGTTCGTGCCACCCTCTGAAGAAACGCTTTCTCCCTCGAGGATCACTTCGCCGCGAGAGAACGAGGTGGTGGTGGGAGCGGTGGTCATCGAGGGGACGGCTGCCCACCCTGAGTTCTGGAAGTATGAGCTCTACTATTCGCCAATGGCTACTGAGCAATGGGTGTTCATAGGCCAGGCCCATGAGACACCTGTCATCAGCGGGCAGTTGGAGATATGGTATACCACCACCGTGCCCGACGGTGCTTACAAGCTACGGCTGCGAGTAGGACGCCGAGACGGCAACTATGATGAGTACTTCGTGCGAAACATCTCCGTCTCCAACACTGTTCCTAAGATGACCCCTACCACCGGTAGACATGTGAAAGTAGTGGCCACCGGTGAGGATGGCTTACGTTTGCGGAGTGGTCCTGGGCTCGGTTATGCATCCTTGAAAATCTTATCAGATGGTAGCGTATTACTGGTACTTGAAGGGCCTGTGGAAGCCGACAGGTATAGATGGTGGAGACTACAGGATGAAATGGGAACGGTTGGATGGGCTCCTGATGTGCATTTGGAGGCAGTTCCGGAGGCCACACTCACGCGCGTACCGACGCCAACCATCGTGGTCGAACAGCCGAAACTGCCCACCCCTACTCCTTAGCCTGCGGTGCGTGAACCGGCTGTGCCCGAGAAGGTGAAAAAACAAAGCTGATCATCCCTTCCACACCAATGCCGCGCCCCCAACTCCTACGCCAACTCTGACATCAAACGCCCACACCTCTTCCGACCGCACCGGGCGCGGGTCTGCAGTGGTAAGTGTCACTATCCGACCAAACCCTGCGAGGTGGGCTACTACAATACGGTGGGGTATGCCTATGGTGTCTTCGTCTCCGACTCTTGCATCTCGAGGCCAATAGGGAAAGAAGCTATCCATCTCGGAGTTTAGGGTGGCAGGTAGGGTATCGGCGAACGCAAGCCAGCTATCTGGAAGGGTTTCTGAGACAAGGAATAGCATATCATCCCAGCAGCAAGCGAAAGGACGTGACCATGTTCTGTCCAAAATGTGGTACTGAAAATAGGGATTCAGCTAGGTTCTGCAAGCATTGCGGTCAGCCACTGCCAAAAGCGTCTCCGCCCAGGAAGCTGCCTTGGCTTATAGGTGCCTTAGTGCTGGCAGTGGTCTGTGTGGTTTCTGGTGTCGTGATCTACCCGCGCCTTAAACCGGCCAGGAGTAAGCCCCTTTACATGGCAGAAACCGCGACGGTCGTAGAGGAGACCTTTGAAGCAGCAACCGGGGCCGATTGGGACACCGGCATTGGTCTGATAGTTTCCATTCCTCCAGCGTCAACTGAGGGCAAGGTAGAACTAGTGGTAAAACGGTCCGTCCCTGAACAGCGTGAAGAAGAGTTCATTGCCCTCCATTCAGTTTATGACATTTCCCTGTCCTCGGCAGGTACTCCCCAAGAGCACCCCCTTATAACGCTCACATTTGAGATTCCCGAGGGTATCGATCCACACTCAGCAGTGGTCCTGCAATGGACAGAGAAAGGATGGATTCCGGCAGAATCCAAGGGGGAGCTTCCTGGAGGGGAGGTCTCTTCGGACGGCAGGCATATCTTCATTGTGCGTGAACAACTGAGCAGGTACGCGATTGCTGAATGGCTCTACAAGTATATCCTCCGGTATTTTGAGAGACTTCCCGAGCCTCCACCTCCTTCTCCCGTAATCGATGTGAAAGAGGCCACGCCAGACCATCTAGGCCACTTGGTTGTTGAGGTTGCTTTAGAGTCTCCTACAGCGGTTAGTTTAGATCTTCCTATAATCGGTCATCTTGATTTAGGAGGCATGTGGTACCGTGTCAAGGTCGAGGGCGATGACCATCTTTGGGTACGCGGTCCCAACTCTCTTGCCCCTGGGGAAAAGCAGGACCTGCAAATCATATTTCCCAGCACAGGGGGACAAGCTACTCTCTGCCTTAGCACCGAGGGCACCCTTCCAAGAGCAGCTTGGAATTGGGCGGCCAGATTGGGTTTACCGAAGGAGGAGATAGAGACCGTGATAGGCGGTGTAGAGTTCTTGTTGGAAGTCTACGAACACCTTCCTGAGGGGGGAAGGGATTGGAAGGATTTGGTTTGGGCGGCAAAGAAATGGTTAATGGGTCTCTTTTGGAAAGCAGTAGGTTGGGAAGCAAAGTTCCGGATAAATATGGTCCCCGTCTCAATTGATATAGCTACCTATATCAATGCTCGTACTGACTATCGGGCTGATCCCTGCGTTGATGTGCCCGCCAGAGCCACCACACCCACTTTAACCCCCTCGCCAGAGCCTGGGCCACAGAGCAAGATCGCCTTTGCATCTGACCGTGATGGCGACCTTGAGATCTATGTGATGAACGCTGATGGGATGGGCCTGGTCAGGTTGACCGAAAATTCGGTTCCAGATTGGTGTCCAGCCTGGTCTCCTGATGGAGGTCGAATTGCATTTACCTCGGGAGATGAGTTTGAAGAAGAGATATACGCGATGAATGCTGACGGGTCCGGCGTGGTTAGGCTCACCGAAAGCTATAGTCACGATTCGCACCCCAACTGGTCGCCTGATCGGACCAAAATTGCTTTCGAATCGGACCGCGGCAAATCGGGCGAGTTGAACTTTGAGATCTATGTAATGAATGCAGATGGGACAGAGCAGGTCAACCTCTCAAGGACCCCATTCCCAGCTGAGGATGTGCTCCCCAGCTGGTCTCCTGATGGGAGGAGGATTGCCTTCGCTACTGATCGGGACGGCAATTGGGAGATATATTTGATGAATGGGGATGGGACGGGACAGATAAGACTTACCAGGAACTCGGCTGATGACGTGTGCCCAGCCTGGTCTCCCGATGGGAAGCGAATCGCCTTTGCCTCTAACCGCGATGGCGACAACGAGATTTACTTGATGAACGCTGACGGAACGGGAGTGAAGCAACTCACGGAAAACACGGCTGAAGATTTGTACCCAAGCTGGTCACCCAACGGAAAGCAAATCGCCTTTGAATGTGACCGCGATGGCGACTTTGAGATATATGTGATGAACGCTGATGGTTCGGGGTTGGTGAATGTTACTAACAACCCAGCTAACGACAGAATGCCGGCTTGGGCTTCAGGGCCAACTTCTATCCTTCCGCCGACGCCAACGGCTTCTCCCCCCTCAACAGGGCTACCACGGGAGATCGAGCGAATTGTCTTTGAGGAGAGTGACTTCGCAGAACCTATTACGGTGAGGTTAGCCGGCGGAGACGATCCCGGCGTCTATCAAGAGTATCAAACACAAATACTAGATCACCTGCCCGCACCGGTGCATTTAGGGTGGGCAAGCGCCTCGGGTGCAGGTTGGCTTGACTTCCTGGTCAAGAATGGCTACGCCGAGGCCAAGACGGTCAGGGCACAGGCCTGCATAGGTCCGGCTATGGAGTCTAAATTCCTCTTTTACAACGAAGAAGCTATAAGGCCTTACATCCTGAGTGGAAGCTGCGAGCCAGATTCCTACTTTACGCTGCTTTTGGCCAGGCGTAAGTTAAGAGGAATAGGTTTCACAAATGAATATGAACAATTAGGTGAGAAGTTCTACGCTGTCAACTTCACCTACATCCTTGAGGAGGCCTTGCCGGGACTTCCGGAGGTTAGAAAGGAGTTTGAAGGCAAGGCTATCTTGTGGTGGGATCCAAGCGAGGGTACTTGGACATTAGATCTATGGGAAGCGCTGGAATTAGAAGACCACGACCGCTTCGAATATCAGACCCTGTTGTCAGAGATATATGGAAAATAGACACCAGCCTCAAGCTTGGCTCAGTGGGCTAGCTGTTTCTGTCCTGGGGACGGCCCTCTGCCCAACGCGAGCCATGGCCTTCTTGAGGTTAGTCACCAGCTTAGGGTTAGATTGGTAGGATGGGGCCAGGGTTCTGCTCTATCGCCCAATGGAATGGCAGCAGAAGAGGTGCAAGGAGGTGAGAGATGAATCAGGAAACCGGATTGTTCTGCCCTCAGTGCGGCGGAAGGAACAAGGCGGAGGCGAGATACTGCAAATACTGCGGTGGCAAGCTGAGGCCGAGAGCGCCAGCTGCCAGGAGGATGGGGATTTCTGTCGTGGTGGTTGCCCTCGCCCTGGTGTTGGTTGCCGGGATTTTCATTGTCCAATTGTTCAGAGCAGCACCCCTCGGAGAATTAGCACCATTAGTACCGGCAGATGCAAACCTAATGGCCGGCATACAAGTAGCCAGAATTGTGGATGACCCTGATCTCAGTGTGATTGCTGAAACTCTCGATCTAGTTGATATCGAGAGGAGATGGGGCATCGATCTGAGGGATTTCCCAGAGGCAGTGTTATTCGGCGATGTTTCGAGATTTGACGACTATTATGGGCTCATCGCTAAGGGGGCTTTCCACAAAGGCGAATTGGTTAGAGCCATTGCATTCGACTTGGGTGCGAAGTTCACTCCCACCGAGTACAAGGGGTACACAGTATATGTATATTATTATGAAGAGGGTCCAGCAAAACCAGGGGAAATCACCTTCTTGGCAGATGAGAAATTCGCTTTCGGGTCGTCGAATGCGGTTAAAGATCTTATTGATGTTAAGGAGGGGAAGGAGGCACGCATCAGTGACAAGGTACTTCATCTATACGCCAATCTCGGGGATAGGCTAATTAAAGTTGCCTTAGAACCACGTCTCACGGTGAAAAGGGAAAGCAAGGAGGAATTTCCAACAAGTATAGCTCCAGTTATTGATGATATCGAGGTGATTGGATTCGCTTTTGGCAAGGATGGAAAGTCGCTGGCAATCTCTGCGAAAATAGATTTCGCCAGCATCGATTCGGCCAGGAAGGCGGCAAGTATAATCAACGATGGCATCAATAAGGTTGTCGATGGAGAAAAGTGGAGAGAAGTCAGGGCTATGCTTGGCAGGGTAAAGGCGGTGACTCGCGACTTCGGGGTAACGATGACATTCAACCTCTCGATCGAGCAGGTCGAGTATCTGAAAGAGCTAGATCTGGATCTAGAAGGTCTAATAATAGATATAGTAACCCTCGGCGCGGATTGATCGGGCCATCCCGGCGGAGACCACAAAGCTCCAATCGGTTAACCTTGGCAAGGAGTTGTTCATCTCTCGGATCACACCATCGAGAGGTCGATGCAGGGCGTGGTGGGGTCGGAGCCGACCCACGTCCGGGTGGTGGCCGAGGAGACGGCCAGGGGAGCCTGCGCGGCCGACGCTGAGCCTACCTGGGCCAGTCCTTTGCTGGAGAGGAGCAAGCAAAGATGCTCAAGAAGTGCACACTATTGGCCGTTGCTCTGGCGATGGTATCTGGTTTGCTCTCCTGCGGGCCAGGGCCTGAGAGGAGAACCAGAGCCAGCATTTCTGGTACATATGTTAACCGGGACAATCCGGATGAATACCTTGAGCTTAGGGGAGATGGAACCTTCTACCTGAAGGAGATAGGAGGTGGTTCTGTCGGGGGGTGGGATATCAAGGGGAATGTATTGACACTTTCATTCCCGCTCGGCCATGCAGCGAGGGGGAAGGTAGAGGGGGACACCATAGTTGATGAGGAGGGGAAGATCTGGAAGAGCCAGGAGGTGGTCAAGGAGGTCCCGGTCGAGAAGGTGGTCAAAGAGACCGTCGTCGAGAAGGAGGTGATCAAGCCTGCCCCTATTCCTCCAGTGGCCGATGGTGTGGTCATGGTCGACAAACTCAACGTCCGAACAGGCCCGGATACCAGTTTCGAGCCGGTAGGGCGGCTTGCGCAGGGGACGGAGATTGAGATAACAGGTCGTACGGAAAAAGGCGACTGGCTGCAGATCCTGTATGAGCGTGAGAAACGGTGGGTCGCCGCCGCTTACGTGGAGTTGAACCTGGCACCAGAGGAGATTCCCGTGATCCCCGAGAGGGAGTTGCCTACGAAGGCTGGTTTGACTCCGCTGCCCAAACCTACCCCCACCCCGAGACCAGCTCGGCGCCAGGCCATCTTGAACCTGCCCGGAGGCGAGCCCCCGACGCTTGACCCCTCCCTCAGCCAAGATACTACCTCCACACGCTATATCGTCGAAATCTTCAGCGGGCTGGTGACCCTGGACCAGGAGCTCAATGTCGTGCCCGACATCGCCGAAAGTTGGGATGTGAGCGAGGAGGGCACAGTCTACACCTTCCACCTCCGTGAGGATGTCCAGTTCCACGACGGCAAGCCGGTCACCGCCGACAACTTCAAGTACGCCATTGAGAGGGCCTGCGACCCGGAGACGGGATCGGTGGTAGCCGATACCTACCTGGGCGATATCGTGGGGGCCAAGGCCAAGCTGCGCGGCCAGGCCGATGAGGTGAAGGGAGTGGAAGTCCTGGATGATCACACCCTGCGCATCACCATTGACGCCCCCAAGCCCCACTTCCTGGCCAAGCTCACCCACTCCATTGCCTTCGCCCTCGACCAGGAGAATGTGGAGCGCGGGGGACGCACCTGGACCGATCATCCCAATGGCACGGGTCCCTTCCGGCTGGCAGAGTACCGGCTGGGGGAGCGGATCGTGCTGGAGCGCAACCCCCATTACTACCGCGAACCCAAGCCTCAACTGGAGCGCGTGGTCTTCATCCTGGCTGGCGGCTCGGCCATGACCATGTACGAGAATGGGGAGTTGGATGCTGTCCCTGTGGGCCTCACCGACATCGGGCGGGCTGCTGATCCGGCCAATCCCCTCAACAAGGAGCTGACCATCGCCCCCACACTGGCCACCTTCTACGTAGGCTTCAACGTCACTCAGCCCCCCTTTGATGACGTGAGGGTACGCCAGGCCTTCAACCATGCCCTGGACCGACAAAGAATTGTGGATGTGATCTACAAGAAGACGGTGTCTGTGGCCTGGACCATTGTGCCTCCCGGCATGCCCGGCTACGACAACTCCGGTCTGGAGCCTCTGGAGTTCGACCTGGACAAGGCCAAAGAGCTTATCGCCGAATCCAAGTATGGGCATGTGAGCAACTTCCCGGAGATCACCCTCTACACCACCGGCGCTGGAGGGGCCACCAGCCGGGTGATCGAGGCCATCGTGGGCATGTATGAGCAGAATCTGGGGATCCGGATTGGGATCGAGCAGACCGACTGGGCCACCTTCCTGCTGAAGATCAGCCGGCCGGAGAACCCCTATCAGATGTACTCCCTAGGGTGGATCACGGACTACCCCGATCCTCAGAGCTTCCTGGACGTCCTATTCCACAGTGAGAGCCTGGATAACCACATGGGCTACTCCAATCCGGAGGTGGACCGCTTGCTGGAGGAAGCGCGGACGGAGCAGGATCACGACAAACGAATGGCGCTCTATCGTCAGGCGGAGCAGATGATCCTGAACGATGCCGCCTGGGTGCCCTTGTACTATGATGTGAAGTACTGGCTGACCAAACCCTACGTGAAAGGGATGACTTACCCTCCGATGATCATCCCTCACTTGCAGTACGTTTCGATCAGTAAGTAGCCAGATGAGCGCGGAGAGATCAGAGGGATATTGCAGCGGCCTTGGAGCGCGATACGAGAGGATTAGAGGTGAGCTGGAGCCCCAATGGTCTCCCCTTTGGCAGCTGGTGTAGATGAGGGATGGATCGCCAAGTTTATCAAGGAGGGAAGAATGGCTGATGAATTGCTGGCTCTTGCGGGAAGCCTCTGGCCCAACCCGGACTGCCCTGACTACTGCAAAGTGGATCAGGGAACTTGATTGGTTGGGGATACAAAGAGCACAGCACCCTCAGGCGATACTGCAAGACTTGCGGGAAGACCTTTGCCATCACGCGAGGCATGATCTTCTGAGATCATTGAGACACTGGGTCGGTGGGCCGCCGGGGGGATCGCGTGAGTTGGGCTACTCCCAGGTCTACACCAAGATAGGAGATGGCTACTATGGCAGAGAGCCCTCTACGATGCCATCATCGTCACCTGCACGCCCGATCACATTCCCTGTCCCCTGGTGGCCCGACTGAAGGTGGGAGGCGGATGGTGATCCCCATCGGTCCGCCGGGAGCCTACCAAAGCGTCTGGCTAGAAAAGCAGGCCGATGGTGGGGTTAAGCGCCGAAACCTGGGCGGAGTCCGCTTTGCGCTCATAACGGGGGCACATTGAAGCCCTGCGTTCCGCCCGTAGTTCATCACTGTCGTAGTATACTCTGCTCTAACGCTGACCATGGTAGAGGGGGGGAATGAGGTTGACCCCAATAGTTGCACCGATCTGAGCTGTGTTTATTGTGATACTCTTGACCACCTCAGGGCACTGCTCAGCGTTCCTCGGAATAGTACAGCGGCAACCACCTTGGAGGATATGGAGAATGCTCCTCGTTGCTTTGGGGGCACTCCTGTTCTGCCTTATGGCCATTGGGACCTTTGTCGCTGGAGTTCTGGGTCCAGCCAAGCTTATCCTGAGGCGGTTCAAAACACGGTTCGAAACAAGGCCGATTTCGCCACGATGGGCACAGTGGCTTTGGCCTTCTGGCTGACCCAGAGCCTGGCCTTGGGGCTGACGGCGGTGATCACTGTCGCGGCATGTGGGGCCCTGGCGTGGCTGGGCGGGCTGCTGGTCATTGACTGGCGGATTGTGAGACGCTGGGGAGAGGAGGGCGATGACTGACGTTGAGCAGGAGGAGAGCGAAAATGAAACTCAAGATTGACAGGGATATACTTCTCATGGCCTTTGAGGAGGATGAGTATGGAGAATATGAGCATCGGTACCTCGACTTAGAGACCGGCAGGGTCATCTGGGTTGAGCCCGAGGGTGCTATATCTGGTGAGGCGACGGAGAAGGCTGAGTTCTATGATTCTCGACCCGACCGCTACCTCGCAATCCCATATTATCGGCACGCAGATTATCATGGCCTCGCCATGAAATTTGCTGATTCAGAGGCAGTCGCTCCAGAGCATCGGGAATGGCTGTTTAACTCACAAGAAAGATATTTCTGCGTGGATATCACCGATGATGGCACAGCGATCATGGGAGGCATGGGAGTTTTTGTTGCAGAAGCGGAAAGACTCGGGTATGACTATCGGGCTTGGCAAGACGAGCAGATCGAGCAAACCATGATGGCCTGGCTCCATAGGCATGGCATAGAACCAGAGTGGCTATAGGGAGCAAGCCGATGACTGACCGTGCGCTGGTGCCCACCGAGCGGGCGGAGCTGGCTAGGCTGAGAGGGGAGAGCTGTGAACAGGGGGCTTGTCCCACTCTTTGCCGATTACGCCACAATGGGCGTGGTGGCCATCGTGTTCTGGGCGACCCAAAGCATACCCTTGGTCATGGGGCTGACGGCAGTGATCACCGTCGCGACATGTGTGGCTGGTCGAGGTGGGTGAAGGCACAAAGGAGAGGGAAGGCCGATAGCTGATGAGTATGGTCATGGCCGACTGTGTGTTCCCGTCGAGCATCAGCAGCGCCGTTCCAGGCGCGGTTCTGGGCCCATTCTCCTGCTCTCCAGGTATAAACCCTTCCCAAGCCCAGAAACCTGCTTCCAGCGCGGCTCAGGTCGGGTCCAGGGCGTTCCAGGAGGAGAGTTGAGGCGAATGCAAAGTTTATGGCAAATTCACTCAACTTCGCTTTACAAATTGTCGATTGTCAACTATAATCAACTCATAACCAAAAAACTGAGTGCCCCACGGTGCCTCTAACACCTGGGGCGACGGCCAAGCCGCACAGACGGCCTGGCAGATAGAATTGTAGCATATCAGGCCGTCTGCGGCAAGGCAGGCGGCCTTTTCATTTCAGCAGAAGGGAGCATAAGAATGGGGTGGCCATTTCGATTCGACGAAGAGAGGGCCTTCGGTGTGGAGCTAGAGGTCATCGGAGACGCAGAGATCAAGGGACGATTCAAGGAACTCGCTGCGGAGGCTGGAATCGAGGTTCGGGAGCTGGGATACACTCGTAGATGCACCCCGTGCTGGAAGATCGTGCCGGACGGCTCGGTTCCCGGTGGTTTCGAAGTTGTATCTCCAGCGCTCCGAGGGTTCGATGGCCTGAGCGAATTGAAGAGGGTCTGTGAGTGCCTCACCGAAGCGGGAGTGAGCATAAATGCGACCTGTGGGATGCACGTCCATCACTCGGCGGCGGATCTCTCAGGGAGGGAGATGAGCAAGCTCGTCCACCTGTACGCGAAGTTTGAGAGGATCATTGACGGGCTGGTTCCGCCCTCTCGACGAGGCTCCAATTGTGGGTATGCGAAGACGATGCGACAATGGGCGACCCTTGACCCCATGGATCGAGCCTACCAAGAGAGGGCCTCCAAGTCAAAGGCCGCCGAGATGGCTGGAGGCCGCTACCAGAAGGTCAACCTCAGCTCTTGGCTCCGGCACAGCACGGTGGAGTTCAGGCAGCACTCAGGGACACATGAGTATCCGAAAGTCGAGGCCTGGCTTGTTCTCACGCAGGCGATGATCAACAGGGCCAAGATAGGCACCAGGGTCGATTGGCAGAGGCCGGCTTCTTGGGCTTACTTCATGAGCCAGATGTTTGGCCCGTCGAAGTATCACTGCCCGTTCGTGAAGCGGGTGAAGTCATTTCTAGAGGAGCGTAGAAAGCATTTCAGGAGGTTGGGGTACGATGAAAATTCGAACTAGTTTGGGTGAGGTCTTTGAAGGGACTGCGGCGGAGATAGTTCGGCAAATGGCGGAGTCAGCCTTCGAGCCCCAGGAGCCCCTTGAGTACAAGGCGGGGTACAGGGCCAGGGCCAAGGCATTGTTGGGCAAGGAGCTGAGCCTGGAGACAGCGGCCAAGTTCCTGAACTCTCTGGCCGAGATAGGAGAGATCGAGGTTCTAGGCTAGAGCTAGACTGGAAGAAAGGAGCGAAGGATGACAAGTCGAGTCCAACTATACGCCGATGCGAGATATTCCATCGGGCCAACGCCTGCTTTAGTGCGGGCGAAAATCGAGTACCAGGAACATGAAGATGGCATCCATGAAGTGGGTCTTTCGGTCACCTGTCTCATTCGAGAGGCATCCAGTGGTGGTATGGGTACCTATCTCGCAAACAAGCGCTGGCTGGCTGAAGCCCAGGTCCAGCACAGTGCTGAGGAGCTTGAAGTCTCGAGTGAGGAGATGAAGAGGTTGATGGGCGATTCGGTCAGCTTTGCAGGAGACCCTGTTGAAGCAGCGAGACTCTTTGCCAGTCAGTGGGTGGGGCAGAGCGAGTGGCTTGAGGTGCCAGAAGGAAGGTACGTAGATCCTTACGCAGAGTGAGAAAGGAGCGAAAGATGTGCAGGATCTTTGGAATGACCCATCCCGACTGGCCTCTCCTTGTGGCTCTGGGCCGTGAGTTCCAGAAGGACAACCCGGATGCGGCAGGAGTCGCCATTCAGAAGAGGGATGGTGGCATAGTGGTGTTGAAGGCCCCAGGGAGATGGGATCTGCTTGTCCGAGATCCGGCCTTTGATTACGTCACGGCCTTTCCGGCTATCTCCGCCGTCTGCCACGTGCGCCATGCCACGACAGGGTCGCCCGAGGTCAACCGAAACAATCATCCCCTCGTAGTGGGGAAGGTGGTGGGAGTCCATCACGGCGTGATCTACAACCATCGCCAGATCAAGGTGAAGAGGCAGGCGGAAGTGGACAGCGAGGTGATCTTCCGCCTCCTGGACGAGCAGCGACCCTTGGAGGGACTAAAGGGTTGGGGAGCAGTGGCTTATTTTGACACCCGCCACCCAGGAAAGACTTTTCTGGGAGTGTCGAACTTCGATCTCAGGATGGAGAGCATAGGCAAATCCCATCTCTTCGTCTCGGGCCCCTTCGGAGGGATGCTCGATACCCCGGAACTCGGCCCATCTGATTGCATCTACTCCCTTGACCTGCTAGGCAACATGAGAGTGGAGATGCCCTTTGAACTCGACTCGATCTCCCGTGAGGAAGCTGACCGACTCATGGGCTGGAATCGGGGCAGGAAAGGAGGCATGGAGAGATGTGTGCCATCGGCAATGAGCAGTCACCTCCAAGTCAAGATTACGGGGTCGAGTCACCAGAAAGGAGGAGAAATGATTGACCACCGCGACGAACATTTTACACCTGCGGAGGCCCGGGCCAAGGTGGGCCAGCGTGTCAGGTCTAGGATAGCCTTCTCAGGCGTCCCCAAAGGGACGACTGGCATTGTCCTGGAGCCAGACCGTAAGCTGGTGACCCTGCCCATCCAGTGGGATCTGCCAGGGCGCAGCAAACCGCTAGTGGACTGGTTCAGCAAGTCGGAGTACAAGGACTACCTGGAGGAGATTGCCCGATGATCACTTTTGGGGAAAGGAGGCTGCGATGAAGTGGGTTCAAAAGACGAAAGCCCGGATCTGGCGTCGCGCGCTTTGCTCCGGGCCTTAACCCGCCCGAAAGGCAGACTCACCATGAGCGTACAACAAACTCCGCCGAAAGTCAAAGGAGGCCATCCCACTACTTTGAGCAGCACCCGCGAGCTCCTCGAGGATTTGGCAAGGCTCCAGTCGCTATCGGAAAAGCAGATCGACCGCATTGTCAATATCACGGCGAGGCTGGCGCTGGCCTTTGACATTCTCAAAGAACACGGCTGGCTTGAGGAGTTCCTGGCAGAGATCGGAGAGGAGGACGAATCATGAAATCCCTCTCCGGCGCGAAGTTCATGCTCCTGGGCCTGAGCTGTCTTTTGGTGGACTCCTATGCTCCCTTGCGGCCCTATGCGGGATATACCGTGCTGGCAAAGTCAGAGAGCGAGGGGCACAAAGTGGAGGAGATTTGCCGCAGGTTGGGCATTCCGCTGGTCTGTCATCTGGACTTGCCTCTGCCACAGTGAATGAAAGAAGCAAAAAGATGTGGTACAAGGCAATTGTCAAGAAGGAGTTCAATCTCCAGACCCTCTATACGGACTGGCCATTGACAGTCCGCGCTGGAGAGAGCGTCGCAGTGAAGAAGGATCGGAATTGGTTTCTCGTTAGGATAGGAGGTCGAACCATTCGGCAGCCGCCGGAGTGGTGTCGGGAGTTTCTGGAGACCCGTCGCACTCCTGAAGGTAATTTGATTCCGGCTTAGGTCAACAAGTAGAAGAAAGCGAGGGCGCTCAGGGCTACACCGAGGGTCAAGGGAGGTATGAGTGTGAGTGAGCATGAGAAAGGCTACCGGATCCTCCTCACCATGTTCGAGATCACAAAGACAGAGACCCGAAGAAGGGATCGGCAGTGCTTCAACCAGGTGGTGCGCTTCTTAGCGGACTGCGCGCGAGTCCATCCCATGCCCAAGGAGGATCATCGAGTGGCCGACCGGTTGATCCCCATGGCCAGGCCCCTGCTCGAAGCCTGGTATGAGGAGCCTTACGACTACCTGGGGCAGCTCTTCAGCGAGAAGGAGTGTGCCATAGAGGGGATGGGCCAGCTGATCACTCCACCCTGGATCGTCTCCTACATCAACAACTCAGTCATCGGTGAGGTGAACGAGATTGAAGACGACGAGAAGGAAAGGTGGAAGCTAGTACTCGACCCTTGCACGGGAACCGGCAGGTTCCTGCTAGATCTGGCCTGGCATCATCGGGATAAGAAGCTGGCTCTTTTTGGCGTGGAGCTGGACCTGGATCTCTATAGAGCCTGCCTAGTCAACATGAGAGTTTACGCCCTTGGGATGCCCTATTTTATCCTCAGAGCCGATGCTTTGATAGTTGACCTGATGCCCGCAAGTTCCAACTGGAGGTTCTCCAACCGCTGGAACCCACCCGACTGGGAGAAGGCGATGATCACCCCTACTGGTGATACCTATTTTCAGTGGGGGGAAGAGCATGGCTTTGAGGAACCGTCCGACACCGACACGGCCAGAGGGGAAATGAGACCGCGCGTTCAGGCAGTTGTAGAGGACCTCCCCTTGTTCAGGGAGGTGGAGTAGGAGCAGCGAGGATGGAGAGGGGGTTACCGCAAGAGGTGATCGAGAAAGCGAAGAAGCGATGCGGTAATCTGTCAAGTTCGACATAAGGCCTGTTGGGGCCGTTTTCGAGGCGTGGTGAACTGGACCTGCTGCTGCAAGCACATTTCCAACCGCAAGTGGCGGATCAGGCTTTGGCTGA
>Ga0315314_1001818_pt1 | contig 18320 bp, 16 predicted proteins | sample TDP9_MG_FD_203631 | JGI IMG/M metagenome (GOLD analysis project Ga0315314, IMG submission 203631) | Freshwater sediment microbial communities from Lake Towuti, South Sulawesi, Indonesia - TDP9 | ecosystem: Environmental > Aquatic > Freshwater > Lake > Sediment | place: Indonesia: South Sulawesi...
ACAGCTTCTAACTTTATATTACTTGTTCTCTTCAATTACACTTACGAGCTTCTTTTGTCCTCCAACATCATATTTGTAATTCTAGGCTTATCGATGCTGTCTTTGAAGGGGTTTGGGGGCGATGTGATCTTTCGCCTCCTCTACATAGTCGTAATCCTCTCTTTAGCTGAGGAAGTCCTGCTGAATAGTGCTTTTGCATGGTATGGCTTAGCATTGGCCTTTCTTGGTTTTGTATTATTGCCACTATCTGGAGCTATCCTTGAAAGCAAAGGCGAAGAGGCAAGAGTGGTGCTCGAGGTCTGTGGATTATTATTTGCTACAAGAATAGTCTTCTCTCCCTTTCCTATACACTTGCTTATGTCAGCATCAATCTTGCCGGCCATATACACCTTGGTAATGATAGGAATAATATTCTATCTATGGTTCAGGAGGATACCTTTAGCTAGAGTAGGCTTTAAACATAGTGTGATCAGGCTACCCTTTCAGATATTGGCAGGAATCTCTATAGGAGCAATTTTAGGCTTGATAGAATACCCTATCTTAAGACCTCAGCCTGTTGATATAGGACCAAACATGCTTCATAATGCTCTATATCTTGTGATAACTATGATGGTCTTTGTCGGCTTGACTGAGGAGCTCTTGTTCAGGGGTTTACTTCAGAATCACATGCAAGGTTTTATGTCAAGGTGGCAGGCTGTGCATCTAGCTTCACTAATCTTCGCATTGTTCCACATTGGATGGCTCAACCCTCTTGAAATTATCTTCGCCTATGGAGCTGGGGTGGTATTCGGATATCTGCTCATAAAGACTGATAGCTTGATGGTCCCCACGCTTACACATGGATTCGGAAACATCATGCTTTATACACTCGCCCAAAGCCTCTAGCACCATAAGCACCTTACTCGCTGAAAAATCTTGATCAGCCCAGATCAAGTCACTGTAGTCTTGCCAACATTGAATGAAGAGGAGGCCATAGGAATGGTTATCAAAGAGGTCAAACGTGCTGGTTTTGAGAACATACTAGTTGTAGATGGCTACTCATCAGATAGGACTGTTGATATTGCAAAGCAAAATGGCATCGGAGTGATCTTGCAACATGGCCGAGGCAAGGCTATGGCAATGGAGGTTGCTGTGAATCACGTTGAGACGCCATACATGCTCGTGATGGACTGTGATTGTACCTATGACCCTAAGGAAATTATACTCCTGATGAACCATGGTGAGCAATTCGATATGGTAATAGGTGCTAGAAGGAATGGTAGGGAGAACATTCCTCTCATGAATAGGTTTGGGAACCGAGTTATAACTAAAGCATTCAACATTCTTTTAGGAAAGAGATTATCAGATGTATGCTCAGGCATTTACCTTCTTCGCACAGATGTGGCAAAGAAGTTAGAGTTTAGTGCTGGAGGCTTTTCAGTGGAAGTTGAGATGGCTAGCCAATTGGCTATGGATGGAAGCATAACAGAGGTGCCAGTATCATATAGGGCAAGAGTGGGAAAGCAGAAGCTATCGAGATGGAGGGATGGCTTCAAGATCCTCTTCAGCGTAGTGAACCTTGCAAGAAAGCATAATCCAGTCCTTCTCTTCTCATCTATAGCGTCCTTGACCAGCATCCCAGCCATCATAATACTGCTCTGGGTTCTTTACGAAAATATTGTAAATCACATTTGGCATAGCGGATATGCACTCTTTGGTGTGATGCTTCTTTTATTAGCCTCTCAAGGGCTAACCGTTGCTACCATCTCTATCCTTATCAAGAGGATAGAGAGACACTTGATGAGTGAAATAAAAAGTCGCAAGCAATGAGCCCTATTACTGAAACAAGAGCGGTCAGCTCGAAAGGCTTCATGAGGTTAGCTTTCAGGTTGGGTCTCTTAATCGCTCTTGCCTTAGCCCTAATTATTCAACCTTGTTTGCCTATTATCCATGCCCAAGCATCATCGAGCGATGCCCATGAGAAGATCATTGAAGCCTTTGCCTCTATGCAAGAAGCTGATAATGCTGGCGGAGATGTGAGCCATTTGGCAAACAAGCTCAACGAAGCTCTCGATTTGATTTCTCAAGGTGATTCAATAGCATCCTCTAATTCTTCCAGAGCTCAAGAGCTCTATCAGCAAGCTGAAGATATAGCGAATAAGGTAATCCTAGAAGCACCTTTGGTGCAAGAGGAAGGAATTCTGGCTCAACAAAATAGCAACATAATGCTAAGAGTTGAACTCGCTGTTCTAGCTGTATTAGGCTTTATTGTCTATAGGTTTGGTCCTAAGTTGCTATGGAGGCTATGGCTTCGTGCACATAGTGATTGGAAGGTTAGAATTAAATAAATGATAGATGAAGAAGTCTCAGCCGTTGCATTATCAATAATATTTTTAATTGGTGCCTTCTCAGTATCACAAGCATTTCTAGCAGGTAGAGTAATAGAGCCTTTCTCTGAACTTGCCATTCTAGGGCCAAATCAGAAGATTGGCGATTATCCAAAGAGCTTGATGGTAAGAGAGAACTTTACATTATACTTGTACGTTGGAAATCATGAGGGGAAGAATATGTACTATCGTGTATATGTCAAACTTGGAAATCAATCAAGCATTATAAACGAGAGCGTTCCTCTTAACGCTCCTCCTATGGCTCAATATGAGACAATTCTCTCAAAAGATCAGATTTGGCTCAAATCTATAACATTGCATATGGATGAGCCTGGAATCAACTATAGGCTTGTCTTCGAGCTTTGGGTCTACAAGCCTGATGAAGGTATCTTTACTTATCATGGGAGATGGAACCAAATCTGGCTCAACGTGACGAGTTCAAGTTAAGCTGGATGAGGATTTGAAGGAAGAAGATATTCAGAAGAATATAATTCAAATTGTGCACAAGGAGCCAGGCTTAAGGCTTCAAGATTTAGTGTCAAGAGCCTCCAAGATATCTGAAGCACCATATTACCTAGTAATGAGAGCTATCTACAAGCTTAAGATGGATGGCAAGATCATACTCGAGGACCCTAATCCTCCGTCTTCTCTATTCACATATATCAAATCTCACTATAGCCTTTGGCTCTGGGCAGTCATAATTTCCATTTTTACCACCATGATTACAATCTACTTTCTACCACAAAATCCACCCTTTGTTTACCTGCGCTATGCTTTAGGCTCTATCTTTGTCCTCTACCTGCCAGGCTACTCTTTGATAGAGGCTCTTTACCCGAAGAAGGAGGATTTAGAGGGATTGGAACGTTTAGCCATATCAATAGGTTTAAGCTTAGCTCTTGTATCGCTAGTAGGCTTAATGCTTAACTATACTCCATGGGGCATAAGGCTAGAACCTATCCTAATCCCCTTGGCCATTCTCACCTTCATGCTTGCTTTGGTAGCTGCCTTGCGTAAGGTAGGATACGCTCAAGAAAATCAAAGCCTTCATTCACGAATAGAATAATGTGATCCTTAGGGAGAAAATAGTGCTTCTTCTTGAAATGTTAGCTATAGCCCTTGGAGTTACTCACTTTTCGGTACCACTAATATATTATACATATTTAAGAAGACAAGTTGATAGACCTTGGCATATAAAGTTTGATGCTAGTTACGAGCCAATTCTGACAGTAGTGATTCCCACATATAACGAGGCTGCACTGATAGAGAACAGACTTGAGAACATAAAGAACCAATCTTATCCAAAGGAGAAAATGGAAGTAGTAGTTGTGGATTCAGCAAGCACAGATGAAACAGTGAATATCGTTAGGAAATGGTCTTCGAGGAATCCGGATATTAATGTTAAGGTTTTGGAGGAGCCAGTTAGAAAAGGGAAATCTTACGCACTTAACATGGCTTTAAAGAGCATTACAAGCGGGATCATAATCTTAACGGATGCTGACAGCTTATGGGCTAGAAATGCGTTGAAAGAAGCTATCAAATACTTTTCTGATGAACTTGTTGGAGCTGTAACTGCTGTTAAGGAGCCTAAAGTAACAAATCAAAATAGAAGTCAAGCCATAGAGTCAACTTACAGATCGTTCTACAATATCGTTAGGGTAGCCGAATCGAAGATCCATAGTACGCCTATATTTCATGGGGAGCTAGCTGCATTTAAAAAGAATGTAATCGAGGAGATAGGTGGTTTTCCTACGAATGTAGGGGCTGACGATAGCCATATGGCGACGCTAATCGCCTTGAAGGGTTATAGGGCCATAGCAGCTCTTGAAGTCGTAACGTATGAGCTCGTTCCAAGCTCATGGCGGGGCTATGCTAAGTGGAAGAGAAGGAGAGCCAAGCACCTAGTTCAACACTTCTCTCTTTTACTGAGGAGATTAACCAATGCGCCAAGAGAATTTAGAAAGGTGCTAAGAGTAGAGTCCTTTCTACACATCTTAAACCCATGGCTTCTATTGATGGCATTTATAGTCTTTCTTGTATCATTAACAACCGAAGGGCTTTCGCTACTAAAGATGGTAGTTGTATTTGTGGTTCTGACCACGCTATTGATAAGACAAGCACGAAGGATATTGCTCATGTGGATTTTGGACCAATGTATACTAGTCTATTCATCTATAGCAGGGATTCGATCAAGAGAACTGATTTGGAGGAAGATAGATGAACTAAGGATGAAGACCACAATGCACACTAACTTTCAAATGAATTCGTTTTGAACATGAAGAACGAAGATATTTCTTACTATAAGGATTTTTTCTTATGAGGATAGTACAAGTAGCCCCTTTCTATCATCCAATTCAAGGTGGTGTAGAGACTGTAGTTAAGAATATCTCTGAATACTTGTCCCGAAAGGGATTCGATGTTTACATCGTAACGTACAATCGTGATAGACTGGGCAATAAGAACATTCTTAGACCTAGAGAGGAAATCAATGGCGTTAAAGTGATAAGACTAAAGCCGACGATCCTTTACAGTCATGGTAGCTTTAGTGAGAAGTTACATGAAGTCTTATCCACCTTAAGACCCAGCACTGTTCATGCTCATGTTTGGAGACATCCCCACTCCCTAATCATACCAAGGCTTAAGCGCAAACTTGGTTTTAGAGCCATCTTACATGGTCACTCTCCTTTCTTTCCTAACTCATCTTTGATTGAAAAGCTCTACTATAAAATCGTTGACCACTTAGGCATGAGCTCTCTCTCCTCTTACGATCAAATCATTTGTCTAACTCCTCATGAAAAAGCTGTGTATATGGAATGGTTTAGAGCTCCTGACGAAAGGACTATAGTTATCCCTAATGGTATTTCTGATTTGCTTCTTTATGATTCAAGTGATGCTGAGAGCATTGGCAGCCTTAAAAAGATGATCGGATGTGAAAGTAAGGACATAATTCTATATTTGGGAAGGATTTCAAAGATCAAAAATCTATGCTTACTTATTGAGGCCATAGGATACATAATAAAAGAGCTTAAGGATACGATGCTAGTCTTAGCAGGCCCTGATGAAGGCTTTGTCCGAGAAGCCCTTAAGCTCGCTGAGAGTAACGATACTTCCAGATACATAAAATATTTAGGGTCGATAGGTGAGAATTGGAAAGAGTTACTGTATGCTGCATCAAATGTGTTTGCTTTACCATCACTTTATGAGCCTTTTGGAATAAGCTTGCTGGAGGCTCAGGCATTCGGTAAGCCGGCAGTAATCACAGGCTATGGAGGTCAGGAATACACCTGTCAAGTAGGCAGGACAGGCCTTTGGTCTCCTCCTAGGCCCAAGCCTTACAGTGAGGCTATCTTAAGACTGCTTACTGACAGGTCGCTTTACAGGAAGATGAGCTACAATGCAAGACTGTGGGCTGATGCCCATGCTTGGAGCAGAATCCTCCCGCTGTATGAAAAGATCTATGGTAGCAATTAGAATCTGTAGAGTTGTAAGTGAAATTAGAGGGTGACTTTGCTTGAATATTCTTGAGGTCTTGGCATCAACCCCTTCAGAAGTAGGAGGGATAGAGAATGTTGTCTTTAACCTTTCGACTCAGATGATAAAGCTTGGTCACAGGGTTACTGTGATGGTACCATATAAGAGGAGTAGCATGTGGAGTGCTCCGAGAGGTACCCGTATCAAGCACATACCCACGTTTGGCATAAATTCAAGGTTCGAGGCCCCACTCTCATTCAAATCTATTAGGAAGGAGTTAGAGGTGCAAGATGTATGTCATATACACAGCATTCACAGCCTTTTCTCTCTCCTAACTCTTCAGATGGGCCGCATCAGCTCTTGCGCAATGGTAGCGAGTATCTTATCCCTCTTCGGCCTGATGAAGCATCCGAATCGCTTGATGCGCATATGCCTGATGCCTATCGAGGCTGGTGCGGTATTGAGCCTTAAGGCTCTTAGATGTGTGCATGTGAAGAACCGTGAAGACCTCTTCTACCTTACAAGACTGCACTGCAATGTCTACTATATACCAGATGGGATACCTGATGCCTACTTCACTACCCCAGCTAAACCTAATGCCTTACATGATCTTGTGGATAGAAGGGGCGAAATGCTTCTCTATGTTGGTAGACTTCACCCTATGAAGGGCGTGCATATACTCTTAAGGGCTTTGAAGCTCGTTTTAAAAGCCAACCCTGATGTTTATCTAGTTATAATAGGCGAAGGTGAAATACGTTATAAGGCTATGATTACTGATCTGATTAACCAGCTTGACCTCAGAAGGGATGTAGTGATGTTGGGGTGGCAACCTGAAGAAGTCAAGATCATGGCGTACGATGCTGCAAGAGTTGTGGTCATACCAAGCATCGCTGACATTGTTGAGGCTTTTTCCCTAGTTGCAAGCGAGGCATGGGCAAGAGGTAAGCCCGTGGCAGCATCGGCTGTAGGAGCGTTAAAGGTTAGAGTGAAGCCCGGGCTTAACGGGTATTTAGCGTATCCATCAGACCCGTTATCTCTTGCACAGTCCATAGGTGACTGTATGAGGTTAAAAGAGGTCGTTTCACCAGAAGATGTTGTTAAGTGGAGTCAGGTAGCTTTAGAGTTTGAGAAGATGTATGAGGAAGCGCTCGACGAGTAACCTTAATTTTTCTATTATTTTGAGGGTTTAGATCACGCTGGTAGAAATAGCTAGCTATGCCGGACTCTCACTCATAGTTGGAAGGGAGATCAAGAAATTTGTGTGATAGATATTGGTGGCATTTTCCCTATGGGTCATATGATCGTAACGCAGAAATGTAATTTATGATAAAGCCCGAACTTCCCTCCGTGTCTATCATAATTCCTACACTCAATTCCGAAAGGGTTATTGAAGGATGCTTAGAATCAATTGGTAACCTCACTTACCCAAAAGAGAAACTCGAAGTCATCGTGGCAGATGGTCATTCAAAAGATCGTACCGTAAAGATAGCAAAGGATCATGGCGCAAAAGTAGTGTATGAAAATGTTGGGACTAGGGGAGGAGCATGCAATTTCGGCGTGACAGAATCTAATGGGGAGATTCTGGTATTTACTGATGACGACTGCATAGTGGAGCCTGATTGGATAAATAAGATCGTAGAAAGATTTGTTAAGGTATCGATCGATGGGCTAGGTGGGATAGACCTCACGCCACCTAACTCATCACCTTTTGAAAGGGTTGCAGGCTTGATTGAGGAATATTGGAGGAAAGATGAAGTCAGAAGTTTTTCAGCCCTGTTTAGAATAAAGGGATGTAACTCTGCCTATAGAAAAAGCACCCTAATAAAAGTCGGCTTGTTTGATCCATATCTTCCATATAACGAGGAGACGGAGTTGAACTTGAAATTGGTCAACTCAGGTTACACCATACTATACGACCCCACAATATATGTTTGGCATAGGAGGCGAGGTGGCATAAGGCAATATCTACGGTATAACTATCGAGCTGGGCGGAAGAGCCTTCAAAGTTTGTTAAGGAGCTCACTTCTGCGTAAGTATATGCTGAGGAGTACAGTTATCAAATCCTTCCTCGGCGCTCTCTTAGCCATTCTACTTCTTTCTTCCATCACATTACACTTGATGCTCTTTGTCTCCTTAGGCTTCATGGTCTTCTTCTATCTCTTGGTGAGGGGCTTGAAGATAGCTGGGATAAGGGGAGTTCACCTAGCAATTGTTGCCCTCTTCCTGAATCACATCAGCTATCTACTGGGAGTGGCGGTGGAGGCCCTCGGAATCTTAGATGCCAGATTAAAAAACATGATGAGATTAAAGCGCTAAAGATTATGTCGTACATCCAAAGTCTATGTGGAGGAATAGCCTAGTTTTCCACAGGACAATCGACGTAGTGTTTATGTTAAAGCAAGTCTGTTTTGTCGCTCCTGGTGTGATGTGGCCAGAGAGAGGAGGAACATCCGAATTACTTTACAATCTCCTGAGGGAATTTGGGAATCTCGGCATTACGAGCTACCTAATCACATATTATTCAAAGATTTATGATGGGTATCTTGCAGGGATCAGGCACTATTCTTATATAAAATGTGAAATAGTACAACGTCACAGCTTGATGCGACAAAGGAAACGTTTGCCGATCTCATTCAACTACGAGGCAGTGAAGATGAGCTTGAGCTCAGGATTTCGGCATTTTATAGATGCTTTGCTAAGATGTTTTGATTCTGATGTGGTAGTGGTAACAACATGCTGGCCATCCTTACCTGCAACTGTAACAGCAAAATCCTACGGTACTCCCTCTGTTCTATATATCAGCGCTATCGAATCGCATCCATGCCACGGTCTGAACATCTTTGATAGAACCTTTGCTAGAACTCTTGAAGATATAGGAATCGCCAGGACGAGCAGGGTGATCACGGTGTCAGAATATGATAGAGACTTAATCGTAAGGAGAGGTGCTCCTCCAGAAAAGGTCAAGCTAGTTCCAAACTTTGTTGACTGTAGCAGATACGCAAAAGTCAAGGAAGATAAGATAGCGGAGATCAAGGGTAGATACGACCTTAACGGTGGTGCAGTTGTATTCATAGGAGGCTTGGACTATCCGCCTAACAGGCTAGCAGTCAAAAGAATATGTGAAGAGATCGCGCCTAGAGTCATCGCTGATGTTCCAAATGCTAAGTTTTTAGTGATAGGCAGGTCCCCACCCAGAGAGTTTAACCACCCATCGGTAATGTTCATGGGGCATGTATATGGTGATGAGCTTGCACCATACCTATTAGCATCAGACGTGGCTATTGCACCAATAGAGTTCGGCACTGGCACAAGGCTCAAGATTCTCGAGTACTTTGCAGCGGGCAAGCCAGTAGTATCGACAAGCACAGGCGCCCTCGGTCTAGATGTGAGCAATGGTATTAACATACTGATTGAGGATGATTATCGCCGATTTTCTGATCAGATTGTAAGGTTGCTTACAAATTATGGACTTTCGAAGTCTTTAGGAGACGAGGCATTAAAGTTATGTAGGGCCAAGCATGATAGTAAAATTGTTGTTCAACAATTTCTCAAAGTCCTTGAGGAAGCCTGAAACGCTAGTAGCTGCAGAAGCAACTATCAGGTTTATCGAGTAGAGGGGTGTCGTAGTCTGACGGTCAGGGAGCTTTATGAAATCAAAAAAGTTGTTGAGAAGGTTGAAGGAAATCTAACCATTCCAGAAGCTTTTCTCTTATATCTCCTTGCGAAAGATATCTCTACTAAAGGTGCTATCGTCGAGATAGGGAGCTGGAAAGGAAAATCGACAATTTGCTTAGCTAAAGGCTCTAAATCTGCTACAAGAGAGAAAGTATTTGCCATCGATCCACATATGGGTACCAATGAGCACACAACTACAGGTATTCTAAGCACGTTGGAAGTCTTCAAAGCCAACATAAAAATGAGTAGCATTGACGATTGGGTTGTCCCTATTGTTATGAAGTCAGAGGAAGCCATTTGTTGCTGGAGGGATGGTATCAGACTCCTATTCATCGATGGTTCCCATGAATATTCCCAAGTCAAGAAAGATCTACTCTCTTGGTTGCCGAAGCTAGCCCCGAAAGGGATAGTTGCCCTACACGATTCCTTCCTTGGTCTGCCTGGGCCAACTAATGTTGTTCTAGAAATCGTCCTTCAGAATCATGAATTTTATCACGTAGGCTTCATTGGATCGATCACCTTCGCTGGAAAGAACCCCAGAGCTTCAAGTTTTGAACAGATTCGAAAAAGACTACTTCGGATGGTTCTTGCAATCTTATGGCGAATCGAATCAAGAAACTATGATACACACAACAAACTTGTCCGGACTCATTTTAACTTCATTCTCTCTTTGTTGCTAAACTTTACCAGCCCAAGAGTTCTCCATCTGACTCTTGCGTCGTACAGCGCTGTCTTGAAAGCCTTTCTTCAGAACGGCTGACAGTTTGGCACCGAAGAGCTTTTCACACCTCTGTATAGTGAATGATAAGTTTACAAGGAGTGGTTCAGGTGGGCAGTATAGGATCCAAGGCTTAAGCAAATACCTTGCAAAGCTGGGGGTTAAAATTTCTCTCTGTTGCCCTTACTACACTGTGCAATCAGTGGATGAAATACGTGATCCACCTTTAAATCCCGTTTTCCCATACAACTACTATCTGAATACGATAGGGACTTTTACAAAACTTCGGGCTATTCATGATGCAGATGTCTATCTGATAGAACTTCCATGTCCAATGGTGAAAGGGTTAGTCGGCCTTCATGCAGAAATTCAAAGGCGAAGACTATTCATAGACTATGGTGATTACTGGTCTTCTGATGAAGACCCAATTACATATAAGATATTTAGCGATAATTTGGCTCGATTATATGCACGTATAGCCAATAAGATAACAGTTGCGACACACGCACTAATGCACCAAATAGCTTGGCTGGCTCCTGAAGCACGAGATAAGATGGCTTACATGCCATGTGGTGTAGATCTAGAGTTGTTTAACCCTGACACAGTCAAGCCTTATGGTGGCAGTGAGATTCCAAATGATGCATTAGTGGTGCTTTATCAAGGTAAGGTAAGTACGTTCACAGGATGTCAATATCTACCGAGTATAGCTGAAAATATAGTAGGGGGTGGTAAGAAGGATGTTATTTTTCTTGTTGTTGGTGAAGGACCATACCTGCCTACTTTGAAATGCCAAGTCTCCTCAGAGGGACTTGAGGGCAACTTCATCTTCACTGGACATATCTCACACAGTATAATGCCAAGTTTTGTGGCAAGGGCTGACATATGCTTGGTTCTAACGCCTAGAAGAAAGGATGTAGACCTAGGTGTATTTCCAATTAAGATCGTTGAATATATGGCGATGGGCAAGCCTGTTATATCAACGGATCTGCCTGAAGTACCATGGATATTGACCAAGGATCGAGATGGGATTTACGGAAGTATTGACTCTATTCCCAGCATGGTAAACCTACTGCTCGAAGATGCCTCCCTTAGGAAAAAGTTGGGACAGAACGCCTTGATTACAGCCAAGAAATATGACTGGTCCTTGTTGGCGAAGAATTTATTGGCTTTCTGGCTTTCTTAAATGACCTATGCTCCAACAGTTTCCATCATCATACCTGCGCATAACGAGGCTAAGACTATAGGAATAGTGCTTCAAGGATGTCTGCACCAAGACTATCCTAGCGATCTTATGGAGATAATAGTTGTTGATGACTGCTCTAACGATGATACGCCTAAAGTGGTTCAACAGTATTCTCGTATAATTTATGTTAGGAATGAAAGGAACCTAGGCTTAGCGGCAAGTCTAAACAAAGGGATAATGGCGTCTAGGGGAGAAATAGTCGTGACTCTACATGCAGACTGTCTCCCTCTCTCCGAAGATTGGCTGAAAAGCTTGATTTCACACTTTTCATGTGGGGGTGTAGGTGCAGTATCCTCCTTCTTATTACTTGAGCGAAATAGGCTGAACTATATTGACAGAAGCTTCTGCCATATCTACGTTTCTGGCTGGCCCCTAGAAAAGTTTGGCGACCATGATGGTTCCTGCGAAATTTCATTCGTAAGCAATAAATGTGATGCGTATAGGAAGGAAATTCTTGAGCAAGTTGGTTTTTTCGATACACAATTTAAAGTTGCGAATGAAGATATCGATCTCTCAGAGAAAATTAAGCGTCGTGGTTACAAGATAATCCTAGATAGAAGGGCTAAAGTACTTCACTTGCTTTCATACCATCAAAGAGGGTTGAAAAAGCACTTCGCCAAGGCAATTCAGTATGGAAGACCTCAAATGATCATACGAAGGCGGTATGGATATGTTGTCAACCCTTGTCCAATGATATCTGTCGCCTTGATTCCTTTAGTGGCAATAGCCTTTCTTGGCTCACTCTTCTTGCAAAGTTACCTTCTTTTGGTATCTGAATACTCGATATTTGCATTCTTGAGCATCATTCTTCTCAGGAAGCGTATGCCTGACTTCTACGTAAGCAGTAAGAGATATATGAAGCTCAGATCCCCTTTAATGGCAACTCTCTTAGCCTTACCTCTAATGGTCTACACTTATCTCACATGGGGATCAAGTCTTACCACCATCGTAGCACCTTTGTTATTCCCGCTCGGGTTTTTACTGGGCAGGGCATGCCAACGTAGCTTAAACTCCTTGAGGGATTATAGAGACTTTTTGGTTGCCATGTTAGTGGTACCATTCTCATTGATCTGGGATGCCCTCTACGGTCTATCCTCTCTAGCTGGATTCGCTAGATTGAAGAAAGCGTATGCACAGTAAATACCTAGAAGCCACAACTCTATCCATTCCATTGGTAGCTTTAGCCATCTTCATATGGACTGTAGTTACCGTGCAGATTCATAGCTACGGCAGATACGATATCCTTGGGCTAGCCAGTAAACTTCCCATCCCCTATTGGGTGGGGCTCTTGCTTGCCGTAGCCTTCACTCTGTATGTAGCAGGTAAGGTTGTGGATGGAAAGCTTTACCATCTGCTGTGGTTGTTAGGTAGCTTCTTAATCATCCTTTACCTATTCGGAGTACCTACTCTTGTGCAGGACTATTCAGGACCACTAACGGTTGACTCTTGGGCTTTCATTTCTGCGCCCATAAGCATCATGTCCACAGGAGGGCTTCAGATCGGTTCAGCACCCTATACCGATTTTCCCAGTACTTTTATCTTAGGTGCTATCTTCATGTCGGTTACAGATCTACCTTTTCTTACAGTCCTAAAGTACCATGCCCTGATCTACTCTCTTGTAGTTTTATTACTGAACTACATAGTCCTTCGCCCTTTATTAAGATCTCCAAATCTTGAGTATGCTATCATATTCTTAACTGTGGGTCAGGTCTGGGTCTTGCAGAAGTGGTTCTCGCCTGCAGCAATGGGATACATTCTATACCTCACCATCTTTGCGCTTCTACTCAGGAAGCAAGGGAAGAGTAGATTCTTAGCGATGTTACCTTTAGTAGGGTTAGCCATTACACACCCCCTATCCTTCTTCACCCTGCTGGTTTCTCTATTCCTCTTCATGATATTTTCGTGTCTTGTAAAAAAAGAAGTTAAGTTTAGTATGACCTTTTTCTTGTTCAGCCTCGTAGTCTGGTTTACGTGGCTCATGTTCACTGCTTCACAGACCTTCAATGTCAATATAGGCATATTCGTTGGCAATCTAATAAGGAACATTTTGTATGGAAATCCACAAGGAATACTCACAGAACGCGTCTCAACATCGATAGTAACTGAGGCACACAGCATATCATCTTTCCTTAAGATAGCTTACACTTTAATTCATTTTAGTATTGGAGCACTAGGCTTAGTATTGGCTGTATTGAAAAGGGCAAGGCATCTATCCTTTTCTCTCATATGGTTGCTACCGGCAGTCATTCTATTTGTTATGACAAGCTTTGCACTAGGGCAGTTCGCTGTGTATGAGAGAGTTATACTTTATGGTTCTTTGCCCATAGCCTTGCTTGCAGTGTATGGTTTTCAAGGTAGACTTAAACCTCTCTGTATTATGATCTTGATTGTCTCCTCAATGCTGGCTGTTCATGCTACTTATGTAAATGAGTACCCAGAGCAGGTTTCACAGCTCGAGGTTAGAGGCACTGAGTTTATGATTCTTCATGGCGCTACATACAGATCTGACACATACCCTTTGCCTTACCTATCTTTATCTAATCTGTACAGGGAAAATGTGGAAAAACCAATGGAAGTCTTTGTTTACAACAGCCGTATTAGAAACGCTCTCTTTTACTGGACAGGTGGAGACAAGTATGCTTCATCCTTTGATAAAATGAATTTTGTCTACACTAACGGAGACTTTAGTTTATCTTTTTCATAAAGAAAAACTTCTCATGTTTGAAGAATGCTAAATATAATGGTTTTCGAATTATATAGTAGCCCTCCGTCTCAGTATAGGAATCCCGAAGCGGGTTATATCGGTATCCCTATCCATTTTCTATACTGGAAGCTCATGTCAAGGCTTTCAACGCTGGTTGTTATCCAGAGAGCTATCGTCAAATATATTTCCATGGTCCCGCCGATGCAAAATTGATAGTCGCTCTGAGAAATCAATTTGGCTTTGAAATTCCCGGTGAGAGGAAGTCTGGGACGTTGTATCATCAAATTTTCGGGATACCAGATATAGGGAACAGATTAATAGCGCCGGCTGCACTGAGAATGGTACAGGAAGTTATGCCAGCGTCACGGTTGCTTGATTTAGGTTGTGGCTATGGGAGGCACTCGCTCATAGTTGCTAAGAGGTTAGGTCCACATGTTGTTGGTCTTGACATATCAAAAGAAAAAATTATGGAGGCTGTAAAATTGAAGAGAAGGATGAAGCTGAAGAATGTTGATTTCATTTTGGCAGACGCGTTGCACTTACCGTTCAGGGAACATTCGTTCCACGTGGCAATAATATTAGAAGTATTGGAGCATATAACACGCGATTCCGAACTCGTCAAGGAGTTATCAAAAGTACTGGAAGGAGCGAGTGCCTATGTAATACTTTCTACCCCGAAGATAGGCTCGACCTCAAAGATGAAATTGCTAAGAGGCTTGGATTATAGGAGAGAATTCGGCCACGTGCGAGAGGGATATATCTTAGATTCATTAGCAACTTTATTTCTAGAAAATTCTTTTGAGATAGATGACAACATCGAAGTAGTGGGACCAATGGCGGCATTGGCTTGGCAAATAGGTTGGTTCTTTAGCGTGCGAAAGCGTCTCCGTAAGGTCTCTCATATAGTCTTTCCACTGCTACTCTTGATATCGAAGCTTGATTTCATATACAAATATGCAGAACGTTTGTGGATCGTTGCGCGATTCAAGAAGATATTATCATAGTAGAAAATGATGAAGGTTATCCTTTTCTCTTCTGCTAGACCTCCTTAAAGAGGATGTAAAGATCGAACAAATGCGAATCTGCTACATTACGTCATACCCCCCATCCAGGCTCGGAGAAGCCCAGCAAACATATTATATGATTAGAGCAGTATTTGAAGCTGCAAGGCAACTATCCTTAGGTTGCTTAGAGAAGTATGTACTTGCGCCCAAAGAAGCTAAGTCAGAAGATAATGTCTTTCGCTGTTGGAATTATAGAAACTTTCTTTCTTTATTAAGGACATTAAGATATATATTTAGGATAAGGCCTCATATTGTTCACATATTCGATCAATACGGTGTCCTCGGATTTGCTTGGGTCTCCTTCATCCTACCTATCTATTTGGTCCTCAGGATGCTTAGAATACCCGTAGTGACAACCATATACTATATCCTCGGTTTTTCACAGCATATCAAGGCGAAGAGGAACGGGCCATTGGCAGGGTTGCTACACTACATATATTGGAAAATAGCCTTGGCCTGCTCTACCGTTGCAGTCGCATACCATCAGCGCCATATTCTCTTAGCCCAGTACTATATGAAAAGAGCTGGAGTCATATACATCCCACTGATTCCTCCGGCTGACGTTTCTCATAGTGAATTGAGGCACGAAGTTAGAGCCAGACTTGGTTTAGAAGATAAGGTCACGTTCATCGTCTTTGGTTTCTTAAGGAGGGACAAAGGAATGGAGTACATCGTGGAGGCTCTGTCTCTACTACCTCGCGACAAGCAAGAGCTCGTAAGGCTTCTAATAGTCGGAGAGGCGCTCGACAAGATGTACCTCAAAGAGCTCCAAGGGTTGATATCTGCCATAAAGCTGGGCTGTGATGTCCAATTCGTTACTGATTTTATAAACGGCCGAGAGATCACAGAATACTTCTTAGCTTCAGATGTGTGCTTGGTAACAGGGGTTAACAGATGGGATAACCCCATTTCGGGACCTTTGAGAATCGCTTTCGCTTTTGCAAAACCCATCATAGTAACAAGGGACCTGGCGGATGCCTACACGATAGATGATTTTACCGCCATCATTGTCCCACCCCGAAATGTGGACCGGCTAGCAATCGCTATAGAACGTCTTCTTAACAAGGACGAGAGAGATCGTTTATCATTGAACATTAAAGATCTAAAAGGAGTCAACGTGGAAGACATCACGAAACGATGGATTGACATATACCGTTCAATCATGATTAATCGGATATAGACTTCTGGAGTAGAGGCCTTGGCCAAAGAGTGGGGCAATTAGGTTGAGGGTCGCTATAGCAGCAAGCGGTGTGGGAAATGTGAGGAGAGGCGTTGAAGCTTGGGCTCAACAGTTGACATATCTTCTGAGAAGAAAGAGAATCGATGCTACCCTCTTCAAAGGGGGAGGTAAGAGAGGCGAAGGGGAGGTTGTTGTTCCATGCATAGGTCAGAATTCGGTTTTATGGGGCGGTTCTCACAGTCCATTCTTTTGGGGCAAGCGTTCTTACATTCAAGAGCTTACCTTCTCCTTCTTCCTTTCTTTCTTCCTCAAGCCAAGCTATGATTTAGTTCACACGTCGAGCCAAGTTGTAGCTCGTAAGCTGATTACTAATTCTGTGAGTAAAGGCAGGGTTATCTACTATGAACAGGGGTACTTTGCACCTAAAGCACTACAGGACTTCTCATACGTTCAGGTCATGGCTCCGTACTATCTTGATGTTGCAAGAAAGAAGGGTCTCGATACAAGAAATTGGTTTGCCATACCGAGCTTTGTAGATGCGTCGCGCTTTAAGCCCCAGGGAAACTCGATTAGGGGGCAGCTGCGCATTCCTAGTGATGCGTTTGTGATCCTCTCTGTGGGAGCTATGGAGGATAGGTACAAGAGGATGGGTTATGTGATAAGGGAGGTGGCTGCTTTGCAGCAAAGATGCAGAGAGAAGTTGTGGCTGATAATAGCAGGGCAAAGGGTGGAGGAGACTTATAAGCTGGTGCGTCTAGGAAGACGACTGCTGAAGGATAAGGTAGTATTTTTGTGCGATTTAAGACATGAAGATATGCCATGGGTCTACAACTCTTGTAACATCTTCGTTCTAGCAACTCTGAATGAAATACTTGGCGTAGCTTTCCTAGAAGCAATGGCGTGTGGTCTACCTGCAATCGGCCATAGATTTCCGGTAACGGAGTGGGTGATAGGGGAAGGAGGGGATAAAGTGAATATGAGTGGGCATGGCGCTCTATCTACAATGATTGAAAGATACTTTGATGACCAGTATCGAGTAGAGAAGGGAAAGAGGGCTAGAAGAAGAGTGGAAGAACTGTTTTCAGCCGAGGTAGTGACCAAGAAAGTAATAGGTATGTATCAACGGGTGTTGAGCAATTAGCTACTCAACTATTTCGGGGCAAAGGTCTATTTGAAGCTAGTCTATCTATTCAGAACCGAATATAAGAGGGGTTCATCGCCAAGGCATGAGATGATCTTCAATGCATTATCCGAGTTGAGTGTCGATGTCTGGATCCTAGCAAAGAGTCCGGATAGGACTTGGTTTAGCAGATCGTATGTAAGTTCTAGGATCATCTCATTCAACCCACCATTTTGGCTAAGATTTCTCGACACAATAACGAGGGCAGTTGAAAGTGATACGAGCCATAGTCTAACGACGATCGGCTTTTTGTATAATCTACATCCTGATTACATAGTCGTAGATAACTCCGTGAGAAGAACGTTAATAGTTTGGTTCTTCAAGCATCTCTTCTACCGCAGGTCGAAGATCGTATATGATATGTACGACTTGTGCGAACGTTTAAGTTCTTTTGGTCGAAAGAAGAGAATCTTTACAAAACTGATGATATTCCTCAATGAAGTATTTCTCCCAAAAGTGGTTGACAAGGTGGTAGTGGTAACTAAATATGGTAGAAGATATCTAATTTCTAAGGGTATACCTAGGGAAAAGGTCTTCATTCTAGGTTACCTAACCTCTCTAGAGATCTTCAAGAAATTAACTGATGATGAGGTGACTAGAGTAAGAGAGAAATTAGGGATAAAAGATGACACTAGGGTCTTGCTGTGGCAAGGCTCACTCAGAAGTTATCAGATTGAAGGCTTGAAGACCGTGATTAAGGCTTTGTCTCTCGTTCAACGCAA
>Ga0315314_1001819_pt1 | contig 18320 bp, 16 predicted proteins | sample TDP9_MG_FD_203631 | JGI IMG/M metagenome (GOLD analysis project Ga0315314, IMG submission 203631) | Freshwater sediment microbial communities from Lake Towuti, South Sulawesi, Indonesia - TDP9 | ecosystem: Environmental > Aquatic > Freshwater > Lake > Sediment | place: Indonesia: South Sulawesi...
CTTCGCTCAAGGTCAGGGTGACAGAACTAAACAATCACATCAGGGTATTCCTTGACATCGAGCTTAGAAACGGATTAATATAAACCTAGAGTAGTCTACCCCCAGCCTGGGAAGCTTCAGACAGAAAGAGAGGTGAAGGTGACTTCCAATTTAATATTGTTAGTTGTTGGATTGGCTTGCTTCATCTTTGGGGGTGTGCTTGTGTTCCTTGCCAGGCAGATGATAGCCAGCCGCAAGCTTCGCTTGGCGAAGGAGGAAGCCGAAAGACTCCTTGCTGAGGGGAAGGAGCAGCAAAAGGCTATTCTTCTCGAGGCTAAGGAGGCAGCCTTCAACATCAAAGCCGAGGCAGAAGGCAGTTACCGGGAGCACCGTGCCGAGCTACAACGGCTGGAAAGGCGTCTAGCACAAAGAGAGGATAATCTGGAACGCAGGGATGAGGCCCTTCAGCGTCGTGAGCACAGTATCTCTGGCAAAGAGAAGGAGTTGGATAGGATGCATACTCGGGTAGAAGATCTGAGAGTGAAGCAACAGCGTCAATTGGAGCTGATTGCCAGCATGTCTTCTGCCGAGGCAAAGGAACTCCTGCTTCAGCGGGTGGAGAGTGAGATGCAAGAAGAAGCCTCGCGACGCGTGCGGGAGATGGAAGCCAGGATAAAAGAGGAAGGCGATAAGAAGGCGCGAGATATCTTAATTCAAGCTATCCAGCGCTGTGCTACCGAAGTAGTAGCCGAGAGCACTGTATCAGTTGTTCCTCTTCCTAGCGATGAGATGAAAGGGCGCCTCATTGGACGCGAGGGGCGTAACATTAGAGCCCTGGAACATGCTACTGGAGTGGACTTAATCATCGATGATACCCCTGAAGCGGTTACTCTCTCCTGCTTTGATCCGGTGCGTCGGGAGATTGCTCGTATTGCCTTGGGAAGGCTTATCCTGGATGGTCGAATTCATCCTGCTCGAATCGAGGAGATGGTGCAAAAAGCCAGGGAGGAGGTGGAGGCAACTATCCGAGCTGAGGGGGAGCAAGCGGCGAGCAAGGCAGGGGTGCATGGTTTGTCCCCGGAGCTGGTCAAATTTTTGGGGCGGCTGAAATACCGCTTTAGCTATGGTCAGAATGTCCTGACGCATAGTGTAGAGGTTGCTCTTCTTGCTGGTATGATGGCGGCTGAAACAGGGGCCAGGGTTGACATTGCCAGGAAGGCGGGGCTGCTTCATGACATTGGCAAGGCAGTGGATTTCGAAGCAGAGGGACCTCATGCTCTGGTCGGTGCTGAGATTGTTAAACAATGGGAGAAAACTCCGGAAGTAGCTAAAGCTATTGCTGAGCACCATGGAGAAGTAGAGATAACCACTGCAGAGGGCTTCCTTGTTTCTGCTGCTGATGCTATCAGTGGAGCAAGGCCTGGGGCAAGGCGTGAATCACTAGAGCAATACCTTAAGCACTTAGAAGCTCTGGAAGGCATAGCTAGTAGCTTTCCAGGGGTGGAGAAGTCCTACGCCATACAGGCTGGTAGGGAAATCCGCATTATGGTTAAACCAGAGGAAATTGATGACCTTGGGGCAATGAGGCTTGCCCGTGACATTGTAAAGAAAGTGGAAGAAAGTCTGAACTATCCCGGTCAAATAAAGGTTACGGTCATTAGGGAGACAAGGGCGGTAGACTACGCAAAATAGAGATTCTGGGGAACCATTGCGGATATTACTGGTTGGCGATGTCATTGGCAGGCCTGGCAGAAGAGCAGTGCGCAGCTTGATGCCAGGCTTGCGCTCTGATTTGCGGTTGGATTTAGTTATTGCTAACGCTGAGAATGCTGCTGGTGGGAAGGGCTTAACCCCGGTAACGGCGGAAGAGCTTCTTCAATCTGGTGTTGACGTTTTGACTTCGGGCAATCATATCTGGGCACAAAAGGAGATCATCCCCTATCTTGATGGTGAGTTACCTATCCTGCGCCCACTAAATTATTCTCCCTATGTCCCTGGTCGAGGCTACTTATGGTGGGGGAAAGTCTTGGTGGTTAACTTGGCAGGACGCACTTTTATGGGCGATGCCGATTGCCCCTTTAGGGCGATGGACCAGTTGCTGGCTGGGCTTCAAGAGGAGCCTGCGGCTATTGTGGTTGATTTCCATGCTGAGGCAACCTCGGAGAAGAATGCTCTAGGGCGTTACCTTGATGGGAGGGTTAGTGCTGTGTTGGGGACTCATACCCATGTGGGAACTGTCGACGCACGCATCTTGCCTCATGGAACGGCTTTCATCACTGATGTAGGTATGGTAGGTCCCTCTGACTCGGTTATCGGTGATGATGCTAAGGCGGTGATCCAGCGCTTCCTTACCCAGATACCGCACAGATTATCTGTAGGGGAGGGGCCTGTACTTTTTAATTCGGTGTTGGTGGAGGTAGAGCCAAGCACAGGGAAGGCAATAAGCATTACCCGCATTGATAGAGAATAGACTAAGTCATGAAGATTGACCTTCACCTCCATAGCACTGCTTCAGACGGGCGCTTTAGCTCTCAAGAACTGATAAGCATGGCAGCCAGTTCGGGATTAGAGGCTATTGCTATTACTGATCACGACTCTGTGGAAGGAGTGGCCCCCGCATTGCTAGCTGCCCAGAAATTCCCCAGCCTTAAGGTCATCCCTGGTGTGGAGGTTAGCACTGATGTTCCTCATGGTGAGGTTCATATTTTAGGTTATTTCATAAATTACCGCGACCCTGAACTAATAAGCAAATTGGAGAAGCTTCGTACTACACGGCGGGTGCGGGCTCGCAGAATGCTAGATAAATTAGCCAATTTGGGCATCCATATTGAGTGGGAGAGGGTTCAGGAGATAGCTGGGGATGGTTCCATAGGAAGACCTCATATTGCTCAGGCTATTTTTGAGCGAGGGTATGTTTCCTCTCCTAAGGAAGCTTTCGTTAAGTATATTAGTCGAGAGGGGCCAGCTTATGTGGAGCGAAAAAAAATGACCCCTGAGCAGGCAGTGGAATTGGTGGTGAAGACGGATGGCTTGCCGGTGCTCGCCCACCCGGCTGACATTGACCACCTGGAGGAGCTTATCCCTCGGCTCCAGAAGGTAGGACTGGTAGGCATCGAAGCCTACTATAATGGCTATCAATCTAAATTGGTAAAATACCTTGCCTCTTTGGCTCACAAGTATGGTCTCATTGCTTCCGGTGGAAGCGATTATCACGGACTGGAGGGTGTTAGCGAGACCACGTTGGGTGGGGTGGCAGTCCCCTTTGAGTGTCTCGAGCAGCTTTTTGCCCTTGCCAGGCAGAGAGCAGCGCTTAGTCGATAAAGCTTTATCAATGAAATGTGCCACACATCCTGAGGTAGAGACCAATCTAACCTGTGGCAAATGTGGCACCCCTATTTGCCCCAGGTGTTTGGTACAGACCCCTATAGGGGCTCGTTGCCGAAAGTGTGCTGGCCTCAGACGTTTACCTACCTATGAGATTGCCCCTCAACAATACCTCAAGGCTGTGGGGGTGGGGTTAGGGCTAGCTATCGCAATAGGTCTCGCTTGGGGATGGCTGTGGGACCATGTGTCTTTCTTTAATTTTCTGTTGGCAGCGGGCGTAGGCTATGCGATAGGGGAGGTAATCAGCCTTTCCGTCAATCGCAGGCGTGGCGTAGGCTTACAGGTTATCGGGGGTTTCTGCGTCGGACTGAGCTATTTTATAGCTAAACTTTCTCCTTGGGGAGTTGTCTTCAGCCTTTACGACTTACTAGCGCTGGCATTAGGCATCTTTGTGGTTGTCAGCCGCCTGCGCTAGGATATAGGCTTCAGCCAAGGTATATAAAACGCATTAAATAGCTGCCGCATAAACCCTGATTAAGCACCATCCTACAGGCGAGCATTTATGTTGTCACCTGTAGTATATTTGCCGACTAAGTAGATACTCAACTTCAGCCAGGGTTTCCTCAACGATAGAGATAGCAAACCTGGAGAGCAACCTCTCCGGTAGGGTGGGTCGAGGTCTGACGTAGGTAACCCGCCGTGCCACTTTGCCTAGCTGAGCCGCAAGGTCTATGGCGGTATCGAAGTCGCCAATCTCATCAACCAGCCCTAAAGTCTTGGCTTTCTCCCCCAGAAAAACCTCCCCTGTTGCCAGCTCCTTTACTATCCCTTCATCAATATGTCTACCTTTAGCTACAGCTTTGATAAAATAGCTGTGAAAGCTATCGATGAGTTCTTGCTCCTTCTTTTTCTCCTCCTCGGTTGGCTCCCGGTAAGGGGCACCCATATCCTTAAGGTGACCACTTTTGGTGACCGTGACATGGACACCTACTCTTTGCAAAAGGTCTTGTAGTATTGGTCTAACCGATAAAACCCCTATAGAACCAATCACCGCTGTGGGGAGAGCCACTATTTTTGTGGCTGCACAGCTTACCAGATAGGCACCTGAGGCGCTTACCCCGCTGATGAAGGCTACTACTGGCTTCTTAGCCGATAGCTTATACACAGCGGTGTAAAGGTAGTCAGAAGCAGTAGCCAAGCCTCCGGTGGAGTCGATATTGACGATCACTGCCTTGATCCGGCGGCTTTTCTTTAAGCCATCAATCATATCGACATAATCTCTCAGCTTGCGAAACCCTGTTATGGGGCCGAACAGCTCCAAGACCCCTATCTTTGCGCCCAACGGTAATGAAATTTCCATTGTTTATCATCCTCTCCTTACTACGGTGAACTCCGTTGCTGACATTATAACAAAATCAGGGTTTGTTTGAATAAGCTCTTGCCTGGGATATCCTTTTCTGGTAAATTAAGATGGCTTGGGGCTGTAGTTTAGAGGGAGAACGTGTGACTGGCAGTCACAAGGTCGGGGGTTCGAGTCCCCCCAGCTCCACCAAAATGGTAATAACATTACCAAATCCTACGAGTAGTTCCTCACTCCCATTTTCCCCAAAACTGTGTTCTCACTAGCTAGTCTGTTAATTGAGCGTCGGTCCATGGCGTAGCTGAGCCACGCTAGGTAGACTGCCGTTTATAGTCCCGTTTATAATAAGAGCAATAGCATCTCACTATGCCAATAAGGATGACAATGATGAAACTTACGAATAGGATAGCAGAACAACTACGCCGACCACAGGGTTTTTGGGGTGTAATGACGGGCATCTTTATGAGCTTTAGGGCCCTACCCTATGCGTGGGACATTTCAATTGCTGATTCTGAGAGTCCTTTGACCAATCCTAATCTGGGCAAGAAAGGTCGACAAGACTCTTTGAGGTGAAATGGGCAAAACTCATTCCTGCTGTGCCAGAGCCTTAGCTGTGCTCAGAGGTCGGGATTTTTACCTTCTGGTCTCACTGTTTGGGGTCTGCACCCTATTTTACTATTTCGGGGAATTGGTGGATTTCGCTGGCTGGGAAGCCTTGCGCCTGGATTTCTTCTACGGTGTGCACGACGTTCACCGCCTCTTTTTCCTCGCCCCGATAATCTACGCTGGCTATATCTATAGGGTCAGAGGGGCAGTGGCGGTTACCATTGCTGCCTTCATCGCCTTTTTACCCCGTGCTCTTTTCTTATCCCCCTTCCCCGACCCACTGCTGAGGCCAGTGATTTTCATCATAGCGGCGGGCATAATAGGTTCCCTTACTGGAGTGGTACGCAACGAGAGAGATAGGACCGGAGTAGCCATCTTGAGGCTGCAACAAGTAACCAGTAGGATGTTCAGAATACTGGAGAACATGGAAGAAGGAGTCCTCATTATTGGTCCTGACTATAGAATACGCTATATGAACCGAAGCATGGTAAAGGACTTTGGCGAGGGCCTGGGGTCCCATTGCTATGAATATCTGTGCAGCTTTGCCAGTCCGTGTGACCAAATCTGCAAGCTACCAGAGGTTATAGCTGGGGCAACTGAGAGGTGGGAATATAACCTCCCCGATGGCAGAACCTATGAGATGGTTGCCTCACCCTTTGTTGATTCCGATGGGGTAGTATGCCAACTTGCCACCTTTAGAGACATCACCAAACGCAAACAGATCGAACTAGAACTTATTGAACTTAATAAGCTGAAATCTGAATTTCTATCCAATGTTTCCCATGAGCTTCGCTCACCACTGACCTCCATAAAGGGAATAATCAGCAGCTTCTTGCAGAAAGATATAGAATGGGATGACAAGACCCGGGAGATGCTTCTAGCCGGCGTAAGTGAGGAGACAGATAGATTAGCCAGTCTGGTTACCAATCTGCTTAACATGAGCAGGCTTGATGCAGGGGTCTGGAAGCCAGGAAGGGAGCGCTGCAATATCTATGATATTATTAATGAAACGCTGGAGCAGCAGAAGTGGACTCACCAAAAACACACCTTTGAGACTGACCTGAAGCCCGGGTTGCCGGAAATTTACGTTGACTACAATCAGATAAAGCAGGTGTTAATCAACCTACTTGAAAATGCAGTGGCTTACTCTAAGGAAGGGACGCGGATAGTCATTGGAGCTAGGCCCATGGACAGTGAAGTGGAAGTAAGCGTATCTGATCAGGGTGTGGGCATACCAGGGGAAGAGCTGGGGAAGATATTTGACAAGTTCTACCGTGGTAGCCAAACACGGCAGACACCAGGCGGCACCGGGCTGGGCTTGGCCATTTGTCAGGCTATTATCCTGGCTCACGGCGGTCGGATATGGGCTGAAAGTGAGGTCGGGCGTGGTTCCACTTTTTATTTTACATTGCCTGTTGTCGAGTCAGGCAAATGAGTGGGATTTGAAGCTAGATGGCTAAAAAGGTCAAAGTCCTCGCTGTTGATGATGAGCCAAAGATACGTATGTTTATTCGGGCCAACTTGGAAGCGCGTGGCTACGAGGTATTCCTCGCTCAGGACGGGGTTGAGGCTGTGGAAATGGCGGGGCGTGTTAATCCAGATGTAATTGTGCTTGATGTTAATATGCCCCGCATGGATGGTATTGAAGCCTGCCACCGAATAAGAGAATGGGCAGATATGCCCATTATAATCCTGAGCGTAAGAGGAGATGAAAAAGACAAAGTTAGAGCCTTAGATGAGGGCGCTGATGACTATGTCACCAAGCCTTTTGGCATAGAGGAGCTGTTAGCTAGAATTAGGGCTGCTTTGAGGCGTTCGACAGGTATAACCCCGGCTGCCCCGGTATTCACTGCTGGAGACTTGGAAGTTGACTTTTCCAGGCATGCAGTTAAGCGGCGAGGGCAAATGGTGAAGCTCACGAGGACGGAGTATGAGCTACTAGCGTATCTGGTTTCCCACCAGGGCAAAGTGCTTACCCACAAAGAATTACTGCGCAATGTATGGGGCCCGGAGTATGGTGAAGAAAGCGAATACGTGCGTGTTTTTATTAGACAGCTCAGGAGCAAGATAGAAGACGACCCCTCAAATCCCAAATTCATTGTGACTGAGCCTCGTATTGGATATCGTTTTGTCAAGCCTGATTAGTAGAGACTGTTTAACAACATCCAATTGTCATTCTTCGTCGTCCGAATTCCTTTGGACTCCTCAGAAGGACATTATTAAGCACCCCCAACCATCCTCTGTTATCTCCTCTTGGGTTCACCCCAAGCAGTCGAATTTGTAGGCCCCGCGGTGCTTAACCATTCGGCGATTAACCTCTCCCTCGTTTGCACTAGCCAGGCACCAATATCGGCGCTAAGGTTTTCCATGATTACGTATCCCATATGAGGATACTGGTGGAAGAGGGCCAGCAAATCAGAACCAGTAATACGAATTTCCTCACCATCTTCCACACATACCGCAGAGGCAGAATAGGTATATGGCGCTACCAAGGCAGACCATCCAAAGGGTTCTCCCGGCTGGGATTGGTGAACCGTGACGTATCGGTTCCACGGCTTTTTAACCCAGATGACGATATCGACCTTGCCACTAAGGCATAAATGTAGATTCGTCGCCCTAGTCCCCTCCTCCAAAATACGGTCACCCGCATTTAAGCTGTGTAGGTGACAAAGCTCTGCTATTCTCGCCAATTCGCTATCAGTTAGACCTTTAAAGAGTCCCAACCCCTTCAGAAGCTCTACAGTAACCATCCTTTGACCCTCCTTCATTCAAACTAAACCAGCATCTATCACGCTTGCACCTCCTTAAGCTTTATTCTGCCCAAGGAGGCCGGCTTTTTCATGAAATCACTTTATTTTTGACGTCACATGTATCTGGGGCTAGATTTCTAGAAGAGTTCCTAACTTTTCTCTGTACGGGCACAGCCTTTCATTAACAGGTAACTGTCTGAAGTTGTTAACTTCATCTTCGCTGATAACTGTTATCGTTCCATATCTATCCCGTATATCTTGGGCAAATGCACATGAGCTACATTCATAGTTGTGGGTGCATAGCCGGAAGGATACAGCTCCAAGTTCCAACAAGCCTTGCTTCTCTGGCAACTTCTTTTCCACTACCTCTTGCAGTGCCCCTTTGATCACCTTTTCCAGGTCCTCAATCCTGAAAGGCTTGGGTAAATAGTCGAGAAGTCCTAAACGCCGTGCCTTATCTCGTGTTTCGATTGACGGATAAGCAGTAATCATTATCCCTTTAGTTCCAGGCTTAAGCCCCTTGGCCTGCTCGAATACTTGCAGACCATCTATACCCGGCAGCCTCAAATCAAGAACCAGAACGCCAAAGTCCTCCTTGTCTACCCTTTCTAAAGCTTCCTCCCCGGTTTCAACACACTCCACATCATACCCACTGTCCACCAGCCAGTCCCGCACACTTTCTCTCACCGCAGCCTCATCTTCTACAAGCAGAATCTTTCCCTTTTTAGCTCCCATTGTTCTCCTCCTAGTGACATCTATAGCCTACTCGCTTTATCACCTGTGTACGCTCAAGATTATTTCTTGCACCGCCTTCCGCTTTGATCTTAGGGTGTAATACGCCTTCGAGCACCTTTTCGTTGCTATCCAGATACTAGATCAGCCCTCTCCTTCTTCATAAAATGTACCGAGGTGTAACGGCACAACCTTTGACTGCCAGGTAATTGCTTAAGCTTGGCAACTTCATCATCACCAATTACTGATATGGTACCGAATCTATCCTGGACATCCTGGGCAAAGGCGCAGTGGCCACACTCATAATTGCGAGTACATAGTCGGAAAGACACTGCTCCAAGTTCCAACCAGATATGCTTTTCTTTCAATTTCCTTTCGTCTACTTCTTCCAGCGCCCCACTAATTATCTTCTCTAAGTCTGCAATCTTGAAAGGCTTAGGCAAATAATCGAGTAGCCCTATCTCTTTTGCCTTTGTCTGTGTTTCTTTAGAAGGATAGGCAGTAATGATTACCCCTTTAGTTTGGGGTTTAAGGTCTTTAGCTTCCTCAAACACATGCAAACCATCTATACCTGGCAGCCTTAAGTCCAGAACTATGAAGCCGAAATCCTCCTTCTTGATTCTGTCCAGGGCTTCCTCTCCAGATTCAGCAACATCAACATCATATCCGTCGTCTGTAAGCCATTCCCGCAGAGCTTCTCTTAACACTGCCTCATCTTCTACTAGGAGAATCCTTCTTTTCTTTGCTTTCATCGTTTTCCCCCTGTAATATCCACTTTTGTCCCGCGAGTTTTTCCGCCCATAAGCTATCAACCGTAATGATTCTTAACTTTTTTCTGCGAGTTCCTCAGGGTGTAAGGGTAAATAGATAGTAAAGGTTGTGCCTTCTCCTTCCTTGCTTTGTACCTCTATTCTTCCATGATGTCTTTGGATAATTCCATAAGCTATAGCCAAACCCAGGCCTACTCCTTTGACCTCGCGCTTAGTGGTGAAGAAGGGGGTGAACAGCTTGCGCATATTTTCTGGAGAAATGCCGCAACCTGTGTCCTGGACCTCTATCTTGATCTGCTCATTATTAACTGAGCTGCGGAGTGTTAGCTTGCCTCCCTGAGGCATTGCCTGAATAGCATTCAAAATAAGGTTAGTGCAGACCTGTTGAAGCTGGTCAAAGTCAGCCATCAAGTTAGGCAGAGAGGGGTCAAGCTCTTTTACTATTTGGACATGCTGTAACTCGGCTGAGTGAGCAGCAAGGTCAAGAGCCCGGTTGATAACCTCGTTCACGTTCACCTGCCGGAACGCTGGGGGTGATTGTCGAGCGAAATCAAGAAGACTCCGGATTAATTTTGTGCTGCGAGTGAGTTCTGCTTCCATTTTGGATAGGTACCCCATAGCAACATCCTTGGGAAGATCGTTGTCTCGTATCTTCTTGGCTATCAACTGGGTATAGACGAGTACACCTGATAGAGGGTTGTTGACTTCGTGCGCGATGGAGGCAGCCAACTGACCCAGCGACGTCAGTTTCTCAGCCTGGATTAACTGCGCTTGGCTTTCCTTCAGCCGCCGATGAGATTCGATGAGCTCTCGGTAAGCTGTACTCAATTTGTCTTGCATCTCTTTTTCTCTGGTAACATCTCGGGCAATATTCTGAAACCCCTTCAGTCTGCCGTCTTCTCTAATTAGGTTGGAGGTCAATCTTACGATCCTCTCGGTTCCGTCTCTGCTAATCAAACGCTGCTCATAGGGCTGTTCCACCTCTTCTCCTAAGAAGAGCTTGCGCCTAATCTGTCGAGCTAAACTAAGGCCGTCCTCAGCCAGGAAATTTCTCACGTTCATTCTTAGCAGTTCTTTTGAGCTATAACCAGTAAGCTCCTCGCAAGCCTTATTGACAGCTATAATATTACCATGTGAGTCATGTACCCAGATGGCATCGTGCGCGCCCTCAAATAACGCGCGGTATCGCCTTTCTGAGGCCAAGGCTTGTTGTGCGGCCAAACGTTCTCTTTGGTAGAGCCGGGTACTCTCAACAGCCATGCCGATCTGACTCCCTATGGCAATAAGCAGTTCTACTTCTTCCTTCAGAAATTGCCGCGACTCACGCATAGCCCCGGCGAAAGTGCCCACTACCTTGTCTTTGGCTTTCAGCGGCACAATGATTTCAGCCTGTATTCCCTCTTGTCTCACTATTTCTCTAGTAAGTCTAGGGTCTTGAGAGGCATCCTCAATCAGCAGCGGCTCACCAGTCTGGGCAACGCGACCGTTGAAGCCCTCACCAACCCTCAGTCCTTTTAGTCCAGCGACAAACTCCTCAGATACTCCCCGGTGAGTTATGAGCTCAAGCTCTTGCCTATCTTCGTCTAGAAGAAATATAAGGACGACTTCTAGGTCCATTACTTGCTTAACCTTGTCGGCAGCGGCGCTCAAGACATCCTTCAACTCCAAAGACTGGCTGATGATGGCTGAGATCTCATATAAGGCAAAAAGTCGTTTCTCATTACGTCTTATAACCTGAAATACGGATTCAAACTGCTGGTCAGCCGCCTCTAATTTTGAGAGCATTTGCTGACTGCGCTCCTTTTCTTTTCTGTGGCTGGCAAACCACAGATTAATTAGACCGCCGATGAGGATAACAGCAATGGTCTCAAGCAAAGCATCAGAGGAATATGGGGAGATTAAGAAGACACGAGGCAGCATAATGCCAGACGCCACTGTCAGGCTAATGAGCCCTGCCCTCGTACCGAAGACGAAACCGGCGTAACCGATGGGAAACAGGAGCAAAATGCGCTCTACGGCGTGCCGGGTTAGACCTAGAAATGAGAAAAGAGATGCTGAATCCGTCGAGAGTATCTGTTGCGGGTAGTGCAACACTGTACCAAGGGCAAACATTGTCACCACTGCCCAGAAATGGGGACTGGATACAATCTTTAGGCTTCGACTAGACATATGTACCGGCCACATACCAAATTTCCATGCTTAAGAGAACGTTCAGTATTCATCAGATATAAAGTTCTTTATCTGGGCATAGGTGAACACTGGCCCATCACGGCATACATATAAATTACCAATATTACATCGCCCGCACTTACCTATGCCGCACTTCATTCTTTTTTCCAGAGTAGTTATCATTTGCTCCGGCGTGAAGCCCAGTTTTTGCAGAACTGGAAAAGTGCGTCTTATCATAATCGGGGGGCCGCACACAATGGCTATAGCATTCTTGGCTGAAGGAGCCACCTGCTCCAATATCGAAGGGACAAAGCCCTCTCTTCCTATCCAGTTCTCGTCACCTTTATCAACAGTAGTTATCATGTTTACTGTTTTATCCTGACTCCAGCTATCAAGATCATACTTGAAGCACAAATCAGCGGGGCTACGTGCTCCATAGATAATGTCTATGTTTCCATATTTATCTCTATTGTCTAAAACGTTCCAGATGATAGAACGAAGCGGGGCTAGACCGATTCCGCCACCAACGAAAACGAGATTCTTCCCCCGCATTAGCTCAAGGGGGAAACTGTTCCCGTAGGGTCCCCTGAAACCAGTCTCAGCGCCAACGCTGAGCCGATGCATGGCATTAGTTACCAGCCCCACCCGGTTTATGGCACACTCTAAATGGTCATTTCTGGTAGGGCTAGAGGAAATACAGAAGGTGGCTTCTCCTATACCAAAGATAGAAAGTTCAGCAAATTGACCTGATTCAAAGGTAAACTCTTTACGTAGCTTCTCATCCTTGAAATTGAAATGCAGTGTTCTGACAGAAGGCGTTTCTTCAATAATTTTATCTACTACCACTATGTGTGGCAAGTAGACATTACTCTGGGCAAGAAATTTTTTTCTCTGGCTAGTATCTGTAATAGGCATCTTTTAACTCACCAATTATTTGTGACTCTGAGACGTGACGCTGCCAGGCAGCCTACTTAAGATTTGAGTGATATCCCAGTTCACTGGACACAATCGTATACACCTACCGCAACCGGTGCAGGCAATAACATCATAGTTCATTGGATAAAACTCGAATTTATGGCATACCTTTTGCCTCACCCGTTGCCATTTCTCCTCTCTCGGATTTTCCATGGGCATTTTGGTATAGAGCCTGAAACTACAACTATCCCACCCTCTATATCTTGCCCCTTGCTTCTTAACCAACTCATCACAAATATCAAAACAGAAACAAGTGGGGCAAAGGAAAGTACAGACACCACAGCTAATACACTTGGCAGCCACTTTCTCCCAATAATCTTTGTCACTGAAGCGGGCCTGTAGCTTTTCCCCGACATCTTTTGTATCTATCCTCCTCATCACCATGCCAGAGGCTGTTGCTTTTACTGTCTTCGCTTTAGCTTCATCAGCTTTGGTGGCCTCTTTCACCACACTGGCCGCTGCCAGCAGCTCTTCACCCTTATCAGCAGTCTCTTCGATTAAGAATTCATCCCCCATATCGGTAAACATCAAGTCAACATCAGCCGATTCCGTGGGCTTGAGTCCCAATGAAATACAGAAACAGCTATCATAAGGATTGGTGCAGCTAAGGCCGATGAGTATTGTGTTCTTTCTTTTGGATAAATAATAGCGGTCTTCATATGTGTCAGTAAAGACCTTATCTATTATAGCTATACCTCTGGCATCACAGGGCCGAATGCCAAAAATAAGCTGCTTTTGCTCATCCTGCGGCACTTCTATATGGTAACCATCCCTGTTTTTCTGGAAGCTGAACATTTTCTCCATGGGTGGGAGAAAATTATCCTTAGAGGGGACGACAGTGTTTCTATACCAGTCTAAGAAGCTGATGTCTTTACCGTCCCATCTGTCCATCTTGGCGACGCCTTCCTCCTTGGATGGAACAATTACACTAAACTCCTGGCTCCATATGCCAAGAAGCTTGCCTATGTCTTTCTTCCTTATCTTCTTAGTAGTCACCTTACCCCTTCTTTTACCGGATTAAGTCTTCAGCCTCCGCATGCTCATAGGCACTCATTAAGGCTGGTGCACTTCTATCTATTCCTGCCTTGTAGTGGAACATCTCTTCGACTAAGTCAGACATCTTTTTAGACAAGCTTCTTAGCGGGATATTCTGTGGGCAAACACGTTCGCACTCACCACAATCAGTGCATCTTCCGGCTACGTGTATATTTCTAATTACCTGAAAGATGAGATTATCCTGCCACTGCGGAACTGATGATACCCATTGTGGCTGGGACTCCTCAACAAAGCACCGCTCACAAAAACAAGCTGGGCAGGCCTGGCGACACGCATAGCATCGGATGCAGCGCCTGAACTGTTCTTTCCAGAATGCCCATCTCTGTTCTGGGGTCATATCTTGTAGTTCTTTAATCTTCTTTCGGCTCAACTCCTTGTCACCAAGCGCGGCGACTGGTTCACCAATAAGGGTATCGTATTCCTGAGGGGTGGGAAACTCACAGCCAAGGCAATGTTCGAAGAAGACCTCCTTTGTGGGTAACTCTCTCTTCTTCCCGCCAGCAGTTACTACTACCTTTTCTCCTTGGAGGGCGATGTCATCAATTTCATCTCTGTCTTTGCCCACCAAGTTCTCTACCTTTACTATGTCAATCAAACCGGAACAAGGAACACCAATAATTACGACATCCTCTTTGACAACTTGATTATCCTGTATAAGACTGACAATGGAGCGACTATCGCAACCTTTGGCTACTATGCCAACTCGTCCTCGCACCTCAGTTAGGAATTTGGCCAGATTATTTACTATGAAGGGGTTAATTACTAAAGAGGCAATTTCCTCTTTCTCTTTGGTAATCAAAGGAGTGGTGCTGAATTTCAGACTCCCCGGCGCGAAGCCAACTATATAGTCAACCTTTTCCTCTTCTAGCAGTTTTCTAGCCTCTTTCCGTAGCACTTGTTCCATATCAATCTCCATCTCTGGCAAATAACTTATTAGGTCCCACTTCTTCTATATCTTTGGCTACCTCAGCAACCACCTGGGCAAACTTTAGACCTTCTGACGCTGATACCCAACTAGCCTTAACCCGCTCTTCCGGAATACCTATATACTCTAGGAATTTCTTGGTTAGAGCGATTCTTCTCCTGGCGCGGTAGTTTCCCGTTTGGTAATGGCAGTCACCAGGATGGCAGCCGGAAACTACAACACCATCAAAGCCCAGACGCAAACACTTGAGGATTAACAGAGGGTCAACTCTTCCTGAACAGGGCACCTTCAATATTCTCAGGTTGGCTGGATACTTCTTACGGCTGGTTCCAGCTAAATCAGCTCCAGCATAACTACACCACTTACACAAGACCCCAAGTATTCTAGGCTCCCATTCTGATTTATGTTCCATTATTATTACGCCTCGCTTCCCTGAGTCAGTAGAAAATTAAAGAAAGCTCATACAAGCATGCCTTCAATTTCCCCTACGAGCTGCTCGTTCGTATAGTGTTTAAGGCCTATCGAACCACTAAAGCAACCGCCAACGCATGCACCGCAGCCCTTGCACAAGGCTTCGTTGACACGGCATACCTTATTTCCCTCGATAAAGGTAATGGCGTTATAAGGGCAGACACGCATGCAAAGCTGGCAACCGGAACAGATTTTTTCATCAACAAAAGCCGTGGCTGCTTCAATCTCCACATTGGCCCGACCAATCATTGACAGAACCTCAGCTGCTGCCGCTGATGCTTGAGCTACAGTATCTGGAATATCCTTGGGACCCTGGCAACAACCAATCACGAAGACGCCATCGGTAGTCGTAGCTACAGGGTCTAGCTTGGGATGCCGCTCTAGGAAGAAGCCATCGGCACTTCTGCTGATGTTGAATAATCGGCTAACATTCTGAGCATCCTTCTGCGGTTCCATAGCAGTGCTTAGAATAACCATATCCACCGGCAAACGGCATGGCAGGCCGGAATGATTTTCCTCATACTGAACAATAAGCTTCCCTCTCTCTGCTGGTGTTTCGGCTATGTTCGTGACCCCGCTGGGACGAGCCTCAATAAGAGTAGTGCCCTCTCTAATAACTCGGTTGTAGAACTCCTCAAAGCCTTTACCAAAGGCTCTGATGTCGACATAGAACTCATAGACCTGAGACCCAGGGACATGCTCTCTTATAAGGTGGCTAAGTTTCAGGGAATACATGCAACAAACGCGGGAGCAGTACTCATGATAGTTCTTATCTCTGCTGCCGACGCAATGGATAATAGCTATTGTCTTAGGCTCTGAACCATCTTTGAGCAGAACATGACCTTCAGTTGGGCCAGCAGCATTAACTATGCGTTCGAACTCAAGTGCGGTGAGAACATTGTCAAAGCGTCCATACCCGTATTCATAAGCACCGCCAGGCTTAAACAAGTCATAGCCAGTAGCTACGATGATATTGCCAACGTCTACTTCAACTACTTCATCTTTCATTTCGTGATTGATTGCCCCAGGCTCACAAACCTTGACACACTCCAAACATTCAGAGCAAATAGCACAATTCAAACAACGCTTGGCTTCCTCAATGGCTATTTCTTCACTAAAGCCCAGCTCTACCTCTGCAAAGCCCTGCCGTTTGTCTAGTTCAAGGACTGGCATAGTCTTTCTCGCCTTTATGGCCACACCCTCTTTTGAGACCTCTTTTACTCTTTCACGGCGGGCTGGTCTTCCTTTCTTCAGGTCTAGTCCCCTGAGGTAATGGTGTATGGAAATAGCCGCTTCTTTGCCCGCCGCAATGGCGGAAATAATATCAGACGGACCGGAAACGACGTCGCCACCAGCAAAAACACCTTCAATATTCGTTTGCAAGGTAATCGGGTCAACTGAGACAGTCCCAAAACTGGTATATTCAAGCTCTTTGGCTAACGCTGATTTATCCACAGCCTGGCCAACAGCAATGATTACATTGTCAGCAGGTATATCAAATTCAGAACCTCTAATCGGTACTGGTCGACGACGTCCACTCTCGTCGGGTTCGCCCAACTGCATTCGAACACATCGCATGCCTGTTAACCGACCTTTTTCTGTCAGAAACGCCACTGGCGCTGCCAGAACATGAATCTTCACCCCCTCCCGCTCCCCCTCCTCCACCTCAGTGCGAAGAGCAGGCATCTCGACTCGAGAGCGCCGATACACCATGGTAACCTCTTCGGCCCCCTGGCGTATGGCCACTCTGGCGCTATCTACTGCTGCATTGCCACCACCGATAACTGCTACGCGCTTTCCAATTTTGACCTCTGCCCCCAAATTCACCTGTCTAAGGAAATCAAGTGAATAAACTACTCCCTCGGCATCTTCATTGGGAATACCCATCCTCTGGCTCATACCTGCGCCAGTACCGAGGAATACTGCGTCATAACCCTGGCTGAAGATTTCCTTAAAGTCCTTCATTGGGGTGTTTGTCTTGATCTCTACCCCCAGTTCTTTAATATAGCTAATTTCATTATCTAGCATTTTCTGGGGCAACCTGTATTCAGGGATAGCATAGCGCATTAGGCCACCGGCTTTAGGCGCAGCTTCAAAGACGGTAACCCCATATCCCATCCTAACTAGGTCGTACGCACAGGATAAGCCGGCTGGTCCGGAGCCGATGATAGCTACTCTTTCCTGCTTCATCCTTTCAACTGGAGCGACTTTTGCCCTGCCCACCTTGAGTTCATAGTCAGCCATGAAGCGCTTTAGATAGCGGACGGCTATTGGTTCATCAACCTTTCCCCTTTCACAGTCGGCTTCGCAGGGATGAGTGCAGACCCGCCCACAAACACCAGCGAAGGGTTGTGTCCTCCTGAACACCTCCAGAGCTTCTTTGAATTTACCCTGTGAAATAAGGGCTACATAGCCTTGTGCATCAACGCCGGCTGGACAGGCAGTCCGACAGGGCGGAGCACCTCGCTTGTCGATGGTAAAAAAATTAGGGACTGCCTGAGGGAAGGGACGATATGTTGCTTTCCTTTTAGCCAGTCTCAGGTTAAACTCGGAAGGTATTTCAACTGGGCATACCCTCTCACACTCAGCGCAGCCGTTACACTTCTTAATATCCACATACCGAGCTTTCTTCCTAATTTTGACCTTGAAATTACCAATATAGCCCGATACCCCTTCTACTTCGCTATAGCTCATTATCTTAATGTTTGGATGTTGACCTACCAGCGTCATCTTGGGAGTAAGAATACAGGCTGAGCAATCCAGGGTAGGAAAGGTCTTGTCCAGTTGTGCCATGTGCCCACCAATGCTAGGAGTTCTTTCTACCAGATAGACCTTATGCCCCGAATCAGCAATTTCCAGTGCTGCCTGGATGCCGGCAATACCACCACCTACCACCAGAGTATTGGGATTGATGGGAACCTCTCTCACCTCCAGAGGTTGGTGATAATAAACTCGCCTTACTGCAGCGCTGACCAGTGCCTTGGCCTTCTCTGTAGCCCCGTCATGGTCTTCGGTAACCCATGAGCACTGTTCACGGATATTTGCCATTTGAAACAGGTAGGGGTTTATCCCGGCTTCCTGGCAAACACGGCGGAATGTGGGCTCATGCAGTGTCGGCGAGCAAGAGGCAACAACTATACGATTGAGACCTAGTGCTTTAATATCCTCTTTGATCAGGTTTTGCCCTGGTTCGGAGCACATGA
>Ga0315314_1001821_pt1 | contig 18317 bp, 16 predicted proteins | sample TDP9_MG_FD_203631 | JGI IMG/M metagenome (GOLD analysis project Ga0315314, IMG submission 203631) | Freshwater sediment microbial communities from Lake Towuti, South Sulawesi, Indonesia - TDP9 | ecosystem: Environmental > Aquatic > Freshwater > Lake > Sediment | place: Indonesia: South Sulawesi...
CAATCAGAGAGGAGTTCGAATACTTCTACCCGTTGGACAGTAGGCATTCAGGAAGAGATCTTGTGCCGAACCATTTAACATTCTTCATATTCAATCACGTCGCCATCTTCCCGAAGGGGAATTGGCCGCAGCAAATAGTCGTAAACGGAAGCGTCTTGATGGAAGGAAAGAAGATGTCGAAGTCATTTGGAAATATAATTCCGCTACGTGAAGCTGTCAGGAACTATGGAGCAGACCCATTGAGGCTGGCGATGCTGGTCGCTGCGGAGCTTCTCCAAGATGCAGACTTCAGTACTGCCTTGACGAAGGCGTTGCAAGAGAAATTGGAACGCTTCTACGCGCTTGCCTCTGACGCAGTCAAGATGGAGACGTATGAAGAAGTTGAGTTGAGCCTTCAGGAAAAGTGGCTATTGAGTAGATTGCAGAGAGCTATCAAAGCTACTACTGAAGCAATGAACAGATTGAAGGTTAGAGAAGCTGTTCACCATGTGCTATACACTTTCGACCAAGATCTCCAATGGTACTTGAGAAGATGTGCAGTCGACGAATCCCTTGAAAGAAAGAAGGCGATGGCCATAGTTCTCAGGATGGTCCTCGACGTGAGAGTTAGAATGCTAGCTCCTTTCGCGCCCTACATCTGTGAAGAGATATGGGAGAAGATGAGTGGACCCGGTTTTGTATCGAAGGCTGAATGGCCAAAGCACGACGAGAAGATTATAGATGTAGTGGCTGAAGGAACTGAGAACATCATCGAAAGTACGCTGGAAGACACAGCGAACATAACTAAGGCAACGAAGATGAAAGCCAAGAATGTTCACTACTATACGGCTGCGGACTGGAAATGGAAAGCCTACTTGAAAGCTTTGGAGAAAACTGAAGCTGGAAAACTGAGTTCCTCCGAATTGATGAAAGAGCTGCTGGCTGACTCGGAGATGAAGAGGAGAGCAAAGGAACTGGCAAAGTTCGTTCAGAAATGTTGCGATGATCTGTCGAAGATGGCCCCTGACATGAGGCGGAGCAGACTTCAAGGGGGCTTCATAGATGAATTTGAGGTCTTGAAGGCTGCTGGAGACTTCTACAAGAAGGAGATCGGCGCAGAGGTCAAAGTCTACCGTGAAGATGATACGGAGAAGTACGATCCTAGGAATAGAGCTCAATTGGCTCAGCCGTATAGGCCTGCGATCTACATAGAGTAGATTGGGAGAGATTTGGAGACAAAAGTCTTCGAAGCAGCTAAAGACCTCAGATATCTTCTTGAGAGAGGATACCACAGAGAAAGCGCGCTTAGACTAATCGTTGACAAGTATCAACTTTCGACAAAGCAGAGACTTTTGTTATATAGGGCTGTTTACGATGCTCCAACCGCAGCGAAGCACAAAGAGAAGATAGTCACGGCTGAAAGAGTAAACGATTGCAAGCTAGCCATAGACGGATACAATGTTCTGATAACTGTTGAGAGCGGTCTCGCCGGCGGACTTCTAGTCCTCTGCGACGACGGTTTCATTCGAGATATCTCAGCGGTCCATGGAAAGCATAGAATAACGAGCATGACAGAGAAAGCGCTGAGCATAATTCTTAAAGCAGTACAGGAACTGAAGCCGGCTAAGACAAATTTCTTCTTCGACGCTCAAGTGAGCAAGAGCGGCGAGCTTGCCTCACATATTCGAAGAACCTTAAAAGGTTCAGGCTTAAGCGGAAGCGCTTACGCCGTGGGGCGGGCTGATGTATCCACATTGGATTTTGGCGACATCATTGCAACAAGCGATTCAGTCTTAATTTCCAAGGCTGGAGCTGTTTTCGATCTCGCAGGCGAGATCCTGAAGAAAAACCATAGCGCCACGATACTTACCCTTAATAAATGAAAATGCTAGCTTGGACCCATGCAAGAGCAAGACTGCGAAAATGCTGAACGCCGCAAGTTCCAAGTAGAGCATGTTTCGTCAGAACGCCAATTATCGGCACATCGCCAATCCTTAAATCTCCATCCATACGTATGGGCATCTTCAGGTTAAGTGAAATGTTGAGTTCTCTTGACAGAAGAAAGTTTTCATTTCTACTGATTTTTGTCTTGCTGACCATATCAGCTGTTTGCACTAATATGGCAACGGTTTACTCGGAAGAAACTGAAATCAAGTATGACGATGGATCAGCGGAAACTTCATGGACTTGGACTCGATACGGTTTGGGTGGAATGTTCGCGGTGACATTTACACCTCCATATACCCCCTGTCTACTGACGAAGGCGCGCTACTACATTGAGAAAGCCCCAGTTACTTTCAAGGTCCGTATACTTGACTCCAATAAGAACGATGTTCTGTCCGCGTTAACCGTGACGCCGAGTTCAACTGGCTGGTATGACGTAGATCTTGCTGGGCATAAAATCACTATCGAAGCTGACTTCTACATAGGTCTAGAGCAAACAGTCGCGAATAAGCCCTATTTGGGATTTGATAGAAACAATCCTGATGGACGAAGCTGGTTTGTTGAAAAAGACGGCGAGTGGAAATCATCTGCAAGGGCAATGGCAGATTATCGTGAGCCTGATGGAGATTTCATGATTCGTGCCTCAGTGATCCCAATAGACTCTGATGGTGATGGAATATACGATCATGAAGAGAAGGCTCTTGGAACAGATCCTAAGAAAGCCGATACGGATAATGACGGTCTTAACGATAAGATTGAGAAGGACCGTGGAACAGATCCGTTGAAGTCTGACACGGATGGAGATGGACTGAATGACGGTGATGAAGTCAACAAGTTTTCGACCGATCCACTTAAAGTCGATACAGATGGAGATGGACTGCTGGACGCGGAAGAAGTGACGAAACATCTGACTGACCCGTTGAAGGCGGACACGGATGGAGACGGCTTGACCGACAAGGATGAGATTCTTAAAGGTACGAATGCGTTGAAGGCTGATAGCGATGAAGATGGTCTAAGTGATGCTGATGAGCTTTCGATGAATACGGATCCTCTTCGAGTCGATACAGACGGAGATGGATTGACAGATGGCGAAGAGATAGCGAAAGGTACTGACCCAACTAAGCTGGATACTGACGGGGATTTCCTAGACGATTCAATAGATCCCATGCCGACAAGCGTATTTGTTCCTGACATTTTGGGACTTGCAATCGTCGCCATAGTGTTAGGTATAGTCTATGCGTTCAGGAGAAAGAGAAAAACCGCTCCACCGGTTGTACCTGTTCCCGCAATGAAGTACTGCGTGCATTGTGGTGCTCAGATCCCGGTCGAGGCGATTTACTGTGGCAAGTGCGGAGGAAGACAGTAACTGGCGATTAGATGTCCTGAAGAGGGCAAGCTCTTCTTCAACGCGATAATCCACAGTCTTCCAAACTACAAGACACCTTGATTAGAACTCGAAAGAATTTCCTCCAAGAGAGATAGAAGGAAGCAACGAAAGACTACAAAACTCTGTTCCATCTATCACCAACCTAGTAAGATATTTGCTAAGACTCAAATCCCCTGATCGAGAGCATTAGCAATGTCGTATGGTTGCCCCTAAGCCAAGCTGACAGCGCTCCCTTGGACATCCCCAGATCCCACAGTCCTCTGCCGAGAACGATCTCGACGAGCGTAGGTGTATACAACGGGCCGCCAATAACTGGAGCTATTAAGACTTCGGTGAGGCCTGTTAGATACTGGCTCGCTAGGTCTTCCGGTAGGTACGCTTCAACGTAGCTGACGGCGACGAGCCCTATATTTGACTGCCGCTAGGACTGCCTTCCCTAGGAATGCCAGGTTTAATTAGGGGTTTGCCGCAATTTGGGCAAAAAACATCTTCAGGTTTGACTTGAGCTCCGCAGTTGTGGCAGGAGTAGGTTGTTGGAGGAAGAGGTTTTTCAGCCGGCTTCTTAGCTCTTTTCCTTATTCTTAGTGATATAGCGGCCACAGCTAACACTGCAACCACCACAACTACGATAACGACATAGAAAGTCATGCTAAACTGTTTTTCCCATATCGCAATAGCCTCTTTGGGCCCATCCATCTTAATGGCATCAGATTTCAATCGTTTCCCGGAGGCGTCTCCGCTCCATTCTTTAAAGACATATTCGTACGGCCAGCCGGCATCGACTTTACCCTCATCTAATACTGCGTAAGCTTTTGATCCCTCATCATACCATTCTTCGCCTTCCACGTTGCCGTGTTCGGATGTGATGGTCAAGTAGTATTGCGTTTTATAGTTCGCCGTGTAGGTCATAGGACCCGCGACTGTAATGGTTCTTGAGGGGGCGGTGTTTCCATCGCTCCAAGATTCAAAAACGTATCGGACTCCTTCTTTCCCGGGAACTACCTCCTTAACCGCTACCGAATGGGTGGAGTCCTTCTCCCAATTGAAGACGCCCCCTCCAGAGGTCATTCCATCAACCGTAATCGATGCTTCTGCCACGTTCGAAGTGATAGTAACAGGGTAAGTAGAGGGCGCGAGTTTACCAATCGTAAATGGCACTTTAAACCCGAAGGTCCAGCCTCCTCCCCACCACCTATAATAGAATTCGCAGTTCCATTCACCTGGTTGCTTTTCGGGGGCACGTCCTTGGATGTACATCCAAGCCCAAACTTTCTCGGTATTACCGATTGCGGTAAATGCGAATTCGGTGTAATCATATTCTTCGTTATTTGGGTTCCTCCAGATCCAAGCGACTTGATAGTCTGTGCCTATCTCCAGATCTTCAAGTTCGACCCAAACGTATACAGCAATATCCGTGGTTTCAAACTGGTCTGTTTTCTTCTCCCACCTTCCAGTTGAATCGACGAATTTGCACGTGAAGTAGTCTCCAACACTAATCGCATGTACTTCAGGTATGGTGAAAAGCGCTATAGGCAGCACTAGTGTGGAAAGGAGAAAGAACGCGAAAATCTTGCATTTCTCCATAACTCTTCTCTTCCCATTATGTATATACTAGGACTTGGTCTATTTCTGTATTTAGAACTTTCTAGGGGCCGTTCACATAAGGGGCTATCACGCATTTATATTTCTAAAGTGTTCAGGCGACACAGATCTATGCATGGATATATGATTCCTCGATTTGAAGATGATGAAACTTTTATTTTCGTAACAATAATAATGATGAGGGTGAGACATACTGTCCCAACAAATACTAATGCCCATACCCAAATTGGAAGATGGACGGTTATAACGGATTCCGATGTGGACTTTTCATAGAGTTCGTTCTCAGGAACTTCTACCCTAATCTTATGCGTGCCCAAATCCCTTAAGTCAAATTTTAAGGTTACAGTAATGAAACCATGTTCGTTCGATTCCGCCTTTTCATAAATTTCTCCGTCAAGGTACATGTGAATTGGGACCTTGGGAATTGGTTTTTTCCCGACGCCTAGTACGTATATTCTTAAAGCGATTTTGTCCAAGGCCGTTATTTCGGTTGGAGCGCTATAGCGGAGAGTCACTTTCTTCTTGGCTAGAGTTAAGGTGCTGAAAGTTGAATTGGATAGATAATAGAGGTCGCCGAGCTCTCCACCAACGAAAACGTACCTTAGCGTATAGTTTCTAGGCCGCAAATCCAAAGTTGTTTTTAGAAACGCGTATCCAGAACCGTCGGTTGTGGACCTCCCAAGTTCAGTCCATTTTTCATCCTTGCCATATTCGAACAGTACTATCATATGCGGCAAGGGTTTACCTTCAGAATCAGCGAGGAAAACCAAGAGTTCAATGTCGTCACGATAACTGGCGAAAATCTCATAAGGCGCGCGGAGCTTCGCGAGAACGATGGGTTTGCGTGAGAGAATTATTTGGTAGGATGATTCATTTCTTGAGTAAACTCTTATGTAAACTTGATTTTCGTTGTCTTCGAACATATCTCCTGTCTGAAAAGCAGCGTCGTGCAGGTCGATCGTCCAGGGGTTACTATCTAACACTCTGATTATCCCTTCTCCACTCTTTCTTGCTTCATTCACGTGCGTTATCAAGACCCCTTCCCCCGGCAGACAGGAGTCGAAACCAATTTTCCCGCGGACTTCTATCAAGTAGTAAGTCTCATCCGCTATCGGTATTTTTATCGCCTTAGGGAAACCCGCCTTGGTTTCCAGCGGGTATATGGAAACTACTTGCCCATTTGGTTGGACAACTAGCGGAGTGACCCATCCTAACTTTATTCTGCCCCATGACTCAAGATGCGACGGACAAGATCCTGGGGGGCTTCCCAACCATTCTCCGTGATCCATGAGCGACCAATCTTCCAACGTCTCAACATCCCTGTGCGTATACATGTACAGGTCAGCCAATCCTAAGCTGTGCCCGAATTCGTGAGCAAAAACGCCTAGTGCGGATCGAATCCCCCCCGGTAATTCCCCTTCTGGAACGATTATGCCGGAGGTAACATTCACACCGTCGTTTGTTGGAACGGAAATGTCGTGGAAGAACACCGACCAAATACTATCTGAGGCTTCAGGATTCGATTCCTGTCCAATCCCTGCGTGAACTATCATGATATGGTCGTATTCTTCAAAGTCGACGGCCTCGTCCACTAGGTTTACGGCGTCGCGAATTAGCCGCCAGCTATCTGTTTGGCCATCTCTGTCGGGATCGTCAATCTCGTGATCGCTATCGGCTCCATAATGTGCCATCTTATTTCGAAGGGTATACCATCCAACGGTCTCACCTGTAATCGAGATATTGCCGTAAGAAACTTCTTCCCAGTAATCTCTCATGTTCACAAAGATCAGTTGATTTACCTCATTTTCGGAGTATGAGTGTTTAGCATCCGTAAACTCCACCAGAATGCCTACGGTTCTCTGGTTCCCCGCAACATTCTTGGGCGAAGATTGACGAGATAGAGGATTGAAAGTTGAGGTTTGTTTTCCAGGAGAAAACGAATGCTTATCAATATTACGATCGTATTCATCAAGTGTTTGAAAAGCCGCTACTTGAATTATCATTAAACTAAGCATAATGAGTACCATGAGCAACTTCGAAAGGTTTTTAATGATTATCACTTCCCTCTCCGATTTGCCCGCCCAATGAGAAGAATCCAGCAATCTTTAAACCTTCACAGATCCCTGAGCTCAGACCGTCGTTGATAACGACAGGTCCCTAGCAGCTTTCTTTACCTCTCACATCTCTAGGGTTCCTTACGTCTAAATTCTTTATAAATGTCTTGATGAGTAATTTTGCGTATCGCTCAAAGAAGTATTGATACTGTTAAAGTAGTATTTGGTGATCTGCATAGAATTCAGTACTTGGGTTCATAGAAATCACGTAGGTATAACAGGCCTTGCCTGATGAGCCATGTGTAATGAATTATCCTCCACCGGAAGACTTCAAGTCGAGGCTGGTATACGGATTCCTATGGTTACTTTCATTCATCAAGAGAATCGTTAGTCGATCTCTCAGGTAAGGACAGAGAAGTAGCGAAACGACTTAATGAAATAGAGAAAGCACTTTCGCAGCCAGCTTGTTTAGTCAGATTTAGAGCATCAACTATAACGGGGTAGCCCTATTATCTCCACATCCTAAGCAGGTCCCTTACGGGAAAGAAGCTATAGGACCAGGGCCAGAGAATGGCGATTGCAGAGGGATTTAGGTCAAGTCAGGTTTAAGCCGCGATTCAAGACTGCGCTGTTTTGAAGCGTTTCCGGAATTCAGAACCTTCTACTCGAGCCTTTGCGGGGGATGGGATGGCTGAAAGTCAAATAGTGCGGAAGAAGCCAAGAGTAGTCGATATATTCTTTGCGCCCTCCATAAACAGAAAGTTTAAGCATTGTGCCTAGCAGTTTTGTGTGGCGTCCGTGGGAAATAGGGCCGAAGTAGTGGAGCCGATCGGTCACAGAAACATCAACAAGATTCCGGTCCAAATTTGTGAAGTCATAGTCAACCGTTGCCACTTCTAGTACATGAGTTCCAGAGCTTTCGCCGGACGCGGATACTATTGGCAAAAGGCGCACCACCATAATAGTATTTTATACGTTACGCATTTGATGAGAGGCAGATGCTTGATAGCGACTCCGATCTACGGGTCTTAATGAGGCATACGCACTATGCGACTAAGCTCTACCAACATATCTAAAGCGAACAAGAGAAAAGAGTAAATTTGAGCGGTCAAAGATATGACACTGCGGGTTTAGGTTTGAAAACAGTAGAAATTGGGAATCTTCTCAACGAAACTGTGAAGAAGAAGACTCTTCGCAAATTGCTATTCCTATTTTTCGTGGGTTCTGTCGTCATAGGCTTTCTAGACAGGGAATATGAAATAGTCCGCTCGTTTGTAAGGACGATCTGTGCAGCATGCTTAGGACTGGGTTGACGCTTACTTTGAAACTGGGAAAGCTCAGACAACTATCTCAAGTGATCTTTCTTTTCCTCTCAAACATCGGTTTTGAAGGATTTCTAAAGACAGGCATAGTCTGCCCATACCTCTTCTGCTACGGATGCCCTGTCGCCTCTGTCGCCTGTCCTATAGGTACTCTGCAGCACTTTGCGATCATGAGACTGATCCCTTTCTACCTTATTGGAATCGTTGGATCAACAGGAATCTTTTTTGGAAGAGCCTTCTGCGGTTGGGCCTGTCCATTTGGAGCCTTGCATGATCTCCTTGCACGTTTTCGTTTGCTTCGAACAGCGAAGCTCCCACAATTCAAACCCGGAAAATATCTTATGCTTACCGTAGTGCTTGCTCTCGCGATCCTTACATCTGAAACTTTGTTCTGTAAAGTCTGCCCAGCGGGCAGTCTCTTCGCAGCAATCCCCGGAATCATCGCCTACCCTTGGCTGAGATTCGGAGTATACTTCTATGCGCACTTAGCAACCTTGGCGATAATCCTCGTCTTTGGGCTTATTGTAGCAAGATTCTGGTGCCGATATCTATGCCCATTTGGCTCTGTAGGTTCCTTCAACGTCTTTTCGTCACTTGGGATATTGCGCGATAGTTCGCGCTGTGACAACTGCGGCGAGTGTCTTGATAGTTGCCCAATGGGCATCAAGTCCATAGTAGATACTAGTGCTGACAGTGACTGCATCCGATGTGGTCGGTGTATTGAAGCATGCAAGAAACACGCGTTGAGAATAGGTTGGCAATAGAGTATATACAGCGCTACTCTTTGAATCTTACTTTGAATAATGAACGTAAGGTTAATCTGGCAACGTCTAGATTAACATAAATTGATGGGTGCAACCGATGAGACTGCCAAGCTACGTTATCCTATTGACTATGTTGGTAGCGTTTACTGTTCAACCTTTAGTGGCTCAGGACGAAGTGGCTCCAAACTTTGCCTTGACCGACATCTATGGCGCCAGGTTCTCCCTTTCTGACTATCGCGGCAAGGTTGTTTTAATCGATTTTTTTGCGACATGGTGCGGTCCATGTCGTGAAGAGATGCCTCATCTTCGAGGCCTCTACGATCGGTACGCGTCGAGGGGATTAATCATAATGTCCATAAGTATCTCACCCGATAGCGACACGGATGATGTTCTGCAATCGTTTGCTGAAAGCAATCAAATGACGTGGATTGTCGCCCGTGACACAGCTGGAGTTTCAGACCAATACGGCATAGAGGCCATTCCAACCATTTTCGTCGTGGATAAGGATCAGGTAATACGTTACAAAAACGTGGGACTTGAAGAGACCCGACGGATTGACTCACAGATCGTGCCTCTTCTTCTATCCACCCCTACCCCGACGCCTACGCCAACGCCTACTCCCACCCCAACTCCGACACCAACCCGCACGCCAACGCCAACCCCTACACCTGCACCAACGCCTACCCTAACTCCGACACCTACACCCACATCTGTTTCAGACTTCAGCCTATTCGTATCACCTTTGGGACTTGTATTAGTGATTGTCGCCATAGTGATAGTTGCGGTCTTTGCATTCAGGAGAAAGAGGAAAGCCGCTCCACATGTAGAAGCTCCAGCAGTTTCACCCGTTCCCAGAGTGAAGTACTGCATGCACTGCGGTGCACAGATGCCTAAAGATGACATATATTGCTTGATGTGTGGAGGAAGCCAAGAGTAGGCGATGTATTCTCTGCGCCCTCCATAAACAGAAAGTTTAAGCATTGTACGCAACAGTTTCTAAAACTTAGTTGGGCCCGTAGCTCAGCATGGATAGAGGAGAGCTATCCCATAGAGAGCATCGGCCCTCTAAACTTCGTTGGATGAGGGAAGCCGGGGATCGTGGGTTCAAATCCCACCGGGCCCGCCACTCCCATATGAAGGAAAATTATAGGGAGCGTGGGATTTCTTGCTCGATTCCAGCTAAGTCGCGCTCTACGTTTCTCGCTTTATCCTTCTTCCACAGTGATAGGGGTTTGGGAAAGGGAAAGCTTATGGACGTAGCTTATTAGTGGTTCCCCCATTCCATTAAAACGGATCTCGATCCGATCGCCTGTTCGAAAGCTAGGTCGATTCGGGAAAGAGAGTTTCATTGTCCCGAAGAAGTGCAGGTGTACATCCCCGGAGATACGAAATTGGGGATACTTGAAATGGTGATCCTCCAGATTTGCAAGGCTATGACTCATATGATCTTGACCTGTGAGGAGTTCACCGGAATTGTAAATCTCTTTCCCTTCCCGCACGATACGGCAGCTTCCTCGAACATCCGTGAACATCTGATCCGTTACCAACTCAGGCCCGACCGAGCAGACTCGCAGTTTGGAGGGAGCTAGCCACAAGTAGTTCACGCGCTCCATACGGTGGTCTGACCATTCGTTGCCGATAGCAAAGCCGAGCCGACAAGGAATGCCATCGTCATCGATCACATAGCAACCGACGATCTCCGGCTCCTCACCACCATCTTCTGTGAATTCAGGAATATCCAAGTAGTCATTGTGTCCCCGCAAGATCGCGCCACTCCCCTTATAGAACCATTCTGGTTGAACACCGCGTACACCCGGCTCAGGCTTGCCGCCTTTCAGCCCCATCTCGAAGATCTTCTGGGAGTCCGTCTTAGGTACCTCCGCTCCTTCGGCAGCGATCGCGTGCATTTCAGCGCGTTTCTCCATACTCCCCAAGTGAGTCAGCCCTGTCCCAGAAATTAAGCAGTGCGCGGGATCTGGGTGGTCGAGCGGAGGCAAGATCCAGCCGCTCGAATCCCTTGGATGGGCTTTTAGCAGCCGATCATAAGGCACAACATCCGCGTTCCGGAGCCGGATGTCGGCGAGGTACCCGCTGATTGTGTTACGGCTTCTGCGAGCTTCCAAGAAGAGTTGGTAGATCCGCGTCCATTTCGCGTTGACGCTGGTCAAGTCAACTACATTCTTACCGTCAACGTATCCGACTCGCCTTCCTTTTTCAGGCGAGTAAAATTGAATGAGCCTCATGTCATGGTCTTCCTTTGGTGTAATAATTCAAGTCGCCTAGATTTGATTCTTCTCAACTCTTTAACTTCTTAAGGGCGCAGAGATTTGAACAGTCAATTTCTTGTGCCTCTGCGCTCACCACTGATGACCCGTACTAGCCTTTTCAAAACGAAAAGGAGAAGAAGTGTTTGTCATTTGCAGAGTTTCTCTAGAACTGGCTTGACATGGTGTCGATCTTTCTTTAGAAGCCAACACAAGAATTCCTTGAACCAAGTAGGGAATGCAAACAGAAGTTGTCATAGCCCAAACTATGCCGACGGTCATTATGAGTGTCGCGGTCATTAGAGGCATAATTATCTCAGCTATCATCGACAAGTTCTGTACGAGGCCGGTTACGCTACCTATGGCGGCCGGTCGGACAGAGTCTTGAGCGAGAGAAATAAAGAGGCTCCAATACGCAAACGATGCGAATCCAAGGATAGCTGAAAGCCCGACAATGATCAAGAAAGAATTAACGGTTATGAAATAGAGATACGCGAGGACTGCCGCGAAGATTCCGGACGCTAGGATCGTTACTCTCCGGCCTAATCTGTCAGATAGCAAACCTAGGACAATCGCTCCCACTCCTCCGGCCAAAGCCCATATTCCGAAAGCCAGCCCAGTCTGGGTTATGTCTAACCCGTCAACTGATGAGAGGAATGTTGGGGTCCAAGCGGCGAACGAGCCAAACCCAAGGTTTGCGACAAATAGCGCTATCGAGACGACCAAGACATTTCGCGTCCTCAACATCTGAAGGTACGAAGCCCTAGGAAACCTCTCCCCTTGGTTCCTCTTGGCCTTCAAGGATGGCCTAGGCTTCAAAAACCAGATGCCCAGTGCGATCGGAACACCTACCAAGCCAAAAATGTAGAACGGTATCCGCCATCCATAATAGTTCGCGATGTTACCCGAAAACCAAGGCCCGAGGAAAGCTCCAAGAGCATAGAAGCTGTTGGTTACGCCGACTATGAAACCTCTCGAACTTGGAAGAACTTCTCCCATAAAAGCATACAAGGAGGACACGAATATTCCGAGGCCTAGGCCAGCTATGAAAAATGAGCCTAGAGACATCAAGTATGAACTTGAACATCCTGCCAATAGAAGCCCCACCGAGATAAAGGACATCCCTGCAGTAGAGGTGATCCCTCTTCCGAGACGGTCGGAGGCGTACCCGGCAACTGCCATGGTCATAGCTGTTCCGAGGAACAGAGACGAGAAGAAAGCTCCACTCTGAGCTTCGACCAACCTGAACTCTTTGGCTATCTCAGGGAGCATAACGCCTATCGACATTCTGAACATGGCGGTGCAGACATAGGCAAGAAGCAGGAAGGACAGAAATGCCAAATTAACGCTTTTTTCGACTGTCCGAGGTCGAGTTGACCTTTCTGACACTCAAACCACCAATTGCCAGAGGCCGGCTAATCTAGTAGACGGCTATAGAAAGCATTAATCACTCTTTCTACGAGCAATCTTTGAAAAGAGGGCAGGCCTCTCGAGAAGAAGATCAGATTCGATACAGCCTTGTGATCGGTTCAGTTACGCTTGAAGTGCTCCCATCCTTTCGGCTTAATCGGTTCAACTCTTCCTTCTGTCTTCAGCTCGATTCTTTCTGTTCGACTCGTAACTCTGCCAATCTCGAAGAACGCTCCACCCAGTGCTTCGCTCACTTTATTGATGTCTCGGGGCTTGAACGTGAAGATGAGGTTGTATTCTTCTCCTCCGTGCAATGCAAGTCCATTTGCGTCTAGTTTTTGAGATTCCGCAAGTCTCTTTGCTGAAATGGCTACTGGAATACGTGTTATTTCGAATCCGACTCTGCTCATTCTCGCTAGCTCATACAAGCTGCATGCTAGTCCGTCGCTTGAGTCTATGCAAGAGGTCACCGCGTGCGCCTTCGCTAGGGCTAGTCCCTCTTTCAGGTACGCGTTAGGCATGTAGACAGCTTCCATCAACTCTCGCCTAGTCTCCAGTGGCGCTCTCAACCTGTCCTTGATCATTTTCAGTCCTGCAGCAGTCTTCCCGAATGAGCCAGTTGTTGCAACCAAGTCCCCGGGTTTCGCGCCGCTCCTCTTCATAATCCTAGCTTCATCGCTCAATCCGAAGCCTACACAGTCTATAATCAAGTCTTCAGCCTCATTTGTGTCTCCTCCCAGCACATAAGTGTCGTATTCTCTGGCACCGGCGTTGAGACCGAGGCCTATCTGGACGATATCCTTCCTCTTGAAGTGATGAGGCAAGCCCAGTGAAGTCAGCAGGCCTAAAGGCTGGATCCCTTTGGCTGCGAAATCGCTGACTGTGCTTACCACAGCTTTCCTAGCAGCTTGCCAGTAACTCATACCTCGGGGCACATCAGTCTTTGCGACGAGCATATCACATTTGATTACCGCTAACTTCCCTTCGCCTAGATCTATGGCTGAAACATCGTCCCCGAAAGGGATAGGCATCTTAGGCATTCTTTGAAGAAGCGTCATGAAGATTTTAATGATCTTTCTTTCCCCGAGCTTGCCAGCAGAAGACAATCTTCGGCACTCCATATAAGCGATGGAAACAACTATCTCGATGAATCCTTAAAAGTATGGCTTAATATTCATGAAAGATGTTGCGCCCCGGATCGTCACGCCCCGGTTCCTTCCGGTCTCGGAGGGCGGGTGGGCTCAGCTGGTAGAGCAGCGGCTTCGTAAGCCGCAAGTCGCGGGTTCGAATCCCGTCCGGGGCTCCAATAGAGACTTTGGCTCTTAGTATCGAGATTCTTAGGAGTGTTTGACCGCCATCTTTCTTTCATATCAGAATTTTACTGGGGAGTACCCTTGCTTCTTTATTTCGCTTTGCAGTCTGTGAATCGGCTTACTTAGCTCAAAGATGATGACTTCACCCATCGGTTTGATGGATGACCCCGGTTGCAAGTGTCCTCCGTGACAGACTCCATCTTTTCCGGAGAAAGTTATGTGAGCATGAATGAATGTGTCCACTTGTTTACCCTCGTCGTCCACGATCTGCGCTATGTCTCCTATGCATGAAGTAATCTCGAAGGATCCTGCCTCCTCAATGTTGGCGAAAGCGCTCTTCTCCAGCGAGTAGACTGAGTAGACAACTTTCGATGTCGCACCTAATGCATAGAAGAATGCGGATTTAATCCCCTGCTCAACAGCTATTCTCTTAACGGTAGGTATGATATCGTCACCCTCATCGAGTCTTATGACCAGTACTCTCTTGATTTCAGTGCTGAGAATGTCCACCATTGCTGAATACCTCTTCTTCTAGATTCGCCTGTATGCAAGTTAAAAAGCATTGGCTTGATAACGGCTTTCTAATCCTAGACGAACAGTCTGAGATCTTCTTTGATAGCTGTTAAGACAACGTGGGTATTCGTCCTTTCGACGTAGGGCATACTTAGCAGGGACTTTACGAATTGGCTGAGCTCCTTTCTGTCCGGAAACTTTGCTATAATTATCGCGTCCGTTTGGCCTGTTATATCGTAGACTTGATGGACTTGAGGCATCTTCGCTATCTTTTCCTCAACCTCAAGTAGCTTCCCTTTCGATACAACTATCTCTATTATCGCTACGATATCGTAGCCCAGCTTCTCAGAATCTAGGCGTGCAGAGTATCCCTTTATTATTCCCGCTTTCTCCATGACCCTCGTCCGGTTTATCACCGTCGCAATCGAGACCTTCAGTTTCTTCGCGATATCTCTGAACGATTGTCGGGCATCTGTCTCTAATTCCACGAGGATTTTCCGGTCCAAGGCATCTATCATTGTCATCATTGATCATTCGTCCGCTAGATGGTGTATCTCTGAACAAATGTTTAACTTTTTCGCAAAAAACCTTATATCTATTCGCATGCCCCATACTGAGCCTTATGACAAAGCCGCCAGACATAGTTGAACTGCAGTTTACGAATCTATTAGGCGAATTGAAGTCAATCGACCTAGACTATAAGCGGTTCAAAGAAGCGGTCAAGCTGGGAAAAGGCGTCGACGGTTCCTCCGTATACCTTGCGCCAATCGAGAGGAGCGATGTAGTGCTCAAGCCGATAATGGAGACGTATTTTCAAGTGCCTTGGAATTCCGTCGAAGCCGCTAGAGTTCTATGCGACCTTTACCATCCCGCTGAGAGCGCGAGTGAGTTCGGGAAAGAGAGAGAGTATGAGTATGCTCCTCGATACATATTGAAGCGAATGTTGAGAGAAGCTAAGGAGGCGAGCTACAATTTCAATATTAGTGCTGAGATGGAGTTCTTCGCTCTGAATGATGGGAAACCGCTCGACTTTGTAGGGTACTTCTCCCCACCGCCTTTGGACAAGGGAGTGTCGTTGAGGAGAGATACATTCAAGACGCTTATGCGGGTTGGAGTTGAATGCGAATATCTACATCATGAGGTCTCTAACGGTCAGTATGAGATCTCTCTAAGATACGAGAATGCTTTGAAGACCGCTGACAATGTAATGAGCTTCAAGTATGTCGCGAAGAATATTGCAGCTGGAAAAGGTCTGACGGTTACATTCATGCCCAAGCCCTTCGCAGGGATGAATGGAAGCGGAATGCACATGCACATGAGCTTGAACCAGAAAGGGAGAAATGCATTCTATGGAAGAGAGAAGCTCTCCGATAAGGCAAAGCATTTCATCGGGGGGTTGCTCGCTCACGCTAAAGCTATAGCGGCTCTAGCTGCCTCAACCGTCAACTCATATAAGAGGCTGGTAGCTGGCTATGAAGCTCCTGTCTACCTCTGTTGGGGGTTCATGAACAGAACCGCGTTGATCAGGGTTCCAAGCTTCAATAGCGTCAAGTCAGCTCGTGTAGAATTGAGGATGCCAGATCCCAAATGCAACCCTTATCTCGTCGAAGCGGCTGTGCTGGCAGCGGGCTTGCATGGACTGAGAGAGAAGCTTGATCCCGGTGAAGCCACAGCAAAGAATGTGTACGAGAACGAGGGAGATTTTGAACAATTGCCCTCAACACTAAAAGATGCTCTGAGCGAGCTTGGGAAGGATAAAGTCATCGGGGAAGCGCTGGGCGAGAAGGTGAAGGAGAAGTACATCTCCTTGAAGATGAAGGAATGGCAAGATTATGAACGGAACTACCCTGAATGGAATCCTCTTGAAATAACAGAATGGGAGAGAAACAAGTATCTAGAAACGTTCTAAGTTAAAGTGCTCGATCATACCTCTGCTGCCTCTCTCTTGCGAAAATCATAGTAAGAGATAGATAGCCCTGACTCACACAGTTGACAATCGTGTGCCTGAAATAATGAGAGAACTGAGGCTGAAAGCCGTTCCTGTTAGCAGAGAGAGCAAAGATCGATTTTCAATGATGGATGAGAAAGATTGTCTGAAGAAGAAAAGATTGAGTCAATACGGAAGATGATAGAAGACGGCCGTCTAAGCGCTGAACTTGTCTGGCACAGAGATAAGGCTGTGCTGAGCGTTGATGACGCCGTTCAAGTTCACCATCTGGGTCCTGAGAAGATAATGAAGTGCCTATCCTTCATAGACAAGAAAGGAAGAGTAGCTGGAGTAATCGCGTCGAGCGAAGTCAAGATGAACATGAAGAAGCTGGAGGAAGCCGCTGGGCTTAGGAAGCCGAGGCTTATGCTTCCTGACGAACTGAAAACTAAGTTCAATAAAGAACCTGGAGAGATAGATCCTTTAACGCTAGCTGAGAAAGTTGACTTGCTCTTCATCGACAGCAGTCTTCTCAATAAAGAGTTCCTAATCGGATCAGCAGGGTCAAAGTACTGCGGACTGAGGATCAAGCCGGAAGAATTGTTGAGAGTAACGAAAGCAAGGGTTGAGATCCTTTCCTAGAACCCTAGAAAAATCTTGGCAGCCAAGCTTCAAATGACTTTAGGTGCCAATCGCTGCGAGGACTTCGTCGCCACAGTTAATTAAGGGAGGCGAGCTCTATGGTTGGAATCTGGAGTAGCCTCAAGGATGATAGTGGAGATCGTTTCAATCGGGTACGGCGTTCTCTCCATGGTCGGCTGGGGCTTTGGAGATTTCATCGCGAAGAGAATAGTTGGAACCTTAGGCTACTACAGGCTTCTGCTCTACATACAGTTGGTAGGGTTGGCTCCACTCTTTCTCTTGGCTGCAATATTCACTCCGGCAGTGCCTTCATCACCAAGAACGATATCATTGATCCTCGCGACCGGGATTTGCAGCGTTTCGGCCCTATTCTTCTTTTATAAGGGTTTGACGGTAGGGAAGGCAAGTATCATAACTCCGGTGGCTTCAACTTCAGCAATCGTCGCAATAGCTCTCTCTTTTGCAATTCTTGGTGAAACTCTGAGTCTTCCGCAAATCATATGCATCGCCTTTGTTCTTGCTGGGATACTCGTCGTCTCTATGAGATCTAACTCGGACGGGCGGTCAGATGAGGGGATTCCGTACGCGGTGGCATGTATGTTTTCCGCTGGTTTGAACTCTATCCTCATCAAGCTTGTTTCAATGGACATCGGTGAGATTGGAACTCTATTCTTCAATCGTGTCTTGGTGACCCTTATACTGTTGATGGTGCTTCCGTTCTTTGGAAATCCGTTTTCACGAGATATTCAAAGAAAGGTCCCCCTTAGGACGATAGTTACGGCTGGTTTGACTGAGTTTGCAGGATTCTTCGGCTTCATAGTTGGAGTGGGTGTTGGGATCGTCTCGATCATTGCGCCGATATCCAGTGCGTCGCCAGCGGTGACGGTTGTTCTGGCGCAAGTCTTCTTGAAGGAAAGGCTCGTTCGAGATCAGAAGATAGCCGTAGTCTCAGTTATTCTTGGAATCGCTCTTCTTTCGATTCTGTCAAGCGTCTGAGGGAGAAAGTTTGGATGGCCGGATCTGGTCATATGCCAGAACCATGAAAGCGGGACTAATGAAAAATTAGTCAGAAAGAAGCTTGGTTACAGTGCGATAGTATTTTCCTCGAAGTTGCTAATTGAAGTGACTGGTGGGCCGGAGGAGATTTGAACTCCCGACCATTGCCGCCTCCAAGAGTCTTGGAGGTCACGGTTTCT
>Ga0315314_1001822_pt1 | contig 18301 bp, 19 predicted proteins | sample TDP9_MG_FD_203631 | JGI IMG/M metagenome (GOLD analysis project Ga0315314, IMG submission 203631) | Freshwater sediment microbial communities from Lake Towuti, South Sulawesi, Indonesia - TDP9 | ecosystem: Environmental > Aquatic > Freshwater > Lake > Sediment | place: Indonesia: South Sulawesi...
GTTTGCCTTGGCAATTCCTATGACATTTCGGACTGTGTAATCGGCGTCTGGACCCATGACGAAGTCTGGACCAGAGAGGATGTAGAAGTGTAGGATGAAATCCATGACCTTGTCGCCCAAATACGCTAGTTCACGCAGTTTTCTTCCAGCCTCTGGTGGAGTCACGCCGAAGACTCCGTCTGTTGCCTTTGCTGAGGCTATGTGGTGTGCCCATGGACAGACTCCGCATATTCTAGTCGTTATTAATGGTAGTTCTTCGACTGGTCTGCCGATGCAGAACTGTTCAAAGCCTCTGAGTTCAAGCGTGTGCATCCTAGCGTCGGTAACATCTCCCTTATCGTCTAATTGAATGACAACCTTGGCGTCTCCTTCGATTCTGGTAACGGGTTGAATCACAATCTCTTTTGCCATATCAACCACCTCATTACACCCTGCGGGGTCTTAAAACGTTGTGTCCTCCGACGAATCTGTTGAAAGTCGCTAAGCGGTCGAGTATCAGTTTGACATCTAAGCCTATGGTTGCAAGCGCACCCATCATGTCAACCATCTGGTTTCCGCCGAATTTTAAAGGTCCCATACAGCCTCTACACGGAAACATACCGGCGATGCATCGAGGCACCTTTTCATGACCTCCACACCCAGTTCTGGTGGCGGGTCCGAGGCAGAGATAACCTTGTTCCAGTAGACATCGTTCCTTGCTTGATGGGGGTTCCAACGGACGTTTTATGGCCGCTATGGCTTTTTTCTCCCTCTTTAGTGGGCAGTCTTCGCAAACTGCCTTCTCCTCTAGTTTGAACGGTTTGCCTGTCAACAGCGCAGTCACCGCATCAGCGAACAAATCTGGAGAAGGCGCGCATCCAGGTATCATCACGTCAACTTTTATTACTTCGTCCACGGCGTATACGCGGTCGGTCCATGGAGTTATATTAATGGTTGGAGGTCCTCCAGGCACGGTGCTCCTTGTGGTCTTGTAGACCTTGTTGAAGACCTCGTCTTTCGTGTACATGTTCGCTAAGGCTGGAACCCCGCCGAAGCAAGCGCACGAACCATATGCTATGACAGTTTTACACTTGTTTCTTACCTCTTTTGCAACTTCCTTGTGCTCTTCGGTTCTGACGCCACCACTGATTATGCCTAAGTCGGCTTGTGGAAGTTCCAGCTTTTTGCCCTCGCCTGTCTGTCCATAATACTTGTGATCCATTAACACAGGCATGTGAACAAACTCCAGTTGAGGGAGCAAGTCCAACAAGGCTTCGCCGATGTCAAGTACGCTGCATTCGCAGCCTCCGCACATGTTCAGCCATTCTTCTAAAACTTTCACTGGCATTTTTCATCCCTTCAATTTGCGAATAGGATTATACTAGTTGTCCATGTTGATCTTTTAATCTTTTTGATAAGTAGTTCTATATTCACTCTATTTGCTATTGGAAAATTTTATCCTTTTTTCCTCAATGTTTGACTGGATTTCTGGATGAAAACAGATTGTCTGTTTGAAGAAGAATTTGGTTCGTTCTGGGTCAATCTTATTAAGGAAACAGAATATAATTTACTGTTAATAACGAGTTAAGCATTGGCTGTAATGATGGTGAATTAATGACAAAGGTTAGTTGTAGAGAATGCTACTTCATTAAGGCGACTGGTGCGAACATCGACTATGTGATAAGGAGGGTCAAATCCGCCATAGAGGAAGTAGGCGTCCCAGCGAAATATCACATAAACGTCTACAAGAACGTTTACGCTTGCTGCGGGGTTTCGGGCTCAGGCATCATAGTCGAAATCACTGGGCCCGAGGAAGAAAAGATAAGAAGTCTAGACTTGAAGGCTGTTTCAAAAATCTTGGAGATTTGCGAAAAAGAGGGGATTGAACACCACACTTTTGAGCCGCTAGATATTGGTTAGATAGATGGCTTAGACTACTTGTTTTGCCACTATCATGCTTGAAGTTTCTGTTATGCCTTTGATTGTTCTTAACTTTTCAAATAGGAACCTGTCGAGGTCTTCAATGGTTTTGAAATTCACTTTGATTACAAGGTCGTATGACCCATAAGTAGCGCTAGCTTCTTGGATTTGATGTAGCTTCTTTATTTCAGCAAACACTTGCTCGTCCATTCCAACTTGCATTTTCATCATTACATATGCTGTGACCAAGTTAATCACACTAAAAGTTAGATGGTTGTCTGAAATGTTAATAAGATTTTTGCCCAGTTTGGGCAATTATTTTTATATAGCTTCAACTATGGAGTTTGTTTCTGATAGGTGTGCAAGACATGTCTGAAAAACCAAAGATAGCCCCAGAAAAGGCAAAGGAAATGCAACAAAGGGCTAAAGAGAGAAGCCTCATACTTAAGGAGATAAAGAATCAAGGTCCATCAACTCTAGATGAACTGGCAAAGGCTACTCGCATGGAAAAGGAGAAACTGTTTAAGCACATCATTGCTATGAGGCAGTTCGGAAAAATAGCAATTGCGGGTGAACGTGACAACCAGCTCGTTTACGGCTTGCCCGAAGGAGAAGAAACCAAATCATAGAAAAACCTTTCAGCCTTTCGCCTTTTCAGTTGTGCGCTCGAGAGACCAGATTTCTAGTCTTTTGCGAACCAACATAATATAAATATGCTATTTTGATGCAGGGTTACGGTTGATTATTCTGAGAAAAAAATGCGTTTCTTAGATGCGCCTCTGAAGTATATTGGAACGCCTCTAACGATGTCTCTGTCAATGACTATGCCAATTATTTTCCCTTTTTCTACGACTGGAAGCCTTTTGATATTCTTCTTAAGCATTATTTTTATTGCTTCGTCCAAGCTTGTCTTGCTGTCAATTGTGGTTATCGGGGTAGTCATGATGTCTCTGACGGTGGTTTTTTTGGGATTTAGTCTTCTGCTGAGAACCCTCTCAAGCATGTCTGTTTCGGTGACTATGCCTGTAGTGGGACCCAAAAAAGCGTCTTCGTTTCTCCTCACTAGCAGATAGCCAACCTTGCGTTTGGTCATCAACTTTACAGCGTCACTCACTAAGGTGTCTTCATTCACGTCTATTATTGGGCGCATGATTTCTTTCACTGGGACTTCTTCTGTGGCGCTCATTGAGCCCTCACACATAGCGTAATTTTCCTCAGCGAGGTTTGGTTTCTTCTTGATGTGGAGTTCAATGCGGTCGTTCTTGTATGTCAAAATCACTGGTGGCTTGATGTCGAAATAGAACTTTGACACGGATTCCCTGACAACAGTCTGTGTCTCAACATGGTCACACACCCTTAGAAGGTCGCCGACCGAGTGAAAGGTTCTGCTGAAACTCTCTGCAGCGGTGAAAACGCTGAAAACTATCTCGGCATCGCTTTTTTCAGTAGGGTTTACAAGTGTGACTATGACTCTGGATATTGCTATCGTTCTGCTTGGGAGTTTAGTCCATTTGAAAACGTAGGGAAAATCGTTGACACTTTCAAGGTTGGGCGTGCTCACCCGATACTGCGTTCCCTTAACAGCAAAACTCACTGGCTCCACCAATGAAAAGAGAACAAGAAACAAATATATGATTTACTGGTTTTTCACTCACAACTTTCATTCTTCCACAAGTTATTTTAAAAACTCATTACATTTCAAGTACTATCGTGCGGCGGGAATCGCAACGTCCGAAGAAATCGTGCCAGAGTATGTCAAGAAACGCGTGCTCATTTTAGGTGTGGGTAATGTACTGTTCGGTGACGACGGTTTTGGTCCCGCGGTGGTCGATTACCTGCTAAAAAATTGCAAGATTCCAGACGATGCTTACGTTATGGATGTTGGAATTGGAGCGGGCGATGTGCTTTTCACGGTAGCCTTAAGTCAAGAGAAGCCCGAAAAAATAATCGTCCTCGACGCTGTTGACATGAAAAGAAAGCCGGCGGAAATCTTTGAGGTGTCAATAGATGACCTACCAGCAAACAAAATCACCGATTTTTCAATGCATCTATTTCCATCGACAAATCTCTTGAGGGAACTGAGCGATCAGATGGGCATTGAAGTTATTATTCTGGCGTGTCAAGCAGAGAGAATACCAAACGCTGTTAGCACAGGGCTATCCGACTCCGTGAAGCAGGCACTACCCAAAGCAGCGGAGATAGTGTTAAAGCTGGCTAAAAAAAAGCAGCGGAGGGAAAAACTGATTAATATTTCACGCCTTTGCTAAACTAGGAGTGATGCACATTGAGAAAACCGTTGTCAACCGTTGAATACGAGGAGATGAAGGGCAAGACTTTCATTGAGATACGAGTTGACGAAAAACTGTGCGAGGTTTGTGATAAACCGCTCAGAACCCAAGAGACGGTTCTAAAAACCCTCCAAATTACTGATTACAACAGCTACTCAAACCTGCTGACCCGTCAGAGAGCCCATGACCGTGTTGAAGTAGACTTGGAAGAAAACAAAATTTACCTTTACCACCACGACTACCCTGGCGACATACATCCGGGCTGCATTGAAAAGTTGTAGAAGACCCTTCAACCAGCCTTGTAGAGGTATCCGTCCTCTTTCTCTCCAGCCTCAGAGATTGCACCGATCTTTCTCAAAGCAATAATGTGCCTAAGCACTTCTTTTGGACTAATTTTTGTGGCTTCTGCAAGTTCTTTTATGGTTTGCGGACCCTTTTCTTTTATCTCACCTATTATCATTTGACGTTCTATCTCGTCCTTCATTATCTTTGAAGAAGCAGCCTTGTACTTTTGTTCGTCTACTTTGGGTCCAACCTGCGATATTCCAAGCACCCATCTTAGACGCTCTGTCTTGAACGCTTCTATTGCCGCGTCGGTCTTTTTGGCAAGTTTCTTCTTTTCGCTCAAATTGAATTTTCCTCCCATCTTTTATTCGGCTAACATCGCGTTTATCATGGCTGCTATTTGTTCTAATGTGAAATGTTTAACATATATTGCTTTAGGTGGACATGTGGCGGCGCATGCTCCACAACCCTTACATAAGGCTTCGTTCACAACAGCCCGCTTCTTGACCTCTTCACCTTCCTTGTGCTCTTCGATGCTTATGGCTTTGAACGTGCAGGGCTCGACGCACATGGCGCATCCGTCGCACTTGTCCAATTCTATGTGGGCAACAACTGGTTCGAGTTCAACCTTACCTTTAGCTAAAGGCACAGAAGCCTTTGCAGCCGCAGCGCTTCCCATAGACGCACTGTCGGTTATGTCCTTCGGACCTTGAACAGTCCCAGCCAAGAAAATGCCGTCTGTGGGCGTGTCAAGTGGTCTAAGTTTGGCGTGAGCTTCTGTGAAGAAGCCTTCTACCCCTTTAGCGATTTTCAGCATCCCTTGAACCTCAGGTGCCTCTGCGCGCGGAACCATGCCCACGTTGAGCACCACATAGTCGGCGGGGATGGCTAATATCTCGTTGTTAGTGAGCGTATCTTGAACTGTAACGATTGTTGAACCTAGTTCGTCGGAGACCACGGGCGGTGCCTCAGGTTTATGCCTAATGAAAATAATACCTGCCTCCCCAGCCTTTCGGTAGTAGTCTTCATGTCCCTTTCCAAATGCTCGAATGTCTCGGTAAATGTAGTAAACCCTTGTTTTAGGATACTTCTCTTTTATTTCAAGAGCATTGTTCAGCCCAGCCATGCAGCAGGAGCGGGAGCAGTATCGGTTGAGCGGGCGGTCCTTGTCAATCGGTTGATATATTCCGGGCTCTTGCCTGCTGCCAACACACGAGATGAACACCACGCTCTTCGGTGAAGCGCCGTTGTGGGGCAGCTGTCCCTTGGTCGGTCCATTTTCGTTTAGCAGCCTCTCTAACTGACCTGTTGTTATCACGTTCTCATAAACCTTGTAACCAAATTCACCCTTTGGAGGTTCGTAAAGGTCATGGCCGATAGCAACGGTGATGGTCCCCGCCTCGATTTCCGTTTCTCTGGGTTGCTCTTCTAGGTTTATTGCGCCTCTGTCGCAAGCCTCAACACATTTTCCGCATTTGTTACAGTTGACGCCGTCAACAACATACCTGTGTGGCACAGCGTCGGAGAATGGGAGGTATATAGCTTTCCTCTTGCTGAGATCAAAGTCAAATTCGTTGGCAACTTCGATGGGACACACGGCTTCACATTTGCCGCAGGCGTCACACTTCTCACCGACGTGCCTTGGGTTTGTGAGAATTTTCGCCTTGAAGTTTCCTATGTATCCGTCAACAGCTGTTAGCTTGGAATTTGTCAAAAGCTTAATTTCAGGACTGGAAACCACCGCGTTCATTAATGGTTTCAATAGATCTAACGCGTAATCACCCGTTGGATAAACTCTGTTTAATTGCGCCATTCTACCGCCTATGGTTGGCTCCTTCTCTATAAGATATACCTCAAATCCTCTCTCAGCCAAGTCTAAGGCGGTTCGCATTCCGGCGATGCCAGCGCCTATAACGAGAGCTCTAACGGTCACTTCAACAACTCTCTTCTGCAACGGCTCCAAGAGGGCGGCTCTGGCAACCGACATCCGGATGAGGTCTTTAGCCTTCTTTGTAGCCTTCAGCGGCTCTTCAGCGTGAACCCAAGAGCAGTGCTCTCGGATGTTCGTCATGTCAAAAAGGTAAGGGTTTAACTCCCCTTCTTCTACAACCCTTCTAAAAGTCAGTTCATGCATGCGGGGCGAACAAGACGCGACTATGACTCGATTGAGCCCATGTTCCTTGATATCATTCTTAATCATGACTTGAGCTGGCGCCGAGCACATGTACATATAATGTTTCGCAAGAACTACATTAGGTAGTTTTTCCGCGTATTTTGTGACATCCTCAACATCAACTGTCGCTGCTATGTTGACGCCGCAATGGCATATGTACACACCAATTCTGGGCTCCTCTTTCTCCGACATGCTCCCATCCTCTTTTACTCTTTGAGAAGAATTGACGCTTTCATAGCCGCGGCGCTAGCCTGCGCCACCGAGTCTGGAATGTCCTTAGGACCCTCAGCCACACCCGCTATGAACACTCCCTCAACATTGGTCGTGACTGGGTCGATTTTTGGATTGGCAGTCACGAAGAATTTGTCGTCGCCCATCTTGAGTGGCAGAATTTTCTCAAAATCGTTTGTTGCGGCTGGAACAAGGCCTGTTGACAAGACAACCATGTCAACCTCGTCGTCGATGAGTCCACCAGACTCGATGTTTTCCGCGCGTATCAACAGGTTGTTGTTTGCGGGGTTTTCCAGCACTTCGGCTACTCTTCCCTTGACATACTTGATGCCGAATTCGCTTTTGGCCCTCTGATAGAACTCCTCGAATGCTTTGCCGAAGGCTCGAATGTCCATGTAGTAGATGGTTACGTCGACTCCAGGGACATGTTCCTTCACCAACTCTGCCTCTTTGGTGGCGTACATGCAGCATACTCTTGAGCAGTAGAGGTTTCCAGACTTTTCGTCTCGAGAACCCACACACTGAATAAACGCAACTTTCTTCGGTATTTTTCCGTCAGAAGGCCTGACCACATGCCCTCCAGTAGGTCCAGAAGCGCTCAAGAGTCTCTCTAAGGCCAGGCCAGTTATCACGTTGTCGTAAAGACCGAAACCATATTCTTCCTTCTTTCTGGCGTCAAACAGGTTGAAGCCTGTCGTGACGATGACGGTTCCAACCTCGATTTCTGTCTCTTCCGGCTGCTGTTGAAAGTTGATGGCTCCAGCCATACACATATTTTGGCACAGCTCACATTCAAGGCAGTTTTCCTTGTCGATTGTGTATATGAGGGGAACAGCCTGAGGAAACGGAACATAAATAGCGTTTCTAACGCCCATTCTCTCGTCAAAATCGTTGGGAATCTCAACTGGGCAGAGTTGAGCGCACGCTCCACAGCCAGTGCACTTCTTTTCGTCAACATATCTCGGCTTTTTGAGAATCTTGACCCTAAAGTTCTTTCCTTCGCGGCGAACTTCCTTGACCTCAGAATATGTCAGTAGCTTTATGTTTGGGTGCCTTCCAGCATCAACCATCTTCGGCGTCATGATGCAGGCAGCGCAATCAAGTGTCGGAAAGGTCTTGTCCAACTGTGCCATTCTGCCTCCGATGCTGGGGTTCTTCTCTACAACGTAAACTGTGAAACCCTGGTCTGCCAAGTCGATGGCGGCTTGAATTCCAGCTATGCCGGCACCGATGATTAATCCTGCCCTGGTCATTGTGGCATACTCTCCTGAAGCTCTTTTCTCAAGGGGCTGGGTCCCAGTTTCCTCACTTCCTCAATCATTTCCCTGACGACTTTGGCGAATTTTCCACCCTCTGAAGCTGAAACCCATTCTAAGCGGAGTCGTCTTGGGTCAATTCCGACCTGCGCCAAAACCTCTTTTAGGAAATTTACTCTCTTTTCACATGCGTAGTTTCCAGTGATGTAGTGGCAGTCGCCTGGGTGACATCCTGTTACAAGAACTCCATCTATGCCTTGTCGAAAAGCCTCTAAAACGTGGAGTGGATCGACTCTTCCGCTGCACATGGTGCGGATAATCCTTATATTAGTTGGATAGGAAATTCGGCTTACACCAGCCAAATCTGCGCCAGCGTAACTGCACCAGTTGCACAAGAACCCGAGGATGCGAGGCTCAAACTGTTCTGTCATCTTACATTCCTCCTTCCATGGTGGGAGTTGCAGGCGGCCTAGGAGCCTCCGTCAAGAAGGCTGTTTTGATCTCGGCCATTATCTGGTCGTCTGCGAAGTGCCTCATTGTTATGGCTCGGCGTAGGCAGGCGGCAGCGCAAACGCCACAGCCCTTGCATAGAGCGTCTATCACCGTTGATTTTCCTTCTTCGATTCTGTGCGCGCCGAAGGGACAGAGTTTCTCGCACATGCGGCAGCCGACACATCGGTCTCTGTCTACAACAGCCGTTATGGCTTCGGTTCTTACCTTTCTGTTAGCCATTGGACCCGCGGCTCTAGATGAAACCGCATAAGCCTGTGATATGCTTTCTCCGATGTCTTTGGGACCGTGAGCCGTGCCGCAGACGTATATGCCATCTGTTGCGAAATCGACTGGTCGAAGTTTTACATGCGCTTCCAAGAAGAATTCGTCTTGTCCAAGCGGAATTTTGAGTATCTTTGAGAGTTCTTTTGCGGTCTCCTGCTGCACGAGAGGTGTTGAGAGCACTACGAGGTCACAGTCGAGTTCTCTCTTTTCGCCTAACAGTGCGTGGTAAACAGTGACCCTGAGTCTGTTGTCGGGAATAGGCGCAACTTCTGGAGGAGTTTCCTTGGTGTAGTTTATGAATTTGATGCCTATTTCTCGAGCCTTTCTGTGGTGGTCCTCGTAGTCTTTCCCATAAGTCTGCATGTCTTGGTATATGATGTAAACCTCAGAGTCTGGGTACCATTCTTTAATAAGCATAGCGTTCTTGACGGCTACCATGCAACAGATTCTTGAACAGTAGGCTCTGGGCGGCTTCTCCTCTCGAGCTCCAACGCATTGAATCATTGCAACCCGCTGCGGCTTGAAAAACTTGTCTATTTCAGACTTTCCGTTTTGAAGAACCTTCTCCAGATCCACCTGCGTAAGAACGCGGTCGTACTTGTCATAACCATACATGCCAACAGGCTTGAATTCAACAGCGCCTGTGGCAATGATCACCGTGCCAACCTTGAACTTGTTTTCCTCACCGTCTTTGAGAGCAGTGACTTCGAAGTTGCCGATGTAACCGTCGACACTCTTTATGTTAGTAGACGCCAGTGTGCTGATGTTTCTGTGGCTTATTACAGCGTTGATGGAAGCCTCTAAAATCTTCGACGCTTCTTCATCTGTGGGATACAACCTGCAAATATTCCTCAGCATGCCGCCCAGTTCGGGCTCTTTCTCAACCAAATAAACCTTGAAGCCTTGATTTGCCAGACACAAGGCAGATGTGATACCAGAAATGCCCCCGCCTATAACCAAGGCTGTGGGATCAACAGGCACTTCAGACTCCTCTTGGGGCTTGAGAAATGAAGCCCTCGCCACCGCCATCCTCACGATGTCCTTGGCTTTTTCCGTAGCCTTCTCAGGTTCACGCATGTGCACCCATGAACAGTGTTCACGAATGTTGGCTAACTCGAACAAGTAGGGGTTTACGCCTGCGTCTACGCATGCCCCGCGGAACAATGGTTCGTGGGTTCTCGGAGTGCAAGAAGCAACCACAACTCGGTTTAGGCTGTGTTCTTTTATGGCTGCTTTAATCTTGTCTATCCCTTCAGCCGAGCAAGTGTAGATGTTGTCCTCGGCATAAGTGACATTAGGCAATGTTTGAACGTATTTGACAACTTGAGGAACGTTAACCACACCTCCTATGTTGATGCCACAGTGACATATGAAAACGCCCACTCTGGGTTTTTCTTCTTGCTGCTGCGCCATAATCATGTCCCTCCAGTGCGCTGTACCTGAACCAAAGCCAACGCTTCGGCTGCTCTTGCCGCTGCAGCACTGGCCTGCGCAACCGAGTCTGGAATATCTTTGGGAGATTGGCAGTATCCGCACACGTAGATTCCTGGAACTGTAGAATCAACTGGGGCAAGCAGTGGATGCGTCACCTTGAAGAAGCCGCAGTCGTCGAGTTCAATGCCCATAATCTTAGCCAGTTTTTTGTTGCTTTCTCGTGGAAGAAGAGCTGGACACAGCACGACTAGGTCAACGTCTCTGAGAGATTTAATCTCTCTTGTTAGTGTGTCGTCGTACCATATGGTTAGACTCTTTGTCTCAGGGTCCTCTCTGATTTCACCCGGTCGACTTCTTATGTATTTTACCTCGTACTCGTCTCTGGCTCGGTTGACGAATTCCTGAAAGCCCTTTCCAAAGGCTCTCAGTTCATTATAAAAAATGTAAACTTGAACGTCTGGGGCATGTTCCCTAATTATTAGTGCCTCCTTAGTGGCGTACATACAACACACACTCGAACAGAACGGAGCTCCAAATTTTAAGCCTCTAGAACCAACACATTGAATGAAGACTATCTTTTTAGGTATTCCACCGTCGGCTGGTCTTAAAAGGTGCCCTCCAACAGGGCCAGAGGCACAGACCCAGCGCTCAAACTCCAACGCAGTTAGGACATTTTTCTGCCTCTTGTAACCGTATTCAACTATTTCTGAGGGATCATATTGGTCGAAGCCTGTGGCAATTATGATTGCATCCACATTCAATTCAACGTCACTCGGTTGCTGTTGAAAATCTACTGCTCCTGCCTGACACATTTTAGTGCAAAGTTTACACTCGATGCAGTTTTCTCTGTCAATGGTCATGCATCTAGGCACGGCTTGAGGCATGGGCATGTAAATCGCTTTACGCATGCCTAACAGCATGTCAAACTCATTGGGAACCTCAATCGGGCAGTGCTCGGCGCAGACACCGCAACCAGTGCACTTTGTTTCGTTGACGTATCTAGGCTTCTGAAGGATTTTCACTTGGAAGTTGCCGACTGAGCCCTTAACTTCCTTAAGTTCGCTGTAAGTGAGCAGTTTTATGTTTGGATGACGGAAACACTCCATCATCTTGGGCGCCAAAATGCAGATTGAGCAGTCCATGGTTGGGAAGGTCTTGTCCAGCTGAGCCATTCTTCCCCCGATGGTGGGCGTCTCCTCAAGAAGGTAGACTTGGAATCCTCGTCCCGCAAGGTCCAGTGATGCCTGTATCCCAGCAATTCCGCCGCCGATTATCAGCACTGAGGGTTTCTTACTCATTTTTAATCATCTCCACAACATGGGGTGTCTGTGTCAGGCTCAGGGCTCGGGCGACCAAGACGAAGAGGTCGCATGTTTCTATGGCTACTTCTTCTCTTTTTACGGGTAATTTTTCGCTCAGGGCGCAGTTTAGGTGAATCTGACATTTAGGACACGCTGTCACTAACAGGTCGGCTTTTGTGCCCTTCGCCTCTGCCAACCGTTCCATCTGCATCTGTTTTGAGTGTCTACCGCAGCCCATCCATGCGCTTACGCCGCAGCAGAGGGCGTTTTCTCGGTTTCTATCCATCTCCAGGAGTTCTACGCCGGGAATGCTTGTTATGACCTTGCGGGGAGCATCGTAAACGCCCATGTGTCTGCCGAGCCTACACGGGTCTTGATAAGAAACTTTCTTGCCTAGTTTTCCATTGAACTTGATTTTACCGTCATCAATGAGGTTGGTCAGAAACTCTGAAGCGTGAAACACCTCAAACTTGGACTTGCCAAACAATTCAGCGTAGTCTGTTTTGAGAGTTCGGTAGCATTCAGGACAAGTTGTAACAACCGTGGACACACGACTCTTCTTTATCGCAGTCACGTTCATCTTCGCTAACCTTTCAAAGCTAGCTAGGTCTCCAGCGAAAGAGAGGTCGTGGCCACAACACTTTTCATTTTCTAATAAAACGGGTTTTATTCCAGCGGCGTTCAGAATTTTCAACATACTCTGAGCAATTTCAACGCTCTTAACGCCTATGTCGTCAAAGACAACGTTGAAGTATGGTAAGCAGCCAATGAAGTACAAAACATCTCCTGTCTTGGCAATTTCTGCTTCTTGCGGAACCCATCCCAAGCGATTCTGTTTGGTCTCAGGGTTTGCCATCAATCTGGACAGAGAATACAGCACGCCTTCATGGGAGCAGTTACCAAAAATGCCATTCGAAGTGGCTTTGGCTCGGCATGTTCGAATCAGTTCGTCGTATTCGATGTCTAAGGGGCATCTCTGACGGCAGAGGTAGCATGTTAAGCACGACCACAAGCCCTTGTCTGTCAAGACGGCGTCTTCTAGTCCCATCAGAGCCTTTTCCACAGCCAAGCGTGGAGAGTACAAAGGGTCGAGCCTTGTTATTGGGCAACTGCTCGAACACTTGCCACACTCTTGGCAATACAACGCCTTGGTTCGCTTCAAAACCTCGTGAATAGACTCTGCTGAGTTGGGTTGAACAGGTGCAACTTCGAATTTCCTACCCAGGGGGCTAGGTCCCATACTTCGCAATTTTTCAGTAAAGTCTTTGATGACAGAGGCAAATTTCTCTCCTTCAGCTGCAGAAATCCATTCTAAACGGAGTCGGTCGGAGCCAATCCCAAGCAGGTCCAAAAGCTTCTGAGTCTTTTCAACCCTCTTCTCAGCATACTGATTCCCAGACCTGTAGTGGCAGTCGCCAGGATGGCAGCCTGCGACTAGCACTCCGTCGGCACCGTTTTCAAAGGCGTTCAATACGAAAACTGGCTCTACTCTGCCACTGCACATCACTCGGATTACCCTGATGTTTGTTGGATAGGAGAGTCGGCTGGTGCCAGCTAGGTCTGCGCCGGCGTAGCCACACCAATTGCACAGAAAGCCAACAATTTTTGGTTCGTACTCCGACACCAGTCAACCTCTCCCTATGTTTCTACGAGATAGCAGCCTCCACCATGGCGTTGATTTGTCTTTCATTGAAGTGTTTCATTGTTATGGCTCCTGTTGGGCAGGTGACGGAGCATGTGCCGCAGCCCTTGCAGGAGATTTCGTTCACTCGAGCGTTCACGACTTTGGGGGCAACCTCTACAAGCTCGATGGCTTTGAACTCGCACACTTCCTCGCATCTGCCGCATCCTCGGCACAAGTCTGGGTTCACAACGGCTGTTATGGCTTCTGTTCTTAGTCTTTTGTTAGCCATCAGAATGGCGGCTCTGGCAGCCGCAGCCTTCGCAGAAATTATGGACTCGGGAACGTCCTTGGGTCCAGTAGCTGCTCCTGCCAAGAATATTCCGTCCATCTGCGTGTCTACAGGTCTGAGTTTCAAGTGAGCCTCCATGAGAAAGCCGTCTGGACTGAGGGGTATCTTGAGCGTTCGTGCCAGAATGATGGAGTCTTTATGTGGAATGAGCGGTGTTGACAGCACCACCCAGTCGCTGGTGAGCTTAACCTCGTGACCTGCGAGCATATCGTAAACCGAGACAAGCAGTTTCTCATCTGGTGTTTGGGTGATTTCAGGTCCCGCTTCTTCAATAAACTTTACAAATTTAACCTCGAGGTCGCGCGCCCTAGAGTATATGTCTTCATATTCCTTGTAAACTCTGAGGTCGCTGTAGAGTATGATGACATCGGTTTTAGGCGACTGCTCCTTTATTAGTATGGCGTTTTTGATGGCGTTCATACAGCAGATTCTGGAGCAGTAGGGCCAGCCCTCTTCCTTCCTTGCCTTGAGAATCTTTCTAAGCAATCGGGAGGTGTCAGACATGACGAAGGCTTCAAGTTCGTACGCTCGGATTTCCCCCTTCCTGGAGCCTACACATTGTATCATTACCACTCGTTCAGGGTTTTCCACAGCGCCCTTGTTGAGCAGTTGGTCCATTTCCAGTTGCGTGACAACTTTGTCATAAACTCCATACTGGTAAAGACCTTCAGGTGGTCGATAGTTCAAGGCACCACACGCAACGATGATGGTGCCCACTTCGAATCCGATTTTTTCACCGTTCTTAGATGCTGAAACCTGAAAATTTCCAACGTAACCCTTAACATCTGTTATGGTTGTTGAAGTCAAGATCTGAATGTTCTTGTGAGCCTTCACCGCGTCAAGAACTGGGTTCAAAATCTCCGACGCATCTTCCATGGTGGGATAGAGTTTGTGAAGCCCCCGAAGATTTCCACCGAGTTCGGGTTCTTTCTCAACCAAATAAACCTTGAAGCCCTGATCTGCGAGGCTCAGCGCTGACGTTACTCCAGCTATGCCAGCACCGATCACAAGGCTTGAATCCTTTATGTCTATCTCAGGTTCTTCCTGCGGCTGCAGCCAAGTCGCCCTCGCAACAGCCATCCTCACAATGTCCTTAGCCTTTTCAGTAGCCCTATCTAGTTCGTGTGAATGAACCCAACTGCACTGTTCACGTATGTTAGCCATCTCAAACAAATACTTGTTTAATCCAGCCTCTTGACACGCCGACCTGAAAAGTGGCTCATGGGTTCTGGGCGTGCATGAAGCCACAACAACTCTGTTAAGACTGTGCTTCTTCACAGCTTCTTTAATTGATGCTAATCCAGCCTCAGAACAAGTGTAAATGTTGTCTTCACTATAAACGACGTTCGGCAATGTCTTAGCGTATTCCACAACGGTCGGAACATTAACCACGCCTCCGATGTTGACTCCACAATGGCAAATGAAGACTCCGATTCTAGGCGCTTCTCCTTCTTTCCACACCATAGGCTTAAGTATGAAGGGTCTAGGTAGAGGCTGAGACTCTGGAACTACCGGTCGTTTTGCGGCGCGTCTTCTAGGTTTGGCAGATTGTTTTCGTTCGCGTCGACCTGTTTTGGGCACAGATTTTCACCTCGGCTTGAATGGGTTTGGACCTATCTTCTTGAGTTGGTCGGTCATTTCTCGGACGACCCTGGCGAATTTTTCTCCTTCGCCGCTGGAAACCCACTCTAGGCGCAAGCGTTCGGTTTCGATGCCCATGTCCTCCATCATCACTTGCATCGCTTCGAAGCGGCGCTCTGTTTTCAGGTTTCCGTCGGTATAGTGGCAGTCGCCAGGGTGGCACCCAGCTATGAGCACTCCGTCTATACCCTTGGAGAGAGCGTCCATCACCAAGGCTGGATGAACCATGCCGGAGCACATGACTCGTATTATCCTTATGTTGGGTGGGTAAGAAATTCGAGCCGTTCCAGCCAAGTCGGCGCCTGCGTAAGAGCACCAGTTGCAGCAGAAAGCTAGAATGAGGGGCTCGAATTCCGACTCGGCTTCTGCCACTGCAACTTCACCTCCCCCAATTACGCTATCTTTAAGGGGTTTGGACCCAGCTGTTTGATTCTTTGCGTTGTGTCTCGGATCAAAGCTGCAAACTTTTCGCCTTCGCCTGCTGAAATCCATTCCAGTCTGAGTCTTTCAGGTTCGATTCCTAGGTGTCCAAGCGCCTCTTTTACGAATGCGAATCGCCTCTCCATCATGTAGTTTCCTTGAACATAATGGCAGTCGCCTGGGTGACATCCGGTTATGAGCACGCCATCAGCGCCCCATCTGAAGGCGGAGAGAATGAAAGTCGAGTCTATTCGTCCGCTGCACATCACCCTAATAATTCTCACATTTGTTGGATATTCAAAGCGGCTCGTTCCAGCTAGGTCTGCGCCTGCGTAAGAGCACCAGTTGCAGCAGAAAGCCAAGATAACCGGTTCGAATTCTTCTTTCCCTTTGGCTTCTCGCATCTATGCTTCCTCCATTAACGACGCTTTAACCTGTGCCAGAACCTGCTCATCCGTGAAGTGTTGCATCGTTATGGCTCTTCTGGGGCATTCAGCGGCGCATGCTCCACAACCTCTGCAGAGAGCAGATATAGTGTGAGACTTTCCATCCTCAAGATAATGGGCGCCGTATGAGCAAATCTCTTCGCAAAGCCCGCATCCAATGCATTGTTCCTCGTCTACGACTGAAGTTAGGGCTTCAGTTCTCATTTTCTTGTTAGCCATAAGCGTAGCGGCTCGTGCAGCCGCAGCCTTGGCTGAAATTATTGATTCTGGAACATCTTTGGGTCCAGACGCGACGCCAGCCAGAAATATTCCGTCCATCTGCGTGTCTACGGGTCTAAGCTTCAAATGAGCCTCCATTAAAAAGCCGTCTTGGCTAATTGGGATTTTGAGCATCCGTGCCAAAATGACCTCTTCTTTGCGTGGAATCAACGGTGTTGACAACACAACCCAGTCACAGGGAAGCTTCATTTCCCGACCTGACAACGCGTCGTATGCTGTTACGGTTAGTTTGCCTTCTGGTCCTTGTGTTATCTCTGGTGTCACTTCTTCGATGTGCTTCACGAATTTCACTTGGCTCTCTCGTGCCATTGAGTAGAAGTCTTCGTATTCCTTGTAAACTCTGACGTCTCCGTACAGGATTATAACGTCTGTTTCGGGAAACCTCTCCTTTATGAGTATGGCGTTTTTGATGGCGTTCATGCAACAAATCTTGGAGCAGTAGGGCCAGCCTTCCTCTTTCTTGGCTTTGAGAATCTTCGACAACAGCCGTGCTGTGTCAGACTTTGGAAAACCTGCAAGGTCTAGGGCTCGTATTTCACCTTTCCTGGCTCCGACACACTGTATCATTATAACTCTTTCAGGTGGCTTTTCGATTTTTCCGTTCCTTAGCAGCTCATCCATTTCTAATTGTGTCACGATGTTTGGATAAACTCCGTATTGGTACAGTCCCTTTGGCGGTGTGTAATTCATGGCGCCGCAGGCAACGATTATGGTTCCAACATCGATGTCTCTCTTTTCACCGTTTTTCGCGAGTGTAATCTTAAAGTTTCCAACATAACCCTTGACATCCGACACTGTGGTTGAAGCTAGCGGTTCAATGTTCTTGTTTGTGCTCACCGCCTTTATGGTAGGCTCCAAGACTTCGGTCGTGTCTTGCATGGTTGGATACAACTTGTGTAGCCTTAGAAGGTTTCCGCCCAGTTCGGGCTCTTTCTCAACCAAATAAACCTTGAAGCCTTGGTCAGCAAGAGTCAGCGCGGCTATCATTCCGGCGATGCCGCCGCCGATGACTAGGGCGGTGTCTTTGATCTCAAGTTCAGGTTCTTCTTGAGGACTTAGCCACGTGGCCCTTGCCACGGCCATCCTGACTATGTCTTTCGCCTTCTTTGTTGCCTTCTCCTGTTGATGAGCGTGAACCCAACTGCACTGTTCACGTATGTTAGCCATCTCAAACAAGTAGTGGTTTAGCCCAGCCTCTCTGCAGGCTGACCTGAACAAGGGCTCGTGAGTCCTAGGCGTGCAAGAGGCTACGATAACCCGATTAAGTTTGTGCTCCTTTACTGCTTCTTTTATAGAGAATAATCCAGCCTCAGAACAGGTGTAAATGTTGTCTTCACTGTGGGCAACGTTTGGTAGAGTCTTTGCGTACTTAACGACTTCCGGAACGTTCACCACGCCGCCTATGTTGACGCCACAGTGACAGATGAAAACTCCAATCCGTGGCTCTTCTTCTCCCATAGACTACACTCTCTCTAAGACCTCAGTCACTCTCGCTGCTGTGGCGCTTCCTTGCATTATAGAATCTGGAATGTCGCCTGTTTTTGGTCCTAAACAGTAGCCGCAGACGAAGATTCCCGGAACAGTGGTGTCCACTGGATTGGTGAGAATGTTTGATGCCTTGAAGAATCCATAGTCGTCAACCTCTGCACCTAAGACCTTGGCAAGTTCTCTGGCATCTTTTCGGGGCACGAGAGCTGGGCAGAGCACCACTAAATCGAATTCTAGATTCTCTATTATTCCAGCCACCGTGTCTTCGTACCATATTTTGAGGTTTTTTGTCGCAGGGACTTCTACGATTTCTCCAGGGCTGCTTCGTATGAACCTTACGCCGTATTCGCTCTTGGCTCGGTTGACGAATTCTTGGAAGCCCTTTCCAAACGCTCGAAGGTCAATGTAGT
>Ga0315314_1001823_pt1 | contig 18300 bp, 14 predicted proteins | sample TDP9_MG_FD_203631 | JGI IMG/M metagenome (GOLD analysis project Ga0315314, IMG submission 203631) | Freshwater sediment microbial communities from Lake Towuti, South Sulawesi, Indonesia - TDP9 | ecosystem: Environmental > Aquatic > Freshwater > Lake > Sediment | place: Indonesia: South Sulawesi...
GAAGTTGTATGGCACGGATATCGACAGGGTGGAGGAGATTGAGAGGAAGGCATCGCTGGCTGGACTGAAGCTTGTCCGCGAGAAGCTGCGTCATCTTGGAACCGAAGAATGCGCAGAGATTCTTAAGTGTTTGAAGCGTTCGCTTGAGAAGAAGGTTGAGATCAGAACGGAGAGTGAAGTGAAGAGCCTTCTCGTTAAGGGTGACCGTGTGAGCGGCGTGAGCCTAGGCGATGGAGAGATAGCTGCGAAATACGTGGTCGCCGCGCCTGGAAGGGTTGGAGCTGAATGGTTGGCTGAGGAAGCGAAGAGACTTCGGCTGAAAACCTTGAATAATCCCGTTGACGTCGGGGTTAGGGTTGAAGTTCCAGCGCCTGTCATGGAGGAGATCACTCAAATCCTCTATGAGCCTAAGTTCGTCTTCTTCTCCAAGTCTTTTGACGACAAGGTTCGGATCTTCTGCGTCTGTCCAAGAGGAGAGGTCATAACTGAATCTTACAATGATGTCATAACGGTTAATGGTCAAAGCTACGCTGAAACAAAGAGCGGGAATACGAATTTCGCAATCCTCGTCAGCACCTCTTTCACTGAGCCTTTCAAAGAGCCGATAGCGTACGGCAAGTACATTGCCAGATTGGCGAATCTGCTTGGCGGTGGAATAATCGTTCAAAGAGTTGGAGACCTTGAGGGCGGCCGGAGATCTACGCATGAGAGGATAGCTAGGAATGTTGTTGTTCCGACTTTGAAGACGGCTACGCCTGGAGACTTGAGCTTCGTTCTGCCATACAGATACCTATCCGACATCCGTGAGATGCTTAGAGCGATGGATCAAGTGTCGCCGGGGATCTATTCGAAGCATACTTTGCTGTATGGGGTTGAGGTTAAGTTCTACTCTTCGAAGGTTGAGTTGAGCAATGCGCTTGAGACGAAGATTCATAATCTGTTCGCTGTTGGAGATGGGGCTGGGGTAACTAGAGGGCTTATCCAAGCTTCTGTGTCAGGTGTTGTTGCTGCGAGAGAGATTGAGAAGAGAGAGAAAGCTTCGAGATAGGCTAGGGGCAATTCAAGCCTCGCGCGCTCTTCGAGTTAAGCTCATATTTTCTCGCCATAGTTACCTAAAGGCTCAGGCGGCTTCGTATGTTCACTGAGGCTCAGCTTAGAAACCGCGTAAGAAATTTTCAGTCGTTGATGAAGGAGAATAGGATAGATGTTGCTATGATTCGAACTCTCTCATCTTTCATATACTTCACCGGTATCAAGTGGTTGAGGCCTGCTCTGCTCATTCCTGCTGAAGGGGAGCCTACAGCGTTCATTTTTCAGCATGAGGCGGATGAATTTGCTTCGAAATGTTGGGTGAAGAGTATTGAGCGTTGGATGAAGACTGAGGATTTGATGAAGGGGATAAGCGGAACGATTCGGAAGGCTGGCTATAAGGTTGCTGGGTTTGATTACAGTGTTGAAAGGGATTCTTATGTGCTCTTCTTCGAGTTGTTTAAGACGTTGAATCCGAGGGTTGAGGTTCGTGATGTTCATGGGTTGATTATGAGGTTGAGGATGATTAAGGACCCGCAGGAGATCGAATGTGTCCGGAAGGCTTCTGGAATCGTGGACCTGGGGATGGATGCTGCTGTGAACAGCGTTGACATTAGTAAGAGCGAGTTGGAGATCGCGGCTGAAGGGGTTTACAGGTTGATGAAGTTGGGGGCTGAGCATCCTTTGGTCTATGTGAATGTTGGTCCGAGGCCTAGGAAGCATGCTGAGCCGAGGGGCGACGTGAAAGTCGGTAGAGGCGACTGCGTCAGTATAGTTATTGGAGCTGACTATAACAACTATTTCAGTAACGTCTCTAGGACCCTGTTCTTTGGCGAAGTTTCAAGCGAGAAAAAGAAAGCGTTTGAGGCGGTGGAGAAGGCTAGGCATCTGGCTGAAGAGGAGTTGAAGCCCGGCGTAGAACTGGCGGAGATAGAGAAGAAGATACATGAGCTTATGGAGAGGGTTGGGTTCGGCGCATATTATTCTTGGGGTTTTACGCATGGTGTAGGGCTGCTTATCGAGGAGGACCCAATAACAACGATCGTTGTTCCTCATAGAAGGTATAAGGTTGCTGAGAATATGGCTTTGGCAGCTGTGCATGTGCCGCTGACTGTGCCGAATGTGGGCTCTGTGAAACGTGAAGATACATTTCTAATAGGCAGGGATGGATGTGAACCGCTCACGAAATATTCCTGCGAAATGATGAGATAAGGAAAGCCGTTAGATGGCGATCGAGCGGCGGTATGCTCTGGAACGCGAAAACATTCCCACCTTCTCCCGAATTCTCGTCGGGATCACCTCAGAATTCCTAGCGAACCTTGATGGGCTTCGATATTGTCTGCTCAACCACCTGTGTCCTAATTTGATCGAACAGAAGCTTGAATGTTGCGTGAATCTCAGGATAGAAGCGGATGAAATTGTTCCTTCTCAAAATTCTAGAAAAGGTAGGCTGCGAAGGATTTGCTCTGTCTGATAGGAAAGGTACGGATAATGCCGCCATTGTATTGACACTTTACATAGATGCTGCATCCACGTCTTCGAAACTTATAGCAAGATGGAATGTTGATGTAGCAGACTTACATCACAATGGTGGATTGCTGTTAGCAATATTCATAAAGTCAGTAAGTCCGTCCAAGGAATGATGATACTCCTAGTACAATCTCCAAATAATAATACTGTTTGCTATGGAGCTACATAGGTGTAGATAATCTCACACACGGAGAAAATAGCTATAGCTCCTCCAATGATAAAGGCTACTTGCGCTATGTTATATAACTGAGGAATGAGGTTTATGAGGCATACATCATCGGCAAGCGTGTATCTACTTCCTTCTAGGAAAAAAGTTGCTATGCAGTACATGATAGCCGCCGCAAAGAAATAGCCTACTGCCAGACCGTAGCACGCGAATGACATTCTAATATGCGCTCTCTCCGCGCCTATCATATCGATAAGATATGACGCGAGCATTAAGAGCGAGCCTGTTGCCAGAACAGTTGTGATTATATTAAGATCGTCAGCTCGAAAGTGTAGAACAGTTCGCACGAATTCATCTGTTGCTATGTAAGCTGTATGTCGAGATATCAGAGTTTCCTCAGCTAGAACTGCTGAGACGCCAGCAGAAATGGCTGTTAACAGAGGTTTTACTAGTTTCGTCCTCTTTTGGAGATTTTTTTTAGGCATGGAAGAATGGTTACGAAACAGTTGAATTTAATATTTGTTCACTGTCTGCTTAGGGCGTACGCGAAGGCGAATAAGTTCGAAGTAATAATGATGAAAATTGGAAGTCATAATGTGAACAAATTTTAGGCGGTACTATGAGGATTTGCCAGCGACACATAGACAAGCTGCGGATCAAGCAGAGCGAAGGGCTGACAATCTTGGGCGATCTAGTTCTTCGCAAGCACTACTTAAGCTCGTTATTAGAAATTGAATTCAAGGTTCTTATCATGGCCGAAAGAGCCAGGCGTCTACGTGATTCGCGATGAGAAGGAGAAGGCACTGATCTACGTTGGTAGAACTGAGAACCTGAGAAGGCGTCTGTTGGGAGACCATAAGCGAGGAAACATTAAAGGCAGTCAGTTTAGAAGGGCATTAAAGCAAAACTTTAACTTGAACTCTGAAAGCCAAATTACCAAATATATCTTGGAGAATTGCAGTTTCCAGTTCTTGGTTATCGACGAATTTGAGGAAACGGTAAGACTGGAACACTTCACAACAGCAGTTTTAGGTCCTCTCCTTAATACTCGACTGAAACGGTAGCTAATGGCATGATGACAGCGGATAAATGGGTTGAAAAGGAAGGTTGGGAACGTGTCGAATGAAAAAATTTGAAGCACCCTTTCTTGAACTCTGTCATTGTTATCTACCTAAAAAATCTTAAGTGAGAGCTGATACTTTTCGTGTAAATGTGCCGAGGATACGCCGAGGTAGCTCAGCCTGGGAGAGCACCCGGCTGAAGACCGGGCTGTCGTGCGTTCAAAACCGACAAACGCGGTGAGACTCGCACCCTCGGCACCATGAACTCTATCGAAATCTTGCGCACAGAAAACCCCAACTTGCCTGTCTTTACATCTCAATTGAGTTTCCTATCCGTAATCTCTGTTATCCGACATTTTTGTAATCCTTAAACCATCGGTTAGCTTGCTTAATATATGATTAAGCATACACACACAGTTGTAAGTGTGTTGATTGGCCAGCAAAGTCATAGTATTCGTATAATAGGAGGTTTAGTATTCCTAGAAACATCGTAGGCTACTTGGTGAGTTCACTATTGTCTATCCAAGCCGCTCCACCATCGATCGGTGACCTTGTGGATCTATGCCAGGAGTATATGGACGGAAAGCGCTCCTTTACGGGGAAGCCTGAAGAGGGGACTAAGCAGGTCCTGATTGAACCGCTCTTTGAACATCACCTCTTCTGGTCAAAGATGCCTAATGATGATTACTATGAAAGGGAGTTTAGAGGCCAGGTAAAGGGTAGGGAATGGAAAGATATAGCCCTACTAACGGAGAAGAAGCCCAGAATCTTCGTCGAAACAAAGGCCTGCACCGACACCAATATCGACACCAAGTATGCGAAGGAACTGTTGACCTACCTGAAGGATTACAATGCTGATAAGAACGAGTCTGAATGGGTCACGTGGGGAATCCTAACCAACTTCATGGATACATATTTCTATCACTGGTCTGAACCAGTCTCAAACCCGACACCGTTCTACGTAGTGAGTTACAAGGAGCTATCTGCCAGACTTCAAGAATTGCAGACGCTAATCTCTCCTGAAGGTGTCAGGAATAATAGGCTTCTGAACAGGTATCTCGAGTCTCCCGCCCATAAACTTGATGAAGATTTCCTTCAAGACCTGAAGAAGTGGCGCAAGATAATCGCCAACGGGTTTTATAAGAACAATTCCCACCTCTCTCTCGACGAAATCTCGGAACTGTCCCATGTCTTCTTGAGCAGGCTAATCTTTCTCAGACGACTAGAAGCCACGGGCGTCCTCCAGCCTCACTGGCTGAAAAATCAATATGAAGCCTGGAAAGCGGGCAGAACCCTCCCTACTCCAACCTTCTCCGAATATCTCAGAGAACTTGTAAAGAACTTTTGGAGGCTCTACGACACAGAACTCTTCGAGGAGCAAGCCTGTGATAAATGTGAGTTCGAGGACTCTTACTTCAAAGACCTCCTGAAGTATATGGATGCCCCCATTTCAGAGGTTAGGCTCGTCACAGGTACACAGGAACTTCAGGATAGAGGGCTTTACGGCTACAAGTTCGGTGAACTGACGCTTGACATTCTTGGCGCTGTCTACGAAAGATACCTCGCCCACAGGCTTGAGTTCAAAATTGTCAACGACTACAAGATAGTTACTATCGAAGAGACGGCTGAACTCAGGCAGAAGGAAGGTGCCTACTTCACTCCACCACACATAGTGAGATTCATCGTAGCAAAGACGCTTGAGCCAAAGGTGAAGAAGATATCTGAAGAAGCAAGAAAACTCCTTGCCGAGCATGATTTCGGAAGGGCAAAGAATAAGATTCGAGAAATTGCGTCAGTAAAAGTTGTTGACCCAGCCACGGGTAGCGGTTCTTTTCTCATCGAGGCTTTCAAGACTCTTGTTAGATATTATAACATCTATAATGAAGCGGTGTCCGAAGAGTTCAGTCGCCTACCATACCAGCATAATCAGACGCTGGATTTTCAGATAGACAAAGTCACTGAGCGGGTGCTTCTTGAAAACCTATATGGTGTAGACTTAGACCCCAAGGCTGTTGAGATGACAAAACTTGACTTATGGCTCCACCACATAGACTCTAATCAACAAGATTACCATTATTCAGGAGGGCCAGCTAAGAAGAAACTGCTCCCGTCCTTGGACCTGAATATTCAAGTTGGAAACTCGATAATAGATGGAGATACGTCAAGGCTTGAGCATCAAGGACAGAGACTGGATAGAATCTCTATACTGAGGAGAAAGCTCGCCGAGGTTAGGATAGCTCTTTCTCGTAACAAGGATGACATGGAAATCGGCAGGTTACAGAAGGAAGACAGAACTCTTAAGACTGAGTTGGACAGGCTTGTAGATGAAGTTGAAAAAGAAGTCAATACCTCCTTAGAAGAATACAGAGATTCAGAGGACTTCAAATGGTGTTTCAACTGGCAGGTTAGGTTCCCAGAGGTCTTTGCTCAAGGAGGTTTTGATGTCTACATAGGCAATCCGCCATATATCAATCTCTACAAGTTCACCGATAACTTTAGGAGGTATTTGTCCAAACGGGATAAAGAGATTTTCAGGGCTAAGAACGATATACTGTACCACTTTTACAAGAGAGGAGTTGAACTCCTTAATGAGGATGGTTCTCTTGGCTACATCACTTCACGCTACCTCCTTGAGGCGGAGAATGCCGACCTCTTGAGAGGATTCCTAGCCGATAACACATCTATTAGGATTCTAATTGACTACGGAAATGTCGAACTTTTTAGAGGCGTCAATACCCGCTGTATTGCGATTATCTTCGACAAGTCTCACAAAGTCAACCCAAAAAATACGGTGCGTATTGGCAAAGTAAGGACGTGGAAGGGTAGCCACAGTGAACTAACACAACTGATCGATGCTCATATCGAGGGTGAGTTCTACACACGGAATGGACACGTCTCAACGTTCGGCTTACTGCAGAAGAGCCTTGGAAAGGAGCCTTGGAGACTACTCTCCCCACGTGAGATAAGCTTTAGAGACAACATTGAGAAAAACTCGAGGAAGTTGGGAGGCTCTAATGGACTATGTGACATAGGAATGGGGATGCAAACAGGTCTTGACAAAGCCTTTAGGGTCACAAAAAAACAGATAAAGAAAGAAGGTATCCCCGCAGAATTTGTTCGGAAGTTAGTAAGAAACGGAGACATAAGGCGATATGTGGTCTATGACCGAAATGAGTATTGGATTTACACAGAAGATGTGGACGTCGACGCCTTGGATAATAGCCACCCTGTGAAGAAACACCTCACACCCTTTATCGAAGAACTTAGGGAGAGATACCCTTGCAGAACATGTGGACACTGCTCTAAGACCTTTAAAACCTACGGCGGAATGGAAGCGCACTGGGCTGAGGTCGGTCTCAGTCGAGACCAGCGTACTCCCAAAAGGAAGTGGTATCAATATACTGTTCCTAACATTAAGGAACTGTTCTCATACGAAGAGAAAATTATCGTGCCCTACAAGGCACCTAGCAATAGGTTCGCTTTAGACCGGGAAAAGAGAATCAGTTCAATGGATGTTTACGTATGTTCCCTGAAGAGGAGCCGCGAGAAACCTTCACCTGTAGGGCTGAGATACGTGCTCGCAATCCTCAACTCCACCCTAATGGACTACGCATACATAACCTTCTATGGGCGAAGGAAAAAATCCGAATTTGAATACTACACTGGACTCATAGGGAAGATACCTATCCGCAAGCCATCGCCTGAAGCGCATAAGACCCTTGAAGAATCCGCAGAAGACCTACTTCGGAAACATGCAACTAGAGTCGAACTTATGGAACTCTTTCTGAAAAGGCTTGACTCCATGACAGGCAAGAGCAAGGAGATGCTGAAACATTACTATGATAATGCGTGGGCATACACAATTACAGATAAGGAACGACTATTCAAGGACCCAAAGTCTCAGGTAGCAAATCGACAACTAGAGCTGAAATACACGGTATACAAGGTCGGCGTAGAGGAGGTTGATAACACTCTTTTGATAGAAGCCGAATTTCAAGTAAACTCAGAACTCACTCGTCGGGAACGAGTTCTGAAAATCACCGTCAAGGACAAAGACATCAGGAGTTTTCTGCTGCACTCGATAAAGCGGTTTATTGAAAACTCCCGTGGAAAGAAGATAATAGGAAGGGAAGCAGACCTTCTTGACGCTATACTCAAGCATGTTGAGTTAAGTCGCCTGAGAACAAATATCGAGGAGAACATAGGAGCCATCCATTACCTGATGAAGGAATTCAAGGCACAGGCACCTATCACATCCAGTATATCAGAACTAGAGCGGCAGATATGTGACAAAAGTAGAGAAATCGACGAAGTCGTTTACTCTCTGTATGAACTCGGTCAAGAGAATAAGGAGATGCTTAGGGAAATGTATCACTGCGAAACCGTCTCAGAATACTTTGATAGGCTCGAAGAGTATCTAGGCGTGGAAGATATTCGACTAGAATAAATCCGCAGACATTGCATTTTCCTGATTCTTAAATGCCAATTTGCTTGTTTGGAAGCCTTCCCTACCTCCCTCGAGATCTATGGACGCTAATACGCAAGATAATAACCTCGACCCGAGAATTTGATGGTCGGAAGAACCATGCCTAGCGATGCCAGCTCTAGACCGTTGCCTCCAGGTGTACTGTATCGGGCAGAAGAAGAGACCAAAGAAGTGAGACCTCTAAATGGATACGTCTTCTTGTGTAACAATCGGACTGAAGGAGAGTGCCTCGAAAGGAAACTGTTTGGAGCGCCAAAATCGGAGTGGAACAGAGTCTCCCGAGTCAAGAAAGGAGATATCCTATTTCTGCTCAACTACCAGATCAATCTATTGCATGGAGTTTTCGAGGCGGTCAGCGACGGCAAAATGAATATAGATCCTTATGCGTTTGACGGATACTTTCCAGCTCAAGTCCGATTGAGAAGAAAAATGAGGTGCCTCCCGCTCGATGAAGCAGCGCTTCTGCCATTAATCAATAGAGGATGGATAAAAGTGAGCAGGAGAGGCGTATTGCTCTTTCCGCCTAGGCTGGGGCCTAAGTTCATCGACGAGCTATGGAGATTGTTCCTAGAGGTCCCGGCTGCACCACGCGTAAAGACGGGTCTAGTCGGCTACAAGGCGAAGGATGGGCATATCACAAAGTCCTATGGCGAGAGGTATTTGGACGACTGGTTATATGAACATCTTCCATACAAGCACGAGTACAACTGCCCAGTGAAACGAGCCAAACGAGAGGTCTTATGCGACTGGTACATCCCGAAAATCGATCTTTACATCGAGTACTGGGAGAAGAAGCCATGGCGAGAAACCAGCGCTATAGATCTCAAACGCAAGTTTTACGAAGACCATTCGCTCAGAGCAATCGACATCCATGAGGACGACCTACGGCTCGCAGACCTGAGAATCCCGGCAAGAATGAGAGAAGCCGCACCACAATGCAGATTCCGAAACATAGCGAAAGAATCTATATGAACACAACGCGCAGCAAATCAGATGAGGTCTCTAATATTTCAAGAACTCACTAGAACAGCCTGCGCTGCTTTGAACATATTGGGTAAGGCATCCTTTCATATGAAGAAAGCAAGATGTCGCACGAGCACAACTATGGGCCTTGTGTGCACACTAGGGACTGTCCTGCGTTAGAAAGCCTACCGCTCTTCGAAATCATGACACTCAGCAACATGACGATATAACCTGTCGTCCTCGTCGAAAGTGTGCAGCGTCATACTTTCAACTAAAGTTTCAGTTTCTCAAACGAGTCGACAAATATGACAGAAATATCTAACTACATGATGACGCAATTCGTTAGATGAATTGCTGCCTATTTTGAAGGAGACTTCTAATGAAATTTGAAGATGAGGAAATTAGAAAACTCGAGTTGACTAAGGTTTCTGACCTTGCTAAACTAATCATTGAATACCTCTGTGGGCAAAAGTACTATAAGCCATTATCCGAAGAAGATAGAAGACTGTTAACAAATTTGGCACAGCACGGTAAGCTCAACTATGAACAATTTAATGAACTTTTGCTGTTGCTGAACCAAGATAGAGTAGAAGAAGCTTTCTACAAGTTTTTCTTCGAAAAGGACAAGATCTCATTGCACGATATAAAGAAAGGAGTGATCAAACTTAGAGGTTTTGCTATGTTGTGTTTCGGTAATTTTAGGTTTGCATATAAACTACTTATTACTAAAGGCAGCGAGGATGAACTTACGGAAAATCTTGAGCCTTATTGGAGAAAGCCATCTGAGATTACTGAAGAATTCAAAAGACGTCCACCTAAAATGCTTGAGATTGAAAAAATCGAAAGGGATAAGGTATGGTACGCTGGAGAAATCACGGGAGCAAAAATCTCCAAAGACGCAAGTCTCTTAACGAAAAAGGAAGCAGATGAAAAAGATCCAGCAGCAAAAAAAGAGCTTTCGGAATTTGGGAAAAAAATTTTACAGATGGATGCAGATAGTAAAGAAGCTCAAGAGAAAGCCCTCAAAAATACAGACGTTTATCTTACATGGGACTATATGGATGTTTACATAGCCACCTCAATGCGTCACAAATGGGAATTTGAAGAGACTTTCGACTTCATAGACAATGTGTTTAGCAAGCGCTATCTAGGACGACTTAATCTTCGTTACTTCGACCCCACGCAATCCAAGTGCTCAAATCCTAGAGACAAAGGACTAATTGAAGGTTTGATGTTGAAAAGGGCGCTATGCACTATCTATATGGCACAAGAGAGTGATACTATGGGCAAAGATTCAGAGCTTGCCGCAACTTTAGCACAAAGCACACCAGTCATTGCTTATGTCCCAAGATATGAGTCCGAAGCTGATATCGACGCATATTCCAAGAAGATCGAAAAGTATCCACTGGACTTTTTCAAAAAGCGGCTCCTTATTTTAAGAGCCGAAGAGGTATTCGATGATCCAGAGTGCAGCAGAAAACTCAGAGCGTATGATCCAAGTTTTAAAGAGAGAATAGATGCTTTTCTTGAAAAATTGGACGAATATCGCGGATTACAGCCTTTTTCTCTATGGTTTGAAAAGGACGATAGAGACTTTAAGCAAAATGACCTTTTTTCCAGTATTTGCCGGATACTTGCCGTAGCCGAGTCCTACAACTTTGAAAGGAGGGCACAGCTACTGAAAGAAAGGCATCCACTATCTATGCAGGTGGACTTGCAATCAGGAGTGGCAAATGGAGTTTTGGTTGTTAGGAATTACAAAGAGTGCAGTGAGTTGCTTTATAAAATTTTGACGAATTCTATGGAGTTTATCATATCCCATGAAGGGGAGCCAGGGAAAGGCTATACTATCCTCAAAGAAAAAATTTCAATGTCCCCATTTCGAGTAGTTACTGACTATGAGAGGTTAACCAACTCATTTTGGAATCTGTTTGCTTGACTTTAAATGGAAGTCTTCATAATCTTCTATGATAGGAAGGAGATCAAAATATTGAAGCATTTCAGAAAGAGAGAACCAAGCTCGACAGAACTGACTTGGGAAGAAAAGAATCCTACCAGCTATCTCTATTGCTCGTCTGAAGTCATTGAGAAAGTAAGGGAAATGGTTGAAAAGAATGAGAAAAGTGGATCAATCAATAGTGTGCAGAAAGGGAGAGATGAGGCTTCAGGAAGAAAGACTCCGCACGTCTCATCGAGGAACAAGTAGACCGACTATTGGAGTGAGATAGGTTTCAGAGATTCCCTCAGTTTGCCTCTCTCTTAGATGCTCGGATACTTTTTCGGTAGTTCGTTACAGGTTCTCGATTACTTCTCCATTCTCAAGCCTGACAACATGTTTGACCCGCTCATCCAATCCGCCGATGTGGCTGACCAAGAATATCTGCTTGAAGCTTTGAGAAAGCTCCATGTCGAGGAGATTCAAGATCCCTTGCATCTGGGCTTCATCTGGGCTTCCTAACGGTTCAGGTAACAGCAGGATGAATCTTCATAATATTCGCGAAAGCATTACGCTTGATATCGTGCGAATACGAGTCTTAGGAAGTGGAAGCCGTCATGAGACCGCTGAATCAATATGCGTCTAGAATTATATCTTGTTTGGTGAGGCTTGGCAGGAAGTTTATTCGATACTCACATCTCTTCTATACTGGATCTGATATGCACTGCTACCTATACTACCTCCTCTATGCTGGAAGACCCTTCAAAGGCTTGATTGAAACTACCGATGGCGAGAAAACGATTCTACTCCACAAAGAGCTGCCAACCATAGGAAGATACGCTAGAGACAGCCAAGGTCTTCTCATTCACTCTGAGGAGGGAGTGAGAGGCAACTTCGACATAGTCATCATAAACAGGCTTCACTCCAAAAGATACGACATGAAACATCAGAGAGCCCTGATAGCTGTAGAGCTTGGGCTTGATGAAGACATCACACAGGAGGATCTGGTGAAGCTCGCTGACGCTAGAAATGATGTGAAGCAAGGATTCATCGCACACTTCGCTAGAGAGAAAACTACACCGGTTGATGAATTTCAAGAAATGAAGGATCTCCTAGAAGCCAACCCCCAGATTGGATCACTAATCATAGACCGCTCCATGAGAACAGCGGATATCTACAATAGACTCGTGAAAGAAACAAGATGACTTTATCGCATTCGAATCAATGTTTTACTTCCAGCCCCAGTAGTCTTCTTCCGCTTCATAAACCTCTTCGCAGTCTGCGCACACGCCGAGCGTCTTAATCACTCCCTCGGCTACGGCGCATTGTTCACAATACTTCTTTCCACACTCACCACACCCATGCAGCTCCTCTTCGCCCACCTCGGTGCCGCAGCCATCACATCTGCCCAACTAGATCGATCACCTTGAACTCCTTCATGTCATTCATCTTTCTTGGTGATGTTTCTGCGTTATTCATTACGTGGGTCTGAGGCCGAATTTTCTTTCAAGCCACTCGTATTTGCCTTTGAAATCGTAAAACTCTTCGACACCCTTAGCATCTAGAAGAGTTACCTTATCCTTGAGTTCGTGGAGTTCACCTAGAAATTTAGTTTCAGCTTCTCTAAGTTGATCTTCTGTTGAGACTAAGAATATTTGGGACTCCCATAGGTCATGAGCATGCTTAAGCCTCAACAAGGCTGCTTCTAGACTTCCCTTCAGATGCACTTCAAACACGTACTTAGGACCAATTCTAGGTGGTTTATGCCACACAACATCAAACTCGTATCGTTCATGCCTCCACTTCCTCTCAGGCTTATAACCGATTAGCTCACCAAGGGCATAGATAGCGTCAGCCATCCGATCATGTTGAATCGATAATGGCGGTTTGGGCTTCGCTTCAATGGAACGTTTGATGTAGGCCTTTGGCAGATACTCGATGACTCTGAGCGCTTTTTCCTCTCGTACTTTCATGAATCCAACTACAGCCTTCATGCTGTATCCAGCCAGCTCGTTAAGTTTCGATAAAGGAAGATCAATTTCTTTAACGTCTTCTAGAAAGAATAGGTATGGCCATGTCTTACCGTCGATATCCCTCCCCCAAACACTCTCTGCAAGACGATTACCGCTCTCCACCTGCTCAGGCTCATCGGCTAAAGGATACTTGAAGCCTACCTTGCCAACGTAAATTAGCTTACCCGCATGATAGAACAGCACATAATCGCCTTCATCGATGGATGTCCAGCGGTCACGAAGAGAGCCCTTCAGAGCCCACAGCCTAACGACGCCAACATCATAGCATTTAAGAATCTTCTCCTTAAGCGAGGAATCCCTAACGTCCACTTCCTTAACATTCACACCGTCCATTACACTTCTCTTAATGTTCTTGTAGAGGCCGGGCGCGAGGAATACCTTCATCTCTCTTCACTTAATTCGCAGTCGTTCCGTTGATTCAGTTATCAGCTCGGAACGCTTAAAGGTAGTTCTAGATATCCAATAGAGGAATTTCTTGACGCTGTCAAAACAGAGCGAGAGCACTCTATCACTCTGTTTGAGCGATACTTACAGCACTCTTTAACTCAAGTCAACCGCTGTACAATTGAAAGAAAAACAATGGATTCCTTAAGGAATCCCTTATTTCATCTTCAAGAGAGCTTCGATCTAATCCGTCTGCTCACTTTCTTGATTTGCACATTTCGGAATAAAACTTCTTGGTGAGCCATGTTTACTCAATCGAATTTTACCCTAAAGTTCGTGGAACATCCAAGCTTCTAAACCTCAAAATTTGTACCTTTTAGTTCGAGTTTAATGGGTACATTTTCTGCAGGAGTCCATTATTTCAATTTCAAGAGATGCTCGATTTCCTCCGTAGACTTTAATGCATTTCTAGGTTTTTCTAGGTACGCTCTCACAAGATTCTCAGAAGGCTTGACCAGCCTTATGCCTTTACTCTGCTTTAGACACCACGTCAGATATCTTCTACTGCCTTGCATAGTATCGCCACATAATATCGCAGAACTCATCTATACCTTTGAGTACAATGTGGTTGGAAACAACTTCTCTAACCAAAGGATCACCGTTCTCAAGTCCCTTCAAGAACCGCCTCCTAGTAGATGACTTGACGCTTGTTTCCCTTCCGACAAGGTCGCCTGCTTTCGTGAAGATACTTCTGTCAAGTTTCTTCTCTGTGACAACAAACAGATCGATGTCGCTTGTTTCACTCGTCTCCCCTTTGGCGAAACTGCCGAATAGTATGATCGTTCCTTCTATATGGTTCCCGATCTCATCGATAACCTTCTTGATGAAGAAGTTCTTTCCAAGATAGCTGAGGGAAGCAAAAGTCTCCGCTAATATCATATAGTACTTTGAAATTGAGTTGCCGAGATTCAAGCAGTACTCTTTGTTCCTTCCCCTCATAATGCTTGAGAGAATATTCCTCTTCTCCAGCCTCTTAAGTTGCAATTGAACAGCCTTGACATCGACCTTCGTCTCCCTAGCTATCTCTCTTAAATACGAAGACTTCTTGTAGTCGCTCGCGTAAAGCCCTAGTATCCTAAGCGTTGTTTGATTAATGTTGTATTGTGTCATCATATGTTGTATAAATACAACGAAGGGCTTAAAGCTCTTTTCCTCACGGTCGACATTAAATGCGAAAGAGAATCAGAGAAGTCTTATCACGCTGGAAATTCAAGAACATCCCGGAAACAAGAACAGAGTCTAAAATAGGCACTCAGCTAACTGCTGAAGAAAATATCGAGAAGGAAGTGCGAGGCGTATCCTGACGCGACGGCTAGAATGAGGAATTTGGTCAAGTCTGCGAAGTAGACTGTCACCTCGAAGCTTATTATCTTAAAGCTTCCGAGAAGAACCGAGAAGTAGAAGATCGCTGATAGGCTGCCGAAGACATAGTGGAAGAAACCTCTGTGTCTAGGCCTGTTCGGAGGCTCAATACGGTCTGGAAGGACTCCGCCTACAGCTCCTATCCCCGTCACGAATAAACCCATAACGAGCAAATCCGAGCCAGCAAGAAGATTAGGCCAAGTTGAATGGCTATAGCTGTAAACGGCTATCAGAACCCAAGGCGAAACCGCACCCCCTACTAGATGAGCAAACCTATTCAAAGAGTCGCATCTCCCTCTCTATCACTTTCAGCTATCAGTCTCATTCAAGTTAGCCAGTATACAGTTGAAGCTTATGCTCGGCATGGGCGAGATCAGGGTCTATCTTCTAGACGATCTTCTGAGAAGGCTAGGCAAAGACTGCGAGGTATGCATCTACGGGCCAGCCAAGAGACGTTTCTTGAACTATGAATGCCGCAAATGCATAGAGAGAGCTGAAAGGCTGGTCAACTCCATCGTACCGGACCAGAACTACATACAGAACCCGGAGAAGCTCGACAAGTGGCTGATGGAGAGAAACCCCCTTTCTGCGTGAAGTCATTGACGAGAGTTCTGTCCATTTCGTATGCGTAGGCGCTATGCTGACCATGAAACCGATATTAACATGTTTATAGTCTCAGTCACCAACTGAAAATGATGGTGCGAGATCTTGGCGTGGACTCGAGACCTGCAGTGGTGGAACGAGCATTGCTCGAAGCTTCAGGAAGAATATCCAGGAAAGTGGATAGCTATCTTGGATCAGAAGGTTGTGGCTGTGGGAGATGACAGCTCAGACTTGATGGAGAGTGTCAAGGGCAGGTTCGGAAGGACACCTTTCGTCGTCTACTGTAGACCGAAGGGATATATCAGGATAAGGCGGAAGATGATGAGGCTCGCTGCATGATATCTGAGGGTTGAATGGCTATAGCTGTGAGCAACCATCGGAATCCAAGGCGAAACTGCGCCTGCTATCATATGAGCAAAACCTGCTCAAAGAGTCATATCACCTTCTATACCACTTCCAGCAACCAGTCGTAGCGTTTCCAACGAGGTCGGTGGCAGTCGCCTTCAAATGGAAGGTCTTTCTTAACGGGCTTATTCTTGCCTGCTAGCTTCGTTTCGTGTCGGAAGGCGAAGGAAGCTGGCTAGCTTTGCGAAGAACTTCGCTATTTCCCGCTTTTCAACATGCGGAAGTCGCGAGGCAGTGACATTGAACCAAATCTTATCTAACTCGCCCTTCCTCAACCTACTTGCATACTCTCTTGATCGATCCAACAGGTGGCTCTTCAAGCCGGACCTCTCACCCATCGCTGCCAATGACACTAGATTAATCTCGCCTCTCCTGTCTAACAGTAGGGAAAGCACGTCGACAGCATCCTTCTGCCTACCGACAGGCATCAGCTTTAGCAGTAACAACGTGTCTAAGTCAACGACAGGAGCTTTCAATGAAGTCTTCGAATAATATCCTTTGACTTTCAGCCGTTTTGCGTTCCTGAATAGTGTCGGATCGACCAAGTAGTCTTTGCCGGTTGAAATATCATGGATCTTGCCGACGCTGATGTGCAGGTCGATGAAATCTTCGTTGACTCGCTTGGAGCCAGCAATACCAAATTCCGTGTCTCGGATAGAGTAGCCGAGAGTGTTTAGGATCCCCTTAAGCCTGCCGATTGCAGGCTTGTCCGCCACCAGATCTATATCCTTTGTGTAGCGGTAGCCATATGTGTAAGCTCTAACGGCATAGCCACCAATTAAAACAAGCCTAACGCCCAGTTTTCCAGCTTCTCCGATTATTCTTGCAAGGTCAAGCAAGCTTCTGCTTTCAATCTGTTCCTCGTTCACGTCCTGATCAAGTCCGCTACAATCTTTGAAACGACGGCACGGCTGATATGAAGCCTAACGTTCCATTTGGAGGCGATTTGAGTGTACCGCTCTTCAGAGGGCTCAGCTCTCAGCCTGCTCGGGAAGTCAACCTTGGCCTCAAGATTAGACTTTCCGTATATCTTGTTCACCAGACTCGCTTTGAATAAGGATTTTCCGGATTCGAAGTTCAGGATGGCTAGGATACAGCCTAGGTATCTGGTTGCATTGTAAGCATTCGAGAGAGCAAGAAGCTTATTCCAGTCCAGTTCGGCTCTTTGAACCACGAGAATCGCCAGTATGTCCTCTAGGCTCATCCTATCTCCCTCTTCTACGAGCCCCATGACAACTAGAGCTTCCGCCGAAAGATATCTGATCCCATTTATCGTCTTGGTGTGCTCTTGCGCCAGCTTCTCGTCAAAATCTGAATGAAGATGGATATTCAAAGCAGAAGGTTTCTCAGAAGGGACCTCGTCTATCGAGAGCGCGACATCTTTTTCGGCGAGGAGTGCGATCCACGTCGACAGTTGATCAGCTTTGACTGATAGGTCCAATTTTCCCGGAGCTGAGTAGCGATGATATTGATACGCAGCAAAGGAGCCGTATGCATAGTAGTCCAAGAAACCGGATGCTGCCTTCATCTTCGCTATAGGGTCCGCAGCCTTGGCTCGCGATTGGATCGCAAGCGCAAGTGTAACGCTCACAGGATCTACAAGCCTGAAAAGCTTCCTCCTCGGGTCTGCAGGATCTCTCCTGACAGTCAAGTAGCCGGAGCTCTTGAGTAATGCCAGAGTTTTGGCAAGCGGTCTCTCATCCTCTATCTCAAGTATTCTAGCTGCTTCAGAGAATTCGAAGAGATCCGTCTTCTTCTCTACATATATTCTCGCATAAGCCTTTGCTAGCCATGGCGGTATCCACCTCATACTTACCACCTGTACACTCCTCAATAGGGTGTCTATTACAGTTAGACTCCCTATTAAGGTGTCTATTTATCTTGCCTTCTCGGGCTCGAGTCGAGGCCCTCTTAGAATCGAGATGAAGACCTCTCAAGGAATCTATCATGCGAACTGCATGCCACTGTTCTCTATGCGGTTTTGAGTTCTCCTGTTCTAGCCTCTTCTTATTGTCCATTTCATCCGATATGAGTCGTAAATTCGACCTTTGATCTCTCGGGATTGAACGAGGCAGTCGTTCGCTATTAGCGAACATTCATATATAGCAACGAACGTTCTGAAGCCCTATCGTTGACGGAATCAGAAATCCAAACTCCTCTTCTTATGGAAAACTCTCGTGCGATCTCACGGAAAGTCTGATGGACGGTATAGCTGCATATCTTATACATCGGTGCGAAATTCCCAGAATGCGAGTATCCCGCTATTCATAGTAGAAGGATAT
>Ga0315314_1001824_pt1 | contig 18287 bp, 14 predicted proteins | sample TDP9_MG_FD_203631 | JGI IMG/M metagenome (GOLD analysis project Ga0315314, IMG submission 203631) | Freshwater sediment microbial communities from Lake Towuti, South Sulawesi, Indonesia - TDP9 | ecosystem: Environmental > Aquatic > Freshwater > Lake > Sediment | place: Indonesia: South Sulawesi...
TGTTGACTCCGCGACTTTCAAGCCGCAAGGCACACACGAAGCGAGAGCAGTTCGTTTGACACCGCAAAACATCGCTGAGCTTAATCACGCTGCTTCGCCCTTGTACATCAAACGGTTGGAGACAGCGCCTGTCTACGGTTATCTGAACGATGAGGGTGAGTTGGTTGCTACGTCTGGCGTTGGATACCTCACTAAGAAATCCTTCAGCATCAGCTACACCGAAACCAAACCAGAGTACCGAGGACAAGGCATAGCCAAACGCCTCACATCGCTTGCTTGCGAACCCTTAATCAAAACAGGACTGATAGGAGTATACGCCGCTGACGCAACAAATCAAGCATCACTCGGAGTGGCTAAAGGCTTAGGCTTCAAACCATACCGAGACCTAAACTGCCTTCACAACTGCGAATGACAAGCCGTTTGAACCTGAGCAATCACCATTAAGCGCAAGGAGGTGAACGTCGTGATTGAGAAGATAGAGAACATCACACTCCCAGTAAAAGATCTGAAGAAGGCGATAGACTTCTACGAAAAAGTCCTAGGTCTCAAAAAGAGGGACGAATGGTCCAACTATGCAACGTTCAACATAGGAGACATGATGCTCGGCTTAGACCCAGATCCTAAGGGCGAGCTTGACATCTTCATGCACGTAGCCAACGTTGACCAAGAATACAAGACTCTGAAAGAAAAAGGAGTCGAGTTTGTCACCGAGCCAAAAGACCAATACTGGGGAGGACGCACAGCTATGTTCATGGATCCAGACGGCAACAAATTCATACTTGTTTCCTACAAAGAATAAGCTCCACAATAGCGCTGGACCAAGAAGACATGCATTTTCGCAGGCACTCAAGAAGGTTTACCCTGTCGCCGTCTGATTTGAAGCGAAGTTTTATTCATTTTAAGCGTTCACTCAGCGCCCAGCCAAGTAGGAAAAACCCTAAAGCAAGGAGACCCATGAAAACGAATGGAGACAATGACCACCACCAGCGTTCGAAGATTCCTATGCTAGACCATGCGTCATAGATAATCTGACCCCAGCTTGCGGCAATGGGGGTAAATAAGCCAGAGGACTCAGCTACGGTCAATATCAATACTAGGCTCATCATCGTAAAGGAGAAACCTGCGATCAAGTTCTTTGTTAATTTCAAAAGCACGTTTTTCGAAGAGTCGCTGCCTAACTTTGAGCTTTCCGGCTGCATTAAATATGTGTTTCTGAAGGCGTATGCGGCGGGTGCTGAGAGTAATATGGGCAATATCCAGAAACCGGGGATTATCCAAATGCCTGGTCCATACAACATTATTATGGCAATTAGAAACGGCAGGATTGGAACGAAGTAAACTCCATCTACAAACGTCACTATGATATTATCTGCCCAGCCTTGGAAGTAACCGCTCATAAATCCGAAAGCGAACCCGATTAATGTCGCAAGCGTTGCTAAAGGAACCGCACTGACCAGAATGCTCCCTATGCCATAGAGCAGCTGACTCCAGATATCGCGTCCGTGCTGATCTGTACCTAGCAATCCAAAACTGTCGCCGTAAGTTCTGAAATCTACGTCATCCAAGTCGATTCTAATGCTCTGAGTTTCAATCAAGGAGTACGTATTCTGAAAGGCAACCTCCACCGAATATGTATACAACCCCTTTACCTTGAAAATCTGCTGTGCCAGCTCAACCCCAAGAATTCCGAATTGCGTTTCTATCCTCTGTTGCAGATGTACCTCGTACGAATCTATACGAGGTTCAGGCGAGAGCCAGTTAACCCCCGTGTCCTCGCTTCTTGTCCCAGAATCATAAAGGATGTATCTTGAAACTGGAGTCGTGAGGTATACACTTATCTTGTAGGTTGAATTCGCCGAAATCACGTCTGCCCTCCAAGCCAGTTTACCCGAAAAGCGGTGTGGTGGTGCGGATTGGGAATAGTCAAAGGAGCATTCTATTTTGAAAGTGGCTTGACTATCTTGAGTCCCTTGCGGTGTCTTCGAAAATGTCAAAGTTAAACATCCAGGTCCACTTCCACCAGCCTCTTCAGGCATGCCTTCGAACGCATTATGTCGATAAGCTATCTCAGGAGCCACTGTGATATTCCACTTGCCGATGCTGACTGGTCCTTGATCAAAGCTAGGGTCATCTATTGGATTCATGTTGTGACTGTAGTTTTGAGCTGTCAGTAGTGGAAGCCAGTTAGGTTGAGCATAGTCACTTGCTACATAGAGGTCATGAACAGGGTCGTAGGGTGTTACGAGAGGCGCAGAAAGCCCCAGCAAGACGAAAACAGCAATTATTGCGGCGCCAGTGACTAAACCTTTCGTTTTCCAAAGACTCCAAAGCATTCTCTTACCTTTTTTGCCCTCTACTTTCTTTTGTTCTTCTGAAAGTGCGGGTTCCTGTAATGTTTTTCTCTCCAAGCTTTCCTGCAATCCCGAGAAGCGTAGCAAGAAGTCTAGTACTGTGGATGCATAACCGAGGACCACAGTTAGTGCTAAAAGTACAATGAAGGCTCCTATCATAACGTTGTAATCAGACCATGAAATGGCTGCGAACAGCATTGGTCCGATTCCAGCCATTGAGAAAATCCATTCAACCAAAACAACCGCAGAGATTATGAGAGGAAAATCGATGGTTGCCGCGGCGAAAAGAATGCGTTTTCGCCAAGCTTCCAGTACAACCGAAGACCCGCCGCCCCAAACAACCATGAGGTTTCTAGCCAAGAAAATAAGAGCCAAAGTAAGCGAGGGCAAAACATAGTGAGGTATTCGCCCACCGATTTGTTCCAACAGATTCGGTGGAAAACCTCCAGTGTCTCTGTAGATTATAGTCCACTGTCGAGGATAAGTTCCATAGCCTGGCAGCACCTTCAGGTTGTGAAAAAAGACTATCAGCAGTATCAAGCCCAGAAAAGGTGTCAACCCGAACAGGTAATTTCTAAGCGAATGTCCAAAGGCCTGCGGCTTGCGCCTCTTAGGCTTACGAAACGAGGCAACTAGAATCGCTAATATGCCAGTGACAAAAAAGAGAACAGTAGAAAGGGCAATTAAACCTATAGTAATTTGAAGCCGTGGGCCTATTTCTCTTGAGACGAGGTCTCCAGTACCCAACGAGTAGCCAAAATCTCCACGGAAGACGCTGGCGAGGAATGTTTCGAGAGTTGAGAGCCGCGCGAGTTCTTCGGTAATTGCTTCAGGGTTAGTAATTCGTAGACGTAAAGTGCCCATCTGTCTCAGAATTGGTGCAAAAGCAGAATACAGCCACGCCAACACTATAAAGAACAGCGCCGTCAAAGCGATGGGTTTAGTTATTACGCGGAAATATTTCTTCAGAATCAAGACGTGGGTTCCTCGTCTTAACTACTGTCTTATGATGCGTTTTTAACATTTTTGACGCATCAGCACAACTAATAAAATAGGTGCTTTCGCTACTGTTTGACATATTCTCTTAAGGAAAGGGCGTATATCATCCCGCTTTCGTATCGTCCCTTCGCAGTGATTATATGGCGACTCTAAATCTGTCTTGCAGTTCTTGTTTTTTGCCTTCGTTCCAGCCGCTTACAGCCTGATAATAGCCTGTGACACGTGACCACCATTCAACGCTGTTAGAACCGCAGTTTGGACACAGCTTGCTCATCAAGGGCGACACGGTGCCGCAGCTGTTGCATATGGTCAAGTCTCTAGTGTAAGCGTAATAGCCCAAGTTCGTCTGAGTCGCGATTCGTTTGGTCAACTTGTACAGCGCTTCTGGATCAGGGTGAGCTTCGCCCAGCCACGCGTGGAACATGTTGCCGCCGTTCAGCAACGGGAAGAATTTCTGTTCGATCTCAATCCTGTTGAGCAAGCCGATGTTGGCGCCTACGTAAACGTGCGTGCCATTATTGTAGTAGATGGGCACGTCTTTTTCGTTTTCAGACAGCATGTGCTCAGCTTTGCCTAAATCGCCCTTGACGAGCTTTTGAGCATTGTCATGGTAGTCATGAGTGAGCAGGTCAGCCACTGCGAAGCGTTGAGCAGTTGACTCTGCTGGAGTGCGCGCTAAAGCCAGCTTCTCACCTGTTCTTGACTCCAGCTCCTTTTTGTACTTCTGCATCTCCAAAATGAGTTTAACCAAGATTTTGACGGCTTCCTTGTTCTCGTGAAGCTGAAAGCCCGTGTGGTACTGAGCCATCTCGTTGCCGCCCACAAGCCCAATCGTGTTGACCAAACCTTCAAAGTCTATGGCAGGCTGTCCCTTCGCACCGGTTCGAGGGTCGATGGGACGTTGAGTGGCAAAGGGAATCCTGTTTCGCCTACGTATCAAGTCCATCCATTTGCGTTTAATCCTGAAAATTCCAACAGACAAGTCCATCAAGCGACGGGCTTCTTCGAAAAGCGCAGTGTCATTGCCGTTTGCCTTGTAAGCCATGCGTGGAAGGTTGAGGCTCACAACCTGCCAACTACCCATTGTGAAGTGCTTTCCGTCAACAAAGTTCATCTTGTCCTGAAAGTCAGGGCTGCTTTCAGGCGTTTCAACGAAGCAATAGGCGCAACATTGATAACATGAGACTCCTTTGCCGTAGCCTCTGTACGGGGGCAGTAAGTTGTCGAAGTATGGTGTTCCAAATTTGGCTACAACCTTGTGTACGTTGAGCCAGACTTCGTCGTATTCAGGCTTGAAGAACTCTGGGCTGAGACTGTTCTCAAGCTTTGGAAAATTGAAGGGTTTACCCCTGAAATCGCCTTTCAACGCCACTTCGTACAAAGCCTTGAACATCATGCGAACTTCGTCTTCGAAATCGCCGTACACATCTGGTCCAACTTTACCGTGCATGATCGCTGGCATCTTGCGCCAAAGCTCAGGAACTCCAGGCTGCACCTGAATGTTGCTGAAAACAAGCTGACCGCCACGTGCAACGTACGCCTGCGTGTACTCGAAGAACATCATCTGCATCAACTGCTTAATTCGGTCGTAGCCAACTCCTCTCATGAAAGGCGCAAGAAAAACCAGAAAATTGTAGAAACCTTCGCCGCCTGCGAAATTGGTCTGCGCCGAAGCCAAAATCTTAGCCGTGTGCAGTATGGCAACTTCTGGATGCCTCGCTGGGCCTGCCACGCTGGTTCGCGTTCCCATTCCGTCTGGCATTAAGCCGTAGTAGAAGAAGTAGCGCAAGTCCCAGTCTTGACAGAAAGGTCTAGTGCCAAAGTACTCCAAATCATGAATGTGTAAATCGCCGGATAAGTGAGCGTCTGCCAGTTTGGGTGGCATCAGAAGCAGGTATTCTTCGCCTGAAACCCAGTCGGCTTTACGTTTGTGCGAAGTTTCAGCGTTAGGCTGAAGATTAGCGTTTTCATTCGCCTTGAACCCTTGCCCCACATCCATGAGATAAGCGTCGAAGACGGGTGCGCCCACTCTTGTGAGAATGTTGCGGTAAACAGCGTAATCGGGCTTGTCTTTGGACATCCCGAGCAAAACGTTGTTCACTAGTTCTCTGACTAGGGGACCGCTTACAAACTTTAGCCGCAAGTTTAGGACTTTGCGTTCCACTTCAAACGCAATTTCCTCAGCTTCTTCTTGACGTATTGGTTGTACGTCGAAAAACTCTTTGGCGAGTTTTGTTTCGGTGAGAAGTTGCTTCACAATGGCTTCTCGGTTCCAAGTAACTATGAAGCCGTCGCTGCCTCTAACCTTAGGCATTAGTTCCTGATAGGGTTGAAGGACAAGCTCTCCGTCGCCGTCACCGTCGGCCATTGCCGTTGCCCTCCAAGATCTCCTCCAGCCGATTCACCGAGAGAGTGTTGCCTTCAAAGAATTCCGTCTCATTGTAAAATGAACTGTCAACCTCCAGCACTGGCGCTGAGAGCACAACTATATCTTTCATAACCAACTCGGTCATGACGTCCATGTCTTCAAGGCTGCGTTCCTCGAAATACGCGTTGACCCTTTTCAGCCATTCCTTCAGTACGCTGCACTTGTGGCAACCGTTAGAAGTGTAAACCACGACGCGTCTTGCTGCAACAGAGTTGGAGGAGTCTGGAGCCGAAGTGTGTGGAGAAGCCAATGAGAACACCCGCACAGAGGCAAAGACACACTTAATCGCTCAAGTTAGTCTTTAATCTTACATACACTTTCCTATGTAAAATCGGAAATGAGCTTGATGATTGCTATGGGTTATTTGCACACAAATTTGTTCAAAAGTGGCATGGTGGTTTTTACTTAAGTTTTTTGGAATAAATTGTTTAAAATTCTGTACAAGGAATCTCGGGAATTTAACACAAGCAGTATGCATCTAGAGTGGCTGCGAGAATGGCTTTTACGGTCAGCTGACACCTGCTACATATTTCGCCGCGACTCTGCGATAGCTTGTCAAAGCATCGGTCGAGTTGCAGGTCGGGCATTTGAGCGGCTGACCTGAAATGATTTTCTTGCATCGGCTGCAATACGTGAAGACACGGTTGAAGGTGTAAAGTCCGATTTTGTTTTCAGAGAGTAATCGTCTTGAGAGTGTCAAAAGCTTGGCGGGGTCAGGTTCGACATCGTCGAGTTCTATTGGTGTCAAGTGTCCTCCTGAGGCTAGCTCCTGGATTTTCTCCTCGATTTTCAATCGTTCTTCTAAGGAAGTTTTGGCTTGGTTCGGCACGGCGACCAGATCTGTGTAGAAGGGGTGCTCCTTGGTTCCGCTTACGTGGACTCTTGCCCAGCCGTAGCGTTCAACGTCCAGTTCGGCGAGGCGAGTTGCAGCGTTCGCTGAGGGAATCATGGCTGTAACAGGGCGTCTTTCTGGTTTCTTGACGCTCTTGTTGACTGTTTCGTGAATGTGCTTGACCAATTGCTCCGCTGTTTCTGATGCTTTTCCTTCTTTGTACAGTGATTCTCCGCTCAGGGATTCAACTGCTTCATTCAAGCCTACAAACCCGATGAGACGCGTGAAGTTTTCGAATCGTGCATATTGCTCGCCATTCATCCTATGTGTCAAGAATGGAAGCAGTCCTTCTCTAGCTCGCATTTTGATTGTTTGGAACTTTATTTCCAAGGCTCGAAGCGCCATTTCAAGCTGTTCATCCAGCAGTTCGAGGAATTTCGACGTTTTTCCGTCGCATTCATAGGCAAGTCTTGGGAGATTCACTATTGCGCTGTCTATGCTGCCCGTTCTCAGAGTGTCAAGCTCCCAGTCTCCTTTCCAGTCGTTGGCGAAGCGCGTACCCGTCGCCATGTACGAGGCAATTAGCGATTCCTTTTGTGAAGCCACATTTGCAAAGTATGGAAGTCCTTTTTCCGCTACCAGCCGATGAGACAGAAGTAGCAAAGGCTCCAGTTCCTTGCTCTGAAGCGCCTCTTTCCGCAATTCGACTATGAGGCTGGGCTGAAACATGGGCTTGAGTCTGCTTTCCTCTAAAACGGTTTCCAGAAGCAATGAAGCCAGCAGGCGAGTCTCTTCAACGTAATCTGCGTATGAGCCAACCCGCTTTCCCTCAGGACCAAACGCCTTCTCGTCTTTCAAGAAGTCAGGAACTGTCAGTTCTAATCCTAGCGACAACGGAAGTGAAGAGTCAAATCCAGCAGACGTTTGATTAAGATCTGTGATGAAGATGCGCAGGTTCTCTCTGATTTTGTCGCCTTCGACTCCTCGGATGAAAGGGGCTAGGAAGACATTGAAGTAGTCTAGTAATTGTTCGCCAGAGACTTCGTTAGCCGTCGTTTTTAGAAGATTAGCTGTCGTTGCCAGCGCTGCCTCAAGGCTTTGTGGAGGAGGAGAAGAAGCAACCGCCTGCTGGGGGCGGTTCAACTGAAGCCCATATTTTAGAAAATGCCGGAGATCATGCGCAAACTCGCTTGGCTTGAGAATCCAAACTCCCAAGTTGGCGAGGTGAAGCGAGCCGGAAAGATGGGCATCGGCGATGTCTCGTGGCAAAACATTGAGAAGCGTGTATTCTTCGATTACCGAGTCACCAGCAGATGCGTGAACCGCGCTTACACTTGATGATGCGGCGCTGGCTGACTTGATGAGTTGGGTCACATCATAAATGGGTAACCCAAGTCTTGTCAGCTTGTGCCTATACTCTTCCAAGCCTTTCTCAATGAGGATTGCATTGACAAACTCTCGGATGAGAGGCGCTGTCAAATATTTGGTCTTTACCTCAAGCAGTCTTGCTTCGGTTTCACGCGCGATTTTCTGCGCCAAGTCCTGCGGCACTCTGGCTTCTTTCACCAAAGCCTGAGCGATCCTGTTGCGGTCAAACTCTTCCATGGCTAAACGTGAGGTTCGCACCATCATCTTTCGGCGTTTAAACGCATGCTCCTCCACGGCTTCTGCGACGTCGACGAGCATGCGTCCAAGGTCTGTAAGCCTGTATTTCTTGGTCTCGGCATCTGCCTCGATCAGGTCAGCTTTCATGAGAGACTTTAAGTGATATGCGAATCTGCCTGCGTCTCTGCTTGGATTTAGGCGAAGAGTGTTCATGATTTCAGTGTAAGACATTGGGCCTCGGTCGAAGAGCATGTTCAAGACCTGTAATCTTAGCGATGAAGCCACAGCTTTCAGCACGCGTGCTCCAAGAGGTCGAGGCATTGAACGTACACTTCCTTCAAGACGCGTCTTAACTGGTAAGCGCCAGCATTTATAGTTGAACTTGGGTTTTAAGAACTCGCTTGTATAGGCTCCAAACTGGTTTCGCGCCTGACGGTTTCAAAGATCTCCCCCGCTCTGGTTGCGTTGCTGAGAAGAGCTGAAAAACGATAACGACTCTTGAATGTCCTCAGGATTTCATCAAACAGTTTTTTTGGGCGAAGATAGAATGCCCTGTAGTATTCATAGGTCATTTTCTGAATATGGTCAAAGGGCACGGCATGGGGCGAGATTTGGGAAACGTAGACACCCTGCTCCCAGTATTTTTCTTCATCGATGAAGCCCTTCTTGACCAAATCACTCCATAAATCGGTTCCTGGGAAAGCGCTTAAGATGTTCAGTTGAGGAACATCAATGTCCAACTCAAACGCGAATTTAAGCGTGGTTTCCACCTCCTTTAGGGTTTCGTCGGGTGCACCCACGATGAATGAGCCCACTATAACGTCGATGCCAGCCTTCCGAGCCCATTTCACAGCTTTTCTAGTGTGGTCAGGCGTGATGCCCTTGTTGTAATAATTGAGGATGCGTTGATTGGCGCTTTCCACGCCAAGGTACAATAGCCGGCAGCCAGCTTTAGTCATGTCTCGGAACACTTCGTACCTGCAATTGTCTACACGTGAATCGCAGAACCATTCAATGTCCAGCCTCTCCTTTCTTATCTCTCGGCATAATTTCTGGACTCGCCGCAAGTTCAAAGTGAAATTGTCATCAACGAAAAGGAATTGTCTGAAGCCATTGCTGTAAAGAAACCGCAGCTCCTTCATTATATTCTCAACCGAGCGGGGTCGCCATACGCTGCGAGCGAACTTACGACATCCACAAAATCCACAACGGAATGGACAGCCCCGAGACGATATTATAGACGTGAACCTTCTCGTCGCCACTTTGATGCCGAAAATATTCGATGTGTACTCAGACTCTGTAAGATCACGATTCGGAATCGGCAGAGCCTCAATGTTACCCGTCAACGGCGCGTCAGGAGTCGAAACAACACGACCACTGTTCCGAAACGTTAACCCAGCGATTTCTTCAAGGCGCTTTTTCCTCTTCATGTACTCCGCCAGCTCAAAAACCGCATGCTCGCCTTCGCCGCGCACAACAACATCGACGAACGAATACTTCTTCAATATTCGTTCTGCGTTGAAGGTTGCATGATAGTTTCCGAGAGCAATCATCAAGCCCGGGTTTTCTTCTTTCGCCCGCCGAGCCAGATTCAACGCTTCTCTATAAGACGTAATCAAAACTGAAAACCCAAGAATATCCGGGTTCTCCTTCTTCACCCACTTCAAAACCTGCTCCGAAGAAAAGCCTCTCGCGGCCTGATCCAAGACAGAAACCTCAACTCCATTATTCATAAGCACACCTGCGCAGTAGAGCACACCTAAAGGAGGCCAAGGCGACTCAATCTTACCTTTGGCTTCGGGCGCAGGACTTGGGCAAACGAACGAGAATTTCATGTTGAGGCACTCCAACTTCATTGAACGAATAATGAGATAAGTCTTACAGTAGACTAGCTGCCAAAAACACTTATTTCAAAGACGGCATCTTCAGATAGAAACTAAGCATGGGGCTGTCGGCTAGCTTGGTCTAGGCTATGAGCCTCGGGCGCTCGTGACGGGGGTCCAAATCCTCCCAGCCCCACTTCATCAATGACAAATCCATTCCGGATGATGATGACACTAAGACGCACTTGTCCCCAACACCCATCCAACACGACATGGTAGAAGAAGGTGTAAGGGGTTTGTCTCCTTCTTCTTTTGAAATCTCTCTTCCGCAGCTCGCCACTCAACATACCTGAACACCACGCATACCAACATTAAACTCCACGCATAACAACATTGAACTTCACGCTAAAACACGAGCAAACAGCGCTCAAAACAGCCTCTGCCACAAAAACAGAATGCCAAAACGCAAACAGAAAAATCTAACTTTGACCACAAAAAAATTTTCTGCGACTCATACTAAGCCCCTTCTCGAGTGACAGTTAAAATCCGAACATAATCAGCCGTATCATCACAACTATCAGCCACTTCCTCCATAGACTGCAACAAATCCATAAGAATCAACAAAGTAGCCGCATCCATATCACGCCCATGCTTAAGCAACATCTTCTTAACCGTCAAATAACGCTCATCAACACGAGTCTCAACGTCATCAACCCTCTTAGCCAAAGCCCTGACCTCAACCACATCCACACCCAGCTTCTCAATACTCTTCTTCAAAGTCGCCGACTCCTCCACCAAATCCCTAACCATAGCAACCAGCTCATCACAAACTTCCTTAGGTATCTGAGCCTCCAAAAGCAACTTAACACTCCGCCCCGAATCCTTCACATGATCAGCCATAGTATCAAGACGCTTAACCAAATGCATAATGTCCTCGCGATCCTTAGGCGGGAGACTACCACGAGTAAGCTCCTCAAAAACCGAACGCCTCAACTCATCAATCTCCGTCTCAACAACAAACAAACGATCAATAGCCCTCACAGCCTCAGCAGGATCCCTCTTCGACGCAGCAGTCATAGCCCTCTCCAACTCAGTCACAGTGTCTATGGCTAGGGTGATCTCACGATAAGCCATATCCAAAACCTTAGACTTGCGCCTTTCAGCAAACCACCGCTCCAAAGCTGTGCACCGCCGTCGAATGATACTGAACACTAAAATCACGATCAAGCTTAAAAAAATGCCTATGCTTCCCGAACAGCCTCAGCGCCCATACCGATGAGCATATATGTTGGTTACATTATCATGTTTTGGGCTCGGAAAAAACAGGTGCACACTAGCTTGCCTCAAACCTACGACGTCATAATCGTGGGTACAGGACCCGCCGGCATATTCTCCGCCCTAGAACTCACCAAGAACAACACGACGCCCCTCAAAATCCTAATGCTAGACAAAGGACCAGACCTAGAAAAACGCAAGTGTCCCGCCAGCCGAGGCTTTGGATGCGTCAACTGCGACCCATGCACGTTACTACAGGGCTGGGGAGGCGCTGGTGCTTTCAGCGACGGCAAACTAGACCTGTCAACCGACGTCGGCGGATGGCTCACAGACTACATCACCAAGGAAAAGCTCGCTGAATGCATTGAATATGCTGACAGCCTCTACCGCCAGTTCGGCGCACCCAACAGCGTCTACGGCACAAACCCAGACAGAATAGACGAAATCGAACGCAAGGCATCATTCGCTGGACTCAAACTGGTACACCAAAAAATACGCCACATGGGCACAGACCAGTGTGCTCAAGTCTTGCGCAACATGCGCCGCCACCTAAAGGACAAAGTCAATATTCAAACAAGCGTGGAAGTAAAAAGCCTCTCAGTCAAAAACGACAAGGTAGATGGTGTAGAAACAGAGAGAGGAGAAAAAGTACAGGGCAAATACGTCATCGTGGCACCAGGAAGAAGCGGCGCAGAATGGTTGAAAACTGAAGCACAAACGCTTGGCTTGAAAACCCTCAACAACCCAGTAGATGTGGGCGTCAGAGTAGAAATTCTCGCGTCAGTCATGGAAGAGCTAACCGAAGCCCTCTACGAACCCAAATTCGTGTACTTCTCAAAATCGTTCGACGACCACGTACGCACGTTCTGCGTATGTCCAAGAGGCGAAGTCATAACTGAATCCTACGAAGGCATAATCACAGTCAACGGACAAAGCTACAGTGACCGCAAAACAAACAACACAAACTTCGCCATATTGGTGAGCACGAAGTTCACAGAGCCGTTCCGAGAACCCATAGCCTACGGCAAATACATTGCCAGACTGACGAACCTGCTGAGCGGCGGCATAATAATCCAACGATTAGGCGATCTAGAAGCTGGACGTCGCAGCACAGAAGAGAGAATCAACCGCAGTCTAGTTGTGCCAACATTAAAGAACGCCACGCCAGGTGACCTCAGCTTCGTCTTGCCCTACCGCTACTTAGCCGACATCCGCGAGATGCTGCAGGCATTAGACCATGTTGCACCTGGAACGAACTCCAAAGACACGCTTCTCTACGGTGCTGAAGTCAAGTTTTATAGTTCGAGGCTTGAATTGAGCAATCATCTGGAGACCAGAATCCGCAACCTATTCACGATTGGCGACGGAGCAGGGGTAACACGCGGCTTGCTTCAAGCTTCTGCCTCAGGTTTAATAGTAGCTCGAGAGATTGCAAAACGAGAGAAAAAGACAAACCAAGTAGCGCTTGAAAGGGCTTAGGTACAGAAATTCTGTGCCTTGAATTCCTGTCTCTTCATATAACGTTGTGTTTCTGAGGCTACATGTTCTCTTGGATCATTCTGGCTAATCGCTTCACTCCCTCTTCAATCTGTTGCTCTGAGGGATACGAGAAATTAATTCTCATAGTGTTGTGTCCTTTCCCGTTGCAGTGGAAAGCTGGGCCAATGACGTAAGCCACTTTGTTCTCAACTGCCTTTGGAAACAGCTTTGTGGCGCTCATTCTCTTTGGCAATTTGACCCAGAGGAAGAGACCGCCTTCTGGCTGAGTCCATTTCACGCCTTTAGGCATGTGCTTCTTCAATGCTGCCAACATTACCTCACGTTTCCTGGCATATAGCTTGCGGATGCCCTCGATTTGGTGTGACAAGAGTCCTCTTTTCAGAAACTCTGCTACGATCAATTGAGTAAAACTGGGAGAACAAAGATCCATACCCTGTTTAGCCACAATCATTCGGTCCATCCATTCAACCGGAGCTATGATCCAAGCTAATCTTAGACCTGGGCACAACAGCTTAGAGAAGGTGCCTAGCACTATAACCTGGTTTTCAGTGTCCAAGCTGTAGATGGCTGGGAGCGACTGCCCTGCGAAACGAAGGTCTCTGTAGGGACTGTCCTCAACAAGGGGAATCTCGTGCTTGTAAGCCAGCTCTAGAATCGCCTTGCGCCTTTCCAGAGACATGGTGACTCCAGAGGGATTCTGGAAATCAGGGACTACATAGATGAATTTTGGTTTCTTGTTCTTTCTAGCCAGCTTAGCTAGTAGCTTTTCGAGCAGATCAGTTCTCATTCCGTGGTCGTCTTGAGGCACGCCGATCATACGTGCTCTGTAGGAGGTGAAAGTCTGCAGACCACCAATGTACGTGGGAAGTTCCAGCACAACAATGTCTTTTGGGTCTAGGAAAATCTTAGAGACGATGTCTAGACCTTGCTGCGAGCCAGTTGTTATGAGGATGTTTTCAGCTTTAATCGTGGCTTTTTCGTGTGCCAACCATTTGGCGAGCTCTTCGCGCAGAGTTGCTTCTCCTTCTGTTGGTCCGTATTGTAGTGCTGTTGCTCCTTTTTCGCGTAGTAGTTGGCATGCGATCTCTTCCAGTTCTTTGACTGGGAAAGTTTCGGGAGCTGGCAATCCGCCTGCAAAAGAGATGATGTCTGGGCGCCTGGTGACTTTGAGGAGCTCTCTTATTTCTGAGCGTTTCATGTTTTGTGCATTCTTGGAATAGAAAGTCGTCAAGTCCTTAATCACGCCGTTAGCCCCTCTCTCACATTTATTCATTGGCTTGCTGGTTGCGATTGAACGAACAATGTGGATATAAGCTTGTTGCCATCAAGCAGGCATGAGCTTCGAAAAGGCTCTGAGCTGGATGTTGGAATGTTTCGATTCAGCCATTGTTCTGGCTTGATGGGGGCTGTGAGCAAGTCTCAAGCGTTCTCGGATTTTAGATTGAGGAGTTTTTCAGCAGAGACCAAGCGAAGTACATTGCTTGAATCTGTTTCACTAGCTCCTGTCCCTGTTCGGTAAGATAGTACCGCGTGATCTCGCGGTCACCGTATCTTGAATTCTTTCCTCTGAGGAAATCGCAGAGTAACAGCAGATCGAGGTATTTTTGCAGTTGCTCGTAGCTTAGCCTTGCGTCTTCCTTGATTTCGGTTCTTGTTTTTCCTTTGGGGTCACGCTTGACTTGGTCCAAAATGTCAAGCACAATGTTGAATCTGCCTCTGTACTTGAACTGCAAAACACTCATGAAATAGTATTCTAAAGTCGGCATGCATACTCCGTAACTCAATAAGAGTCAGCTCTTTGAATATACAATTAGTCTGACATAGGTTTTTTACATTTTTGTAGGCTCTGCGTGGGGAAGCTTGACAAACGACAACTTTTCAGCAGCACATCTACATTACATCTGCTTGCGTTCCTTTTTGTTTGGGCTCAGATACCAAAAGCAGCACAATTAGGACTCCGATCAAGCTGATGGCGGCGCAGGCGATGAACGGTGTCTGTGAAGAAGAGAACTCATAAAGGAAGCCGCCGAGGGTGGCGCCCGCTACTAGTCCAACGTTTTGGAATGTGTTGAAGATTCCCATGCCTCGTCCTCTTCTTGAGGCTGGAACCAAGCCTGAGAACATGGCGGTTATTGACGGGTTGGAGGCGGCGCGTCCGAGTCCGCGGAGCGTCATGACGAATAGTAGGTGCCAGAAGCTGCCTGAGAATATGACTAGGAGAGATGAAACGGCGTCAAAGACTTTGCCCAGAATGATTATTGGTTTCCCTCCGACTTCGTCTGTGAAGGTTCCGAAGGGTAGTGTTGTGAAGAGGGTTACAAGACCCATTATTGTGAAGAGCATGCCCACGTCTATTACGGAAATGCCTAGCTCTTCGTTGGCGTACACGGATAGCACTGGTTGAATTAGACTGCTGGAGAATGCGACTATGAATCGTGCAGTGCAGAGACCGGCAAAACAGCGCGGATGGGGCGTTAGCTGCTTTATTCCGTTGGCGACATTGACGCGGAAAGGTGTCTTGGCGACCGTTTTAGGCGCAGCGTTCACTTCGACTGCATGTGTGCCTGTTCGTTTTGCAGCTGTGCCGGTTTCCTTGACGGTGAGAGCGACGAGCACCATGCTGATTAGGGCTAGGGCGCCGCATGTGAAGAATGGGACGGCTACGGTGAATGCTCCTGCTAGAATGCCGCCTAAGCCAGGGCCTACGACGTGGCCGAGGAACCACATCATTTCGTAGAGGCCTATTGCTTTGCCTCTGTCCTCAAATGAGACGATGTCTACGACCATTGTGCTGATGACGGGCCAGACGATTCCTGAGGCTATGCCTTGGAGGGATCGGAGGATGATTAACTGGTTGACGTCTTGGGAGAATCCGTATAGTGCCATGACTATTGAGTAGGCTGACATGCCAAGGATGACTGGTGTTTTTCTGCCCATCTTGTCGGAGAGCCATCCTCCTGGGTACGTTATCAGGGAACGTGTCACTGCGAATGAGGCTGTGAGGAAGCCTAGTTGGAGTCCGGTGGCTCCGAAGTTTCGGGCGTAGATGGGTAGGAGGGGCATGACTAGGCCGAAGCCGAGCATGCTGACGAACACGGCGAAGCATAGGGGGAAAAGTTCGGAGTATTTGAGGAGGAGTTTTAGGTCGTTTTTGAAGGCGTTGAGCACGTTTTCACCTGTAATGTAGAATCACGTATACATGAGTGGGGGTTGAAAAAGGTTTAGGGGTCGAGTAGGGCTAGTACGAGTACAGAAAAATTTTTTCAGAGTGAAAGCTAGGTTTTTCTGTCTGCGTTTTGGACGCTGTTGCCCGTTCTGTATGGCGTTTTGGGCACTGTTTGCTCGTGTTTTAGCGTGAAGTTCTATGTTGGCATGCGTGAAGTTTAATGTTGGTATGCGTGGTGTTCAGGTATGTTGAGTGGTGAGCTGCGGAAGAGAGATTTCAAAAGAAGAAGGTGTTGATTCCCTTTAGCCTTCTTCTACCATAGTTGTGGTACGTTATGTGCGTATGCTTGAAGGAAGGGATTTCTCTCCCCATAACCATCTTTGGCACTCTCAAAGAGGATCATGTGCACTACATAGATATTCAGAAGAAACCGGGTGAAGCATGCCGACGTTTCGCAATATCAACCCCGCTCAGGTGACAGGTCTATGGCTATTTTGCTTCCAAGCTACTGCGCTGAACAAGTGGTGGAAGAGCTTAGAGAATGACCCAAAGGACAAGACTACCATATATCTTAAGCTAATGGCAACTGGGTCTTACTCCACAATCCTTATTTTTGAAAAACAAAATAAATTGGGTCAGGCTTGTGGGCAGAATGGCGAAAGAGAAAGATGTAATTCTAATGTTCGATAAACCCGATTTTGTGGTTAAGCTTCACGAGTACGTACTGGAGGTAGACCTAAAAGAAGGTGTAAAGAAGAAACTGGAAGCTTTCTTGGAATCAGATCAGCTTGCTAAGAAGAGCTTGGGCTTTATCTTCCAAGTAGTTGTTCCGCTTGATGTGTGGTTAAAGGATATAGAGTCAGTAACCATTGATAAAAATGGCGCCACCCAAATCGCTATTCCAGGCCACAAAGACATCTCTATTCCTCTTGAGCTAGACGAATCAAAGAAACTCGTCAGCAAATTAAACGAGCTGATACCCATAGCCAAACGGAAAGACATGAAGGAAAGGGAAATCCTCAAGAAAATGCAGATAAAATTATGAACGCTGGTCAAAAAGAGTCAGCAGGTTTTCCGTATTTTTTGCTGCACTTTCGTGTTGTTAGGCGTTCGTGGTTTTCAATACAGATTTAAGTGCGGGTTTTGCAAGTTAAGGCTGGTTTGGAAATGAGAATTATTGTTGTGGATCATGTTTACTTAGAGAAGGAACACATTGAGAGGTTGCGGTTGCTAGGCGATTTAGAGGTTTTCGGCGAGCCGCCTGACACGCAGGATGAATTGAAGGAGAGGACAAAAGCCGCTGACATCGTGGTTGTTGGCTGGAGCCATCTGACCAAAGATGTCATTGAGTCGGCTAGACGCCTCAAGATGATTTCAATATGGGCTACGACATGTCATTATGCGGATCTTCAAGTAGCCAAAGAGAGAGGAATCGTGGTCACCCACGTTCCTGGCTATGCTACTGAGGCTGTTGCTGAGCATACCTTTGCCTTGTTGTTCGCTGCTGCTAGAAGGCTTTTGCTGGCTGATAGGCATGTTAGGCAGGGTGGTTTTGACTGGAGACCGTTTGGAGGCGTCGAGTTGTTCGGAAAGACTCTGGGCATAATCGGCACGGGTTCAATTGGCTTCCGAGTTGGCGAAATCGCAAGGGCTTTCAGCATGCGTATTCTTGGGTACGACAAGTATCCGAACGTGAAGAGAGCTGAAGGCATCGGGATGAAGTATGTTGATCTTCTCACGTTGTTGAGGGAAAGCGACTTCGTGACTTTGCACGTTACGTTAACGGGTGAGACTGAGGGGCTAATAGGCAAGAAGGAGATTGAAGCAATGAAGCAAGGCGCTGTAATAGTCAACACGTCTCAGGGCAAGGTGATAGATGAAACGGCTTTGGTTGAGGCTTTGAAGTTGGGCGAGGTGTCTTACGCTGGCTTAGACGTGTTTCCTAAGGAGCCCCCGGACAAGAATAATCCGTTGTTCAAGCTTGACAATGTGGTGCTTTCTCCGCATATTGGTTTTCACACTGTTGAGGCTAAGAAGCGGTGCAGTGATATCTGTGTGGATAACGTTGTGAAGTTCTTGGAGGGTAAGCCGCAGAACACGTGCTCAACATAGCGTAAGATTCAGGCTTCAAAACTGAGGGGTGATTCGGGTGCATTTGACCAGAGAAGAAGAACGAATGTGTAAAGGCGAGATGGGCAAGGGTGTGCAAGAAGCGATTAACTTGCTTGTAGCTATTGGTGATGCGTTTGATGCGGAAAGGATGGTTCCTATTAGTCGTGCGCATGCAGCGTCAAGTGGACAGGAGGGC
>Ga0315314_1001825_pt1 | contig 18286 bp, 17 predicted proteins | sample TDP9_MG_FD_203631 | JGI IMG/M metagenome (GOLD analysis project Ga0315314, IMG submission 203631) | Freshwater sediment microbial communities from Lake Towuti, South Sulawesi, Indonesia - TDP9 | ecosystem: Environmental > Aquatic > Freshwater > Lake > Sediment | place: Indonesia: South Sulawesi...
TACATCCAAAGAAATCAGATGTTCTTCGCCAAGTCTCTTCTTCTTATGCACATAGTAGTAAATCAATGCACAAACAGTTGCTGCGTGAGTCTCACCCTCTTTCCTAACAGCAGCCAAAGCTGAAAGTGATGCTTGATACATCGCATAGTAGCAGATAGTAATGACCCAGTCAAAATAATTCTCGCCTTCATACCTGAAAGATGCTTCGCCTTCATGCATGTCAAAAACCTTGTTTGCAAGGTCAAGATTATGATAAGCTTTTCTTAAATGTCCTAAAACATTTTCTTGGGCAATTCTTTTTGGCAGGCCTTTGATGGCTGCAACCTTTGGCTTCTCAAAAAACCTCATCGACCTCTCACAAAGCTTAGCACTTCTAAGCCAATCTTCCCAACTCGGTAATCTTGGCATCAACTCACCTTTGAAAGCAGATAGTAGTATCTCTCTTGTCCAAAGAGCACAATACCATCTTTTAACACGTCCGCAGCAAACCTTTTTCTGTCCCTAATACTTTGCTCAAAATCCTTTATCATCACAACAACTGGCACAAGCCTTAACGGATATCTTCCACTGACTTCATTTGCCAGCCTGTCAACAGAATCCATCAGACTCTTAAACTCTTTCTCTTCAGAATTAGGTGCTAAAACAAGAACATCTATATCACTTCTTGCAGTAACTTGACCCCTAGCTGCACTTCCAAACAAAATTACGGATTGCACCTCAGGAGCAAAGTCAGAAACCCGTTCTGTGAAATCTTCCAAAACCCAAGCAAGCCTCCTGTTTTCCTTGTAAAAACCTTCCCTCCTATCGATTTCAAACAACTCGCATAATTTTCTTGTTCTAGAATTTGCCAGATTGAGTTTATAGTATTTCTCTTGTCCCTCGGTCTTCTGCAGCACTAAACCTTCCTTCGCAAGCTCGCGGAATTCAGAAGAGACTATTCCCAAGCTTACCTTAGACACCTTGGCAAGTTCCCTAGTATAGTACCATTTGCCTAGGTCTTTGCTCATAGTTTTCAGAATCAAAATGACCTTGGGAGTAAGCAATTCTGACATAATTTGTAGATTGTATTTGCGAACTTATAAATGTTCATTTTTTTGAACTGGCGTTCAGTTTTTTGAACACTTCCATAACGACACGCTTAAAACTATAAAGGTAGGTACACCAACTAGCATTTTAGAGTGGTTACCATGAGCAGTGCCAACGTAGCCAAACAGATACATAAGGACGTAGACCGAATGCTCAAGGGCTTAAGCATAGAGGATCAAGAATTAGTGCTTAAAGAAGCCCACAACATAGTTGAGAGCCTGAAAAGAATAGAGCAAATAACAAGCAAAGCGCAAGCCTGAAAAGTCTTTCAAACCATGAGAGATTAGGATACTAATAGCAACTCCAATGAAAAATTAAAAGCGGCATCTTGTTCGAGCCAATCAAATTCTCTTTCAGAAAAATGCTTGTAGACCAGACGGGCGTAGGCGAACCAGTGGTCGAGGAGATATGTAATCAGGGCATGATGAGTGAGGTTTCTCATGGTTATCCAGTTTCTATGCAGAAACTCTTAAATTCGTCCTTGTTGTTATAGCGGGAAGTTTTCAAAGGAGAGCCTCTGTATGCTCAATATCAGAAGGTTTGTGCGAGATAAGGACGAAGAGACTTGGCTTAGAATATGGAATGAATCCTTCAAGGAGTATGAAGACGAAAGAGCCATGACCATGGAAGACATGAGGATATGGGAGAACAGCCCAAGATTCGACCAAGAAGGAATGTTCATCGCAGAATGGAACGCCAAACCTGTTGGAATGGTTTACGCTAAAGTCGACAAGAAAAGAGAAGAAAAAAAGGGCTTTATCAACTTAATTGGGGTTGTTCCCGAATTCCGAAGAAAGGGCATCGGAAGAAAACTTGTAGAAAAAGCCATTGACAACCTAAAAGAACGCGGCATGGAAACCGTGGAATCTTGGACAAGAGAGGACTACACGGGTTATAGGAAGCTGTTGGAATCTGTAGGGTTCAATTTAGTCCGGGTCTTCAGCACAATGAAGAAAGATTTGGACGATATTGCATCTAACATAGGAGAAAACAAAGAAGTGAAACTTCGAACCATGAACAAAACCATGGAAGACATAAAACTACTCAACTGGCTAAGCAACGAAACCTTCAAAGAACACTATAATTTCAGACCAAGCACCGTTGAAGAAACCAAGTATTCAATTGAGAATGAACCCGACATCGATATAAACGGCTGGTATTTCGCATATCTAAAGGATAAACCGGTGGGATACGTCGGAACTGGAATCGACAAAAAATTCATTGAAGAAAAGGGAATAAATCGTGGCTGGATCTGGGTTATAGGAGTCCTAAAACCGCACAGAAGGAAAGGGATAGGCGCAAGACTGATGCTAGCATCTATGAAATTTCTGAAGGATAAGGGAATGAGCGAGGCTATGTTAGGAGTCGACGACATAAACCCCACCAAAGCCATTGAACTTTACAAGAAAGTAGGGTTTACAGTGTACAAAAAAGAACCAACCTATTGCAAAGAAATCAAATAACACGAGCTCTTTTTCTCTCAACCACAGTTGCTTCAAACAGAAGCCGTCGAAATTGTCTTTTATACGGTATATTACGCACCACATTCCCCAGCAAATTGTCGTTTTCTGCATTAAAGATAGCCACTATTCCGACACATTTTAATACCACATACGCATACTTTCTCTTAGAGTGTGGTGAAGTGTCGGATTTCGATGGAAAAAGACCTGAAAGCAAAGAAGAATTCGTCAGATTACTTGCAACTGCGAAGCAAAAGGAAGTGGAAACAAAGAGGGCGAGAGGAAGTAGATCGACAAAACCGACAGTTTCAGGTACAGCGCAAATAATGAAGGTGCATCGTGACACGCTTTATAAGTGGATGACTGAGTTTGGCGTCAACTTTGAAGAAGCTGGCGAGAGAAAAGCGCTAATACCAGTGGCGAAAGAGGAAGTAGAACCCCATGCATACCTTATTGGTGAGGCTTTAACTGGGGAAGGCGCCGAAGTAGCTCATGTGGACCTGATAATTGGTGACAAAACAGGTCCAGTGGGAGAAGCCTTCGCTAACGGTTTGTCCAACCTGTCGGCCGGACACACGCCTCTTCTCGCAGTCATCAGACCCAACCTTCCCTCTAAGCCTCACACACTTCTGGTTCCCAAAGTCACCGTAAAAAATCTTGAAGAAGCGGGAAAAATCTTTGGTCCTGCCCAGGCTGCGGTGGCGAAGGCTGTAGCTGACTCTGTAGAAGAAGGCGTAATACCCGAGGACAAGCTTGATGATTGGGTAATAATCTGCAGTGTCTTTATTCACCCAGATGCAAAGGACTATCGAAGGATTTACTCCTACAATTACGGAGCAACAAAACTCGCACTGAAAAGGGCTCTGGCTAAGTATCCGCCACTACAGAAGATAATATTTGACAAGGATCGAGCGAAACACCCCATAATGGGATTCAGAGTGCCTCGGCTATGGAGACCGCCTTACCTACAAATCGCCTTTGACATTCCCAACCTAGAAAGAACAAAGAAGATCATAAACGAGATACCGCAAAGCGACAGAATCATCTTTGAAGTCGGCACGCCACTGCTGAAAAAGTGTGGAACAAGAGCGATCGGCGAACTCAGAGAACTAGCCAAAGACACGTTCATAGTGGCTGATCTAAAAACGCTAGACGTCGGAAAAGTGGAAGTTGACTTAGCCTTTGACGAAACCGCGGATGCTGTGGTGGTCTCTGGACTAGCAGTTGAAGAAACCGTTGACAGATTCGTCTATGAGGCGCAGAGACTCGGAATCTACGCATACGTAGACATGATGAATGTTGCCACTCCAATCCAGAAACTCAAGGCACTCGAACATTTTCCCAACGTCATAATTCTGCACCGTGGCATCGACGAGGAGCTAACTGGAAAGCCTCATTGGGAGCTAATCAAAGAGATGCGACAGGTTTTCAGCGACAAAAAATTCTTAGTGGCTGTTGCTGGTGGAATAACTCCAGAAACCGCCCCAGAAGCCCTGGCAAAAGGAGCAGACATAATCATCGTTGGGAGATACATAACTCAATCAAGGGATGTTGAACGTTCGGTCAGAGAGTTCATAGAGATTACCAGCGAAATGAGGGCAGACATAGATTTACTCAGAGAACACGTAGAATAGTATCTTCCCTCTATGCTTCGTAGAAAGATAACTAAAAAGCCGAATAAGGAGCTATGAGACTCGCTGTAAGCTGAACGCATTGGGAGAATGCTGTCAGTGATGAAGAAGAAGAAGAAGAAGAAGAAGAAACAAAAATAATTCTATTCTCACACGACCTAGATAGACCCAACCTATCGTAAAGTTTCATATGCAAGGTTCAATTAGTCTCAACTAAAAATAAGCTAGTAGAACGTGGAAGATAATGTATAAGAAAGCCTTTCTAGAATTCCTTGTGCGAGGGATAAAAGCTTGAAAAGACTGAAAGTCGCTTTCATTCTCGCCTTACTACTCATAACAACAGAATTCCAAGGTTTTTGCCAAGTAAAAGGCGAGATAGGAGACTTGAACTTCACTGTCCGGATGGCTGTCACATACACGAACAAGGGAACAAGAGTTTGGAACTTCACAGAGGATGAACAATCGGTCAGTTTGTTCATGAATACTACGTGGCAGAGTGTCCAGTTGGTAAATCATTCGTATCCACTTGAATCCCTAAAGAATGACACTGAAGGAAACCCAACTGCGGTTCTGCAATTTCCGAAGTCAGAACTCACTCCGGGAGAAAACCTAAACTACACTGTAACTTATCGTGTTCTCTCTAAACCACGAATTCTCCCAAGCATATCCGAAGAAGGTTCCCAAACTCTCAACGAAATCCCAAACGATTTAAAAGAAAATTACACTAAGGCGGAGGGACCATGGCTAACTAACGACACCGACCTTCAGGATTTAGCCCATGGAATAGCGGGAGATGAGACTAAAGTTCTTACGATCGTAAAGAATTTTGCTGCTTGGATTGCTAACGAGAGTAACATTCGGTACGAGACGCACGATTCTCCTCTTTATCCCAATGAAACGTTAGAACTCAGGGAAGGTGACTGTGACGACAAAGCGATTCTGCTCGTTACGTTATGTCGAGTTTATGGGATTCCGTCTTACCTTCAGCTAGGCTGCATATATGAGCCCTTAACTTTTTCAAACGAAACCTATTGGCAAGGTCACGTAACAGTTATTTCAAAAGGAATTTCGTGGCACGGATGGGCAATTGTGTATGTTCCTCCATGGGGTTGGCTACCAGTTGACCTCACATACGTTTTAGGAGACACTTCAAATCCTCTTAATACAATAAAGAAGGCAGCGGTAACTTGGCAGTGGGTAATTCAATACATGAACTATACGAAGAGCGATTACGTGGCTTCATCTCGAGAGACAAGAGAATTCCTTCAACAAAATGGCTTCTATATCCATGAAGAAGATGAAATGACAATGCAATTTTTGGATATTCCATGGCAACAGATTATAGAGATGCTTAAAGGGTTTTTCATTGCTGTGGTAGTTGTAGGAACAACCACTCTTATGGTAGTAGTCGTCTTTCTCTATGTTCGCAGAACAGGAAAGAGAGAACTGAAAGAAGTCAAGAGGAGAGATGAGTTAAGTCTCTTACTCGATGAGCATTGACTCTCTTGTATGCCGGGGCACATTTTTCTTTGTTCATGCCGTTTCTTGTGGCAGACCATTTCAGTAAAGGGATAATGCTTTTCCTAAGTTCTATTCCGTCATTTGTAAGTGAGTATTCAACTCGTGGAGGTATCTCAGCAAAGGATTCCCGTTTGATTAACCCCTCAGTTTGAAGACACCTGAGAGTGTCAGACAGAGTTTTTGGGCTGATGCCCTTTAACTCCTTCATTAGATCGTTGAACCTCAACCTTTCATGATTACCAAGAGCGTTAATGATTAGGAGCGTCCACTTCTTGCTTATGACATCTATTACGCCTTTGAGCGGGCAGAAACAGAGATGTTCACTTTCCTTGTGCATATAACCACTTCCTCTTGAATAGCGAGTATTCTACTATAAACTTTATAGTTTAAATACTTTAGTTTTAATACTCTTAACTCATTGTAAGGGAGGTGAAGAAGGAAATGTGCAGAGAGTGTTGTTGTGGTCCACCCCATCATGAGCGAGAGCACAGGCATGGTAGGCGATTTTTAACCAAAGCGGAGAAGGTAGAGAAGTTGAAGAGCTACGCAGAAGAGCTAAAGAAGGAACTTCGAGCTGTCGAGGAGCACATCAAGGAACTGCAAAGTTAAAGGGCGTCCACAGAATGCCCCTCTTTCTCTTCTTTTCATCACATCAATATGAGTAAGAGGTTTAATCATTTCAGTAGTCTAGTCTCAGAATGGAGAAGATTAAATGAAAATCTTGGCAATAGATATTGGCGCTGGCACAGAAGATATTCTCCTACACGACGACGGAAAAAAGAGTATTGAGAACTGTATCAAGATGGTTTTACCTTCACCGTCACAGATTTTCGCTGCAAAAGTTAGAGAAGCTACTCGGTTATACAAAGACCTCTTCATAAAGGGCGATGTCATCGGTGGAGGTGCCTTCGCTTTCGCTTTAAGGGACCACATTAAGAAGGGACTAAGAGTTGTGATGACGGAAAACGTGGCATACACCATAAGAAACGACCTCAACGAAGTTAGAGAGCTAGGGATTGAGATCGTGCACAGTGAAAGCAAACCTGGAGGTTTTGAAGGAGAAACTCTAAGAATAGAAGAAATTAACATAACAGAACTTAAGGTCTTCTTAACACAGTTTTGTGAGAACCTCTCTGATGTAGATGTTGTAGCAGTCGCTGTTCAAGACCACGGCACTTTTCCGAAGGGAACAAGCAACAGAAGATTTCGCATCCAGAAAATGAAGGAACTTCTCGAAAAGGACCCTAAAGCAGAAAACTTGGCGTTCAAAGAAGATGAAATCCCTCCATATTATTTGCGAATGAGATCTACAGCTCAGGCTTCAAGACGGCAACTACCAAAAGCGAAAGTTCTGGTGATGGATACGTCTCCAGCGGCTATACTTGGATGCATGAAAGATCCTCTCGTAGAGGACGCTGACCCGATTCTCGCTATCAATGTTGGAAATAGTCACACGATGGCTGCAATAATCTCAAATAAGAAAGTTACAGGAATAGTGGAGCACCATACAAGATCGCTGAACCCACAAAAAATTGAGAGCCTACTAGTTGGCTTTGCTAATGGAGACCTTAGCGACGAAGAAGTATTCGAGGACAATGGTCATGGTGTCTTTTATCTAACCTCTCCTCCAGGTTTCCGTCAAATAGAGAAAATCGTTGCCACTGGACCCAACAGAAACATCCTACTCAAAACTAAACTTAATGTGCACTTTGCGTCTCCGGCTGGAGATGTGATGATGACTGGTCCAATGGGTTTAGTTGAGGCGACCAAGAGAAAGTTCAGGTTAGGACAGGGATGAAGAGAATAAGGCTGTTTATTCATGAGCCAACAATCAACAAAGTCATAGGTCGTGAACTGAATCTTCTATTAAATGAAAACGCCAATCTTATAGATGCACTTAGCGAGGTGGACAAAATGATAAATAGCAAAGGAAGTTTTCCAGTGTCAGATTATCAAAGTCTCCTCCATATGATCTACAATCCTATAAAGAACAGATTCTATACCCAGGTGTCGATAACCGCCTATACGGAATCAGGACAGTCGCTGAACGTGAGAGAAGACCCTAAGAAAGAACTCCCTGAAGGAATAACGGTTACTTTGATCCCGGCGGGAGGATGCATAAGCGAGTGGGAAGAAGCCATGAAATATAAGGAGTTTGTGAAAGCAGTGGTTAAACTCGGCTTGCAGATTTCTTCCGCCTTACGTAGATAGTCTTGCACTTATTACAGTCAACTTGAAAGCAAGTTTTGCAAGTCTCGTTGTCTTTGTTGAACATGGCTTTTTCCAGATGAACCTCATAGCCTAACGATTTGTAGAGTTCTACGGCTTCGCTTAAGCGTGGTTCATCTGTTGTGAATTGTTTGACCCAACCCTTTCGTTTTAACTCTTTTTCGGTTTTGTTACTGAGTTGATGCGGTTTCAAATCTATGTCACTATGAGTGCCGTTTTTAGTAGAGGTCTTCTTCAATTCCCAGGTTTTGTTCTGGTAGTTTCCCATGTTTTTTGAGGAATTGCTGAAGGAGTTCGCTCTCTCTCATAGTGAACATCTTGGCTTCTTCAAAGACAAAATATTTGGCTTTTGGGTTAGAAGCCAACTGTTCTTCCAGTTCTTTTCGCATGTTCATGGCTCCCTTTATGTAAATCACCATTTTCTTCTCGTCGAGTAGTTGGTAGACCCCCTCTGTTTCAGGAACCGTAGCTATGTTGGGGGTTTCAAGTTTGAGCCACTTCTCTGGCGGCAGAGTTGGCTGAGAAATTAGCAGTCTCAAGTCGCATCTCAAGCAACGGTTTGCCTCTTCAACCGCCATCTTCTCGTCAAAGCCGAGTTCAACTTCAGCGAAGTTTCCGAGACGTTTTTCAATGGGAAGAGTTGGCATCTCAGCACGACGTCTCTGCAAGAAGTCTTCCTCTCGCCCAAGCCATGAGTTTGGTTTTTCAGGAGTAACTAGTTCTTCTTCCAGATTTCCGCTTCCGCCTAAGCGTTTGTCTATGGCTAAGGCAGCCTTTCTTCCAGAAGCCACAGCCTCAACGATTGATGTTGGTCCATTGACGATGTCTCCACACGCGAATACGTTTGGGATGCTGGTTTCCATTGTTACTTTGTTAACTTCTACAGTGCCCAAGCTTGAAATTTGTATTTGGCTTTCACCATTAAACCCTGAAATGTCAGAAGCTTGTCCTATGGCGAAAATCACCATGTCAGCCTTCACAGTTTTAGTCTCTGATTCCTTGAAGGATGGGTTAAACTTGCCCTCGGAGTCAAAAACAGATACACAGCGAACTAATTCTGCACCAGAAACTCGACCGTTTTCACCTATGATCCTCTTGATTCCATAAGAATTGTCAACAGCGATTCCTTCCTCTAAGACTTGTTGAATCTCCCATGGGAAGGCTGGCATCTCTTCACGTTTCTCTAGACAGGCGACTTGGACTCGTTTTGCACCAAATCTCAAGGCTGTTAGTGCCACATCCATGGCGACATTGCCGCCACCAATCACAAGAACCTTCTCTTCCACTTTCACAGCTTTTCCAAGTCTCACATCTCTTAGAAAGTCTAGTCCTCCTAAAACTCCCTGTAAGTCGATGCCTTCAATCCTCAACTTTCTGCTCAACGGCAAACCAGTGGCAACGAGTATGGCATCATAACCTTTGTCTTTAAGTTCTTTAAGAGTGAAATCCCTTCCAACTAAAAGATTGGTTTTGACTTCTACGCCCAGCTTCACAATGTTTTCCAAGTCTTTTTCAAGAACCTTTTCGGGCAAGCGATATTCCTGCACCCCATATCGCATCATCCCACCAAGTTCTGGCAAGCCTTCTAATATCGTTACTGAGTGCCCAAGCTTGGCTAGGTAAAAGGCGACTGTGAGTCCGGCGGGACCTGAACCAATGATGGCTATGCGCTTTCCAGTTCCGGGGGCAACTTTGACCCTTTGCTCCCACATCTTCGTGTCATGGTCAGATACGAAACGTTTTAGGGCGCATATTGAAATTGGGTCATCGACTTGTCCACGCCGGCACTCGCTTTCGCACGGGCGGGCGCAGGCGTGACCTAGAACTGATGGGAAAGGCACTTTTTCTCTGATGACTGCTGCGGCTTCAGCGTATCGACATTGAGCAATCAGATGAGTATATCGAGGAACATCGATTTCTGCCGGACACGAAAACTTGCATGGGACTAAGCTGGCTTCACGTTCGCCTGCTTTGATTTCTTCGTCCGTGAGGGCGCCGGTAGGGCAGACCTCTACACATGCACCACAGAACTTACAAGCAGAATCCTTTAAGGTGGGAGATACTGTGCCCACAAAGACTTCGCCCTTTTTGTAAACGAAGCCTAACGCCTTCACGCCTCGAAGGTCTTGGCAAACTCTCACACAACGGGTGCAACCGATGCATATGTTGTAGTCACGTGCGAATAGGGGTTCGTCTTTTATTACAGGAAGATTTTTGGGCACATAACGTGGGGTGTCTTCTCTGATCCCTATGTATTCAGCAACCTTCTCTAGTTCGCAGTTTCCGAGTTTTGGGCAACAACGCTCCGCCACTGGAACATTGGTTGGACACGGTTCTCTTGTGCAGCCTTCTTTTTGGGCGCATATTAGACAGGCGTGGGGGTGCTTCTCAAGGATTAGCATCAATCTTTCTCGTCTGGCTTCTCGAACCCGTTCCGTGTCTGTGTAAACCTTCATCCCATTTGTAATGAGGGTGTCGCAGGCTGGAACAAACTCTAATTGTCCTTCAACCTCCACCAGGCACAGGTTGCAACCCTCGAATTCTTTCTCAGGTGCATCCCCAACTATCGGTTCACCACCACGGTAAATTGTGTTGATGGCTTTTACCTTGCGTGAAGGTGTCAAGTCTGGATGATAGCAAAGAGACGGAATATAGATATCGTTCTTCCTTGCTACCTCCAGTAGGAAGGAACCCTTAACTGCTTGAAATTTCGTGCCGTTGATAAATAAATTCACTGTTTCCATGAGTTTCAGCTTCATGAGTAGAAAACTGTTCAGTTCCTACCATGAGTGGTTTATCGCCTTTGGTTTGCAGGCTAAAACGCAGGGTAACTTTCTCTCTCCGCTTATCGGCTTACAGGGCGCACAACTGTACTTGATTTTTTTGCGTTGCTCCTCTTTTACCACTGCCATGTCGCCGCCTTCTATGTCGTATTCGTTTAGGATAATTTCTAAGACGTTGTAGGGGCAAGCCTTGACACAGTCTCCGCAACCGTTGCACTTGTCGGTGTCTATTATTATGAAGTAGTCGCCTGAACCGTCTTTGTAGCCGTAATGCGCCAACACTTCAACTAGCCATCCTTTTAACGTAAGCCAACTTCCTTTTCGTAGAGAGCTTTAGCGAATAAGGCTGCCCCCAAAGCTCCAGCCAAGATAGGGTCGATATTTGGTTTCAATGGTTTGATGCCCAACAATCTTTCGACTCTCTCGATGATACCCGCATTTTTTGCAACACCGCCAGTCGTGACGAGGTCTTTCTCAACGCCAACACGGGTAAGCAAATCTACTATTCTGTCAGCCATTGCGGCGTGGTAGGCGGCTGCGACCTTTTCTTTTGGCCATCCCTGCCGCAACAGTGCCAAAGATTCTGCTTTGGCGAAGATGACACACGTATTGCTGACTGGCGGCGGCTCTTCTTGGACGCTTAGAGAAACCTTTCCCAAGTCTTGAATGGGAACACCGATTAGGTCGGCGAAGACCTCTAGACCTCTGCCTGTTCCTGCTGCGCACTTGTCGTTCATCAGGAAGGATAGGACTTTTCCTTTTTCATCGCATCGGATAGCCTTGCAGTCTTGTCCTCCGATGTCGAGGACGGTTCTGACTGTTGGACCGTATATGTAGTGGGCTCCTCTGGCATGGCAGGCAATTTCTGTTATGGTTCTCTTGGCAAAAGGAACGTTCACCCGTCCGTAACCAGTTCCCACAACATATTGTAGATTGTCGAGTTTTAGTCCAGTCTCTTCTAAAGCCCAGTTCATCACTTTAACCGCTGTTGCCTCACTAACCCCCCCAGTTCTCATCACAGAATAAGAGTAGAGTTCACCATCAAGCGCTACAACTGCCTTACTGCCCACAGACCCTACATCAACGCCTGCCGTTATGATTTTTGCGTTGTGCCAGTCTTTACCGGGCACTGTGTGGCGGTATTCTGGCCATCTCCAATACTCTTGAGGTTTCGTTTCAGACATTTTCATCACTCCTTATGCTCCGAGGCTATTACTGCAGCCCCCAAAGCACTCACATATTCTGGATACTCAGGAACTATTATGTCAGAGTTTAACTCCCTCTTTAGGGGTGGTAGAAAACCCGGATTTAATGCAACTCCACCTATCAAGACGACGTCTTTTTCTACGCCGACTCTGAGGACCATTGAGCCTATTCTGCTGGCGATGGCGTCGTGGATGGCTCTGGATATGTCTTCTTTGGACACTTTGGAGTGAATAAGCGTTACGACTTCTGATTCAGCAAATACGCAGCACTGAGCGTTCATGGGGATTATCTGCGTTGATTTGAGGGCTAGGGAACCCATGTCTTCGACTTTGATCTCAAGTGCCCTCGCCATGGCTTCAACGAAGGTTCCTGCACCAGCGGCGCACCTCTCGTTTATCACGAAATCTCTCACTGTCCCGTTTGGACCGACCTTAATTCCTCTTCCTTCCTCTGCCCCAACATCTATGACCGTCTTTACGTTGGGGATCAAGTGAAAGGCTCCTTTTGCGTCAGCCATCACTTCAGAAATCACTTCCTCAGCGTTTACTGGTGGCTTGCCGTGAACAGTCTCTCTGCCCATTCCAGTAGCGGCAATCCTTTTGATGTCGTTTCGTGAAAGCCCAGTTTTCTTTATAGTGCTTTCAAAGAGGTCGCTTGCTGATTTCAAAACGTCAAATCCGACAAGTGCCTTTGCTCTTTCTAAGACTTTTCCGTCTTTTAGGATGACAACCTTTACGAACTTGGCTCCTACGTCTATACCAGCCGTTATCATACAATCACCTCTTACATCACTCCGTAATCTTCTTTAATCCCATGCTCTCGAAGAAGGCGGTGAGACGTGCCATGGTTCCAGCGAAGTCGAACTCTCTTTCATCGCCCATGTTGCCTTCAAAAGGAAAGACTGGAACGCCAGCCTCGAGTAAGCCGAGACGGTTTTCGGCTATGTGTACGCTTAGTCCTTCGCAACCACGATTGTAATGTAGTAGCACGGCGTCGACCTTCCATTGGTCAACAATGTTCTTTATCATCTGGGTTTTGAGTTCTGGCTTGTAGAAATGTGCCCACTCGGGTTTGTGTAGGGTCCATTCCACTATCGCTCTTAGGGCTTCCTCTCTGGTTTGTGGCTTCTTTTTGGGTAAGGTTTTTGGAACCCACGTGCCATCTGTTTTAAACTCCCACATTCCGATTAAGCCGAAAGTGTAAAGAGAGCCCAGAGAAACCACTCCGTATTTTTCCATTTCCCTGAAGATTTTTAAGAACCCCCACGGAGGTTGGGTATCTGTTATCACTCTGAATTTTTCGTAGGGGGTGGCTGCGATTCCTCTCTTGACTCTGTCTTTGACCTCATCTCTCAGTGTCTCATAGAAGGCGACGCACTCGGGTCTGTGCTTCATCAGAGTGCCCATCACGTACAAGGAGTACATGGTTTTCTCATCTAGTGGTGTTGGAACTGCTTTGTTGAGACTGCAGATTTCAGCCCACACTGATGTAGCCTTCATCTCGTTCCACACAGCCTCACATAGAAGTTTGTCGTCGTACTCTCTACCCGTCACCTTCTCCAACCAGTCAATGCCATCGTTCAGTTGTTGGATGATATAGTTTACCTTGTAGTCTTCTACTTTCTCATTGGGACCAGGGTATCCTACCGAAACGTCCACGCAGTACATTGGAACCTCTTTCCCCTTCTTCTTCTCAAGCCACTTCACCACCTGATACCACTTGCCATGACTACAACAAATGTGGTCTTGCCAAATAAAGTCAGGAATCGGGGCTCCTTCAACAACCGTTCCATCACTCAGCACAAACTTGTCCAGTAAGAGTGAACCCCAATAGTTCCTCATGTAAGCGCATAGGGTTCGTGGAAAACCCGCTGCCTCCACCGCATCGTGGCATCGGGCGGCAAAGTCCTTGAAGAAGGCTATCGTTGCTCCATAGGGTTCGCCCGTTACACAATAGACGTCTTCGCCGAGGCCTGCTGGTATTGAACTGAAAGCCCATGCTCCGCCTGCCCATCTTACTCCGCCTTTCTCATGAGCCCTCAGATAGTCCTCGTAGTAACTTTTTCTCAGATTTTTCGCTTCGTTCCAGCATTTTAAGAGTTCTGTTGGGTATTCTTTATTTTGTGTCATTTTTTCACCTCAGAACAACTCTTCAAGTCCAGTTAGGGTTTCTAGGAAGGCTTCGACGCGGGTTCTGAATTGACCCCAAGGCACTGTTACGTCAAATTCTAAGGGATACGTAGGCACCTCAACTTCTTTTAGGGCTTCTCTGAGGGGCGGAATCTCGATTCCATGAGGGTCACAGAACTTGTTTTGTATGACGAGGGCTCCTTGGGCTCTAAACTGCTTTGCCAGATTAACGGCGTGTTGGATTCTGGTGAACTCTGGCCAGTCTTTGCTTGGACAGGGCACCCTCTCAACATAGCGAGTTGCAATCGCCAACAACCTATCCTCGTTAGGAGCAACATCGTTCCAGAAGTATCTGCTTCCCGTGCAGTGTTCATCGATCACGAAGGTTGCACCCAAATCTTCCACGTTTTTCATGAAGACTCTGTCGTCGTCTTCGCTGCCGATTATCATCAATCGAGTTCCTGGACTGCGGTCGAGTCTTCGATTTGGAAGTTCCCGTAATAGTTGTTCGAGAAGTTTGCTGTGTTCTTCTTTGTCGGTCATTTGACTTGAGAGGACCATCTCCATGACTTCGAGACCCGTTATCTTTGGGTTGTCCGACTTCCGGTACTCGTAGACTTTTCGCATTAACTCCCTGTTTCTGTTGAGAACTTTTATTCCTATGTCCAAGTCTTTATTCGCGATTTTTTTGCCCGTCCACTTTTCTAAAGATTTTTTGAATTTGGCTAGTTCCTGGGTTAAAAATGGTGTTGCATGTGGTGTTTGGATGCCATGGGGCACGTGTATCCAGTGTGTGTAGTCGATGGGTATGTGCAGTCGCCAAGCATTAAACGCCTGCCTCAGATGTAGGCAAGATTGACCCTCAACAATTCCGTCAAGATAGTCGAACTTTCCCTTCAAACCCTGAGCCAAACAGTCACGACAGAGGTGACAGAACATGGCGAAAATGTAAGGTTCAGTCACAGTTGGTGGCTCGTGACTGCCAAGAATTCGGACTGGCAGCACGTCGGCGGCGTAAAGGACTTCTTCGGGCACGTAGGTGCAGAAGTAGCCCACAACTTTGTTACCTGTTCTTTCCTTCCAAGCCTTAGCATAATCGTGGCGACTGTCTATCCATTCCCTGAACCTATCGAATATTTCTTCAGACAAGTCAAGCCTTCCTAACGTTGTTATATAAATTCTTGAGTGGAAATATAAAAATTTTCAGTTTTATATACCCTTGACTACCTTCCGAAAGTGGTCGAAACAAACGCATATTAACATTAATGAAGCAAAATATGTTCCAGACGGAGGAAGTCTGAGACTTGAACCCAATTTTCAGGAACATCATCTACGAAACTTCAGACGGCGTCGCAAAAATCACCATAAACAGACCACCCCTACACGTTTTGAACACAGAAACAATAGAAGAGATGATAAGAGCATTCGAAGACGCAAACAAAGACGACACCGTAATGGCAGTCATAATAACTGGTTCCGGTGACCGAGCCTTCTGCGCAGGCGTAGACATAAAGGACCACCTACTAGGAAAAGTCGATAAGACACTTGAACTGTTTCATAAAATGTTTCATGTGCTAGTTGACTTGCAGAAACCAACCGTGGCTGTGGTTGACGGCTTTGCGTTGGGAGGAGGCTGCGAGCTAGTAATGGCCTGTGATTTGGCTGTGGCTTCGGAAAGGGCTCAGTTTGGACAGCCCGAAATCAAGGTTGGGGCGATACCAACAGTGGCGTCAGCGTTACTGCCTAAACTAATCGGGAGAAAGAACGCCTTGGAACTGATATTCACGGGCGACTCAATAAGTGCAAAAGAGGCACAACAAATCGGCCTAATAAACAAAGTAGTTCCACCCGACAAATTAGTTGAAGCAACCAATGAATTAATGAACGAACTGAAGGAAAAGAGCCCAATCGTGCTAAAACTAGTGAGACAAGCAGTCTATCAAGGGCTCCACTTAGATTTTAAGAAAGCATTAGACGGGGTCACTAACATATACTTAAATCAACTCATACGCACAGAAGACGCCGTGGAAGGATTGAAGGCGTTTCTGGAGAAAAGAAAACCAGTATGGAAGGGAAAATAAAAAACTCACGGGAAACAGTGAAGCCTTCAGCTGTAATTACTCGAGTTTTGCACCGCAACTCAGACAGTATTTAGAACTCGCTGGTAGATACTCTGCACTACACTTGCCGCACTTACGCAGGTACGGTCCGTAGGGAACTCTTGGGTCTCCCCCTTTTGCGATGAAATCGCGGATTTTCTCCATCTCCGCCTTTCTCTTCTGTTTGAAGGACCACAAGCCTTCGCTGGGTTCCATTGATCCGAGGTTGAGGGCGAACCAAGCCTTTCCGTGCTCCCACGTGAGACGCCAGATTAGTTCTCTCCACCAGTTGAGATGAACTTTGTAGTACCAGAGGCTTGACGGAGACAGACCTTTCATCTTGTCGATGTACTCTTTCACCTTTTCGTCCAGTTTAGCCATGGGAACTACCTCATTTACCACGCCGTACTTGAGAGCCTCTTCAGCGTTTATCTGCGAACTTAGGAGAACCATTTCTGCCGACTTCTTTATGCTCATGTGTAAGGGAAGCCACTGAGACAGCCCGCCAATAGAGGTCATGCCAACTCTCGGACCTGGCGATATGAATCTCGCGTGGTCTGCCGCAATTGCCATATCACAGCAGGCAACGAACTCCCAACCACCCCCTGCCACTGCACCGTTCACTCTGGCGATAACTGGCTTTCCACAGTGCATTATCATATCGAAGATTCTGGCGTAATATTCTCCCCACTCCCAGAACTTCCAGGGCTTCTTGTTGTATATCTCAGCATACTCGTTCACGTTTCCGCCGGTGCAGAAGGCTCTGTCGCCTATGCCAGTCATGACTATGAACTGGACGGAGTCGTCTCCCATGGCTTTCTCGTAACCAGCCACTATTTCTTTGAGGGTTCCTAGAACGTACGAATTCATTTCCTCAGGATTGTTAATGGCGATGCATGCAGTATAATCGTACCATTTAGGATCGTATTTGACTGTACGCCAGTCTTTTGGGTTCTCAGTAGGATACCAGTCGTATTCTCGTTTGGCCATGTTAATCACGATAACGGTGATTCTTTCCCAAATATATTTAAGATTTGCTGGAGATGGAATTCGAAGTTTTTCTGAAGTAAAAGACGATTCCTCCGTTTGGTCTTCAAACGTCTGGCACGACAAATTTCTGAGATAGTTCGCCGAAGATTTCATCTCGGGCGATTTTTTTGGCAATTTCCCCGATTCTCCATTTTTCATCTCTTATTTTAGTCAATTCTATATTTCCTTAAAGTTCCATCGCTCCGATTTGTTAGCGTGGATACAGATAAAACCAAAACTGAAAGAAAAAGTCTGCGCGTGCATTTTATAAGAGAACCAACACAATCATAACTAATTCAATAGCGTGAGTGTGAGAAAACATGACGAAGATACCAGAAAAAATACAGACTTGGCAAATGATACGACCTTGGGGCAAAGACCCCACGACAGGCAAGATTATCGAGGGCGAATTAAGAAAAACCGAGATTCCCGTTTCTCCGCTTCAACCAGGCGAAGCCTTAGTGGAGGTTGCAGGTTGTGGTGTCTGCCACACAGACCTCGGCTACTTCTATGACGGCGTCCCAACAGTCACTAAGCCTCCTCTCACGTTGGGGCATGAGATAAGCGGTGTTGTAGTGGCTGGCGACAAGAAACTGGTAGGCAAGGAGGTCATCGTGCCAGCCGTTATGCCATGCAACAACTGCCCCATCTGTGCCGCTGGACGTGGAAACCGATGCCTCAATCAGAAGATGCCTGGCAACAGCTTAGGCGTTTACGGAGGCTTCTCAAGCCATATCCCTGTCCCTGCTCACGACCTTTGCGTGGTAAGAGACCGTGGCGACTTCAAACTAGCTGAATTAGCGGTTATTGCGGATGCTGTTACAACCCCCTACCAAGCATGCGTGAGGGCTGGGCTCAAGAAGGGAGACAACGTGGTCGTTGTCGGCGTTACGGGAGGCGTCGGCAATTACGTAGCCCAAATGACTAAAGCTTTCGGAGCCAAAACAGTCGTCGGTATCGCCCGTGACCCAGAGAAACTTAAAAAAGCCCTCGAATACGGTGCTGACTTCGTAATCAATTCCACTGGTAAGGACGCAGAAGCCGTTCGTAACGAATTCAGAGGACTGTGCAAGGCTAACGGTCTTCCCGACAACTACGGCTGGATAGTCTTCG
>Ga0315314_1001826_pt1 | contig 18274 bp, 19 predicted proteins | sample TDP9_MG_FD_203631 | JGI IMG/M metagenome (GOLD analysis project Ga0315314, IMG submission 203631) | Freshwater sediment microbial communities from Lake Towuti, South Sulawesi, Indonesia - TDP9 | ecosystem: Environmental > Aquatic > Freshwater > Lake > Sediment | place: Indonesia: South Sulawesi...
ATGGTTTTGTTTTTGACTGAGGGGGAGTATGAGGGCTTGGGGATTGATTTTGATGTTAATCAGACGTATGAGTTGGAGTTGGTTGGGAAGGCTATTAGGTTTAGGCAGGCTCCTTAGATTGGTGCGCTGTGTCTGTCTGTCTAGGTCTAGTATAGAGGGGGGAGGGGTGGGGAGGCGCACACACGCAGAGGGTCTAGGGTAGGTTTTCTATATGGGGCAAATATGTTCCAGATAGAAGCCTGTGGGCGTTGTTGATGATTTCTTGTCAGTTTTTCTTGGTTCTTCTCTTTTGATAGCACTGAGGAAAATTTTCGGGTTTCATTATCAACTGCGTGGAGGGACTTTGTTTTCAGCCTTCTGATTTTGGAATGGGTGTGGCTTTAGGTTCTGTTGGGCTTCGATCTTTTGATAGAGTTGAAAACCCATTTTACTGAAAACTAAATTAATTTTGTGACAATGGTTTTTATAGACCCGTGCTATAGTTCCAGGCTAATACTTTCAGACAAACCTTGGGTTAAAAACATTCAAGATATGCATCGCTTAACCCGTTGCGCTGTTTGGGAATGTAGGAGTAATTTGTTTACTCATAATATGGGTGTGTTTTTCCGAAGTTCTTGGCTACTGTGCCAATGTCTTTGAGATCGATTTTGTCGTCACCGTTTAGGTCACAGATTGGGTTCCATCTTGGATGAGTAGGAAAACCTCCAAAGGCTGAGGCTGCTATGGCGATGTCTTTCATGTCAACTTTGCTATCATGATTCAAATCAGCTATGTGGAAAAACACGGCAGTCAATGTAATATCCGTATCCATATAAACTATCTTTGATCTGTTAGTATCTTCATCTTCAAGCCAGTGAGACCACACATATCCATCCTGAGTTTCTGGCATCTCAAGTGTATAAGACCCTTCAAGTAACCGTTTAGTGTATGGTGTAGTCTCTTGAACTCCGTTAATGGCGAAAGTTATTCCAATAAAGGGCAAGGAAGTAACAGTTAATTGCGCGACCGCAGGATAACCATGGATATGAAGTGAAGGGTCACCAACGATTTGCCACCCATATTCTTCCCCAGGGATTTCGTATTCGGGGTCTGTAATCAAAATGCTTTCGTAGATTTTGATGTCTTCCAAGTAAGCCTCGCCTATGCATTTTCCTTTGGATAAAGCTTCCCAGAATTCTATACGATATTTGTGTGTCTGTAACGTTGTATCTGCGCTAGCTTGATCGCCCATTGCCAGAAGCCCGTATGTGTCAGCAAACACGGCTGACCCAGCAATGCTGTATTTCCCTGCAGTAGAGCCGCATGTATTAAAAACGTAGAAGAAAGTGCGTGGATCGATTGATTGATAGTCCCAGCAATAAATCGTGCCATCCCAACCTCCGTAAAGTTCAAACGTGTGGCTGCCAGAAGAGCCATGAGAACCCAGATAAATCCATTCGTAGCCCTCGAGAAGCCTTTTTCGGTAATCACTGGCTATTGTTATTTCGTCTTCAGCGACAAGAACTGTGTCTTCATAAGCGACCTTTACTGAGTTGAAAAATAGCTCTGTCCATGGGGGTTCATCATATACGTCGAGGTACACTAACGCACGTTTTGGTAGAGCAAGTTTGCCAGTTCTGTATAAGTGGCTCTTTTTGAAGTAGTTGTTAAGCAACGAAATGTCATCGCTAGGAGGCTGAAGTGATCCTACCCATATCTCTGCACAAACTTCACCAATGTGTTTATCATAAGCCCCATTACCGTCGGTGTCGCTCCAAACTCCATCGAGGTCCATATAATAAAAGTCGGTTGGAATCTTGTAATATGTGCCAAATTCTAGATCAACCCATTCATAGTAGGCTCTTGGTACATCGCCAATCAGAAGGCAGCCGACCAGACCTTCCGGTAGAGATTGTTGCAAGAACGACCTAATTGCTGTTACATTACTCGTCGACACAGTGTATATGGCTACAGAAAATCCTTCGATGGATTCCAAATCTGTAGCATACTGTTTTAGCGAGGCTTCAATTCCGTCAAAAACTGATGCCTCAACAAGAACGTAAATCCAACCTTTTGACAATGCATATGGAGTTCGATATTTTAACTCTATTCCTAAAACAACGGGCTCTGCTCTGGCTGGTCGAATTTTTAATGCCAACGTTAACATGCCAGTTAAAAGCATTGTTAGCATTATTCCAGAAACTATTTTTCTATTCATTTTCTCCCTTCTCTATTCTACAAATATGTAATTCAAACATTTAAGCGTTCAGATACAGTATTCTATTCGATTTTTCTTTGGTACATGCCGAAGTTAGACAGTGATTAAGTATGGCTAAATGTAGAGACTGTAGGTTCATTGACTACTTCCCATCTGGAAACAAGTATCAGTGTCACCATAGGAAAAACTATGTTGATCCAGAGAGCTCAGTATGTGACAAGTTTAAGGCTCCAATAAAAGGATCATTAGAGAAGCATGTCTACTACAACGACCATCGAGGCAGACAAAGAACCACTAATAATAATACGAAATAGGAAAGTTCCAGAATGGAGAGTCTAGGAGTTTTTAACCTGAAGTTTAGGAAATGTTAAATATAACTTTAGTATCACTATATATAATGGCAGTGATATTGATGAGTTTAGTTAAAGCGCGAAAAGTCGGCGGATCCTTAGTGGTCACGTTGCCAAAGGAACTGGTGGAAAGCAAGAAAGTCAAGGAGGGCGAAATTCTAGAGATAACTGTCAAGAAAGTTAAGAAGGACGGGTTCGGTGTTTTTAAGGGCATGACTTCCTTCACCGTTGAGGATGAGCTGACTGCGCATGAATAAAAAGTACGTCATAGATGCCTACGCTTGGATAGAATACTTAATTGGAAGCAAAGCTGGCGAGAAAGTCAAATCCGTTTTAGAAGAGGAAGACAACGAGGTCTACACATACGCAGTGACTATTGCAGAGGTTGTAAGCAAGACTGCCCAAGAAGGACGAGACTATAAAACTGCCTATGACATTCTTCTGAGTAATTCCCAGGTTGTTAATGTTGATGAAGAAGTCTCGAAGGAAGCTGGCGTTTTGCATTCAGAGATGCGGAGAAATATGAGAGATTTTGGGCTTGCAGATGCCTATGTGCTAGCCATTGCTAGAAGAATCAACTCGAAGGTTCTGACGGGAGATTTTCATTTTAAAGGCGTCAAAGAAGCAGTTCTCATACAGTAACATATTTATGTATGCATGTGATATCTTTTGTATACGGTGACTATCGTTGACACTCAAGCCTCTTGCTGTGAGGATTCCAAAGGAGATCGAAGAGGAAATTCTTAAAGTGGTTGAGCGTGAAAAGCTGGATAAAGCCACAGCTGTAAGAACTCTTCTTGAATTGGGAATTGCTGAGTGGAGGAAACAAACTGCTTTAGAATTGCTGCGAGATGGGAAAGCGACGTTTGCCAAGGCTGCGGAGATGGCTAAGCTTTCGCTTTGGGAGTTCGCTGACCTGGTGAAACAACGTAATGTAGAGTGGGTTAGGTACACGCCTGAAGAGATTGAGAAGGAAATTAGGGAAGCGTCTGCGTAAGTGATGAGTCCAAGTGAAAAAACCGCTTGTTTTCAATGCTACGCCATTGATTTATATCACTAAAGTAGGGTTAAATAATATTCTTGAAGATTTGAGAGATGAGAAGCTGACGTCGCCTGAGGTTAAGAGAGAAGTCATAGATGAAGGAAAGCATAAAGGTGTTCCAGACGCTGTTGTCTTAGAGAAACTGTTCAAAAACAATGTGTTCAAGATAGCCGAACCGAAGAACCGAAAGTTTTTGGCAAATCTACTAGAAACAAAAGGGCTTCACGTGACTGATGCAGAGGTTCTAGCTATTGCCAAGGAACTTGACGGAACAGCAGTTGTGGACGATGAAGTGGCTAGAAAAACTGCTAGGATCTATGGAATATCTTATGCGGGTACACCGTATGTTTTGGTTAGGGCTGTTGTGCAAGGGTTGATTACAAAGGAGAGAGCTAAGCAGGCGGTAAATGAGATGATTTTTGCTGGTTGGAGATGCAGCGTAGAAAGCTACGCCAAAATCACAGAAGCCATAGAAAAACTGTAACGCATACTATGTGAAGAAGATTGAGGCCATAATACTTGACTGGAAAGGAATCAAAGGAGCCAGACAAATAACCACTATAATAAATCCTTGGCTCAAGGTAATTTTTCACTCTACAAGTCTTCTATTAAAAGGCATAGTGCAAATTTTCCTCAAGGGTCTTTTATGGCTTCTTGAATTTCCGCTATCATATGTGGGTTTAAGCTTACTTGTAAGCCATAGCTAGTTGGCTTAAGAATTATCAGCCCCTTCTTTATCAGCTTCTCCGCTGTTCTGGTTGCTTCTTTATACAAGTGTTTAGGGAAGCCTTTCGGCAGATTTTCTAACGCAGTGTGCCTAGCACCTACGTATCCATGCCTCAAAAGCTTCTCAAGTATAGCTTTGGCAAACCGATCCATACATGTCTGCTTTATCTGCCTTGTGGATTTAAACGTGTGCGTCATTGACACATTAATATGTCAAAAATAAAATTTAAATATGCCAATTGGTTAATTAACTGCAGTGAAGAAAACATGAAAGCGAACGAAGCTGCTGAAGCGAACCCGCCAACTTTGCGCAAACTTTTCGATGACTCAGCCGTAGCCAAGCTGCTGGACTTCTTGACCTTATACAAGGAGTTTGACTATTCAAAGATTGAAATAAGCAGAAACAGCGGCGTGGCTTGGAAAACTCTCTATCGGGTTTGGCCACTTCTGGAAAAATACAACCTAATAACGAAAACAAGACGCATCGGAAGAGCTACAATGTTCAAGCTGAACACGGAGAACCCTATCGCTAAAGCCCTTTGGGAACTTGCCTTCCAGATAGCTAAACATGAAACTAACAAAATCGTGAAAGAAGAGCTGAAAAAAGAAACGATTAAAATTCCCGTATAAGAGTTGGCTTTTACTTTCTGCTGTCAACTAGACTTGTCTGTGTTTGTTTCCATGCCATACGTGATTAGCCAGTTTGGAAACGTCCTTTACGCCCAGTTTTCAATAGATTAAGAAATCTATCTTTAAAGTCTTCAAAGGACTCTCCTAAAACCTCAATTTTTTCAACATTCCCTTCACCAAGACCTCTCTTCATGGCTTCTTGTATCACCGGCATTCTTTCAGGATTCAAGTCGACGAGAAGCGCTCCAACCGTCTCTACGGCGACTGCATCCCTACCGATCAAGAGGGCGTTCGTGTTTACTCCTTCATCCTTAGTTGGGGTTAAATAGGTGTACGTGCAGTCTAACACGGCAAGGTCTATTCCACCAATCGCCTCGTAGACGTCAAGGAGCACGGTTTCCAGTTTCTTGTGGAACCGCACTTTCTTTCTGTCCGGGGTCAAGCCCAGAAGATTCTTCAGGATTGTCCCTTTTTCATATCTGCGCAACGCATGGGTACTTACGAAGACATTGGGCTTAAAGAGGATGTGCGAGAAGCGCATCTTCTCATCCGCAATACTGACTTCTTTAGTGTTGACGTCATCTGAGAGGTTGAAGGGCACGACTCGTTCGGTGAAGACCTCTTTGTAGATTTGAAGCCTTTCTGAACCTGTTCCCTTGTAGTTGTCTGACTCAGCTATAAAAATCTGCGGAGCCTTATCGAAGCTATGGCTACTTTTGATGCCAACTTGCCACCAGCAACCAAAACTAAGTAATTACACACGTATTTAGGGATGCTTAGGTTTCTGTCTCATCTTAATGCTTTATTTTAGGCGATTTGTTTCCTTATTGTTTGTAAGGTTGTGTGCTTTGGGTGAAAAGACAGAGCAAACATGACACTCTTGATAGTTTCATAGATTTCTTTTTCGTTCCAGTTTTTGCCCCAGTCACAGTATATGGGGATTTCTTCTCTGTCGTAGTAATCTCTGTAGTATACGTATGTGGACAGGAGTTTGTTCTTTTTTGCGACTTCGATTTCTAGTTTTAGTGTTTCTGCGATTTTAGTTACTGCTGAGCCTATCACTTGCAGTCTCCTTTTGCTAGTGACGTTCGAGGTGTAGATGAGGAATTTTCCGTTAGTGGAGAACATAATTGACCCTCCGTTCTGATACGGTGTTTTATTTGTTTTTAATGGTCTTGGAGCAACGACATCTGATATAGTGGAGAGAGAGTCAAGTGAAACTATCAGCAAAATCTCATCATGTTCCACTTTTAGTGAGCCGACAACGGTCAAAAATGTATGATCCCCTCCATTTCTAGATAGATTCGGAATTCATATTGTCAATCCGTAGCATTTTAGTTTGACGAACACCACTTTCCTTCAAGGTAGGAGTTTTAGCGCATTGGAAGTTTCAGAACTGGACGAAGAGAAAATCGCTAGCGAATTGAAAGGTAACACGCTTCGGGTGTACTGGCATCTGTTAAAAACCTCCAGCGGTGTGGTGGGGGTGAGGGAGACACAGAGGTCCCTGGGTTTTTCAAGTCCAGCATTGGCTTTGTATCATTTGGAAAAGCTGGAAGAACTCGGTCTGGTCCAGAAGGTTCGGAACGATTATCATCTAGTCAAGACAGTCAACATCGGAGTTCTCAGGCAGTTCACGAAAATCGGAACCCTTCTTCTTCCTCGATACACCCTCTACGCAACCATGTTTACGACCCTACTGATCTTTTACGTTTCACAGTTCAGAGAGGTCAACTTCTACAGCGTATTTGCGCTCATCTTTGGAATTCTCGCCACAGGGATTCTATGGTACGAAAGCGTTAAGACATGGAAGCAGAGACCTTAGCTAGTGGGGAGAACCGTTGCCTTTAGCACGGGTCTGAGTTTTTTGCTGTGGCTGACGGCTACCCAATCGGTTTGCATGTCGATGAGAACGGTTGTCGCTCCGCCCACAACTATTTCGAAGTGTATGATGACCTTTATGTGTTCGCTGGGCACTTCGAGATCGGTGGTGTTCCCATCAGCATAGGTTGCGTTGGCTGTTTTTATGTGCATCTTGATCATGGTGTAGTTTCCCGGCGGGATTTCAGTAAGGGAGAGGTTCATCGCCACGTCTTGCAGTGCGAGTAAGTCGAAGTAAACTTCTGACACGTTATTGACGAAGTTTAGGTTCACCCAAGTTTCGTTATCGTATCCCTGTCTGTGAGCTGAAATGCTGTCAATGGTTACGTTGAGATGGGTTAGATTAACAGGAGCATCAGTCAGCATTATAGCTAGTGTACCGGTGTCAAGGACAGGAGGAGGTAGAGGAGACGGAGGAGCGAACAACGGAAATCTTAGACTCGGCATTTTCCAGCTTGAAACAGCCACAGACGTGATGATGAGAAATGCTATGAGAACTCCAGCCGCAGCGTACAAACCTATTTTCCTACCATTAACTGTCATTCCACTCTTCACCTCCCTTTACTCTAGTTTGCCTCCACACGTTGGACACTTACCCAAGTTGATTCCACAGGCGAGACAATACCAAGCGCCGCACTTCTTACAATGAAAGCTCATGTGGATTGTTGTTGTCTTGCAATTTTGGCACGATCTCTCTGAAATCCTTGAATGAAACATGTTGTGTATATACTGGTTTGTGGTGAACATGCTTTTCATAGGTATGTTAGTGGAATCGTGAGATATAATACAACACTTTTGAACAGACTGTTCAAAACCTTGAACACCACCCTACATCCAGAAAGATTCTCAACCAAACGGAAACTCAAGATTTAAAGGCATCCTCACACGAATTCATGCAAACGTTGAGGTTAAGGAGTTGTGCGCGCGGTTACTTCATGAGACAGAAAAGGAAGTTACGAGTTTACTCAGCGACCTAATCCGCATTGATACCACTAATCCGCCGGGGAATGAAACGCTCGCAGCCCGGTTCTTAGCTGAAACTTTGACGAAGGAAGGCTTGAAGTGTGAGGTTATAGAGTCTGGTCCAGGAAGGGGCAACATCATCACTCGTATAAAAGGAGACGATAAAAAGCCAAGCTTGATGTTGCTCTCTCATCTGGATGTGGTGCCCGCCATTGAAGAAGAGTGGAGTGTCCACCCGTTTTCAGGGTTAGTAAAGGGTGGGTTTGTTTGGGGTCGTGGAGCCCTCGACATGAAATCGTTTGTAGCCATCGAAGCCATGGTCATGAAACTTCTGGTTAGAAACCGTGTGAAGCCGAAAGGAGACATAATCTTTGCTGCCACAGCAGACGAAGAAAGAGGCGGGAACTCTGGAGTAGGCTGGCTTGTTGAAAATCATCCAGAAAAAATCAAGGCGGACTATGTCATAAACGAAGGCGCCGGAGAATCCTTCCCAACAAACGGAAAGCACGTCTTTACGATTCAAACAGTCGAGAAAGGCGTCAACTGGCTAAGAATAAGAGCGAAGGGCTCACCTGGACACGGCTCCATACCTGGAGTAGCAGACAACGCAGTCTTAAGGATGGCGGAAGTTGCGAGAAGGCTGGGAACACACAGACCAGAAATAGTGCTTGTGAGCATCGTGAAACAGTTCCTTAAAGGACTCGCAGAATCAAAAACTGCACCATGGAACCTTTTGAACCGCATACTAGAAGATCCATCAAAAGCAGACAAAGTCTTGGATGAGATGGCAAAAAAAGAAAAAAGCATTGCTGAGCTGATTAGGGCGATGTTAAGAATAACAATCGCACCAACTATCATCAAGGGAGGCGTAAAAGAAAACATCATACCTTCCGAGTGTGAGGGAGTTTTTGACTGCCGCATCTTACAGGGTCAAACAACAGATGACTTGCTTAACGAAGTAAAAGCTGTAATAGCTGGTGTTGATTTAACAAAGTTGAGTTTTGAGTTCATTGAGTCTGGTGTAGCGTCAGAGTCTCGTTCGGACACACCCCTATACAAGATGATCGAGAAGACTTTGAAAGAGTTTGAACCCAACTGCTCAGTGGTGCCTTACATGTTGACAGGTGGAACTGATTCCAAGTTTCTACGAGACGTGGGTTCGATTTGTTACGGGTTCCACCCACTGAAAACTGATATGCCATTGAATGAGTTTTGGAAACTGGTTCATGGAATCGACGAGCGCATATCTGTTCAGAATCTGGTGTTCGGTGTGAGCGTCCTGTATCGAGTTGTAGAAGAATTTATGACATAAATACTGGGAGAGTAATACACAGAATTCAGGTGTCGTTAACCTAGGAGTTGTTTTCTCACAGTTGTCTCGGTATAGTCTATCTATGCGAACGTAAAGGAATTGCTTTGTCTATTTAGTTTGGCAGACAGAAAAACTTATTTTTGCATAGTTGTCGTGTGTCTGCATTAGAGTGGGCAATTTTTTACACAAAGCTTTTTATGATATGACATGGATAGTATATGTTCTAGAAGAGAAAGGAGTAAGGAAGATGCATAGAAAAATAGTGTTTGCTGTTCTAGCGATTCTGACTTTGCTGTCGCTTACGTATGTTCCGAATGTTCCAACGAAAGCTTGGGTATATCCTGACTGCACTGAGGACGACAAGTTTGAGCTTTTTGGGCCTAGGCTTGACAGACTTCTGATCAAGCTATACCCTGGTCTCATTGCTGAATGCGATGCTATGGAGGCATGCGAGATTGACATCATGGATTGGAAGGCTCCATGGTGGTACTACGATAAATGGACGGCACCACCCTACAATGAACTCATTAAACTGGTTGGTGTCCTGTGCAATCTAGACGAAATTGCGCTTAAGATCAACAACAACAAAACGGTTTACGGTGAACCTAATCCCTGTCACGTGTCATCGTTTAGGCATGCGCTAGCCCATATGGTTGACAGAAACCAGATCATAATGGTTGATTGTGGAGGCTGGGCTATTCCCATGTACACCGAAGTTCCACGTGCTTGTTGCTTAGAGAAGTACAGCCACCCAGACATATGGCCAGGCGGGCTCCTAGACGATTTAACTCATCCATACGACCAGGCCGAAGCTGAGAGGCTGCTGAGAGAAGACGGCTTCTTCAGAATTCCAGAGCCAGACGGACCTTGGTATTGGATACCCGCGATGGTAGATCCTAAGCAGTGGCCCGAATATACGGTGCCCATCAAAGTGCACCTGACGTTCGTGATCCCTAGTGAAGATCCGATCAAGATGAATATCGGCTATAGGCTTGAGTTGAAACTAAACGAAATGGGAATTCAACACACCAGCATATTTCTGCCAAATATGGGCATTCATTACGAAGTGATGCTGGAAAAGCACTTCCACCTATACCTGGCTGATCAGAACCTGAGGAAAGACCCGGACTACTTATACGACATGAAGCACAGCCAGATGTACTGGCACCCAGGCGCCTGTCCGAACTACATTCACTTCAACGACCCAGAGTACGACATGTGGGCAGAGAGGCTCAAGTGTGCGGCTACAGAGGAGGAGGCTGTAGCGGCAGCACGGAAGTGTCAGGAGATTTATGCCACTCCCTGCAGGATAGGGTCTGTACCAATCTGTATGTTAGTTGGAAACAAGGCCATGAAGAGATGCTACACCGGCACTCTGGGCGTGGTAGATGAAGAAGACATGTATGAGTGTCAGTCATGGAAGGGCATAGTCAACGGATACTGGGACAAGGGCAGCTGCGGCGCCGATTACGGTATCAACAGCTGGTGGACCTTCCTTAACGCATACCCAGAAGGACATCTCATGGGCGACTGCCAATACATGACCATGAGATATGGATTCATGACTCCCGAGTTGAAGTGGCTTAACCCAATTTACGCCTATGAGTTCTGGGACTGGGAAGTAATGAATAAAGTCTATGATACTCTGATCAAAAACGACCCATACCACAAATGGCATCCCGACTTACCACAGGAAATACCTTGGCTAGCCAAAAATTGGACTATTGGAAACTGGACCCATCCAAGGGACGGGTACACTGGTACAAAGTTAACCTTCAGCTTGAGAACCAGCGTTATGTGGCATGACGGAATACCCTTCTGTTCAGAAGACGTGAAATTCACTCTAGTTGATCTGCCACAGTTCCTGGAAAAGCATGGATTTCCTAAGCCACGGTGGCACATGAAAGTGAAGCAAATCTTATACGTGCATACTCCAGACCCATGCAACGTTGAGGTTTACTTCACAAACGAGAGCATGTGGGGTCTCCACTGGATAGGAGAACTGAAGATACTACCTAAACACATCTGGAAACCCATTCTAGAAGGAGTAGTTGAAACCTTCTGGAGCATGGGGGACGTAAACAGAGACGGCTACATCAACCAAACAGACATAGAACGAATACAGAATGCGTTTGGCTCAAAGCCTGGCGACGCCAACTGGAATCCATATGCTGACCTAAACAAAGACCTAATCGTAAACAATACGGACCTCACGATTTGTACTGGGAACCAAGGCTTGGGCATCTGGACGTACTACTACCCCATGTCCTTCATGCCGGACCCAAGCCTCATTGGATGTGGACCGTGGAAATTCGTCGACTATGTGCCTCATGATAGTGTTCTTTTAGAGAAGAACAAAGAATACTTCCACTGGTGTCCAGTGGATGTCAACATCAAAGTTAGTCTTCCAAAAGAAACCGAATGGAAACAAAAAGTGCCAGGATGGCCTACTCCGCAACAATGGGATGCCTTCTGGAGCATGGGAGACGTAAACAGAGACGGCTACATCAACCAGACAGACGTAGACCTAATAATGGCTGCATGGGGCTCGTATCCCGGCCATCCCAAGTGGGACCCACGCTGCGACCTCAACAAAGACAACATTGTTAACCTTCATGACTCCCAGATCTGTGCTAAGAACCAAGGCTTGATCATCTGGGAAGAATTCTACACATCAGAGCCAGTGTACTTCGACATAGGGCTCCACAACTTATGGGCAAACCAATGCAGCGGCAGCGAATTAATAGTGAACAAATGGGTTAAACTCATTGTTCCTGACCCGAAAGAACTTCCGATAGGAGTACTTCCACAAGCCACATTCCAACCAGGACAGTGGCTTCACTTCCAAGAAACGACAAAACTACACTTTCCTTTAAACGTGACCATCCATTATCTGACAGAAGGCCCAGTCATTGTCAATGGAACAGAGGAATATCATCTTCCATGCGACACAGTTTATTACCCACCGTCCACAAACATCACATTCTTCGAATGTATGGAGATAGAACTGGTAGAACGCGCTATAATCGATTTCTACCATTCTACGCAGATTGGCATTGCAGAAGAACACGATCTACCGTTGAGATACTGCGAAGAACATTGGGAAGCAATCCCGATACGATTCAAAAAATGTCATTGGAAGATCAAAGTCTTCGTGCACATAAAAGGTCCTGAATACGTCTACGATCTAGTTCCCAACCCGTGGGTTTGTCAATGGATCAACCGAACCTTCGACTTCTGGGCAACCATCCCCGAGGACATTGTAGGTGCCTATTTCGACCACTGGCACCCACCGTCCGGACAGCTACGCGTTCCAGACTGCAAACTAGACATGAAGGATATTGGCACTGCTGCAAGAACCTTCGGTACCTATCCAGGTGATCCACGATGGGATCCTCTGGTTGACATAAACGCGGACTTCAAAAACGACATGAAGGACATCGGCATAATCGCCAGAAAATTCGGGTGGAAATGTTAAACCACTGAAATTTCAGCGCGCTAGAAGCGCGCAACCCCTCATTTTTGTACTTCTCGTCAAAACCATTTCAAATGAGAGGTTATGGTGCGAGTCTGAAGCGGGCTCTCGGAAACAACACAACCTCACGTACATTCCTCTTTCCAGTAAGCACCATCTTCAGTCTCTCTAAGCCAGTAGCCCACCCATCGTCTGGGGCGTACCATAGTCAAAAACTTTCACATGATGCTTGAAAGACTTGAGATTCGATCCCAGTTCCGTCAACCTCTCATTAGACGTGCTACTTAGTGATTAGCTTTAATCCTTCAACAAGCTGAGTAGCATAATGCCCAGTCAGCCACTCACCTAATTCACAAGACTTTTTTGGTGACCAATTTCTATTTCAAATGGGGCTAAAGAATTCTGGAGGGCTGTCTTTGAAGGTTAGGGCTCACGTCTTTGTGAGTGGTAGAGTGCAAGGTGTCTTCTTTAGGTCTGAGACGGAGTATGAGGCGATTAAACGGAGCGTGTGTGGATGGGTGAGAAATCTACCTGACGGGAGGGTTGAGGCTGTTTTCGAAGGTGAAAAAGAGGCTGTAGAGAAACTTGTGGAGTTTTGTAGGAAAGGTCCTCGTGGGGCTAGAGTGTCTGAGGTTGAGGTTCGGTGGGAAGAGTACAGGGGTGAGTTTAAGGGTTTTAGGATTAGGTACGGGCACTAACTTTTCCAAAAGGACAAACACTAACACATATCCCGCAGACTGGCTCTCCCAACTTTATCTTGTTGCGTTGAGTAACTTCGTGGCAGAGTCCTACGTCCACAAGCTCTTCTCTTTTGGTTTCTTCTCGCCAACTCTTTCCAGTTAAAGCCTTTGCTGGACAAGCTTTGACACACAACAAGCATTCTCCACATCTACTCTCTGATATAGGCTGAGATAATTCAAGGGGAGCATTAGTTAAGACCGACACTAATCGCACCCTTGGTCCATATTCGGGTGTAATCAAAAGAGCGTTTTTGCCAATCCACCCTAAACCCGCACGTGTCGCTGTTGTCTTGTGAGGAAACAAACCTTCCAGTTTTTCATGATTAACCGTTTGTGATGCTGGTATGGGTAACGCTTCGTAACCCCAAGACTGCAGAAGGTTAGATGCTTTTAAAGCGATGAAATCAAGTAGTTGATTTGTCACGCGGTAATGATAGGCATAAGTGAAGGTTGGTCCTTCCTTTATTCCGTCTATGATAGCGTTTGACAGCCTTATCGCAACTGAAATACCAATAGGAAGTCGCTTCAATTCGTCTGGAAGCAAGCCATCCAGATTTCCGAAACCAACAATGGAGGCGCCCAAATCCGTAATTCTTTTTCTCAGGATTTCAGAGGTCATTTTAGCTTCTCCTTGCCTTTAGATTCACGAATTGAAGACACGAAGCGCGCTCATAATCTTTTATTTACTTTTGCCGATAACCTATTAAGTAAAACGATATAGGATTGAGATTATGCCCAGATTATTCGACCCTATTAAAATTGGTTCGCTTCAGTTGAAAAATCGTATAGTTATGCCACCCATGGCAACTGGTCTCGCAACAACGCAAGGAGAGGTCACTGAAGACTTAATGAAACATTATGAAAAACGGGCTAAAGGACTTGGACTGCAAATAGTTGAACACTCCTACGTTGTGAAGGATGGAAAACTGTCAGAACAGCAACTCGGAATCTATGACGACAGACTTGTCGCTGGCTTAGCCAAACTAACAAAACGAATACATACGCTAGGAACCCCTATCGCCATTCAAATAAATCACGCTGGAAGAGTAACAACCCGTGATGTCTGTGGTCAACAACCCGTCGGTCCATCACCAATTCCACATTCAAGCGAACACGAAACTCCGAGAGAATTGACGAAGCATGAAATTGAAGAGTTGATTGAAGCCTATGGTTTAGCGGCAAATCGCGCAGTTGAGGCTGGATTCGACGCGCTCGAGGTTCACGGAGCCCACGGATTTCTTTTAAACCAGTTTTTGTCGCCGTTGAGCAACAAGAGAAACGACGAGTACGGGGGCTCCCTAGAAAACAAGATGCGCTTTCATTCTCAAATTGTAGCGAGAATTAGAGAGAAGATTGGAAAATCCTTTCCACTTCTATACAGACTGGGCGCAGAAGACATGCACCCCGAAGGTCTAATGTTAAAGGACAGCAAAGTCTTCGCCCAGAACTTGGAGAAGTGGGGCGTTCACGCGATTGACGTGTCTGGAGGAATGATGGGCTCTAGACCAGCCCACTTAACAAGCCCCGGCTACTACGTTCCCCTCGCAGAGGCGATAAGAAGCGTTGTGAACGTCCCAGTGATTGGAGTTGGAGGAATAAGAACTCCTGAATTCGCTGACGAAGTCATAAGGAAGAATCGTGTTGATTTGGTTGCGGTTGGAAGAGCGATGTTAGCAGACCCAGAGTGGGCGTTCAAGGCAATAGAAGCCGTAAAACGAGGTTAGAAACTGTTCTAAAATATAGTGTTTGACTATTTTTCGTCTGTTGGTTGGGCGGACACTGGTGTTGACGTGGTATTGGATTCCGGAGAGGCGCTCAGCCAAACTTTGACATGGGATCAACTGAAAATAGACAACTTTCCTCCCTTTGCGTCAGACAAGTCCAGCCTGGAACCTATTATATCAAAGGACAGATAGAACCGTGTCTCCACTATGTTGGGTCTCCAGAAGACTATGACCCATTAAAATGTAGTGACTTTATTAAAATTGAAACACCAAAAATCGAAATCGAGATAATTTAAAGCTTCATATCGACGGGTCGAACTTCACACTTTAGAATTTCCTTTTTAAGTCAGAGAAAGTTTGGGGACACAAACATTAACAAGTTTCACCTTCACCCACAAATACTAAACGGTTTCTGTTAACCACTAAACTCAGAGATACCTTTCCAGAACGATAGTGAGATCAAGCGTTACAGATATTAGCCAAAAGCCTAACGTATCTTAGAACACAACGCAAACAAAACCATGAGAGGATGTTATGCCCACGATACTGTTGATCAACGATGACGGAATACATTCCATTGGTCTCCTCGCCTTGAAAAAACGACTAGCAAAACTGGGGGAAGTTATGGTTGTGGCTCCAAAGGAAGAGACAAGTGGAATAGGAAAGGCTTTGAGTACAAAGCAGATAAACATCATTGAAACAAGGTTGGGGGATGGGACTAAAGCCTACGCAATAATCGGAACCCCTGCCGACGCCTTCCTTCTCGCCCTAAACAAGATTCTGAAACGTCTACCCGACCTTTTGGTTGCTGGAATAAACATGGGTCCAAACCTTGGAATTGACGACTTACTAAACTCGGGCACATTGGGTGCTGCATTAGAAGCCGCCATTCATCACGTTCCAGCCATAGCAGTTTCTTACTGTATACCAGAAATCACTGAGAACCAACCGGAAAAGATGGCTGTAACTGAAAAAGAGTTGGAACTAACCCTCAACATTGCAGAAAAAACTGCTCAATACGTGCTGAATAAGGGGATGCCACATGGAGTAGACATAATCTCTATAAACGTACCGGAAAATGCCCATCCCGATTCAGTGAAGATTACGAGTCTCTCATATGAGGGATATGGCGACATCCACTCCAAATATGGAAATGGCTTCATAATTAGAGGATGGATGCTATCAAACTATCCTGATGACAAAATGGGAACAGATCTATATGCTATTAAAAAAGAAAAGAACATCTCGATCACGCCTATTAAGATAAGATTGCTTCATAACAGAGAGAGTCTGGAAGATCTCCTAAAAAGCCTAGTAACACTGGATAACTGATAAATGCTATACGTGATTTCTATCTAGGAACTCGGAAGTGTGATTCCTTTCCGGCGCTAATATATTCTCCTCCGGCATCACGAACGATGGACGCGATTTTCGCAAAGTTTTCGGACCCTAGATATTGGCGTGGCTTTATTATTATGTCCTCTTCCATCTCCTCAAACATCAGCATCTCCCCTAAATCCTTCGGAAACAAGGTTTTGATATCATCAATCGTCCTCATTTCTCCTTCCTTAGGTGCGACCGCTGGGGCTCCAACCATAGCCTTCAACGCCTTCGAGGTCTCTGTAAGGTCTCTTGAAATCACGTTCAAGACCGTAAGAAGTTCATCAACCCGCTGTAACAATTGTTCTGTTTTTAACTTCTTCTCACTCATGAGAGTCATGTCTCCGTGCAGTAATATTTAATATTGTTCCTCATTTGTTTTATCCTTGAGTTGAGGATTCGAACGTGCTTGAAATCGATGGTAGCCAAAAAAGCGGGAGCGGAACCATTTTACGCTTATCAGTTGCTTTAGCTGGAATTCTTCAAGAACCTTTACACATCTACAACATTCGGCAGAAGCGAACCCAACCGGGTTTGCGTCCTCAACACCTAGAAGCCGTGCTCACCGCCGCAAAACTCTGTAATGCCGAGACCAAGGGCGCAAAACTGAACTCCCAAGAACTCTGGTTTGAGCCTCAAGAGATAAGGGGTGGCGAAATACATGCCGAAATCGGCACCGCTGGAAGCATCCCTATGCTGTTGCTCACCATTTTGCCCATCTGCGCTTATGCTAAAAATACTGTACGCATCCGCATAGTTAAGGGAGGAACAGATGTCAGTCACTCACCCACTATCAACTATCTAAACCATGTGCTCCTCGAAGTGTTAGCTTGGATGGGTTTGAAAACTTCTTTAAACGTTTACAAGTATGGTTATTATCCGAAGGGTATGGGTGAAGTCTCTGTTGAAGTTAAGCCGTGTCAGAAACTCAAACCCTTCGCTGGTGAAAAATTTGGAGAAATAGAAAGTCTAGAGGGAGTCTCAGTCTGCACTTTCTTGGAAGAACGCAAAGTTGCTGGACGACAAGCTGAAGCAGCGAATAAACATCTCGCAGATTACGGGTTGGAAGCTAAAATCAGAGTAGTCAACGATAAATCCAACCCTCTCCAGAAGGGTAGTTCCCTCGTGTTGTGGGCACGAACCGACACTAACGCCCTCCTTGGGGGAGACGCAATCGGTGAACTTCGTAAGCCCAGTGAGGTTGTGGGACGAGAAGCCGCTGAAAACCTCCTCAAGGAAATTGAGGCTAGAGCCACTGTGGATGTTCATCTTGCTGACATGTTAGTGCCTTATATTGCGTTAGCCGACGGCTACTCAACCTACCTCACCCGCGACATGACAGAGCATCTAGAAACCAACCTATGGTTGACTGAGAAAATCCTAGGCGTGAAGTTTCAAATCAGGAAGATAAACGAACTCTATCAAATCGAGAAAGAGGCTTCCAAGTGACCACTGCAAGAGTGCGAGGCATCTATTCCACAGCCCTAACCAAACTCTTGCTAGACAACAACTTCGACATAGTACAACCATCCACCACCGTAAAAGAAAGATTCAAGTTAAAAGAAAACAACGAAACGCCTGACCTTGACATTTACGACCGATACGACCGCCAAGGAGTTCGAGCCATAGGAAAGGCAGAAGCCGTTGATGTCTTCAAGGGAATTTTACAATCTCACCTGGAGGACGTTATCTTTAGAAAATGGATAGTCACCGCAGATGGAATCTACAAGGGACTAGTAAAGGGTTCAGACTCGACCACTCATTCATTCTTAGTCGACATTGGGTCAGCAACTGGCAAAATACCCGAAGAAGAAATCCCTGATCCTGCAACACGGCAGGTAGTCGCTCAGGTTG
>Ga0315314_1001827_pt1 | contig 18271 bp, 12 predicted proteins | sample TDP9_MG_FD_203631 | JGI IMG/M metagenome (GOLD analysis project Ga0315314, IMG submission 203631) | Freshwater sediment microbial communities from Lake Towuti, South Sulawesi, Indonesia - TDP9 | ecosystem: Environmental > Aquatic > Freshwater > Lake > Sediment | place: Indonesia: South Sulawesi...
TCTCCGATGGGAAGTTGGACCTCTCTGAAAAGGTGTTGGAGAGGCTTGATATCGTTGTCGCAGCGATCCACAGTGGATTCAAACAAGATAGGGTGAAGATGACGAAAAGGATTATTCAAGCCTTAGAAAATCCCTTTGTCGATGTTCTCGCCCACCCTTCCGGTAGACTGTTAGGGGCAAGGGATCCCTATGAAGTCGATATTGATGAGGTGATGAAGGCTGCAAAGCAGTATGGAAAAGCTATGGAGATCAATGCCTACTTCGAACGCCTTGATTTAGACGACATCCATTGCCGGAAAGCAAAGGAGATGGGAATCCGAGTGGCCATCGGAACCGATGCTCACCATTTAGATCAGATGTGGATGATCAGTTTGGGAGTGGCCGTCGCAAGAAGGGGATGGCTTGAAAGCAAGGACGTTCTCAATACCCTTCCCCTCAAAGGAATCCTGAAATGGTCTCAAACCAGGAAATGAAGCCGCAAGGAGCATGGAGCAAAGGGCATGGTGTAAAAGATAAATTATGTATACATCTGAAAATCTTATGCCCTTGATGTTCTTTTCAAGGAGTGCAATAATAGAGCCGTTCATTGTTGTTAATTTGATGAATTAGGCAATGAAAAAGAAGGCTGATGAGGGCATAGATGAATTATCTGACTGAGATTAAAAAATTTAGGGATGCTTTAATAAAGAGCGACATAGGCCCTCAGATTACAAAGATGGTGTGGTTTGGAAGCACCTTGAAGAAGCCCCGGAAGGATAGTGATGTAGACATTCTCATTATCACCAAGGATGGAGAAGCCATTCAAGATAGAATTGCTGACATTCTTCTTGACTTCCAGATGGGTTCGAGGTGCCCAGTGGAAATCGTTACTTCGAGCGTTGACGAGCTTTATCCACTCACCGATCACTTTTTGAAAAACGTCCTCACTTATGGCCAGAAGGTCTATTCGATACGAGAAAGAGATTTAAGACGCTCAGCAGCTCATCATTATCTATCTTTAGCACAAGAATTTTATGATTCGGCAAAAGACTGTATCCAACGGCAACACTACCGATTGGGTCTCGATGGAGCTTATAACTCTGCGGAGCTTGCTGTGAAAGGATTTCTCATTATGAAACTATCCGATCTTCCTGGCTCACATGGAGGGATCGCTCAACGTTTTGGTGAGCTTTATATTAAATCAGGGGAAATTGAAAGAACAGTTGGGCGAAGACTAAATCAAAGCCTCGAATTGAGAAATGCTGCTTGCTATAAATTTACAACAAAGATATCTAAGGAAGATGCTCACTTTGTTCTCAATCTTGCAGAAGACTTGATTGGTCTTTTGGAAGAGAGATTGAGTAAATAAGTGCCCCAGCAGAATTGTTAGAATTTCAAAAAGAGAAGGAAATTTTGAAGATCGATGATTATTGAATAAGTCATTTTCTTAGGAAAAGACTATATTGGTTCATCGAATTATTCATGGAGCACGAGGTTATTTCAATTGGTTCTAATCTAATGATCCTCAGATCCCTTTCTTCCTGAACTCTTCAATCTGAGAATCCAAGTCGTTACACGAGATTAGAAATGGTAATCGTTAAAAGATAGTTTCCACAAGCTCATTTTAAGTGTTGACAAGGGGAGTACTTATGGTATCCTTTATTCAGCAATCCTCAAAAGGTTTCTTTTTCCAAAGTGGGTGGGAGAACGGAAGCAGTTTTTAATTCTCCTCCTGAGGTATGGTTTTCACAAGTTGCTGTAATTCTGGATCTTCTCCTTCCCAGTCTAAAAGGGCTTCCAAAGAAAAGGATCGGCTGTCCGATGCCACTTCTTCCGGACGATCAACATCCTAACACGTCACTTTCTGGAGTGGAGAATGAGAAAGAGTTTTCAGGGGGGGCAGATGATATACGGCGACCCGACCACAAAAAAGGGGGCAACAAATGGAAACCGATGAACGAAGAGGGAAAGTTGCAGTTGTGAAATACGACGGAACCTCGAATGCCTTAAGAAAGGCCATTGAGCTATGTGGCGGATTCGAAGAGCTCAAACCGGATCATAAGATTCTTCTGAAACCGAATATCCTTTGGGGTGGTACTAAGAAGTTGCCTCCTTTCGGTGTTGTCACGACATCCACCGTAGTCAGCCACCTTTTACAGCGTTTGCGTGACCAAGGGTGCAAAAATATCACGATTGGGGAGGGAACTATCCCCAATAAAGAAATGGGTTCAAGTACTTTCAAAGGATACGAATGGTCTGGCATCGGAAAGGTGGCAAAAAGATATGGCGCAAAATTGGTCGATTTTAACTCGGAGCCTTTCGAGGAAGTGGAATTGGAAAAGATCAAGGTCAAGGTTTCCCGTTGGGCCTTAGAATCGGACTTCCTGATCAATTTACCTGTCTTAAAAGCTCATCGGCAGACGAAGGTCTCCCTTGGCATGAAAAACTTAAAGGGGTGTTTGGCTATTGAGTCTAAAAAGCAGTTCCACAAGCATGATATCGCCCGGCTGATTGCCCTGTTGAATACGAAGATAAAGACTTCCCTAACGATCATTGACGGAATTTATGCAATGGAAAGGGGCCCTGATTTTCTGGGGACTTCTCACCGAATAAATCTCCTGATTGCCGGAAGAGACGTCTTTTCTTGCGATATTGTTGGAGCTGAAGCCATGGGAATTAGGCCGGAAGAGGTTGACTATCTAAAAGAATTCAGTTCCATAGTGGGGCGTTCCCTCTCGCTGGATGCGATAGAGGTGAAGGGGGAGACCTTAAAAGAAATCGTTCGACCACTGGAGTGGCGCCTTTCCATAGTTGACATCTTTCATCAAGCCGGAATTCAAGGGATATTTGTCCAAGATACAGATGCATCTTGTTGCTCCGGCTGTGCTGCAATACTATCGGCCTTCTGCGGTGTCTTTTGTAAGGATAATCCGGGGGTGGCTCTGGACGGATTGGAGATCTGTTTAGGAGGGAAGGCCAGGGCGAAAAAAGAGTCTAAAAAGGTTTTCCTTCTCGGGAATTGTGCTATTGGAGTCAATAAGGATTTAAAAGACGGGATTAAGATCAAAGGTTGTCCGCCTCCAATCCTTGATACGGTTATGTCAATTATCCTTAAAAGCCTTCCCAAGAAAAGAGTGGCTAAAATCCTGATGTCCAGAATGGTAAAGAATATCGGGATGAAGATGGGAATTTACGATGAGGCATTTCCTGCCTTCGGAGTCCACAGACCGCCGGAATTTGATCGGAGTCATTTTTAGATAAGAGAGGAATTCATATGCGAAAGGTTTACGAAGGCTGGAATGTTGGAGCGGTGTCGGTCAAGCGGGCGTGGCTTCACGAGAAGGGTACCGTTCAGGCGGATATACTCAGACATGGAGGTGACCCTGAGCGTGCCATTCGCGAGATGCTTCAACACAATGGAGATCTCATCCCCGATGGAATCGTAGTCACTGGCCCACAAGCCACAACCTTTTTCGACCTTCCCTACCTTCCCGAATCGATCTGCATCGAAGCCGCACTAAGGCACCTAAAGGTTTTACCGGACTTGGTTCTTTCTCTGGGTGGAGAGACCTTTGTTGTCTACTGTATGGCGGACGGTTTTGTTCGCAATATGCTCTCGAGCAACCGCTGTGCAGCGGGAAGCGGCGAATTCCTGGTCCAGCAATTTGGCAGGATGAACCTCGATCTTGAAGCCGGAATTCGGGCAGCCATGAATGGGCATCGCGTGAAGATGGCCTCGCGGTGTTCGGTGCACTGTAAATCCGACGCCACCCATAAATTAAACAAAGGGGAGTGTACTCCTTACGACATTGCCTTCTCCCTGATTGCTGACCTGGCCAACAAGATCGTCACGCTGGTGGAGTCCGCAAACTGGCCCCGCGGTCACATCCTCCTCGCAGGCGGGTTGACCAAAAACGAACCTCTCATATCTGAGATTCTTCGCCTGATTCCCGGCTCACGAATCGATCTGTTGCCGGAGAGTCTTTACCTCGAGGCATTCGGTGCAGCAATGGAGGCAAAAAAGGCCGGGCCTCAAGTTCTTCCCAGCCCGAAAGACTGGTTACGCCGAACCCGTACAGCCCGTTTTGAGATTCGTCCACCGCTCAATCAGTTCGAAGCCAAAGTCAAACGCCTGACGGGGAAGGGTTTCTTGAAAGTCCAACCGGGAATGGAACTCATTCTGGGTGTGGATGCGGGATCAACAACCACCAAGGCAGTAGTCTTAGACCGCAAAAGCAAGCAACCGATCAGCGGCTGCTATCTTCGGACCCACGGGAACCCGGTCCAGGCGACTTTCCAGTGCTTGACAGAACTTAAGACACAGCTTGCTGAAGCAGACACCTCGCGCTCGAGCTCCCAAAATCGAATCATTCAGGTCGCTGTCACGGGCTCAGGCCGGGATGTTGTCTCTGTCTACTTGGGCAACTCTCTTTCTTTCAATGAGATCCTGGCCCATGCCAGAGCAGCACGGGAAGAGGTTCAGGAAGTAGACACTCTCTTTGAACTTGGCGGTCAAGATGCAAAGTTTGTAGCCCTGCAGTCCGGTGTCCCTGTCGATTATTCCATGAATGACGGCTGTTCGGCAGGCACGGGGAGTTTCCTGGAAGAGGCAGCGGCCTCTGACATGAAGGTCCCTATTCTGGAGATCGGACCCCTTGCGCTGAGCGGTTCTCAGCCAGTTGCTTTTGGTGAGCGGTGCGCTGCCTTCATCAACACAGAGGTGCGCGCGGCTCTTCAGCAAGGAGCACCGCACACGGATGTCCTCGCAGGTTTGGTCTATTCCATTACAGATAACTACCTATCACGCGTCGTAGGGGCACGAAACATTGGTTGCACCATCTTGCTGCAAGGTGGCGTGGCCCTGAACCCGGCCCTCGCACCTGCAGTGGCCGCACGAACGGGTATGGATGTCCTTGTTCCCGCACATCCCGAGCTGATGGGATGTATTGGAGCAGCACAGATGGCGGCCGATCTCCTGGATGCCGGTGTAGTTGAAAAGTTAAACCGGAATCTCGAATCATTTAACAAAGTCAAAATGGAGGCCAAGGGAACCTTCACCTGCAAGGGATGTGAGAACCACTGTGAAATCCAGCAAATCGCTCTGGACGGCTGGGTCTTTCCTTTTGGTGGTTTATGTGCAAAGTGGGAGATGCAGCGTCGTCCAAAGGCCCTCCGATACGCCGAAGGAAAAGATCTGGTCAGCCTAAGGCAAGATATTATGTTCAAAACCTTCGCACCTCAGCCTCCAGCGAAGCCACGGGGTCGCATCGGTCTTCCCCTTGCGCTGACCACTTACGAGCTTTATCCGTTCTATGCCAAGCTGCTGGTAGAGCTTGAGTACGAGGTGGTCCTTTCGCAACCCGGTCATGGGAATCGCCGTACCTACGCTCCGATATGCTATCCCGGGGAAATCATGCATGCGGCTGTAGACGACTTGATCAGTAAGGGAGTTGATTATATCTTTCTCCCTTACCTGCGGGAATTCCAGACCCCGGAAGGTCACGCTCATGCCTACCTCTGTCCGGTGGTGCAAGATATTCCGGGTGTGATCAAGGCTTTTTTTGAAGCCAGCGCATCCAAGATCCTGACACCGGAGATAGGATTGTCTGACCACTTATCGTATACAACTGAGCGACAGATCATTGCAATGGCTGAGTGCCTCGGAGTTGAAAGGACGAAGGCCAAAAGGGCACTAGCTTCTGCTCTGGATCATCAGAAAAAGTTTGAAAAGGTTTATCACGAAGCAATTCAAGCAGAACTCGAGCAAATAAAGGGGCCAGCGGTCATCCTGGTAGGCCGGCCCTATGCCGCTTTTACACCCGAAGTCAATTTGTCGGTCCCTCGTAAGATTGCAAGCCGGGGCTTCACGGTAATCCCCGGTGATGGACTACCTTTCCGTCCGCCTGCTAACGAAAGGAACGTGTGGCATTTCACCCAATGCGTTTCCTCTGCTATCGACTTCGCACAACAGCACAAGGATCTATATGTCTGTGTCCTTTCCTGTTTCTCCTGCGGCCCGGATTCTATGATCCATCATCGGATCCGTCACGAGCTTCAAGGCTCGCCTTTCTGCTTCCTCGAGATCGACTCCCATACGGCCCATGCCGGAATTGAAACCCGTATCGGAGCTTTCCTGGATATCATTGAAGAGAGACGCCAGCGGCCCCTGCCCGCTCCAATATCTGTTACTTCTCACAGAGTGCCAGCCCACCTTGAAAGAAAGAACGGGAAGCTCAGGGTCGTGGATTCGGCAGGCCTGCGACATCGGCTGGAGGACGAACGCGTTCTGCATGTCCTCTTGGCAGACCTTCCCTGGATCACCTCCCAGATGTTCGCAAGCCTTTACAGCACGCTGGGCTGGCGGACAACCACAACCCCCTTTATGACCCATGAAACTTTGCAAAAAGCACGCAAGGTGTGTTCCGGTCGGGAGTGTCTGCCTTTTCTTGCCATGATGGGCAAGGTCGTGGCTCACCTTGAAACCCGGGCGGCTGGGGAAGTGACTGTGTTCCATCTATTAGAGCAGGAAGGACCATGCCAGATCGGAAACTGGTACGATGCCTTTTCCACAATCCTCAATCGGTTGGGCGAGGATGATGCAGTGGTCGTCTGGCCGACGATTAATAATAATTACCTTGGGACCGGGGAAAGAGGGGCATTGATTCTCACTGCGGCCACTTTAGCCGGGGATCTCATGGGCGAGGTGCGAAGCTCGCTTAACTGTTTGGCCAAGAATCCGGAGTTGGCCCTGGCCACCCTAGACGAGCTTGAGCGTAACCTCCTTGAAGCAGGACGACGCGGGTTGGTTGCCACCGAACGTGAGCTCAGCCGTATTGCCAGACGACTGGCGGAGATTCCTTTGCAACGTCGTCCTAACGATATTCCAAAAGTGCTGCTCTTCGGAGGCATCAACCGTATCTTTGTGGATAAACCGATAAGGGAGTTCTTCGAAAAGCATGGCATCCTTGCCAAGACCAATGACGTTTCCGAGTTCGGTTCCCTTCTCGAGAATGAATGGATGGTGCGTTCCGGGTTTTCCCATGGACATATTCGTCCCGAAGAGCAATACTCAGTGTCAACCATCATTGGTGACCTCATCAGGGGCTCGGCGCTTTCCCACTCGCTACGGGCCCTACGGGCTCGCATGCATTGCCAGGTCATTGAATGGCTGGAGAAACGCTGGCGTCGCATTATGGCTAATTCAGGCCTCCTCTTTTCACCACATATTCCTTTTCGGGAAGTGTCTCGTCAAGCCCAAGACAGTGTTTCTTTGAATGGAATAACGGAAGCGCCATTTACAATAGGCCGCTATTTTACATGCCTGAATACAAATGCTTTTGACGGATATGTTAATGTCGGGGCGTTTAACTGCACACCTGCCAACACAGCTACAGCCGTGATAAGCGCCCTCGGCAGGCGCAGTAATGTCCCCTACGCCGTGATTGAAGCAGATGGCACGATAATCACACCCAGTCAAATCCGGCAGCTTGAAACCGTGGCAGCTCAGTGCCTGCGTAAGCGAAGTCAGACAGTCTGACGTGCACCCGGGTACCAGACGGATTTGCACAGGATTTCGAAACCTGGCAGGGTGGACTCATAGTTATGATATTTGCACAGATGTGCTGTTTTCAGCCTACCGTAAATGTGTGAGGTTGATTTTCATATACCTACTGGATCTGATGATTTCCATCGGAAATCTTCGACCGCTGAGGCATGCCTCTGTTGAAGATAAGTAGGTGAAGTTGTTAAACCAACCTTAGCGTGCCAATTTAAATTCTTTCAATTTGCCAAATTTCTCTTTTGCTACTGACCCTTTTCACCGCAAAATTTAAAACCAATGAAAGGCTTGTTTGAACTCCTCAACGAATTGGGGGAAGGGGACAAAGAAGAATCTGAACTCGCCCCCAATTCACAATAGCTTATCAAGAAGCTCCATCATCTCTGGATCGCCGCCTGCGGGTGGAGCCCAATTCACATGGATAACTTCTATACCCTGAATTTGTAAACTTTCGGCAAAATCGTAAATTCCAATATTGATTGCAATCGGCCCGTTTTTTAATAGATCATCCAGTTTATTGGACACGGGATTTCTCCTGGCAGCTCACCAACATAAGGGCACAGAACTTAGCTGCCTGGCTGCTGCTTGGAAAAACGATCACTCCTGCCCCCTCGAGTATCTTTACTTGTTGTCGAAGGTTCTGGGGATCTTCCTCTGTACCGCATACGGACGCAATGACACTGAGCGATCCACCTCGCTTCTTGACCTCGAGTTTGGCGTAAGTGATTGCGGAGAGAAGTTCAGCAGCAGGGTCTGGTGAGGCATTAAAGCCCAAAACAAAATCGAGGAGAAGAATTGAGACTCGTTGGTCTTTTGCCTCTGCCAAGATACGCTCATAGCGGAGACCGGAGTCGATCATCGGATGGGGCCGTCCTGATGTAAATTCATCTGAACCCATATCGACTAAGGTGTGCTCTACACTGTGCAGAGGGTCACTTAGTTTCAGATTGCCCTCAAGAGGGATGTTCGAATGGACGAAAATCCCTCTATCTTGTAGAATCTGCTGGGCCTGGTAGCAGAAGGTTCCGCCAGCAAAGATTCCGCGGATGAACTTTTGCTCTGGTCTCTTGCCGCCCCGTTCTTGACGGATGAGGCTTTGAAATTCAGGCGTTTCAGTGTCTAAGCGAGGAGGCGTATAGCCCGTTGCGATCTGAACGGCAAGGGCAGCCGCATCTTCCAAAGTACGGGTAGTCTTGTAACGGGTATTGGCATAAGGAGTATCTTCTTTGAAGCCGAGGAAACAGCTGACAACCGGCTTCTGGCATCGGATGATTCTCTCAATTAGGTTTCTAAGGGCCAAAGGGCCAGAGGGCTTGGACAAGACTGCTATGACCCGGGTCTCTCTGTCAGAATTGAGGACTTCCAGAGCGGATAGAAAGGTGATGCCGCCAATGGCATCTGAAAGATCACGACTACCAGTGCCAATAGCGTGAGAGATTCCTGACCCATCACGGTGAACAAGTGTTATGAATTCTTGGATTCCAGTGCCCGAGGAACCGATAACACCAATGGGACCACGTCGGACAATGTTTGCAAAGCCAACCCCTATCCCCCTAATGATCGCTGTTCCGCAATCCGGTCCCATGACGATGAGACCTTTCTCGCGAGCATATACTTTAAGGGAGAGTTCCTTCTCCACAGGAACGTTGTCGCTGAAAAGAAATACGTTTAGGCCGTGCTCCAGTGCCTTCTGAGCTTCTCGACCTGCATATTGGCCTGGTACAGAAATGACTGCAAGATTGGAATGGGGGTGATGGACGATCGCTTCATCGAGCGTTCGGAAAGTGCCTGGCTTAGCGCGACCCAGATCGAAATGAAACCATTGGTCAATATTCTCAAGAAGAGTAGCGAGGGTTTCTTCGTTCTCCACTTTGACGGCTATGATGAGATCGCTCGGCGTGGCGGAAGAAATCTCCGAGCCGCTCACTCCGATTTCGGCGAGTAACCCCTTGTTCTTCTCTGTTCCCATGAGAGCTGCAGCTTCGAGAATGCCCTTTTGCTCAGAGAGACGTTTCGCAACCCGCATCAGAAAAACAGAATCATGATATTCATTCTTTCGAATGACACAACCGATAATCATCTACCCTCTTTGTTTTTTAAAGTTTACCACTCCGACCCTTGACCCCTCGAATCCTTGAATCCTATATTACTTTGTACGACTCACTCCATATTTTTGCCCAAAGCGAAGGAGTGCCTTTTTGAAGCATTCTATCGGAGCACGTACAAGTCCGGCGCCAATAATGGAGTGGCCTGGGTTTTTATGGGCAATAGCTGTATCTATGATGGGAGTAATTCCTGTCTGGACTACTTTGCGTATATCAATTCCCAGTGGAGCACCCTGAAAACGGAGCACAGGTATGCGGTAGTTCGAACTCGTCGTCAAAGTGATCTGGTGCATCTCCTTGCTGTAGGCCAAAGCCTCTTCAGGTGTCCCCCCTACCAGGTTGAGGATTCCTGTAGCACCGGCGAGGACAAACCCTCCCCAGCCTGCGGTCTCTGTGATCGCAGAATCTCCCATATCTGCGCCGGCATCCTTTTCGGTATAACCGGGTAGGTACAATCCCTTGACCCGTGGCGAAGGAGCTGTGAACCATTCATCGCCAAGTCCACTCACCCGAATACCGAACTCACTGCCGTTGCGGGCCATTGCAACGACTACGGTGCTGTATTCGATGTCGGCTGCCGGGTCCACAGAAGCCTTGCCTGAAGCCATGGAAAGGCCAAGGAAGAGAAGTTCATGTTTCGTAATATAATTGAGTGTGCTCAGAAGTTTCTCTCTTTCGACCCCTGCTTCAATCATCGGACTGACCAAGGCATTCGCAAAAAGGCTTGAGGCTGCTACAGGACGGTTATGGAGCTCATCGCCCATCTGGAGAGCTTTGGTAATGATGGGCTTCAAGTCGAGGCCTCCCATCTGAACGAGCCCTTTTCTGAGCGACGGCGCCCAGATATCCCGCCAGAGACGTAGATCTTCCAAGGCTGAATCACTATAATCGCCGAACTGCTGGAGGCCCTCAACCTGACGGCAGAAAGCTCGGTTTCCAAAGGCTCTGTTCTCAACGACCCAAACAGGCATAGAGATCGAGATTGTACCTGCCATCGGACCGACAGCCTGGTGATGATGATTCGGCTCAAACTTGATCGCTCCATTCTCCAGAAGCCTTGAGACCTCATCAACACTCTTGGCCCAGCCTTCATAAAGTACAACCCCAATCATGGCGCCTCGTTGAGCACCACACATATTCCGCCAGTCCACGGGCGGGCCAGAATGGAGGATCATTCGATCTTTAAGTCCAGGGACGACCTCTCCAGCTGGTGCAATGTCCACCAGCACAGGATCTGCGGCATTGATGCGCTTAACAGCCTCGGCGTTGGCAGCTTCAATCTTCTGTTTGATATCTGTGGGTAGTTGAGCTTCCGTGGCCATCATAGTTTTCCTCCATTTCTAAAAAAGAGTTCGAAAGGCCAAGGATCTGAGGTTTCATGTCCTTACCCCTCCTCGAGATCTATTCACTTTACCTGTAACCAAAAGCATACCTGTCAGTAGACCCGCTAAGATATCCCATCCAGAGGTATGACCGATCCCTAACAATCGGTTTATGCTTAACATCGCTCTCTCCCAATCTTTGCCGTTTAGTAGAGAACGGACGATGTCGTGTAAAGGCTCTGGACTATAGCCGAGGCTAAGATCGCTGAGAATGGCATGGCTGATGGGATTGGTCCGGGTGCGGGACCAGTCGATCAGGTCCAAAATGGGCTCTTCATCCCAACAGAATTCTCTGGGATAAACCATCTTCAGGCAGTGGGCTGCAAAGAGTAATCCTCCCAAGAAATCATCGCCTGAAGGCGTGAGGCCTGGACCGAGTCCGATCAGCTCTCTGCCTATCTGTGCGATGTGAACCATATCTTCGTTGAGGCAGGCTTTCGCTATGCCAAGGATTGGATGGATTGCCCGAGCGACTAAGGAATCCAGAGGAACTCCTTTCAAGCCTCTACCATCAGCCATTGCTGAAATTATCGGGATGGCTTGACTAAAACCAGCATCTCTGTCAGGGGTTGAAATGGTGGCGAATATCCGGTAAACCCAATCATTTACTATCCCAAGCGGCCTTGCCTGCTCCGGCCCAATTTTTAAGGGTTCCCATTCTTCTGCCTGATCGAAATCAATGGCTATGGCTCTGCCTATTTGTAAACAAGAGCCATGAACGAGAAAGCTCTGTCCAACGCAAAGGGAGTGTGGTTGGAAAGAAGCAGTGATGCATCGCCTGTGCATTGGCAGATCCTCGCATGCCACCCATAAAATCTCACCGCTCTGACCTGATAAGTAAATGTTATTAGAAAATACGGCAAGGACCTTACCTGAAAATAGGGGCGAAGTTATGAGAATCTTTACTTCTTCGCCCACTCGAATCGCTCGCCATTTAAATGGACAAAGTTCTATCTCTTTTCTTTGAAAGTCGAAAATCACTGAATTGTTCAGTGACTCACCTTGCCTGACCAATCACACCCTCAATGAGCCAATCCATTTTCCCCAAATTTTCCATGGGCCATACCTCGCCGGCCTTCACCCGCTCAACGCCTTTGTTGTCCTTCATCGGGCCCTGGAAGACTTGCAATTTACTATTGATAAATTCTTGCTTCTTTAAGTTCACAAGTTTAACTGCATCCGCTGGGACAGCCGGGCCAAAGGGTGCGATGGTGAGATAGTCGCTCGCAAGATTGCCTAATAGATTCTCGCTCTTCCAGGTTCCATCCATGACCTGTTTGGCAAATCGAGTGTAGAGGTCTCCCCAGGTAAAGGTAATGCCGCTGATCCAGCCATTTGGCGCGAACTTCTGGACACCGATATAATGGTAGCCTACAGAGTAGGCACCACGCTTTTCAGCGGTCTGCACCACTGTAATGGGAGAATCGACGATCACTCCGAGGACATCCACACCCTGGTCGAGAAGCGCATTGGCAGCTGTAGCTTCTTTGCCGGGATCGAGGAAGGTTCCAGTAAAGACAACCCGGGTTTCTACCTTTGGGTTAACAGAGTGAGCACCAATTTGAAATGCGTTTATGTTGGCCAGGAAAAAACTGATGGGAAGGGCAACCACATAGCCCATCTTATTCGTTTTTGTTGTCTTGCCGGCTGCAATGCCCATCAGGTAAAAGGCCTCCGGTGTACTGGCCCAGTAGGTGCTCAGGTTTGGTGCGCGCTTGTATCCACCCGGATGGACAAACTTCACCTCTGGGTACTTTTTGGCCACTCTCAGAGCAGGATCGAGATACCCAAAGCTTGCGGGGATGATGAGCTTGGCCCCCTGTTTGATCATATTCTCCATCACCCGCTCGGCATCGGCTCCCTCTGGGACATTCTCAATCTCGATGACCTCGACATTTGGAAGGTTCTTTTTCATGACCTGTACGCCTTCAGCATGGGCCTGATTATAACCGGCATCGGTGATCGATCCAATATGGAGGATGCCGACCTTCAGTTTAGGCTCTGTAGCTGCACTTGCGGAAGTGCTGGCAGCCAAAATGATTGCGAGACAACCCAGAATCATCAGAAATCTCATCCTAATGATCGAATTTTTTTTCTTCATTTTTTACCTCCTTTTCTGGTTGCCGAATGTTTCGGCTCGATTTTCTCAATTATTCAGTGCCTTGAAAGACCCGGCCTAAACTTCCAGGTGATGCCCGACGCCCTGCACCTCCCCAGGCCGCAAGGACACCCAGGCTTAAGAGATACGGAAGCATGTCAAGGAGGAATGGCGATACCGGCACACCCAGGGCTTGCATCTGTAGTTGCAAAGCAATTGCACCTCCAAAAAGGAATGCACCAGCGATCGCCCTCACCGGATGCCACTTGGAAAAGATTACCAGAGCAACGGCAACGAAACCTCGACCCGCTGTCATCCATTCTGCCCATGTCTTGGCCAGCGCCAGAGAAAGGTGGGCTCCAGCGATCCCGCCGAGGGTCCCGGCGATGAAGAGCGCCTGGTATTGGAGCTTGTAAGGATTCTTGCCGGCTGCAAATGCTGCAGTAGGATTTTCCCCAACCGCGCGCAAGCTCAATCCCCATCGGGTATTGAAGAGAAGCCACCCTATTACCATGGCCATTGGAACAACAAGGTAAACAAGGATATCATATTGAAAAAGGATTGTCCCAACTAAGGGAAGGTCTGAAAGAAAAGGGATCCGAATCTCTTTTAGACCTTCGATACGACTTCCAATATAAGGAGCGCCCAGAAGAGCACTGAGACCCACACCGCAGAACATCAGTGCCAGACCACTCGCCAATTGATTGGCGCGGCGTGTGATCACGAGAAACCCAAATACCATATTAAAAAGCCCTCCTGCCAGACCACCTGCCAAAGTTCCCAAAACGGCATTGCCTGTCTGAACGGTTGTACTGAAGCCTACGACTGCGCCTATGAGCATGACGCCTTCCAGTCCAAGGTTCACGATACCTGCCCGCTCTTCTATCACCTCTCCCAAGGTGGCATATAGCAATGGAGCACCCGATTGGATTGCTCCTGACAGGAAACCTCCTAAAAAAGATCCGATCATTTCAACCCCCTTTTTCAGCCCCTCCGGGCAAGGACTACAAATAAGATGAGGGCCATAAGGATGTTGACCACTGAACCTGGAAGACCGTGGGACATCTGTAGAATGTCACCGCCCGAAGTGATGATGGCAAGAAGGAAGGCAGAAGCCAAAATGCCCAGCGGGTTCCCGCCAGCCATCCAGCTGATCAGGAAGCCTGTGAAACCATAGCCGGGTGAAAGGCCTGGTCGGAGACGGCCCTGAATAGCTGAAACCTCGCTCATCCCTGCCAATCCTGCAATGCCTCCACCGATAAACATGAGGAGAATGATATATCCGGCAATGGGAATTCCATTGCGCTGCGCTGCTTCTGGATTGTTGCCAATGGCACGCATTTCGAGTCCCCAGCGCGTGCGGGATAGAACAAAATAGTATACGATCAGTGCAGTGATGGCAAAGACAAGCCCTAAATGGACCCGTGAGTTGCCAAAAGCAGGCAATGTGGCAGCATTGACAAACTCCGCAGTCTGAGGATAGTTGGCGCTTTCTGGATCTTTCCAGGGACCAAAAACAAAAAAGTTTACGAGCAGGATGGCCACATAGTTCAAAAGGAGGGTGGAGATTGTCTCACTGGCCCAGCCTTTGGCGCGGAGGATTCCGGAGATCAAGGCCCAAAGCCCACCCCCGAGAAATCCGAGCATGAAGATCAATGGGAGTAAGATCCATGCAGGTAGGTTGGTGAAATTGAGAGCCCCCCATGTAGCGAACAAAGCACCGATATGAAGTTGGCCTTCTCCGCCCACATTGATAAGCCAGATCCTCGATGGTAAAGCAACGGCAATGGCTGTGAGGATAAGAGGGATCATCTTAACCAATATTTCCGAAAAGCCATAGGTGTTTCCGAGGGTGCTTAAGAAAATATCCGTGTAGGCCTTGGTCGGATTTTTGCCGAAGATCACCAACACAATGGCGAATACAAAAAAAGCCAGAGCAAGAAGTCCAACAAATCGAGCCACACCCGGCATCCTGCTATTTCGAAAATGGATGATCCCGCTGGTCTATTCACCCATTAGACCGGTTCTCCATCTTCGAGCCTGTCATCAGGTAACCCACCTCGTTCATAGTGATCTCTTGCGGTATGCCTGTCCCTACGATGCGACCACGGAAGAGGACGACCAAACGATCACTGAGCGAAAAAAGTTCGCCTAAATCCTCTGAAATCAGGAGCACACCCGATCCTGCATCCCGAGATGCCACGAGCAGGTCCCGTGCTGAAATAGCGCTCTGGACATCGAGGCCGCGCGTTGGGTAAAAGGCAAGAATCAGCTTGGGATGACGGGCCATCTCGCGGGCCAAGATCACACGTTGGATGTTTCCTCCTGATAAAAACCTCATTGGAATATCGAACGACGAAACGGTGAAGCCAAGACGCTTAAGGGAGCACTCCAGATCGCTTCGAACCGATTCCCAGTTGATGGAGAGACCGGCCTGACGAGCATATTTGTGCATAGCCGTGAGGGCCATGTTCTCTCGAACTGTCAGCCCTGCAAAGGCAACCATTCCCAATGGATCTTCTGGAATAAAGGCTACCCCACTCGCACGAATCCTGGCGACCGACCAGTGGGTGGCATCCTGACCGAATAGATATTTTGCTCCACGGGAACAACTCTCGAGTCCAAGAATTACATCGCCCAGTTCCCTCTGTCCATTACCCGAGACGCCTGCGACGCCAACAATTTCACCCGAAAAGACATCCAAATTGACCTCTCTAAGACTTGTCCCTGAAACATCATCCCGAGTGCTGATCTGCCTCAATTCGAGTAGAGGTTGAGCAGCTTCTCGGGGGGGTTCTCTACGGCGGTGCGTCGATTCGATGACTGCCTCGCCAAACATTAGAGAGATAAGCCCCTTTTCTGTTGCTTCGGCGGCAGGGAGTGTGTCAGCGTTTTGACCGCAGCGCATCACTGTGATTCGATCTGCGCAAGCGAGAACCTCCTTCAATTTATGGGTAATAAAGACAATAGCATATCCATCACGGCGCAGGTTAGTAAAGACCTGAAAGAGCCCCTCAATTTCGTGGGGGGCAAGGCTTCTTGTCGGCTCATCGAGAATGAGAATTTGTGCATCTGCAAGAAGTAATTTGAGCACCTCCACTTTCTGTCGTTCTCCAACGGAGAGACGCCAGACAGGAGCATCTGGATCGACCTGAAGATTGTACCTTTTTGAAATCTCTCCGATTCGTCTGTTCAATTGCACCTTGTCTAAAACAGCGGGAAGGTCCGATAGGAAGAGCGCGATATTCTCGGCAACGCTCAAAGCAGGAATCAGGATAAAGTCCTGAAAGACCATGCCGATGCGGAATTGCCGAGCATCATGAGGCGAACGGATTTTTATAAGGTGACCGTTCAGTCGGATCTTTCCAGAGTCCGCCCGGTAAAAGCCATAGAGGATCTTCATGAGAGTGCTTTTACCAGCACCGTTCTCTCCTAAGAGGGCATGAACCTCGCCGCTGTAGATGTCCAGGTCCACATGATCATTGGCCAGGACGCCAGGGAATGATTTGGTAATACCTCGCAATGTGATAAGAGGGGATGAATTCATCTTTGGATAATTTTTCATTTTTTATCACAAAAATGATTTGAGAGCAACCTGAAGAGGATTAAGATGTTGGCTAAATGAGGGGTTTTACCAAGACGGAGGATAGATGCTCTATGGCCTTTGTGATTAGAACCAATGAAAGACCTGCTTAAACTCTTCAACGAATTGGGGAAACGGGGCAGGGGTGAAGGAGAGGAAGAAGGCGAGAAAGGCGATCCCTCCAATGAATTTTCTCTTCCGATCGAGGGGTGTATGATCATCTAATGGCGGTGGATGTCGGAAGCCGAAGATGATGATGAGGATGAGCAGGAGAAGCCATCCAGGATTGTAGAATACTGTGATGAACGCCATCACGGCAATGGCGATAAGGAAAACGATTCGGCTCCTCCTTCCGAAGAGAGCATAGGCAATGTGGCCTCCGTCCAATTGTCCCACCGGGAGGAGGTTCAGAGCAGTGACAAATAGGCCAACCCATCCGGCATACCCGATAGGATGCAAAAGAACATCATAATTTTCTGGGATCCCACCCATGACCAGACGCTGAATCAAGCCGAAGAGGAGAGGATCTCCCAGCCGGATCGTTCCCTCTCGGAGTTGGGTTGCGGGAATCGCCTCCGAAAGGGTTAAGCCAATCGCAATGGCAGGGATGCTGAGAATAAGGCTGGTGAGAGGTCCTGCTACACCCGTATCAAAAAGGGTCTTTCGGGAAGAGATCGTACTCTCCATTCGAATGATGGCGCCCAGTGTCCCAAAAGGTGAGAACGGAAAAGGCAAAAAAAAAGGGAGCGTGGCCCTCATGCCATACCTTCGGGACATGACATAGTGGCCCATCTCGTGTCCCAGAAGGATGAGGATGATCGTGATGGAATAGGCAGGGCCGCCAACGATCAGCGTAGAAGCTACGGTCAGAATGAAAAGGACGATATGGATTGCATTTCGTCGCATGGAGATTCTTATTTCTTCTTATGACGATCCCGATCGAGCATCTTTTTGTGTTTGTGCTTTCTCATCTTCTTTCTTCGTTTCTTGACCACGCTTCCCATAAATTCCTCCTTTTACATTCACCGATTTCGATGGGCTAAACCTCAGCCGTCGGTCCGTAAGGTGTAAGACTTAAAGCGCTCATGCGTCAATCTGTTAATGCGAAAACGAGTTAACAACTTTATCCTTATACGCTTTCACGCATCCACGCTTATCCCTCACCCGTCAATCGACAATCACATTCGTTTGAGTTCTCAATACGCCGGAGAGCCCCTGAATTTTAGTGACGATGAAGTCTCCGAGGACATTGATGTCAGAAGCCTCTACCAGAACAATCACATCATAAGGCCCAGTCGTTGCATTGGCCCGCTTCACTCCCTGTATTTTAGCCACCTCTTTTGCCACATCCCTGGCAGCTCCTGCCGTGCATTCAATAAAGACATAAGCGGAAATCGGCATAAAACCACCTCCTTCGAAAGATAAATTATCTCAAACTCCATCCAATTTCAAGTTTAAAATCTTGAAATCAGTGCTGTCCAAATTAGCTGAAAATTTCTCGATCGCCCCTTGAATTCATTGGCTTTTTGGACAAGATTTTGCTCTTTGAAAAATCAGGTTCCCCAT
>Ga0315314_1001828_pt1 | contig 18269 bp, 18 predicted proteins | sample TDP9_MG_FD_203631 | JGI IMG/M metagenome (GOLD analysis project Ga0315314, IMG submission 203631) | Freshwater sediment microbial communities from Lake Towuti, South Sulawesi, Indonesia - TDP9 | ecosystem: Environmental > Aquatic > Freshwater > Lake > Sediment | place: Indonesia: South Sulawesi...
CATACGTATATGAGAAGATCGCAACTGCATTTGGTGTTCCAAATTATCAAGAAATTGACCCATCCATATTCATGTTGTTTTCATTTCCAGCAATATTCGGACTCATGTTCGGGGATGTAGGGCACGGCTCAATCTTGCTAGCGTTGTCTTTAATGCTCTATGTAGCAAAGATGAAGAATTTTAAGACAAATGAACTGTTCAACTACCTGATTCAAGGATCACCTCTACTAATGATGTGCTCCATCGCTGCTATCATCGTAGGATTTCTCTACGGCGAGGTCTTTGGATCCCATGAATATTATGGGATTGTGGAAGAAGCGATATACGGCGTTATCGGCGTTAAGATTCATGAGGTTGTAGAGGGTGCTTCGCTCTCCCTTGAAGGGTTCTTATCCACTATGGTTGGATTCAGAATCAGGATTCCTTTCCCGTTCTCTCCAATTGAAGATACCAGGTCTATGCTGCTCGTCTCCATATACGCTGCGATTCTTCACATATCTTTTGGGCTAGTGCTCGGGTTAATTAATGAAATTAGAGGTAGACGATATAGGGAGGCCATATTAGGGCCGGGACTCTGGATGTGGTTCTACTTTGGCTTCGCCTATCTCTTTCTAAGGTTTAAATCACAAGTGCTTGTTATAATCTTCCAACGGTTAGACATTTTGGGTTTGTATATAGTACTCCCAGCTATAGTGATGATTATTGCCAGAAGTGTTTTCCATGGTATGGATGGCTTTGGCCATGCGTTAGAATCGCTTATAGCCTCTTTGAGCAATACGATATCTTACGGCCGAATTCTCGCGTTGGCATTGGCTCATTCAGCTTTTAGCAGTCTTCTATTAGGTTTCACCAAGTTCAATGGAACTTTGATGCTAGTGTTGGGATGGGTTATGTGGGCCATTTTCACGTTTTTGCTGATTCTATGCTTCGAGTCCTTACTGTCTTTCATTCATACACTCAGGCTTCATTGGGTAGAATGGTTCCTAAAGTTCTATTCTGGAACTGGATTTGAGTATAAGCCATTCACCATCCATAGAAGATTCACAGCCGTTTGACCAATTCTTTTTCTATTCAAGACTCTATTGAAAACCATCGAGCTGAAAACAGCGAATTTCTCAAACTACAAAATTCAGATTTTCGAATGATGGGTGGCGGGGAGAGTTAGGCTCCCATCAAGATCATGAAAGAGATAACCAGTCCGTAGATAGCTATAGCCTCTATGAAGACGATGAATATCAAGGTCTTGCTGAACATCTCCGGTTTCTCAGCGATAGCACCAATAGCCGCGGCACTCGCTGTGCCCATACCTATCCCGGCGCCACAGCCTGCCAAGCCAATGGCTAAACCAGCTCCAACCATGGGATCGCCAGCCGGGGCTCCCGCTTGTCCAGCTTGAGCTAGAACTGCTTGGACAAGACTTACGATAAATCCCAGTGCGGACGCAAAGAATGCAAGAGTTAAGATTTTCTTCATCTGCTCATCCCCGGTGTTACCTTAGAAAGACGCTACTAAGGCTTAAAACGATTTTGGTCAAGATGACGTAATGCTTGGGAGAAAAGCACCTATCCTTTCCGAACCCATGCTATCCTCTACTCCAAGTGAAATGCCTCTGACATTCTGCACTTCGTAAATTCTAGGCGATCGATGGGCAAGCTAGTTTCCAACAAATTTGGCAATATAGCGTGCATAGTACTTATCCTCGTCTTTTAGCAGACTTTCCAATTGTAAGTCGCGCAAGAGTTTGGGTTTCAGTTCCTTCACACAGGTCACCACAAAAGCGGAGTCGCTCTCAACACTTCCAGTCCTATTCGATTCATTCTACAAGCGCACGATCATCTTCCAAGCGATTACGCACCCTAACCCAAAACCAGCAAATGCTCCAGCCAACGCGAGGAGCATGTAAAAAGGTTTTCCTATCGACCGGCCGAGCTGGAACCCAAAATACATTAAGGAGACGGTTAAGGCAGGCACTATCAAGCCAATTAGCAAAGCTATTGCAACTTTGCGCCTTGCGGATTGGATCACTTCTTTTGATGACTCAGCCATTCCAAATCCTCGAAATTTTGATGAAAATTAATAGGCTTCAGAATTAAATAACTTGCTCGGAGAAAATTTCCTTGAGAACTCGCAGTGAAATGGCTAGAGCTTATTGGTACTTGGCCATAACAACTACTATTCCAATGATGGCTTTCTTGGGCTACGTTGTAGGTAAAGAGTGTGGAAAGTAAATCATCGGAGCTTTGCTAGGAACTTTAGCTGGTACATTCCTAATATGCTTCACATCTTGAGATCGGAGCGGATATTCCGGCGAAGAAAGACTGGACGAAAAACCGATAGGTAATGTGCCTCTTTGATTTTCCCTCTTCACATCCAGCTTTCGGACTTATCTCTACCGATGTATTTCTGTTCCTGCGGCCAGCATCAGCCTTGGAACCCAAAGCACAAATGCGATAGCTTATAACCATAAAGACGAGATCCTATACTCTCCCTCAACAATGTTCAGACTCAAGAAGCGGTTGAACTTGTTGTCAAAGGTCGAAAGGGAAATGCGCTAGTTCGAAAATGACTAAGGTAATCTCGTCACTTTCTCAGAAAGGGCGACTTTCAAAGTTTTCAACCATGACCTTTCGACTGCGACGATCATTCCAGCTCTAAAGCCACCTTCTCTCATCTTGTCAACAGCTATCCTTATGATGCCCACACCCTCATCCTTCGCTAAGGCTTTCTCAACTTTGGCCCTGATCTGAGCTGAGTTAAGTATGATACCGTGAACATCAACTTCGTCGCCTAGCTTCACATCAACATACGTCATCGTAGCCTTATCTATTCTAACGACTCCAGAATCTCCTTTAACTGGTTCACCAACGACAAGTTCTGCTCTCCCGCCCATTTACTATCCCGTTCCTTGATTAGATGGCAATCTTAATTAGAAGAGTCAACTCGATTAATCGAAAGCCTACGTTTTCCAGTTTTTCGATTTGACAGTTCTAACGTCAATTCGATTCTTTGATTTCTTGAAGACGCCTTCTGTCGCCAAGATTGAGATCCATAGAAGAAAAGTGCCGAATAAAGTGCCGACCAGAGCCCCAATAGCGGGTTGCTGTCCTGTAGAGTTGAATAGAAGGTATCCAAGGAAAGCCATAATCGGGATATCCAAGCTTTGGCCCATTATCCAGATAGACTTTCTGAAATCGTCCATTTAGCCTCCCCTTCTCATAATCTCATCAATATCATGAACGAAAGGGTTAGCGCATAGATAGCGATGGCCTCAACGAAGACCACGAGTAGTATGACCTTAGTGAAGACCTCTGGCTTCTCGGCAACAGCACCAGCACCTGCGGCGCCCAAAGTCCCCAAGCCAATGCCAACTCCTAATCCAGCGAGGCCGAGAACTACGCCTGCTCCCAGAACAGCGAGACCATATCCGATGGAGAAATCTTCTGGACTGGCAGCATGGACTGGAATTATCTCAGCGACGATAAATACTAGCGCCAGTACTGCAAGATTCGCAAACAATCTCAGTCGTTCCATATTAGATCACCGGTTGTAAGTGAGAAGAGCGTGTATAAATGTCTGGTGCAGATATTATACATGGATGCATTTACAGTAAATGCTCAGCCCGCCAAGCAAGTATCACATTCGTTTAGGCGAGGAAAAGCAGAGAGATATGGAGTCGACTGTCGCTCAACTAAGCACTACTAGGCTTCTTCGCAGAGTTTACTCGACCTTGTGAGACTACGGTTGATAGCTATCTCAGCTATCTCAGCTCCCAACTCAGCTATCCTTCTGATCCCCCACGCGATCCTCGTCAAGCGAGCCACCGCGTGCGAGTTCGGTATCTCAACAGGTATTCGATTCATTAATTCATCCTCCTCAGTCTCGATAATCTTCTTGAAGGTTTCTATAGCACCATTTGCGAGCTCTACATTCCCAGTATAAACGCATTCCATCGCGCTATAAGATACGTTATAAGCCATCTCGCTAATTCGTGAAAGCTGGCTAACCGTTTGTTTTCCTAGCTCGAGCCCCCGGTCCACGAGATTGATGACATTTCTTGCCATACTTTCTCCCCAATCAGCGATTCTCTCCAACATTCCTGCTAGCACTCGGCCTCCCGCTATGTCGGAGGGATCTTCTATACCCATCTCGTCAGCTAACGCTCTATCACGTTCCACCATGTAGAGAAGTCTAACTATTAACCAATAGATCATGTCAGCATCGTCCTCACGGCGGGCTGCTCCTTCCGCCAACTCGCGATCAGAGTCTACCAGAGCTTGTATAGCTTCTTTATGCATTGTTGAGGCTATTATGTAGAGTCTCCTCATAACCACAGGTATCGGAAACTTCGCTGGATCTATTGAGCATTGCAGAATGATTTGGGTCGGCGTCTCTTCGATTATTCCCATACCCATAAGCTTTCGGACGATCCTTTGAACCTCCGCTACGTGAGCCGGCTTCATACGTTTGGCTGAGATCACTCTAATAGTATCGCGTCCTAGCACATAATTCCCAACAATGATTCTTTCGAGAATCCCAGGTTCATTACATACGTCTGAGTCCACAACGTACTCTTTAGCCTCGGCTTTACGCTCTGCTAGGGTACTCAGCATTATATTCAGAGACCCATCCCTCTGTGGAATACAGAAGACCAGATCGCCTTGCTTAATCCCAGTCTCTTTCACCCAAGCTCTAGGCAATGAGACGGCTAGTGTAGCTCTGCCTACACGTTGAATCTTACGTCCTTCCATCCTAGGCACGCTCGAGGTATAGTAATTACTATACATACAGCACTTCTCCAAATAAAAGGATTTGACGAAGCGACGGAACACATCAATAGTAGAGCTATATGGCCACGTTATGTTCAAGCGATACGAATAGTTACTCCTGTCTTGCCCCGCACTTCAAGCAGAAGTTAACGTCAAGAGGTAACTCGGCTCCACAGTTCGTGCAGTACTTCTTTGGGTAAATAGTCACTTGAGGTTGGATCGGCACTTCCGCCACAGCCCTTCCGCGACGTTTCCTCATTAAGACAAAGATGACCATCACAGCCGCGGCGATCGCAACTATCGCTACCAACCAGCAGAATTCGCTGAATTGGGTAGGCTACTGAGCCGACTGTATTGCGCCGAAAGCTTTCTGAGCTGTGTTGAATGCGTTCAAGGCTTCTTCAAGCGCACCTAAGTACTCTGGAGAGAGTTGTTTGAAGAGCGCGATAGACCTCTCGACACTTTGAGCGGCAGAGTTCAGGTCTTCGACAGCTTCAGAAGGCACATCTTCGAATCCTCGTTCCTCAAGCTTTTCTTTAGGATTCTTCACGACTGTGAACGTTTCGTTTAGAAGTGTTGACGTGATCCCACGGTACATTGTGTCTCCATCAAGTTCGTCGAACTTGGGGTTGCCTATCGCATATGTCATCGGTGTGTCCGAGAAGTCCCATAGCCAGAAGTCATACTCTCCTGGAAAGTCTTCAGGTATACCTGTTTCGTATAACTTCCAGCTGAAACCGTCGTGCGGACGCGATAGTCCGAATGGGTGGCCAGCTTCGTGAACGGCTGTCTGAGTCAAACCGTAAGCTGGGATTCTAGTGGTAAAGATATCGCCTGAGAATATGGCGTTTCGTTTCCCAAAATTTGAGACGACCAAATAGTATTTCCCTTGATAGATTGAGAGTATACAATGAGTATGGTGATCTCGTCGTCTTGGAAGAACCTAGCCTGATTATGCTGCTTCTTGAGTCAATACAAAGTGGAGATTCTATTCCAAGGAGGGAAACGATCTGAAGTATCTGGATACTGTTGAGTATAACGTAAGACAGTATAGTCTCCACGAGTTAGTAAGAATGGTGAGCAAAGTGGGTTGGACCTTGCTGGGCGTATATGATCACCTTCGTACACTGAAAACTTTCACTCCAAAATCTTCGAGAATCGTACTTGTGGCGGGTGCGCTATGATATTCATTCAGGTATTGGTTGAGACGTTAAGAAACTTCGCTTATCTTATAGGAGATGAGAAGACCGGGTTGGCTGCTGTAGTAGATCCGGCTGGAGCTGTCGAGAGAATCCTGAGTCTAGCCCGAGATAACGGCTTAAAGATCATCTACGTCATCAACACTCACTCTCACTCAGATCACACCTCTGGCGGTCGGGAATTAGCCGATGTGACAGGCGCCAAGATAGTCATGCATAAGAAAGCTAGAGCGACGAAACATCTCGCCGTCGAAGATGGAGACGTAATCTCAGTGGGAGAGCTCAAGATCAAAGTGATGCATACGCCAGGACATTCCCCTGACGCAATCAGTTTACTGGTTGAAGATAAAATCTTGACAGGAGACACCCTTTTCATTGGCGAGTGCGGAAGAACAGATCTCCTAGGAGGAAGCTCGGAAGAACTCTACAACAGCCTCTTCAGTAAATTGGTCAAACTGGATGATGAGCTTGAAGTCTATCCTGGACATGACTATGGCGATAAACCATATTCAAAACTTGGTTACGAGAAGAAGCATAACTACACGCTGAAGCCTAGATCAAAGGATGAATTCGTAAAGTTCATGGCTGAAGGCTAGTGTTCTTTGAATTTTCGCTCTCTTTCAGCTCATTGCTAAGCGCAGTCTTCTCTTCACGAATCTGCTGTAGGATGCTACCGAGTTCTTTGAGCATCTTATGATGTGCGAATAGAACAGTCATAAACATGGTTTCAATTATCTTCGGTCTTACCGCCATGCTGCCTGCGGAAGCATAGAGCCTACATTGATCGAGCAGGTTCTCAAAGATCTCGCGGTCTGGAGCCCTAAGCGCATCTTGGAAATCTTTCCAAGCCTTAATCTCTTCTTCCAATGCCAGACGGTATGATGGGATGGTTCTTCCCAAATTATATCGCCTAGAGAACGCAGTGGCATGTAATATGATATAAGTGACCGAGAGGAGCGAAAGTGAGCGTAGTGCCAATGGATGGTATCGACTGGATTAGGTTTGCAGCATAACTAATAAAAACTTTCTAGATTCCGTATACTCTTCAGATTGATTGTGGGGAATATCGTATGGGCGAGCCGGTGTTCTATGTCAATGGTAGGTTTGTTCCTGAGAGTCAAGCGTCAGTGGCCGTCTCGGATTTAGGTCTCCTTAGGGGCTATGGAGTCTTCGACTTCACGATGACTTACAACCGTGAGCCTTTCAGGTTAAAACTGCACTTGGAAAGGCTGCAGAATTCCGCGAGGATTATTGAGCTTGACCTTCCGTGGAGCAAGGAGGAGCTAGCCGAACTCATTCATGAGACTCTGCGGAGAAACCCTGAAGGAGAGAAGGGCATAAGGATCATAATCACAGGCGGTGAGAGTCCAGATACTTTCGCTCCTTCCGCTAGACCAAGCCTCATAATAATGGTTAAGCCCTCGCCGGTATTCCCTCGAAAGTTCTTCACAGAGGGTGTCAAGGTCATAACATTTCCTGCAAAAAGGGAGATCCCTGAGGCTAAGACATTGAACTATATTCATGCCGTCAGAGCCTTGAGAAAGGCCAGACAGGAAGGCGCTGAAGATGCGATCTACACCTGCGACGGAGCTTTGTATGAGTGCACAGGATCCAGTTTCTTCGCGGTTAAAGACGGCAGGGTAATCACCGCTGGAAGCCGTGTTTTAGATGGGATAACCCGTAGAACAGTTCTAGAACTAGTCAACGGGAGAATACCCGTTGAGTATAGGTTCGTAAATATTTCTGAAATATCGTCTTTCGATGAAGCCTTCTTAACATCATCTGGCCATGAGGTTATGCCGATTGTAACCATTGATCAGGTGAAGATAGGCGAAGGGAAACCTGGGCCTATAACGAAGGAAGTTATGGAGCTGTTCGGAGAGTATACGGGGAAGAAGCTTCACGACAAGTCGTAGAGCCATGGCGGTGATGATGAGTGGATAGATCGGTTAAGGTAGCTTTGTTCGGTGTTGGAGCGGTTTCAAGTATGATAGCTAAAGCTTTGCTTCAGAAGAAAGGCGTAGAGATAGTCTCAGCGATAGACATGGCTGATGATAAAGTTGGAAGGGATTTGGGAGACGTATTAGGCTTATCTTACAAGCTGGGTTTGAAGATGGTTAAGGATGTTAGGGAGGCTTTCTTAGGAGTTAAGCCTGACATAGTTATTCATGCCACATCGTCAAGCCTTGAGCATGTGTATCCGCAGATAAGTGCGTGCCTGAGAGAAGGTGTGAATGTAATTTCAACATGCGAGGAGTTGGCCTACCCATACCATAAGAATAGAGCTATTGCGGAGGAGTTGGATAAAATCGCTAAACAGTATGGAGTCTCAGTTCTAGCTACAGGAATAAACCCGGGCTTCTTGATGGATACTCTACCTATAACTATGACGGGGCCATGCTTGGAGGTTAAACGAATAAAGGTTACACGGATGATGAATTCCGGTAAAAGGAGGATACCTTACCAAAAGAAGATTGGGATGGGCCTGACTGAAGAGGAGTTCAAAGAAAAGATAGACAGGAAGGAGATCACCGGGCATGTTGGCTTGGATGTGTCTATCGCTATGATAGCGGACTCTCTAAGATGGAGACTCGACGACATAGTCATGTTGCCTCCCAAACCCGTTATAGCTAGCAGGACGATACAGACCAATTACACAACTATTGAGAAAGGCAGTGTGGCCGGATTGAAGAGCGCTGCCTACGGTGTGAAAGGTGGTGAGAAAGTCATAGAGCTTGAGTTCATATCCCACACTGAAGTGGAGGAAGAATACGACTTGACTGAGATAGAGGGTCTGCCGAACCTAAAAGTGAAGATTGAAGGCGGAATTCACGGCGATATAGGAACAACAGCCATGATCATAAACTCTATTCCGAAGGTTATGAACGCGCCGCCAGGTTTGCATACTATGAAAGATATGCCCATACCGTCAGCAACTACAGCCGAGATAAATAGATATATCAAGTCCTAGGTCGAAGAAAGAGAAAGCTCGGCGCAATTTTGTAGCTTACGATCTTGCTAGCGGTTTCCGTTGATTCGATCTATTTCTTCGCGAGTGGATAGTTGAAGCTTTTAGAGGCTAAACTGTCGGTAAACGTTGCAATATAGCTGCTAATTTTATATGTCGCGTGAACTAGCCTTCTCCTTATGCTCCAAATCTTTTACGCTGCGCTAGCAGGAATTGCTACAATTCTGAGTGGATTGCTTCCGCTCCACCCAAGAATCGGAGAAAGAATAAACCGGTACATGGTCGGATTCGCTTCAGGCGTCGTGGTAACGGCGGCTTTGGTTGAAATGTTCCCTGAAGCCGACATTGAAAACAACTATCTCTTCGCCGTATTGGGCTTCTTCATTTTCTACTTTTTGGAGAGAGCCGTTATGATTCATGCTTGTGGCGGAAGTGAATGCGAGGGAAGAGGGATGACCTGGGTCTCTCTAATTGGAATAAGCGGAGACAACTTCGTCGACGGCATCGCTATTGCCGCTGGATATCTCACCAACCCTATACTGGGCGCAATTATTACAGTAGCTGTAATCGCCCATGAGATTCCGCAAGGAGCAACAAGCACTATCGTCATGAGAAACTCAGGCTACGGATTGAACAGAATCCTCGCCGTCCTCTCGGTCGGCGCGGTTCTTTATCCCCTAGGGGCGGTCTTCTCATTCCTTGTCTCAAGCGCATACTATCAGTTGATTGTCGCTTTCGTTGCGGGGGAATTCGTTTTCATAGGAGCTGGGGAACTCCTTCCGGAAGCTCACCAAAGATTCAACGTAAAGGTGATTCTTTCAGTTGTACTTGGCGCCATTGCGGCCTTGGTTCTTGAAGCCGCTCTTGCTGGGCTTGGGTAATCTGCTATCCAGATCTATCTCTCGATGCGCCCCTACAAATCCATAATCGTGGTGTAAGCCGATTTTCGGTAAATATATCGATTTTCTACCTATCGCTTTTAAGGTGGAAAACTAGTGCTTCTTGCAGGCGTTCGAAGATGAGTTTGCTGGAGAGAGTTTGCAATGGGATCGGACACAAGTTGAGGAACACGCTTGTAATAACCGAGTCTGACGACTTTTATGAAGTCGATTGGGCTAAATACTGCGTCCGCTGCGGAGACATCGTAAACTAATCTCTCTCACCGTCACTTGGAAATCATACAGGATTATCTCTATATGAGGCAATCTGCTTCATCAGCTCATACCATCTTCTCATGTATCTCGTGGGCTCCTTGTCAATGCCGCAGAGAACCTTGATCGAGTCACCTATCAGTATCCCGGGCGGAGGACACCCCGGTACATAGCTGTCCACCTTGTCTTGGATCGGTTTGCAGCAGTTACCTATCGCTAGAGTTCGTCTTCCTCGTGCCGAAGGCTTAACCCCTCTTCCCATCAGTATCTCCAACCCTTTTAGGTTAGCCAACCGCCCATTCTTGTCTATACGGAAGACAGCTACGTTATAGGGCGCTACGCAGTTCTTGCAAGCCTCTCCTAGACTGAGACTGACCCCTTTAGGAATGTTTGGAGCTGAACTGGGAACAACAAATCTAGTAGCGTCTTTCTCAAGGTCTGCTCCTCTCAAATCGATCTCACTAGCCTTGATTGCGCCTAGTCCTTGTCTATCTGCGAGTCTGAGGTGCTCTACATCTCTCGGTTCTATACCCATGAGTTTGGTAGCGATTGAGTCAAGCTCAACAGCATGTCTACTCATTAGTATCCGGTTCATCCTCTTCGGCGTTCCGCTGATGGGGCCAAATCCTTCCATTCCTACAGTAGCGTCCAGAATGTTCAATTCAGGCCTCAAAGCCTTGTGGATGTCAACTATAGCTTGGCTCAGCCCTGAGAGGTGAGCTTTGACTTTATATCGCTTGGATAGTATTCCCATGAGATTCTTGAGGCAAAGAGTCACGGTGGTGCAGATGCTTGTTTTCGCCACAGGAACATTGACCACAACGTCATAATCAAAGAGAGGCTTAGGGACCTCGAGGTCGTTCAAAGCTATCCCATTGGGTACTTCGACCTTCACTTTCTCTGAAACATCGAAATCGACAAGTCTCGCACCGGTCTTCTCAGCAACTTTGTCATATCCTGTAGTCTGGAAGATCCTTGAGGTATCCGACTCTATTCCTGAACCTTCACCGATCGCAACCTCGTCCGCTCCTGAATCCATAAGCAATTGAACCAAGCTTTCGATTGCAGCCGGATCTGTGTTGACGCCACTCTTCTTCGTCGCGAAATTAACATTCGGTTTAATCAAAACTCTACGACGATCATGAAGAAAGTTCCTGATGCCTTCGAACGACTCGAAGAGACTTGAGAGTACTCGCTTGTAAGATTCTCCTTGTCGACATCTGGTTGCGTAAACTGACCTTGGTCTCATAATCTCACGAGATAAGCCGCTTAGCCTCGGGATATGTCTCAAAAACTGTGATGGAATTGCCTTTGTAAAGTTTTATGTTACTGCAACAGCAAACTGGAACGGTTGGCGCTATGAAATGGGCAGAGAGGGGTCCTTGAAAGACACCCGAGAAGTTTGGGAGCGATTTCTTAAACGGTCGGCGAAATTCTGGGGCATCGTGAGGAATATCGAGAAAGGGGCTGTCTGTTTAGAGAGTGATTTTGATGTTAAGCTACTGACACCTGCTTTGCGGGAGGTGGTGAAAGCTCACGATGTAAAATTTGATCCAGACGTTGTTATACCGGCTGACGGTAGCCTAGCTGACGATGTTTACGAAGCTGCTCTTGAACTATGCCTTAGAGTTGGGACATACATCATTGATGCACGAAGATATGTAAGATTCGAAGAGAAAGATCTTGAGTATGCTGTGAAGCAATCGCCAAATGAATTGACGTTTGGTGAAGGATCGGACGCCTCTGTAATTACGCCGAGAAAGGTTGAGGATGAAAGACCTCCTTTTTGCATGTTTGGAGCTGGCAGCCCAGTTTCTGAGGATATTTATCTTGATGTGTTGCGAAGCTACGCAAAAGAGCGATTGGCTAACACGTTCAGCGGAGGTATCGGTCTAAACTCCGTAAACGGGGTGACAATAAGAAGCGGTAGTCCTTCTGAGGTTTATGCAGCCATTTTGAATGCGATCTTGACCAGACAGGCGGCGATAGATGTAGGCAGACAGGGATTAGGCATACATAATGTTATTGGTAGCGCTGAATCGACAGCGGCTATTATTGCAGCGAATCGACCGGAGTTTGGAGTCAGAAAGACGGATGGATTCTTGGTTGCTTCATTACCGGAGTTGAAAACTGATTATGAAAGGCTGAATAAGGCAGCTCACCTGCTCAGCAGTGGTAATATTATCGGAGCCTTGTACGGCCCTATCATGGGCGGGTATTCAGGAGGTCCTGAGGGAACCGCAGTTGTGACAGTCGCCAACGCGCTTCAAAACAGCTTGATCTACCAACCGCATTATCACATGTGCTTTCCACTTCACATAACTTATCTTTGCAACACAGTCCAAGAGCTCTTGTGGGTGATTAGCGTGGTTGGTCAAGCTGTTAGTAGAAACACGCATTTGCTAATGGCTATTGCTGGTGAACTGGCATCTGGGCCATGCACTCACACGGTCTTATACGAGGCGGCAGCTTACGCTATCGCAGGTACGGTTTCAGGTTTGAATCTGATGGCTGTCGAAGTAGCGAAGAACAAGTACCTCGATCATTGCAGCGGAATGGAAGCTAGGATGGCTGCTGAAGCGGGTCACGCTGCATCAGGTATGAAACTGGAGGATGCAAATGAACTACTTAAGGAGGTCTTGAAAAGATATCGAGACCGTATCAAAGAGGCGCCGGTTGGCAAGAGTTTCCGCGAGTGCTATGACCTGAAAACCATAACGCCTACTTCTGAGTACAATAGCATATACGATAGCGTTGTAGCCGATTTGAAGAATCTGAATCTTGAGATCTGAATTCTGTCCAAACTTCGGATCAGACCATGCTTCGAAAGCGCTCTATTCTTACGCGTTGCAAAATTGGTCGGTTTTCGATAGATTCGAATATTCAGTGAAAAATCCTGTCTTGTGTTGTTGGAAACTGTTATAAACACACGATCAAGCCTAAAAAGGTTCGAAGGGATAAGTCGATTGAGCTTAGAAACATTGAATGAAAAACTGAAGGAACTTGTCATTAACGGTCAAGAGGAAGCTGCTGAAAAAACTGCAATTGAGATTTTGAAAGCAGGTATGGATCCGCTAGAGGTAATTGAGAAGACTCTTTCTTCAGCCATGAAATTGGTGGGGGAGAAATTTGAAAGAGGAGAGTATTTCGTACCAGAGCTTTTGTGCGCGGCTGCGGCTATGGAGGCCGCAGTGCGTGTTCTAACCGCTGAAATGAAGGAAGATAGCAAAGAGGAGCTTAAGGCTAGGAAAATCGGGAAAGTGGTCATAGGGACCGTTTCAGGCGACATTCATGACATTGGAAAGAACATATTAGCCCTGCTGCTAGAGGCGAACGGTTTCGATATTTATGATTTAGGGAGAGATGTGGACTCGATGAATTTTGTTGAGAAAGGGACAGAGGTGCAAGCGGATATAATAGCCCTATCTGCTTTGATGACAACTACCAGACCGGCGCAGAAAGAAGTAATAGAATTCTTGAGTGAGATGAGATTAAGGGACAAGTATATCGTTATGGTAGGAGGCGCTCCAACATCAAGGGAGTGGGCTGAAGAAATTGGAGCGGATGGATGGGCTGAAACAGCTGAACAGGGAGTCAGATTAGCTCAAATACTCATCAGAGATAGGTGATCTTGTGGTCCCTCCTTGGAGAATAAACGAGGTATTGGAGAGAGCTGAAACTGGACCGATTTGCTTAGAAAAAGACTTCGAACTCAAGATACTGCTTCCGAAACTCCGGGACATAATAAAGAAATACGAAATAAAATTCGATCCGGAAAACATCGTACCCTCCGACAATTCTCTGGCAGATGATGTTTGGAGAGCTGCTCTTGAACTGTATCTGGAAGTTGGAACCTACTGTACGAGCACTCACAGAAGGATCTTGTTCGATGAAAGCGAAATAAGAGAAGCTATGAAGAACTTTCCTGGTAAATTCGTTCTAGGTTACGGTAGAGATTCAAGAGAACTATATCATAGAAAAATAGAGGATGGAGCAAAGCCATTTTGCCTATTCAGCCCTGACATTACTTGCGATGAGGAACTTTTTGTTCCAATGTCGATGGCTTACTTGCAAGAGCCTCTCGCGGACGGCGTATGCGCTCCAATCTTGGAAGAAGTCGAAGGTAGAAGCATTAAGGCTGGCGCGCCATTTGAAGTCAAAGGCTCAGTGGCTCACGCTATGATGTTTAGAGAAGCTGCGAGAAGAGTTGGAAGGCCAGGTATTTTCTTGCAAAGCGTGGGAACCGCTCAATCCGATGCGGCTCAGATAGCAGCCAGTAACCCTGTTTGGGGCGAGAGATTGACAGACGGTAGATTTGTTGCCTCCATATCGGAGTTGAAAGTAGATTTCTCGTTATTGAACAAGATGGTTCATTTTCATCAGTACGGCTGCTTCGTCGGCGCGTTGACGGGTCCAATTCTCGGCGGCTTTTGCGGAGGGGCCGAGGGCACAGCCGTAGTTGGAACAGCCTACCATATTCAAGGCTTAATGGTAAATCAAGCTCACTACCAGACCTATTTCCCATTTCACATCAAACACATGCATAATACGACGAAGGAGCTACTCTGGGGAATAAGCGTGGTATATCAGGCATTAGCCAGAAACACTCCCTTGATCTCTCTATCGAACGGATTCGCCGCTGCTGGGCCTTGCACTCCAATGGTCCTATATGAAGCTGCAGCACATGGCCTAGTGAGCGTTGTCTCTGGGGCGAATCTCTGGGAGATGGCCGTTGCTAGAAACAAGTACAAGAATAGAGCTACGCCGATGGAAGCTAAAATGGCTTGCGAAGCTGGATGTGGAGCAGCGGAATCTGGCATTAAGCGATCAGAAGCAAACGAGCTTGCTAAGAAGATAGTGTCCAAATATGAGAAGGAGATAGCTGAAGCCCCGCTGGGAAAAACGTTCCAAGAATGCTATGATGCAAAGAAAATAACCCCGAAGGACGATTACATGAAACTCTACAGGAAAGTGAAAGGAGAACTCCAAGAGTTGGGCGTTCCTTTTATCTACTAGTACCTCCTAACTGCGCTTACCATCCCGAAAACACAAGCAAGAGTCGATTGCCTTTGACCCACAGAGACATCTCGCGAACTTTTCCTAGTTCTTAAATCGTTTTGCAAATTGACTAATAGAATGAAAGGTGTATACCAACGACGGACAGTATTTCTCAGAAGCTTCTACTTCGCTGCGTTCCGTTTGCAGAACGCTTGCAATTGGAGCCTATATAGAAATTGCTATATATTGAGGCGTCTATACTCGAGTCGCCACAAAATAATCTTTGACAACTTTGTCTGTTATCCAGTATCTTCCTCTTCTTTTTTCGATTAAGTCATATCTTTCCAGCTCTTGAAGATAGTACGGCAGACTTGACAGCTTCAACCTTATGTGTTTTGCAATTTGGGATGCTGTGTTCTTTTCTTGCGAGACGGCTTGGAGGATGCGCAGAAGCCTTACCTCCTTTGTTGAAGAGCCTAAGTCTTCTTTGAGAATATAGTTGACATACAAGTTGAGTGCGCCAGATGAGCTTTTGAGAATTCTGTTGTATGTTTCATCTAGGTTTTCCTGCGGTTTTCGGCTTTCAGCTAACATTATCAGGTAATAGGGATGGCCTCCCACAAGCCTCCAAGCGGTCTCCGCCTCTTTTCGGCTACATTTGGCGGTCTTCATATACAGTTCAACCGCGTGCTTCTCAAAAAGCTGTCCGATTTCCAGAATAACAAAATGTCCGAACAAAGGGCTTTCGCCCTTTCCTAGGATATCCTTCATGAAGTGAACTCTTGAACCGCTGACCACGTAATCCACGTTTTCCCTATTTTCAAGCACGCTTCTGAACAGTTCGATTATGGCTTCAAGTTTGCGATACCTCTTGAACTCTATTAGATTTGGAAATTCGTCTATGATTGTCACGATTCTTCTGTCACTTTTTCTGGAAACTTCATTGGCATAATCGAAGGCCAATGTGAAGACGCTACGATATTCTTCAGTTTCTTCCAGCTCGGGGCGAATTTGCAGTGAGAGTTCCCCTTTTTCGTCCAATGTTGGCTCGAAGGTCAAACGCAGTCTCTTTAGTTTTGTTAATGTTTTTAGAAGGTTGCTCAAGATAATTGAAGCCTTCTCCATTCTGCCAAGCTCCTTTGCGTAGGCCTTTGTGATTTGAGAAATTATGCTTTGAGCGAAATCGTACGGTGAGAATCTGTAGACGGAAAGATCCACGTAGACGACGATTAGACCTTTTCTTTCGAGTTCTTCTTTGACCTTCAAAAGAATAGTAGTCTTGCCAATTCTTCTAGGACCTATCAAAGCATAGTTGACATCTTTGGCTGGGTCTGAAAGGCTGTCAACCAGCTTTGTTGTTTCTTCTTCTCTGTTGATAATCTCTTTTTGAGGTTTGCCTATCGCCATAATAGACGCCAGCAAGCCCTTATATAGGAACTGCTATATATAGGGATTCCTATATATGATCGCCGTGTCTTGTCGACAGAGATCGCTGATAAACTTGATGCAAAAGAGACCTCTCTGCGCTGAACTTGTACGGAAAGTGGTATGAGTTGGTGAAAATCTTTGATCTGCAAGCTGAAGTTTGAAACTGAGAAAGATAAGTTTTGAACGGGCGCTCGTGAGAACTTGAAACCCGACGCCTTTCGCAAGCAGAAGTAACGGCAAAGGAGGCGGGGAGCCCTGCACATCTCATTCGTGAAGTGCGGCTGTTCAGAAACAACTTCGATCGGGATAGTGGGCCCACCCGGGATCGAACCGGGGACTTCCACCGATCTCAACAATCCAGACGAGTTCATCTGGAGCGTTTGTGAGGGTGGCGTCCTAACCACTAGACCATGGGCCCGCAGAGCATGTACCTTCAGGGAACTGTCTTAAATAGATTCGAGGGCGTCTTTAAAATGGTTCTCTCATAGAATACGTTGAGAAACTTGATTCAGCAATTAACCGCAACCTTCTCCCTAGTTGCAAGATGCCCTAGGACAAATGAGTTGGGCGTATGCGTAGCAACTGCCATTCCGGCCGTGGGGAGTGTAGTTCCTTGGGCTGAGGCAGGTGTTGGCGCGATTGCAACTCAAGCTTTGACCAATACGCTCTACGGGACCCGTGGTCTTGAACTCTTGAAATCATGTCTCTTACCGCAGGAGGCACTGCAGAGAATGTTGAAGAACGATCCTGAAAGTGAGTCTAGACAAGTGATAATGATCGATGCTCAAGGTAGAACCGCAACCTTCACAGGAAAAGCATGTGTAGACTGGAAAGGACACTTGACAGGCGAGAACTATGCAGTCGCAGGTAACATGCTTGTCGGCGCGCAAGTTATAGAGGCGATGGCTGAAGCATTCGAAGCGAGCGCCGGGGAACTCGAGGAGAGATTGTTGAAGGCTCTTGAAGCTGGGCAGAAGGCAGGGGGCGACAAGAGAGGTAAACGATCTGCGGCTCTCCTTGTTATGAAGCGGCCTGAGTATAAAGGGGTTAGACCTTTCATCGATTTGAGAGTTGACTACCATGAAGATCCGGTGGAAGAATTGCGGAGGATCTTCGAAGCCTACAAAGCTTGGAGCATTCAACTCCGAGAGAGCTGAGTAGCCGTATGTCAGTTTCGTTCTGAACGAATCTTTCGAAAAGCTGGCACCGCGATGTTCGTCAAGAGGAAAACTAGAACTGTCGCAGCTTTGAAAAGGAACTTGACGCTGGTTTCTAGCTTCGATTCTGTTCATCGTTACCTTTGCGTTCATTTTATTTTCTAGGAGTCAAAAATAGAAAGATAAGAGCTTGAACTGGACCACTACAAATTTAGGTTGAGGATGCCGTGTCTCCCAAGAGAAGTCAACTAAAGTATCCAAGATTCGTAACTATGGAGACGGAGCCTTTCGATCCTATTGAACTCGCTAAGGAGACTGAGAAGGTCGTCTGTAGGGGTGATGAAAGGAAGTATACAGACTTCTATGCTACGGGCGTCTATAGAGGAATCGCAACTGGATATGCCGTCGGCTGTTCCTTAAGATGCATCTTTTGTTGGTCGGATTGGTCTCGAGATTATCCTGAGAAGTATGGAAGCTTCTATTCGCCGGAGGAAGCGTACAGGAAGCTTGAATCTGCGGCTTTACGGAGTGGCGTGGAGAAGCTTCGTATCTCAGGCTCAGAACCGACGATTGGGAAGGATCATCTTCTATCTCTGCTGGAA